>Ga0207684_10002039_pt1 | contig 20805 bp, 19 predicted proteins | sample KBSK5501metaG_FD_184342 | JGI IMG/M metagenome (GOLD analysis project Ga0207684, IMG submission 184342) | Corn, switchgrass and miscanthus rhizosphere microbial communities from Kellogg Biological Station, Michigan, USA - KBS K5-50-1 metaG... | ecosystem: Host-associated > Plants > Roots >...
CGGATCGCTCTCGACGTCGGGTATGTGGACCACCGCGCGCTCGAGGATCGCCCGCCCTGTCCCGAGGGCCCGGCTGGGGCGCGCCGGGAATACGCGATGCACTGCCTCGAGGGCTTCGGGGGTGTAGTTGTGATGGGCGCCCTGATGGATCAGCTCGCCGTCGAACTGATAGAGCCCGCTGAAGAGTCCGTCGCACAATCTCACGGCGCTTCTGACGATCGTCTCAAACACCGGCTGGACGTCGGTCTGCGAGCTGCTGATCACGCGCAGGATTTCACTGGTCGCGGTCTGTTGCTCCAGGGCCACCGTGAGGTCCCGGTTGCGGGCCTCCAGCTCCTTGAACAGGCGGACGTTCTCGATGGCGATGACGGCCTGGTCGGCGAAGGTCTTGAGCAGCTCGACCTGCCTGTCGCCGAAGCGCCCGGGTTGCGTTCGCGCGACGAAGATCGCCCCGATGACCTGCCCCTCGCGAACCATAGGCACTCCCAGGGCGAGGCGGTAACGCGCCGCTAGCGCGGCGTCCTTGAGGGCAAGCGCCCTTTGCTCATACACCGGGTCGGCAAGTACGTCTTGGATATGAACGACAGCACAGCTCCGGATGGCTCGGGCGGTCACCATCTCGGCGTGGAGCGGCACTGGGTACGCGTGCCGCACGGCCTCCGTGTCCTCCGCAGTCCAGCCATGGATCGCGGCTAGGTGGATCAGTTCGCCGTCGAGCATCGAGACAACGCCGACCTCTGCTTCGCACAGCTTCATCGCGCGCTCGGCGATGATCTCGAAGACGGGCTGCACGTCTGTCGGCGACTGGCTGATCACTCGGAGAATCTCGCTGGTCGCCGTCTGCTGCTCCAGTGCCTCGGTCAGGTCACGGTTGCGGGCCTCGAGCTCTTTGAAGAGGCGCACGTTCTCGATGGCGATGACGGCCTGGTCGGCGAAGGTCTGGAGCAGCGCGATCTGCTTGTCGGTGAAAGGTCGCGGCTCGGGGCGCCAGACGCTGAGCGCCCCGAACGGGCGGCCCTCGCGAAACATGGGCACGGTGAGGACGGAAATCAAGCCGAGGACGTCGCGCAGCGGATGGGTGTAGGTGGGGTCGAGCCTCGTGTCCTCGATATGCACCAAACGCTGATCTAGGATGGCGCGCCCCGACGTGGTGTCGCGCGCCACCGGCCGAGGATACGCCTGGTGTACCGCGGCGATGCCGGCCTCGTCCACTCCTCGAATGGCCGCAAGTGTGAGTTGCCCGGCGTCGACGAGAAAAACGACGCTGAAGGTGGCTTCGCACAGCCGGCGCGCGCTTTCCACGATGGCTTCGAAAACCGGCTGCTCGTCGGTGGGCGAACTCGAGATGACCCGGAGGATCTCGCTGGTCGCCGTCTGCTGCTCGAGCGCCTCGGTAAGGTCGGCATTCTTCGCCTGCAATGCGGTGAGCAGCCGCGCGTTCTCGATGGCGATGGCGGCCTGGTCGGCGAAGGTCTCCATGAGGGCGATGTGGTTGTCGGTGAACGGCAGGACCTCGTGTCGATAGATGATGATGACCCCCAGCAGCTCGTCCGCCCTGAGCATGGGGATCGCGAGCACGGTCCGGTAGGGATCCACCTGGGACCCGCCGTAGGTGTACTCGGGATCGGCCAGGACATCGAGATTGTGGACCGTGCGCCGCTCGAGGGCGGCGCGCCCGGCATTGCTGTTGCGCCCGGGTGCAATCGGGTTCTGCTCGAAAAACTCTGTGAGCTCGGCCGAGACGTTGTAGCCCACGGCAAACCGCAGCAGCTGGCCGTCGAAGCAGAAGATCGATCCGCGCTTGGCCTCGCACAATCTCACGGCGTTCTCAGCCAGCGTCTCGAAGACCGGCTGGAGGTCGAACGTGGAGCGGCCAATCACCTTTAGGAGCTCGCTGGTCGCCGTCTGCTGCTCGAGCGAGACCCGGAGCTCGCTGTTGCGCGCCTCCAGCTCCTTGAACAGGCGGACGTTCTCGATGGCGATGACGGCCTGGTCGGCAAAGGTCTCGAGGAGCCTGACCTGCTTGTCCGAAAAGGGGCGGACCTCCATGCGGCGAACCGTAATGGCCCCCAGTGGAATTCCCTCACGCAACAGGGGTGTGGCAAGGGTCGTCCGATGGCCGATACGCTTCTGGTGGGCCTTGCCCACGGGCCAGTCGCTGTCGCTTTCCGCCGCGAGGTCGTGGATGTGAATCGTTCGGCGGTCCACCACGGCCCGGCCACTGAGCGAGCCACGGTTTATGGGTCTCGCTTCTGGTTTCGGGAGGGGTCCGTAGGAAGCCACTAACTGAAGAACATCTCCGCCAATACGAAACACTTGAGCATCGATCGAGTCACAAAGCCGGGCGGCGCTCGCGGCTATAGCGTCCAGCACCGGCTGGAGATCGGTGGGCGAGCTGCTGATGACGCGGAGGATCTCGCTGGTTCCGGTCTGCTGCTCGAGGGCCTCGGTGAGGTCGCGGTTGCGGGCCTCCAGCTCCCCGGTGAGGCGGGCGTTCTCGATGGCGAGGGTTGCCTGGTCGGCGAAGGTCTTGAGCAGAGCGATCTGCTTGGGCGTGAAGGGGCGGACCTGGCGGCGACGGATCGTGATGGCGCCGATGGCCGCGCCCTCGGAGAGAAGAGGCACCGCCAGCATCGTCCTGATCCCGGTCGCCCTTTGCCTCGCCTTGAGCTCGGGGTATTGTGTTCGGACGGCCGCCTTCATGTCCCGGACGTGAATCGTCCGGCGGTCGAGCAGCGTTCGGCCGTAGACAGTGTCACGGTTGATGGGGATCGATTCTCCAATCGCCCGGGTGGTCGGTACCGACCCGTGATGCGCGACGTGTCGAAGCTGATCATCGTGAACGAGAAGAATCTGGGCGTCGTGGGCGTCGCAGAGGCGCGCCGCCGTCTTGGCGATGGCGTTGAGAATCGGCTCGACGCCGGTTTTAGGGCGGCGGCGGGCGCTCCGCCCGAGAGGGGCTCCGCACTTCGGGCAGAGTGTGGCGCCGGGTGGAGTGTTCTGCCGGCACCGGGGACAGGTCATGTCGCCCTCCAGCGGTCTGGCCAATGGGCGCGCGGCTCGGGCCGCGCAGGAACAGGTTGCGTAAGGGTAAGTCGCGCCGACCCGACGGGTCAAGGGCTGGCACGAACTGAGGAACGAGCCCTCACCCTAGCCCTCTCCCCGAGGGGGAGAGGGGACTAAACCGGGGACTAGAGGGCTGGGAGGGCGTCCAGCATCTGCAGCGTGGCGAGCCGGCGGTAGATCCCGTCCTCTTTGGCCAAGAGCTCGTCGTGGGTGCCGGCCTCGGCGATGCGGCCGCCGTGGACGACCACCACGCGGTCGGCGTGCTTGACCGTGGCCAGCCGGTGGGCGATCACCAGCACCGTCCGTCCCTTCATCAGCTCGTTGAGCGCCTGCTGGACGAGGAACTCGCTCTCCGCGTCCAGATCCGAGGTGGCCTCGTCCAGAATGAGAATGGGCGGATCCTTGAGGAAGGCGCGCGCGATGGCCAGCCGCTGGCGCTGCCCGCCCGAGAGCTTCACGCCACGCTCGCCGACCTGGGTGGCGTAGCTCTCGGGGAGCGCGGCGATGAAATCGCTGCATTGGGCCATCCGCGCGGCGCGCTCGATCTCGGCCTGCGTGGCGCCGGGCCTGCCATAGCCGATGTTGTAGCCGATGGTGTCGTGGAAGAGGAAGGTCTCCTGGGTCACGATGCCCATCAGCGCGCGGAGCGAGGCCACGCTGACCTGGCGCAGGTCGTGGCCGTCGATGGTGATGCGGCCGGCGCTGACGTCGTGGAAGCGCGGGAGCAGATCCATGAGCGTCGTCTTGCCCGCCCCCGACATGCCGACGAAGGCCACCAGCTCGCCTTTGCTGACCGTGAGCGAGATGTCGCGCAGCGCCGGCTCCTCGGTTTCGGGATAGGTGAAGCCGGCGTGCTCGAAGACGATCCGGTCGCTGAAGCCGCGCAGGGTGTGCGCGCCGGCCGCGTCCACGATGGCGGGCGGGGTGTCGATGATCTCGAACACGCGCTCAACCGAGGAGAGCGACTGCTGGACGGTATTGACCATCCGCGAAAGCTGGCGCACGGGGCCGTAGAGCAGGATGACCGCGGCGGTGAATGAAAAGAACTCGCCCGGTGTGAGATGCCCGGCGATGACCTGGTAGCCCCCGTACCAGAGCGCTCCCATGATCCCGATGGCGCCCATGACCTCCATGAGCGGCTCGGCGAGCTGGTCGGTGCGCTGGTTCTTCAGCGCGAGATCCATCAGCCGGTCGTTGACCTGGTTGAAGCGCTCCTGCTCGAGGCGTTCTCGCCCGAAGGCTTTGACGATCTTGGTCCCGGTGAACGATTCCTGGAGCACCACGTTCAGCTCGGCGATCTTCTCCTGGGAGCGCCGATTGATCTTGTAGAGCTTGCGCCCGATCGTTCTCACTGTGGCTCCGACCGCGGGGAAGACCGCCACAGCGATGAGCGCCAGCACCCATTCGCGGGCGAACATCACCACGAGCAGCGCGATGATCGTGCCGACCTGTCGCACCGCCATGACGAGCACCGTCGAGGCCAGCCGCGCGAGGCGGTTCACGTCGGTGACCACGCGGCTCATCAGCTCGGCCGAGTGAAGCGAGGCGAAGAAGGACAGCGGCATGCCCTGGATGTGGGCATAGAGGTCGCGGCGGATGCGCGCGATCACGCGCTCGCCCACCGAGGCCATCAGGTAGGACTGGCCAAAGCGGCCCGCGCCCTTGACGAGAAAGGCGCCCAGCAGCGCCAGCGGGATCAGCTTGAGCATCAAGAGGTCCCGCTTGAGGAAGATGTCGTCCATGGCCGGCTTGACCAGCCAGGCGATGAAGCCTTCGGCGGCCGAGACGACGAGCGCCATGAGCCCGCCGATCACGAGGACGAGCCAGTAGGGCTTGAGGTGCGGGACGATGCGCAGCAGCAGCTTGTACTTGGCGTTCACGGGGCTTCTCGAGCGGCGAGGAGCCGCTCGTAGAGCGCTTCGGTGCGGCGGACCTTGACGGCCGTGGAGAACTGCGTCTCGACCCGCTTGCGGCCGGCGCGCGCCATCGCCTTGGCGCGGGTCGGATTTTCGACCATCCGGAGAATGGCCTGGGCCAGCGCCTCGGGGTTGCGCGGCGGCACGAGAAGACCCGTCTCACCGTCGGTGACGAGCTCCGGGATGCCCTCCAGGTTGGTGCCGACTACCGGTGTCTCGACGGCGAGCGCTTCCCGAAGTGAGCCGGTGAGGCCCAGCCCCGCGTACGAGGCGTCAACGACCAGGTCGCTCGCGGCCAGGATCTCCGGAATGTCCTCCCGGTGGCCGAAGACGGACACGACGCCGTCGAGCCCGCGGCGGCGGGCCTTCTCGTGGAGGACGGGGATCCGCGGCGGCGGGGCGCCCACGAACAGGAGCCGCGCGTGCGGCGCCGCCTGGTGCACGCGCACCATGGCGTCGAGCACGTCGTCATTGCCCCGCCACGAGCGGATGCCCACCTGGGTGACGAGAACATGGCCCGGCTCGAGCCCCAGCCCGGCGCGGATGCCGCCGCCGTCCACGCCGGGATGGAAGCGCCCGAGGTCGGTGCCCGAATAGATGACCTCGATCTTCCCGCCGTCCACGCCCGCCGCCACGAGGCCGCGCTTGATCGACTCGCAGACGGCGACGACGGCGGTGACGCGCCGGGTGGTGTAGCCCAGACGGTTCCAGCGGTCGAGCGGAAAGCTGACGCCGCGGTTCAGGACGAGCACGGGGATGCGGACGGCCAGCCCGGCCAGGAGCGCGAGCGTGCGCGCCTTGCCCTTCTGGCAGTGGACGACCTCGATGCCGTCGGCCCGGATCAGTCGCGCCAATGCCCAAGCCGAGCGGAGGTCGAGGCCCGAGCGCATTGGCAGCGCGACATGAGGGATGCCGGCGGCGCGGCACTTCTCCGCCCAGAGAGCGCTCGGCCGGGTCGCGACCATCACGTGATGGCCGCGCTCGTGAAGCCCCCGGGCCAGCTCGCGCAGCTGGATGGCCGCGCCGGTGAAGTAGTCCGCCTTGGGATACAGCTGCAGGATGCGCAGTGCCTATCCTCCGAAGAAGGCGCGCACCGCCGCGATCACCTCGTCCACTTCGGCCTCGCTGTGACCGGCCGAGATGGGCAGAGTCAGGATCTCCTTCACGATCCGCTCGGTATGCGGCAGCGCCGGCGGATTCAGCTGCTCGACCGCGGGCTGCTGATGCCCCGCCACGGGGTAGTGAATGCCGGTGGCGATGCCGCGCTCCTTGAGGAACTTCGCCAGCTCATCGCGCCGCGGCGTGCGCACCACGTAGAGATGGTAGACGTGGCGGGCGCCCGGGCGCTCGGTCGGGAGCGTGAGCGGCAGGCCCTTGAGGCCCGCCTGATAGCGGGCGGCCAGCGCGCGGCGATGGTCGTTCATCGCGTCGAGCCGGCGCAGCAGCACGCGGCCCACCGCGGCCTGGATGTCGTTGAAGCGCAGATTGAAGCCGACCTCGGCATGCACGTCCTTGTTGAGCCGGCCGTGATCGCGCAGCCGGCGGCAGCGCACCGCCACGTCGTCGTCATCGGTCACGAGCAGCCCGCCGTCGCCCATCACCGTGAGGTTCTTGGACGGGTAAAACGAGAAGGCGCCGGCGCGGCCGAAGCCGCCTACCTTCTTGCCCTGCCAGGCCGCGCCGTGGGCCTGCGCGCAATCCTCGAGGAGCCAGAGGCTGCGCTCGGCGCAAAGCTTCTGGATGCCGGGCAGATCGGCCGGCTGGCCGTAGAGATGAACGGGCACGAAGCCCACAGTCCGGGGAGTGATCTTGGCTGCAGCGTCGTTCAGATCCACGGTGTAGGAGTCGTCGGTGTCGACGAAGATCGGCACGGCGCCCGCAAAGCAGATGGCCTCGACCGTGGGGAAGGCGGTGTGCGAGGGGACCAGCACCTCGTCGTCGGCTTTGACGCCGAAGGCCTTGAGCGCCATCCAGAGCGCGGCCGTAGCGCTCGACGTGAGCACCGCGTGCTTGGCGCCGTTGTACCGCGCGAACTCGGCCTCGAACGCCTTGCACTCCGGGCCGAGAATGTACTGGCGCGAGTCGATCGCGGCGAGCACGGCGGCCTTGATCTCATCGTCTATGGGCGGGCGGGACAGCGGGATCGGCATCAGCGGGTTCCTCCTGGGAAATGAAGATGGGCGTATTGGCCGCGGTAGTACAGCAAGGGCTCCAGTCCAGCATCGGCGCGGGAATCGCCGGCTTCGACTCGGGCCACGAAGACCGTGTGGTCCCCGCCCGGATAGGCGTGGATCACGGTGCACTCGAGCTCGGCCAGCGCGTCTTTGAGCAGCGGCAGCCCAAGGGCGCCCTGCCGGTAATCGCTGCCCTCGAACTTCTCGGCGCCGCTGAGCGATGACGACGCGAACCGCCGCGACACCGCCTCCTGGGTTGTGCTGAGAATGTTCACGGCGAAGCGGCCGGCGGCCAGAATGGCCGGGTAGGCCTGCGCCTTGTGGGCCACGCAGACCAGCACGAGGGGCGGATCGAGCGACACCGAGGCGAAGGCGCTGGCGGTGAGGCCCGTCGGGCGCCCCTCCGCGTCGCAGGCCGTGACCACGGTGACGCCCGTCGCGAAGTGGCCGAGAACGCGGCGAAACTCGTCAGGTTCAAGCACGCGACCTTTGTAACAGGTCCGGCCGATTTTTTCAAGTTCTCCAAGGGCTTGGACGACACCGTCGGTCCCCTTCGCGTTGACTGCCGGGGCTCCTGCCCCTATACTCGCAGTTGACCGGCACCTCTGAATTCCCAGAGCCCTCAGGAGCCATATGGGCGCACAGCCCGCCGTCAACGAAGCCGCCGTCCTCGACGCTCTGCGCACCGTCCAGGACCCCGAGTCGCGCAAAGACATCGTCAGCCTGGGGCTGGTGAAGGAGCTCCGCATCGAGGACTCCGTCGTCTCGTTCACGCTGGCGTTCATGAATCAGCCGCCGGCCGCCAAGGTGGCCCTGCACAGCGGCGCCTCCAAGGTCGTCTCGCAGATTCCGGGAGTGGCGAAGGTGCAGGTCAAGATGGGCGGCGCCCAGGCCGGCCGCCCCGCGCCGGCCGGCGGCGCGCCGCCCGCCGCCGACTTCATTCCCGAGGTCAAGCACACCATCGCGGTGTCCTCGGGCAAGGGCGGCGTGGGGAAATCCACGGTGGCGGTGAATCTGGCGCTGGCCTTGAAGCAGGCGGGCGCGACGGTGGGCCTTGTCGACGTGGACATCTACGGCCCCGACGTGCCGCTGATGATGGGCGCCAAGGGCCAGCCGGGAATGTTCGACAACAAGATCATCCCGGTGGAGGCCCACGGCATCAAGATCATGTCCATCGGGCTGCTGGTCCAGGAGCGCGAGGCGCTCGTCTGGCGCGGGCCGATGATCCACTCGGCCGTCCAGCAATTCCTCCGCGACGTCGCCTGGGGGCCGCTCGACTACCTGGTCTTCGACATGCCGCCGGGCACGGGCGATGCCCAGCTCTCGCTCTCGCAGATCGTGCCGCTCTCGGGCGTGGTGATGGTCACCACGCCCCAGGACGTGGCGCTGCTCGACGTCCGCAAGGCGCTCGCAATGTTCCGCAAGCTCAACGTGCCGATCCTGGGCATCGTCGAGAACATGAGCTGCTTCATCGCGCCCGACACGGGCAAGCGGTACGAGATCTTCGGCGAAGGAGGCGGCCAGCGCGTCGCCGACGAGTTCGGCGTGCCGCTGCTCGGTCAAATCCCGCTCGAGATGGAGACGCGAAAGGGCGGTGACGCCGGCGTTCCCATCACGGTGGGCCAGCCGGCGTCGGCGCAGGCGGAAGCCTTCCGCAAGGTCGCCGCCGCGGTGACCGCGCGACTGGACGCCGTGTCCGGGCTCAAGCTGCCGACCATCAGCTGAGCCGAGGGCCGAGGCCAGTGGCCGCGCCGGTATTCGTGCCGATCTTCCCGCTGCCCGATCTCACCTTTTTCCCTCATACGTTCCTGCCACTGCACGTCTTCGAGGCCCGGTACCGCGCCATGATCACGGACTGCCTCGCACGCGACAAGCGGCTGGCGGTGGTGGGGCTCCGGCCGGGGTACGAAGCCACCTATGAGGGCAAGCCCGCCGTGAAAAGCATCGCCGGGGTGGGCCGCATCGTGCAGTGGGAGCGGCTGGCCAGTGGCCGCTACAATATCCTGCTCAAGGGTGAGTGCCGCGCGCGCATCGACCACGAGCTGCCCACCGACACGCTCTATCGCGTCGTCACCGCCACGCCGCTGGGCGAGGTGGGCGGGGACGACCCGGCCTCGGCCTCGCTCGCCGAACAGGTCCGGCGGCGCTGCCTGCAGATCCTCGAGGCGGTGGGGCGGTCGTCGTCCGGACTTCGGGATTCCCTCAATGCCGTGAGCGCGCCCGGCCAGCTCTGCGATCAGATCGCTTCGGCCGTGATCCCACGAGTCGGCGTGCGCCAGGCGCTGCTGGAGGAGCTGGACGTGCGTCGCCGGCTCGAGCGGCTCAGCGCCGCGCTGGACGACCTGCACATGCAGCTCACCGGAGGCGGCGCGTGAGGCGGGCGCTCGCGGCGCTCGGCCTGCTGCTCATGCTGGCCGGCGGCGCGGACGGCGCCATCCGCTGGGGCTGGCTCGGCGTCCGGATCCGCGATCTCTCCGAGCAGGAGATGGACGAGATCTCGCAGAAATACGGGCTGCGCGAGGGATTCGGCGCGATAATCCTCGAAGTGATCAAGGAGACGCCGGCGGAGGCCTCGGGACTTCGCACCGGCGACCTCATCGTCGCCTTCAGCGATCGGCCGGTGACGGACACGCGCACCCTGCAGCGCTATGTCGCTTCGGCCGGCGTCGGCCAGACGGTGAAGCTCACGGTGCTCCGCCGCGAGGAAGGGCGCCGGCCCGTGTCGATCCGCATTGGTCTCATGCCCGATTCGGTGGTGGCCGAGCGCGTCGCAGCGGAGTACGGCTTCCTGGTGCGCGATCCGGAGACCCAGCTCGAGTCGGCCAACGGGCGGCCGCCCGACCCGCCGGCCGTGGCCGCGGTGCTGGCGCGGAGCCGCGCCGAAAAGGCGGGCCTGCGCATCGGCGATGTGCTGCTGGAGTTGGGCGGGCAGCCGGTCGACACGCTGGAGGCCGTGAGGGGAGCCTTGCTGGCCGCGGGGCCCGAAGGCCCGCTCGGGCTCCTCGTGAGCCGGAACGGGGACCGCGTGCAGGTGCAGCTCGAAAAAGCGAACGTGCCGTAGAGGAAGAAGGAGGACCCCATGCCCCACTACGAGTTCTACTGCGCGAAGTGCAAGAAAGAAGTGACGATGTTCCTGTCGCTCGGAGAAAGGGAGCGCGGAGAGTACAAGTGTCCCGGCTGCGGCGGCAAGCAGCTGCAGCCGCTGATGGGCACGGTCTTTACCCAAACGTCGAGAAAATCTTAAGGAGAGACGAATGAGTCTGAAAGGCAAGCGGATCGCGATTCTGGCCGAAAACATGTACCAGGAGATGGAGCTGTGGGTGCCCTATTACCGGATGAAGGAAGAGGGCGCCGATGTCAAAGTGGTGGGGGCTGGCGGCGCCAAGTCTTACGCTTCCAAGCACGGCTACCCGGTCAACGTGGACGTCCAGGCCGAGGCCGTGAAGGCCGTGGAGTTCGACGCCGTGATCGTTCCCGGCGGCTATGCGCCGGACGTGATGCGGCGGCACGATGCCATGGTGGGCCTGGTGCGCGACGCGGCCCAGCAGGGCAAGGTGGTCGCCGCCATCTGCCACGCCGGCTGGATGCTCTGCAGCGCCGGCATCATCAAGGGCAAAAAGGTCACATCGTTCTCCTCGATCAAGGACGACATGGTGAACGCGGGCGGCCAGTGGTCGGACAGCGAAGTCGTGGTGGACGGCAACCTGGTCACCTCGCGGAAGCCCGACGACCTGCCGGCTTTCTGCCGCGAGATCGTGAAGGCGCTGTCGAAAAGCGCTTAGGGGGCCGAGTGGCTGGTTAGTATAATGCCCGGGACATGATCGTCCTGGGGATCAACGAGACACACTGCGCGACGGCGGCCGTCCTCCGGGACGGCCGCATCGTCGGCTGCGCTTCCGAAGAGCGCTTCACCCGCCTCAAGAACGACGCCGGCTACCCGCGACGGGCCATCGACGCCCTGCTGCGGGAGCTGGGCATCGGCCCCCCCGAGATCGACGTGGTCGCGCTGGCCGGCGCTCGCGCCGCCTCCCGCGAATGGCTCAATCGCGTGATGCACGACGAGGGCTATGCCAAGGAGTACTACGGAGTCTCCTGGCCCTCGCCGAAGCGCGCGTTTCAGAAGAAGATCCGAAAGCTCGGCGCCAAGTTCGGGCTGATCGATGCCTCGCGCGGAAAGTTCGGCATCTCCCAGCGCGAGCGGCTGGGCTTCGTGACCAGCCATCTCGGCATTCCGTCCGACCGGATCGTCTGCCTCGACCACCATACCTGTCACGCCGCGGCGGCCTATCACGGCTCCGCCTTCGCGGGACGCGACGCGCTGGTGCTCACCAACGACAATTCGGGCGACGGTCTCTGCGCGACGGCGTCGACGGGGCGGGGGCTCGGGCTGACGCGCCACGAGGCCACGCCGAGCGCGCCGGGCTCGCTCGGAGCTTTTTACTCCTTCGTCACGCTGGCGCTCGGCATGAAGTTCGGCGAGCACGAGTACAAGGTCATGGGCATGGCGCCCTATGCCCAGGAGAAGTATGCCGAGCGGGCGGAGCGCGCGCTCCGGGACGTCTTCGAGCTGGACGAAGGCCGCCCGGCGCGCTTCCGCTGGCTCAAGCCGGGGGAGCGCTATCAGCTCCTGCTGCGCGCGACGCTGGGCCATCGCTTCGACGCCGTCGCGGGAGGCGCCCAGCGCTTGCTCGAGGATGCGCTGCTCCGCTGGACGCGGCTCATGCGCCGGCGCTATGCCGGCGGCCGGCTGGCCCTGGGCGGCGGCGTGTTCATGAACGTCAAGGCCAATATGCTGATCGCGCAGGAGGACTGGGTCGAGGATCTCTTCGTCTTCCCCTCCTGTGGCGACGAGTCCAACGCGGTGGGCGCGGCCTACCTCGGCTACATCGAGGAGTGCGGACGCCGCGGTACATTGCCGGCGCCGCAGCCCTTCGGGCCGGCCTATCTCGGGCCCTCGGTGACCGATGAAGAAGCGGAAGCGGTGATCCGCGACCGTGGGCTCGAAGGCAAGTACAAGGTGGCCTTCCACGACCGGATCGAGGAGCGCATCGCGGAACTCCTGGTGTCGGACGGAGTCGTAGCCCGGTGCGCCGGACGCATGGAGTTCGGCGCTCGCGCCCTCGGCAACCGCTCCATCCTGGCCAATCCGTCCGATCACCGCGTGGTCCCGCTCATCAACCGGATGATCAAGAACCGGGACTTCTGGATGCCGTTCGCGCCCACGATCCTGGCCGAGCGCGCCTCGGACTATCTTGTGAATCCGAAGGGACTGGCCTCACCCTACATGATGCTGGCCATGCCCACGCGGCCGGAGGCGCGCGATCCGCTGACGGCGGCCCTCCACCCACAGGACGGCACGGCGCGGCCCCAGATCCTCGAGCAGGCGTGGAACCCCGCGTATCACGCCGTGATCAGCGAGTTCCAGCGCCGCACGGGCGTGGGCGCCGTGCTCAATACCTCGTTCAACCTCCACGGCGAGCCCATCGTGTGCAGCGCGGCGGACGCCGTCGACACCTTCGAGCGCTCGGGCCTGCCCCACCTCGCCGTCGGTCACTGGCTCATCTCGAAGAAGTGAGTGCGACCAGATCCCTCTCCCTCCCTGGGGAGGGAGAGGGCAGGGTGAGGGTGGGGCTTCCAACCGTCGACGCGCCCTGCTTCCTCTGCGGCGGCGCTGAAGCCGAGCCCGTCTGGACCACCGCCGACCGCGCCTTCGCCGTCCCCGGCCTGTACACCGTGGCCCGCTGCCGCCGCTGCGGTTTCCTCTACCAGCGCCCGCGCGTGAGCGACGCGCATCTCGCGGACTGCTATCCGGACCACTATCCTCGTCACCAGGAGCCGTCGCCGCGGATCCCGTTCAAGGGCTCACCGGGGCGAGTGAGGGCCGTGCGCTGGGCGTTGGCCACCCGTCTCGGCTACGATCGCTTTCGCGATGCCGCCGGCCCTCTGACGCGGATTCGCGCCGCGTGGCTGGCGCGCAAGATCAAGTGGGATTGCCCGCCCTGGCGCGGACAGGGGCGCTTCCTCGACGTGGGTTGCGGGTCGGGCGGCAGCCTCGGCGTTGCCCAGGCGCTCGGCTGGCAAGTGGCGGGTATCGAGATGGACGCCGCCGCCGCGGACAAGGCCCGGCGCTTCGCTCACGAGGTGCACGTGGGCGACGTCCTCGCGGCGCCCTTCGGCGCCGGCCGCTTCGACGTGGTGACCGCATTTCACGTGCTCGAGCACGTGGCCGATCCCGTCGTGGTGGTGCGGCGCATGTTGCAATGGCTGGCGCCGGATGGGCTCGCGATCATCGAGGTGCCGAATGCGGGCGGTCTCGGCGCCCGGCTCTTCGGTCGAGCCTGGTCGGGACTCGAGCTGCCCCGCCATCTCTCTCACTTCACGTCGGAGAGCCTGGAGCGGGTCGTGGAGCGAGCAGGCGGTCACGTCGCCTGGTGCTGGCATCAGGCCAAGCCGCGCTACTACCTCTGGAGCCTGCGCTTCTGGCTTCGCGACCGCGGTTGGAACGGTCTCGCGCGCTTCTGTGAGCGGAGGCCGGTCTACGGCGTGCTCAAGCTCGCCCTCGAGCTCACGCTGCCGCTCGCTCGTTTGGCGCGACGGGGTGAAGTCGTCCGCGTCGGAGTGATCCCTTCACTCCAACCAGCCCCCAACGGGGAGAGGGAAGTGCCAACCCTCTTTCGACCGTCTGGCGAGCCGCGGTAGGATGATGGGGAGAGGCCGCGAGGGCGCGGTGGCTCTGGGGAGGAGATCATGAGCTCAGCCGACGGGATCCGCGGATTCAGCGTCGTCATGCAGCCCGGCGACGGGCCCTCGTACTGGCAGCCCGTTCCCGCCAATGGCCACGCTGATCCGAAGCTGGTCCCGGCCGTCACGCGCTTCGAGGGCTTGTCGATGGGCTTCCAGACCATTGCTCCGGGCGGGCGAATCCGCGGGCACTCGCATGGCGGGCAGATCGAGCTTCAGATCTGCTTCCGCGGCCGGGGGCGCGCGCTGGTGGACGGGGACAGCCATCCGCTCGTGCCCGGGACGGCCTGCTTTCTCGGGCCCGAGGTCAGGCACGAGATCGTCAACGACAGCCCGGAGGAGCTGGTGCTGCTCTGGGTCGTGTCGCCGCCGGGTCTCGAGCATTTCTTTGAGGCCATAGGCCGTCTGCGCCAGGCCGGCGCACCGGCGCCGCCGCCCTTCGAGCGGCCCAGCGACGTGATCGCCATCGAGCGCCAGATGGGGATGAACGACACGAAGTAAGCAGGCGCGCGGCGGACCGCCGTCGCGTCGCGCCCGGGAAAGCGGGCGTCAGCGGGAATTCCTGAACGGCTCGAGCGGATGCCGGCCGAGTGCGATCGTGGCGCCCACGATGAAGAGGAGCGTGACGGCGCTCAGGAGCGTGTAGAGCTCGTCGGCGTAGAGGGGGAACATCGCCATCACTCCGCCGGAAGCGGACAGGGCGCAGAGAGCGGCCCCGATGCCCTCTCGGCGGTCGCCGACGAGGCCGTAGGCGGCAAGGATCGCGTAGTAGTAGCAGGTCGCTTCACCGACGCCTGCGATCAGGCCGACGCCAAGAATCGCCGCGACCCAATCAGCTTGTTCGCGGGCAGCCCATCCCAGCAGGATCACGAACGCGATCGCGGCGGCGGCGAACAAGGGGCGCCGCCGGGTCAATGCCTGGCGGCGCGCGTCTTCCCACGACAGGCCGGGGGCATCCTTGAGGAGTCGAGCGCGGTGCTCGTGATCGTAGGCGGCAAGTGTCCCGAGGCCCATGCGATTGGCGGTGAGCGTAGAGACGTGCTTGAAGCTATTGGTGTTGAATCCCACCCAGGCATTCCAGCCTCCCGCGACCGCGGATCCGAGCGGAACCAGGATGACCAAGGCGAGGGCGGAGCCGAGCGCAAGCGGCCGGTACGGACGGGAGAATTCCACGGCCCGCCGGGTCAAAAGCCGCGCCGCGCCCTTCAGCGCGATCCCGCCCAGGAGGAACGCGGGGTAGACGCGGAGGAGCGCCGCCCATGTCAGCGAGAATCCGGCCAGGCGGGGATAGCCGCGGCGGAGCAGGCAGAGGCCGACCATCGAGAGCGCCAGCCAGTCTTGACGGAGGATGGACCCGCCGGTCCACGCGAAGCGCGCGGGAAAGTTCGTTCCCCAATAGATCAGCGCCACGCACATCGCGCGCCATCCGAATGCCCACGCGACGGCGCTCCACATGCCAACGAGGAGGAGCGGATCGAGCGCCACCAGCAGTACGATCTGAGTCCAGGAGGCGGGGCTGGTATTCGCCAGGGCCGTGCCGAGCACGCCCCAAACGGGCGTGGCATTGTAGCCGTAATCCTGGAACAGCCTCTCCCAGAGCGTCGGATCCATGCGCTCGCGAAACCACCTGATGTCGTGCTTGAACGAGGCCCAGCGCTCCGGCGAGAAGCGCGCCGCGCAGGCCTGCGGCTCGGCGAGGACCCGGTCGCCGAGGACGAGGCGGTCCGTCTCCAGATCCCGCACCGAACGCGTCCGCACGCGCTCGCCAAGCCCGTCCTCGGAGTCGGCCATCACCGCGCAGCGGTAGAGGCGCGTGTAGCCGAGCTCGCGGAAATACTTGGCCCCGAAATAGTAGTGGAAGGCATCCGATCCATGCACGAAGCCCGGGCGGAATTGCAGGAAATTCCCCCAGCACATCGCGCCGAGCAGACCGAGGGCGAGCAGAAGCGCGTCGCGTTGGCGCCGCTGCCGGTCAGGACGGTCCGAGCGCCGAAGCCACCAGCCCCAGAGCAGGAGGGCCGTGCCGAGCGAGGCCACGACCAGCTTCGCGAGCGCTGGAAGCATCGCGGTGATGCGCGTCAGCGATAATTCTCGGCCAGGTCGAGAGGCTCCCAACCGAGGAGGGCACGTGGGTGCTCGAGGTCACGGTAGCCCCATTTGTTCCGCGAGGTGCCGAAGACGATTTCGTACCGAAGCGAGGGGGGCGCCGCCACGCAGCGCTCGAGCAGCGCCGCGATGTCGCGCTGGCTGCACCAGACTGAAAAGTCTCGGGCGCTCGAGGGCCGGTCCTCCGCGTTGACCCGGCCGATGCGGACGCAGATCACCGACAGGCCGTGGGCATCGGCATAGTGGCGGCCGAGGGCCTCGCCCCAAACCTTGCTGACGCCGTAGAGCCCCGCAGGCCGCACCGGCGAGAGATGGGTCACCATCGGCCATGACTTCAGCCCCTCGTAGCGTCCCGCCACGAGGTGGCTGTACGGTTCTTCGCGCTCGATGGCGCTCACGGTGGCTCCGCTGGAAGCGAACACGACCCGCTTGACGCCGGCCTTGCGCGCGGCCTCGTAGACGTTGAGCGTGCCGAGGACATTGTTCCGCATGACGCTGTCCTCAGCCGGGTTCGGGCTCGAGGCGTCGGCCGCGAGGTGCACGACGGTGTCCACGCCCGCGAAGGCGGGCTCGATCGCCGGGGCATCCGCGATGTCGGCGCAGTGGCAGGGCACACCCTCGACGGCGCCGCGGTTGAGCGCGCGCAGGCTGTAGCGCCCGTCGAGATGCCTGCGGAGCGCGCGGCCGATGAGGCCGCTCATCCCGGTCACGAGTACGGTGCGCATGGACGCTACGGATTCTTGAGCCGCATGTCCTCGTGCGACGGGAACGGGTACATCGGAATGGAGTTGATGGTGTGGTCGGCCAGCCGCGGCCCCACGCCCATCAGCCCGCGCAGGTCCATGATCGGCGCAAACATCACGCGGTCGATGCTGAGCTGCTGGATGCGATGGAGCAGAGCTTCGCGCTTGACGGGATCCCGCTCGCGCGCCTGCTGCTGGAAGAGCTCGTCGATGTCGGGATAGCCGCCGTACGCGGAGCCGCCCTTGGAATACATGAACGACTCCACGCGGCTGGCGGCATTGCCCGAGTTCCCCACGGCCACGAGGAAGAGCCCCCGGAGCTTCTTCTCCTGCCAGGCGGCGTAGAAGGCGGCGCGCTCCATCGGGCGCAGCTTCACCCGGATCCCCACCGCGTTCAGGTCGTTCATCGCGGCCTCGCCAACCGTGGAGAAGCCGGGGATGGGCACGAACTCGCCAGCATCGAAGCCCCTCGGATAGCCGGCCTCGGCGAGCAGCTGCTTCGCCTTCTGGGGATCGTAGGGCGGCGGCGGGACCTGCAGCGCGAAATCCATCACGCGCGGGACGATGACACCGGCGGGCGGGCAGTAGCCCAGACAGGCGGCCTCGCTCGTCCCCTTGCGATCGAGCGCATAGTTGACCGCCAGCCGCAGACGCTTGTCGTGCCACGGCGACTTCGGATCCCACTGGTCGGCGAACTCGATCCAGAAGACGGACGCGTGCCGTGTGGCCACCAGCGCGAATCGCGGATCGCGCCTCACCGCCTCTCCCTCGGGCCCGTCCAGGAAATAGGCGATGTCGGTCTCGCCGCTCTTCAGCATCGCCAGCCGCGTGGTGCTGTCGGGCACGCTCTTCATAACGAGGCGCTTGACATGAGGCACATGCCGCCAGTGGCCCGGGAAGGCCTCGAGCACCACGTCGACGCCTGGCCGGTGGCTCACGAACTTGTAGGGACCCGCGCCGATCGGGCGCTGCCTGAAGCCGTCGGCCCCTACCTGCTCGAAGTACTTTCTGGGGAGGACGATCCCGGCCGCCGTGGCGGTGGTCCCGTAGAACGTCATGAAGTCCGGCCAGGCATCTTTGAGATGGAAGCGAACGACCAGGGGATCGACGACCTCGACCTGCCGCACACGGGCTCGGAACTCCTTCGCACCAGCCCCCGCGTAGCGCTCGAAGCTGAACTTGACGTCGTCGGTGGTGACGGGATCTCCATTGTGGAACTTGAGCCCGCGGCGCAGCTTGAATTCGTACACGAGCCCATCGGGGCTCTCAGTCCACGACTCGGCCAGGCTATTGGCCATCTTCTGTCCGGGAAGGGGACGGACCAGCGCGTCGTGCAGCGCGTACAGCACTCCGAAGGGAGTGATCTGGGGCGGGGCGGTGGACGGATCGAACCAGGTCGGGGCGAGGGTGACGTGAAACGAAACCGTCACCTCGCCGGCGGGCGCCTGGGCGCTCGATGGCTGGCCCGCGCCGAGGAGCAGCGCGGCCGCCACTACCGCCCCGACGGCGCAAGCGAAGCACCCGCGCCGACCCGCACTCGGGAGTCCAGCGCCGCCCACCATGGCGCCGATAGTCCCCCGGGCTTGCAAAGACGTCAAGATGGCCACTCAGCCGCAGCGCGGCGCCCGCTCAGTAGCCGCGCCTGCGGTCGACCCGGTAACGCAGAGGGAGGCCGGAAAGATAACGACGAAGATTGTTATTGAAGATCGGCGCGATCTCCGCCGGTGTGCTGGGGCCCGCGATATGCGGCGTGAGCGCCGCGTTGTCGAGCCCCCAGAAGGGATGCTCGGCGGGCAGGGGCTCCTGGTCGAAGACGTCCAGCACGGCGCCGCCGATCCGCCGCTCGCTCAGAGCCTTAAGCAGCGCTTTCTCGTCGACGACGGGTCCCCGCGCGATATTGATGAGCCAGGCTGAGGGCTTCATGGCCGCGAGCTCGGCGGCGCCGACCAGCCCGACCGTGTCCGCGCTGAGCGGCAGGGTGACCGCGACGAAGTCGGCCTGACCGAGCGCCGTACGGAGCGCGTGGGAGCGATACACGCGATGCGCCTCTGGCACTCGGCGGCCGCTCCGGCTCACGCCGATGACGCGCATCCCCAATGCCTTCGCCGTCCGGCCGATGTGGCGGCCGATATCGCCCATTCCTAGGACGCAGAGCGTCTGGCCGCGCAGCGGGACAGGATCCGCGGGCGCCCAGCGGTGCTCCCGCTGCTGGCGGCGGAACCGTTCGATGCGCTGGTTCACCCAGAGGCAGCGGCCGAGGGTGTACTCGGCCATCCAGGGTCCGAAGATGCCGGCGGCGCGGGTGACGATCACGCGCGGCGGTAGCTCCGGGCCCAGAAGACGCTCGACGCCAGCTCCCATGCACTGGGTCCAGCGCAGTCGCGCGGCCAGCGGCAGCAGCCGGCGCGGGAAGTGCCAGGCGTAGAGAATCTCGGCCTGGCCGATGAGCGCGGCGGCTTCCTCGAACGAGGACGCCACGTGCACGGCGAGGCCCGTGCGGGGCAGGCGGATCAGGTCGGCGTAGGCGCGCGCCTCACCCGCCTCCGGGTAGAAGACGAGGATGCCGCGCGCGCTCACTCGCCGAGCTTCTTGAGGAGCGCGTCCTCGAAGCCGAAGTCCACGGGTCGCTCGACGAGTCCTTGAGCCTGGTACCACTTCCAGGTCTGGGCCAGGCCCGAGGCGAGCGTGTACTTGGGGCGGATGCCCAGCTCCTGCCTGAGCTTATACGTCGTGTGCACGGCATGGCAGTCGTAGACGAGGTTCTGGCCGAAAACCGGGCCGGGCTTGTCGAAGCTCTTGAGCAGGGCGGGATCGAAATGGCGGAAGGTCACGGGGCGGCCCATCACGTCGGCGATCAGCTCCACGAAGCCCACCTGGGTGACGGTGTCCTCGCCCATGACGTTATAGGCTTGGCCGTGGGCCCGGCGATCGCCCAACATGGCGGCCATGGCTTCGGCCAGATCCTCGACGTGGCCGAACTGGCGGAGCCAGCCGCCGTGTCCGGGCACGAGCACCGGCCGGCCGCGGTGGATGCGGTCCATGAAGAAGGTTTCGTTGTTGCGCGTATTGAGCGGGCCCATGACATGGGTGGGGCGCACGATGGTGACGGGCAGCCCGCGCGCGCGATGGCGCTCGAGCAGCGCGTCCTCGCCCGCGATCTTGTGGCGCGCGTAGTCGCCCCAGTAGACACCCCGCGGTGTCTCCTCGGAGTAAGGGATGGGCAGCGCATGATCGTACACGCGCCCCGTCGAGATGAAGACCACATGGGGCTGGCCCTCGAGCGCATCGGCGAGGCCGGCGACGTCCTCGCCCAGCGTCGGAGCGTACGTGATGTCGTAGACACCGTCGAAGCGGCGGCCGTGCAGCCGCTCGCGAAGGCCTGCGTGATCCTTGCGATCGCCGACGATGCTCTCGACGCCGGCCGGCAGGCGCTCGGGGCGGCGGCCGCGATTGAATACGGTGACGTGATGGCCCCGTCGCAGCAGCGACTGGACGAGATGAAGGCTGATAAACTCGGTGCCGCCCATGATGAGCACGCGCATGACGGCGGAAGTTTAACATACGACCCGGAGTCGGGAGGAGCCATGGCGCGCGAGGTGACGGTGGCGTGGCTGGACAATCTCAAGGTCGAGGCGCGGGTGGGCCCGCATCGTCTGCTGGCCGACGAGCCGGCGGACAGCGGCGGCGACGACACGGGGCCGAGCCCGAGCGAGCTGCTGCTGGCCTCGCTCGGCGCCTGAACGGCGATGACGGTTCGGCTGTACGCCGAACGCAAGCAGTGGCCGCTGGACCGAATCGAGGTGCGCCTAAGCCGCGACGCGGGCGCCGGGAAGATCGCGGCCATCGCCCTGGAGCTCGTGCTCGGCGGCGGGCTCAGCGACGAGCAGCGCGCGCGCCTGAGCGAGATCGCAGGCCGCTGCCCGATTCACCGGACGCTGATGGAAGGCGTCCAGATCACCCACGCCTGAGCTTGGTGACCCTGACCCCGGCCCTCTCCCTGGAAGGGAGAGGGAGCCACTCAATTCCCTCTCCCCTCTGGGGAGAGGGTTAGGGTGAGGG
>Ga0207684_10002042_pt1 | contig 20772 bp, 19 predicted proteins | sample KBSK5501metaG_FD_184342 | JGI IMG/M metagenome (GOLD analysis project Ga0207684, IMG submission 184342) | Corn, switchgrass and miscanthus rhizosphere microbial communities from Kellogg Biological Station, Michigan, USA - KBS K5-50-1 metaG... | ecosystem: Host-associated > Plants > Roots >...
CTTGACAGTGGCTCCGCACCGGATCGATTCCTCGCTGGGCTTGCGACGCTCAGCCTGCTCGCTGAGATAGCCGACGAGCGGCCTCTGCTGTGTGTGGTCGACGACGCCCAGTGGCTGGACAGTGCATCGGCCCTGGCCTTCGCGTTTGTCGCCCGCCGTCTGATGGCAGAACCGATCAGCCTTGTGTTCGCCGTGCGGGAGCCAATCGACATGCCAGAATTGGCAGGGCTTCCCGAGCTGATGGTCGGCGGCCTCAGGGAAGACGACGCCCGCGTACTCTTGGAGTCGACGCTACCTGGACGGCTGGACGAGCGGGTGCGAGAACGCATAATCGCCGAGGCCCGCGGCAACCCGCTCGCACTGCTCGAGCTGCCGCGGGGACTAACCCCGAGCGAGCTGGCGGGTGGATTCGCACTTCCTGACGCGCGGCCTCTGGCGTTCCGCATCGAGCGGAGCTTCCTCCGGCAGGTTCGGTCGGTTCCCCCCGATGCACAGCGGCTGCTGCTCACTGCGGCGGCGGAGCCGTTCGGGGACGTGAGCCTTTTGTGGCGAGCGGCAGACCGTCTCGGGCTCGGACCTCAAGCGGCCGTACCGGCGGAGGCCGCGGGATTGCTCCAGCTCGGCACCCTGGTGCGGTTCCGTCACCCGCTGGTGCGCTCGGCGGTCTACCGGGCTGCATCCCTGCCCGACCGACAACAGGCGCATCGCGCTCTGGCCGAGTCGATTGACGGCGACATCGACCCCGATCGCCGGGCGTGGCATCGTGCGCAGGCGGCGCCAGGCCCCGATGAGGATGTCGCCGTTGAGCTCGAGCGTTCGGCAAGTAGGGCCCAGGCTCGTGGCGGCATCGCGGCGACCGCCGCGTTCCTCGAGCGCGCTGCGGCGCTTACGCCAGATCCCGCAAGCCAGGCGCGGCGCGCACTCGACGCGGCACAAGCGAAGCTCCAGGCCGGAGCCTTCAATTCGGCGGCCGCTCTCGTCGCAATGGCGGAGGCTGGACCGCCCGATGAGCACCGGCGCGCGCGCATCGATCTACTGCACGCCCAGATCGCGTTCGTACAGAACCGCGGCCACGAGGCGCCGCCGCTTCTGCTCGCTGCCGCTCACCGGCTCGAGCAGCTGGACATCGCACTGGCTCGCACTACCTACCTCGACGCGATCGCGGCCGCGATCTTCGCCGGCCGTCTGGCGCGCGGCCCAGGCCTCCGCGAGGTAGCGAAGGCGGCGCGGGGCGCGCCCCAATCGGACCTAACGCCGGTCGCCGACAGGCTGCTGGATGCGCTCGTCGTACGTCTTACGGACGGTTACTCGGCTTCGGCCCCGATGATCGAACGAGTTATTGGGGCGTTCTGTGACGAGGAGATCTCCGTTCAGGAGGGGCTTCGCTGGTCCTGGCTTGCCTCAATCCTTGCCGCGGACCTGTGGGACGACGAGCGCTGGCACGTGGTCGCGACCCGTTACGTGTCGATCTCGCGCCAGGCCGGCGCGCTGAGCGAGCTTCCCGATGCACTCGACCAGCTCACCGCCGTGTACTTCTTCGCCGGGGAGCTGGCGGCGGCCGCGTTGCTAGGGGAGGAGGTACAGACGGTGTGTGCGGCGATCGGGAATAACCAGGGGCGCGTCGGTCCGCTCGGGTTGGCTGCCTTTCGCGGTCGCGAGCGCGAGGCCCGTGCGTTGATCGACGCCACTCTGAGCGAGGCCGTACCGCGTGGGCAGGGGGCCGCCGTGACCGTCGCACATTGGTTTCACGCGTTGCTGTGCAACGGCCTCGGGCAATACGAAGAAGCGCTGACCGCGGCCCGAGTGGCGGCCGAGCACCAAGAGGAGTTTGCCGCGCCGCGATGGGGCCTGGTCGAGCTGATCGAGGCGGCTGCCCGGAGCGGCGCGTCCGAGCTGGCGTCCGACGCGCTCGAGAGGCTCACGGAGTCGACACGAGCTAGCGGCACGAACTGGGCCCTCGGCATCGAAGCGCGCTCGAGGGCGCTCGTTAGCGAGCGCAACGCCGCGGAGCCGCTTTACCGTGAGGCGATCGAGCGACTTGCCCGGACCCGGGTGCGCGTGGAGCTGGCCCGCGCGCACCTCGTGTACGGCGAGTGGTTGCGGCGTGAGCAGCGCCGGATGGACGCGCGCGAACAGTTGCGCTCCGCCCATGAGATGTTCAGCCACATGGGGCTCGAGGGGTTCGCCGAGCGCGTCCGCCGTGAGCTGCTGGCTACAGGCGTGACGGCGCGCAGGCGCGTCGACAGCACGCGGAGCGTGCTCACGCCGCAGGAGGCACAGGTAGCGAGACTCGCTCGAGATGGCCTTTCCAACCCGGAGATCGGCGGACAACTGTTCATCAGCCCGCGAACGGTGCAGTACCACCTGCACAAGGTCTTCGCCAAGCTCGACATCACCTCTCGCAATCAGCTCAGCCGCGTTCCCGCCAGGGGCCTTACCTCGGCAAGGTAACGGCAATTAGATTCGGCGCTGCCTCCCCTCGTCCGGGCGCGAAGATGAACGCAGCCGCTTGGTCGGTCAACGCCTCCCGGACATGCGCGTTCTTCGAGAATTCGTTGAGCTGCGCGGGCGTGAACGAGGCAGCGAGCCTGACGAGGCTAACAATGGGAACCTTCGGCTCGTTTCTGCGCTCCCGAACCCATCCTTTTGGCGCCGCGTCGTCAGACGGCCTCTAGGTCGGGGTAACGGACGCTTTCGCCTAACTCGCCCCACAAGCGCATCAGCAAAGCGCGCTGGTCAACGCCAAGATTCTGCTCCCCACGAGTGGCCACTGCCGTGGTGTCCCACGGGCGGCGTCCGTCTCGGCGCGGTGTGAGAAGGACGCCTACCGTCATTATGTTCCGGCGTTCTGGCATCGCCTCCAGGAGCTGCTGGTTCCTGAGACTTACGTATCCACCGAAGGCTTCCTGGATCAACGCATCGTGACGGGGCGCGGCACCGAACAATAGGTAGGGCCTGCCCGGCCAAATATGGCTTCTGAACCGCCAGGTGATTTCGGAAGACGGTGCCTGGGTCACCTCGTGCAGCCACGACTGCCACATCTTCCCCAGTTCTGCGCGATAGGCTACCGGCACCGCGTCGATCGCGGCGAGTATATCGAGCACATCGGCATCCTCTACGGTTTCAGGGAAATGTGCGGTTGCAAGGTCTTCCAACACTGAACGCACAATAAAATGGTTGCGGTCGTCGCCGTGGCCAGCCGGAGCCTGCGGCAAGAGCGGCGCCGACTGGCTGATTAGCCCTGGCCGATTAAGTCGTGGATCAAGTGTTGACGGAGGTGTCGCCGCATCTGCGGCCGCCAACTCGTAGTACCGCATCGGTTCATGACCGAGGGGTACCGGATCATGGCCACTAACGCGGCGGAGATATTCCATGACGGCGTAAGTAGATTTGAGCTGTTCAAATAGGAACTCCCAATCCCGACGAAGGATGACCACCGACGGGCCAGAGGGCACATAACCCTCGACTCCAGGATGATCCAGGACGGTTAGGAGAAGCCAAGCCTTCTGCTGGCCCTTGATGACAACCCGCCGTCCACGCTCATTCACTAGCGCGCAGTCCAGACCGGACGTGAGACTTCGGATCGTTCCGGCGGCCTGCTTCGCGGCCTTTCGGACGCTTTTGTCGAGCCACAAGCGCTCTCGTACGTCGTTGGGGGTGGGTGAACGGCGCGCCTTCACTTGAACGGACGCACCCAGTGTGCCGACTAGGAGAATCGCGTCGCCTACCTCTCGGGTTGCCGCCCCCCGTAAGAGCTGAGCTGACCGGAAAACGAAGTCCGGGAGGCCCCAATTAGGCGGCAGCATTTCTAGTCGCATCCTCCGCGGCGGGACCGGACGGGATTCCTTCCGGCAAAACCGTTGCAGGCCGGATGCGGCGCAGGTACACGCCACTCGATGTCTCGACCTCCAACGTGATCCACGGCTCAGTCACGAAGCAAGAGGCTACCCGAAACGATTTGCCTAGTTCAGACCAAAATAGTTACTTGCCTTCCGCCGGATCCGCGCGAGCGTCTTGGAAACGGGGCTGTGATTTTTGTAGCCGAGCAGGGAAGCCACGTCACCAAGGCGGGTAACTCCGCTTTGAAGAAGTACGATTACGCGACGCTCCCGAGGGTCGAGCAGAGCCATAAAGTCTTTAAAGACAAGGTTCTGATCGACCTCCGCGCTAGGTCCCTGAAATGGAACGTTATCGGTGAGCTCAACAAAGCGCACGCTCACTTTCGCCCTCTTGTGGTAGAGCTTCCTCTCAAAGTCCTCGCGGGCGTATGACCAGCGGGCCGAGAAGTCGTCTTCCACTCTGTTGCTCTTAACGGCGTCGATAATCGCCCGTAGCCTGCCACCAGAGTCGGCAGTCTCAACTACCCAGTCTGCCACCTCGGATGCGTCATCTTCGCCACGCCACAGGTCACCACCCTTGCGCGGTCGGTCAACGATGACGCCGTCGGGCACTTCTCGCCGGGCGCGTTCCAGCAATCGCCGCTGCTCATCATCGTCCGGTTCGACCCGTGGAAAGGTCCGAAGAATGTCCTCCATTACCGTAGTGACAGGTGGCAGCCAGAAGTCGAGATTGTGCGCCAGAAGCTTGATAGGATCGGACCTGCTAAAGCAGTTAATCCCAGACCCGGGAAGCAGTCTGCTCCAGAGATACGACGCAAAAGCTCGAGAAAGACGAGTTTCGTAATCGTGGGGCAAGAACTTTTCGACCCGTCCGATTTCGGCAAACTCCGGCCAGGTGCCGCTCCGAAGAAGAGGGAGCCCGTTACGCTCGAGAACCCGGCGCGGCAAGAGATGGTACAAGGCGGCATATTCGTGATACCGCTGCTCGGTCTCTCGAACGAAGTAAACGTTCCCGTGGGTCCGCTCAACTACTCGACGGAGGCCGAGGGGTAGCCGTCTAGGCCCGAACCAGTCCCGCCGTAGCTGAGCCGCCTCCCAGGCGACATTCCACTCCGTTACCGCTAGTTGCGTCTTGGTGCGCCACCTGGAGCTGGTTACAGAGGGGAGACTGACGAATTCGGCAGGGAGCGCTTCCTTTGGGCGCGGAATGAATCTGAAGATGAAACCTGCCGAAATGTTCCCCATCCGGGGAAACTGCTCCCTAGACGCTTCATTTCCACCTAAAAGGTGGTGGTTGCGTTCGAATACAGCCAACTCCTCCTTGGTGGGAGACTTTTCGAAGCTCTTATTGATGTCGCTGTTGTCATTGGGCATCGTGTTCATACTCAACCTACGGCATTGGAACTCCGTTTTGTTCCGCTCGGCTCTCAGCGGATTTAGCGAGCACCGCCCGCCACCGTCGGCTGGTACGGCGGCATTCGCCTAGATGATCGCGCGACTGGACAAAGTCTTGATCGGTCCTTAACAACCTGAGATAGGGACCACGTTCGCCAGCTAGTGCAGCGTGCATCGGACGATCGGCCGAATACAATATGGTCTGCGCCCGGTTTGACTACCGCCCCGTCAGGCGCATCCCTAAATGGGGGCTTCGGCAATGAAAGGTGCCCGTTGGCGACCAACACGCCTGAAAGGGGAGCGCCGACCGCACCCCTATCGTTGGGTCTGCCGCGTTACGGAAGGAAGGAGAAATTGACGGGTTCGAAGTTCGTGCGGGCCGATCTCCACGTCCATTCGCGGTCGGACGAGCCCGCGGCGCCTCTCCCATCAATCGATGACTTCCTGTCTATGGCAAAGGAGCGCGGAATTTCAATCATCGGCATCACCGACCACAACAGTGTCGATCGAGTGGACGTCGCTCTGCAGTCTGGTGCACGGCTCGGCATCACGGTGCTACCCGGCATCGAAGTGACCACGCATGAGGGACACCTTCTAGCCCTATTCGCGCCTGAAGACCTTGGCAGCTTGAAGGAGTTCGCATCGAAGGGCCAGCTGCGTCTTGAGGAGGACGTTCGGGACAAGGTTGTCCGTTCCACACGGAGTCTCCTGGACTTGGTTAACGAAATTGGTTCACGGGGCGGTCTGGCCGTACCCGCGCACGTAGATGGCGACGGAGGAGTCGCTGGACTTATGAACGCCAAATCCTTGGCGTCGCTGCTTATGTCTCCAAACCTAAGTGCCCTCGAGTTCGCGACAAAGACTGGCCTCGAAACGTACTTCACTGAGGTCGATCGAGATGACGCGCGTCGAGCAGCCTGGCTCGCTCGCCAGCAAGTTCCGGAGCTACGTTACAGGGGTCTTGCCAGAGTGATGTCCTCAGATGCGCATTCACCCGACAAGGTTGGTCTAGAGCGTAGTTCCCGCACGCTGACGCGCCTAAGGTTGGACCAACCGACCTACGCAGCAATCAGGAATGCAATTGTGAATTCTCCGCGCGCTCGCTGCAAAGCCGAGGTCGTGCTGCCCCCATCCTACCCACGATTGCTGACGGCACGATTTGAGGGAGGCTTTCTCGACGGCGTCACCGTCGAGTTCAATAGCAACCTCAACTGCATCATTGGCGGTCGCGGATCCGGGAAATCTACCGTGCTTCTCGCCATCCGAGCAGCTCTTGACGCCCTTGATGTTGAACAAAGCAACGACGACCCAGATGCTCCTGACCGAATGCCAGACCAGACCACTGTCGATTTCATAGACGAGACCGGGAGCCAAAGGCGAGCCTTTCGTCAGCGCGATCGCACTCCTGTTGATTCGGAGACGGGTGCGCCAATCCAACTGCTTGTCGAAGGCCTCGCCCAAGGCGAGTCGGGAATGCTCGCTCGCGAGTACCAGACTTCCCCTGCAGCGCTTGTGGCCTTTCTCGACCAGTTTGTCGACATCGAAGCTCATCAGGACAAGGAAGAGCAAACGCTCCGCGACCTGAAGGACAACGAGCCGCTAGTCACGGGTAGCAATGAGGGAATCAACAGAATCCCACAGCTAGAGGAGGATGTGAAGGCGCTGGAGACGCAGCTCGCTGCTGCTCAGAAGAGCCAACTTGACAGGGTCGCCGCCTGGGCGGGATGGCTGGCGTCCGAAGCACCCTTCCTCGAGCGGTTACTGGCAGAGATCGAGTCACTGGCCAGTTTCGGTTCCGACGGCCACGCGATTGCATTGCCGGACCTTGCCCGAGAGTTTGGCGTCGACCTCAACAGAGCCGACTTGAAGCGCTTCGTCGAGGGTCCAAGGGGCCTGCCCGCGCTCGTTTCCGAGCTGGCGGAGGCGAGGGCAACCGCCAGAAAGAGCGCGAGCACAACGCTAAAGACAGCCGCCACACAAGCTCGAGCTGCTCTGTCTCAGTGGCAGGCGCATCACCGCGAGCTCAACGAGCGCTTGAACGCGAAGAGAAAAGAACTGGAGGGTCTTGGTCTAAAGGTTGAGGCCGACGCTGTAATGAAGATTGCAGGCCGCCTTGAGCAGAACCGCAAGCTGTTAGCTCAGCTCAAGGCTCGCAGAGATCAGTACCGGCAACTACTACGGCAGCGTGATCAGTTGGTTTCTGCTCTCCATAGCAACCGAGAAGCGCTTTACGAGCGCCGGCGAGCCTCTCTGCGGTCCTTGGTAGCGATGGCGAATCGGGCCTCCCACGGTCCGATTATTCACATCAAGTGTGAACGAGCCGCAATCCGCACGCCCTGGAAGGATTGGATTACCGGCCATTTTTATTCGCGAAGTCCGCGCGCCGATCGCATCGCTGAGGCTATGACTCCGATTGAAATGGCCAAGGCCCTACTTGCGGGCCAAGAGCACCTTCGGAGTTTCACCATGGGTACCGGCGAACGATGCTTTAGCGACGCTGACATCAGTGAACACGCCGAGGGTGCTCGAACTTGGGTCTCAATCTTCGAGCTCGAGATCATGCTCCTATCCGATCGGATCCGTCTACAACTTGAAGAACCAGGCACCGGCCAGCGGCGCGATTTCGACCATCTGTCGGAAGGCCAGCAGCGATCCGTACTCCTAAGCCTGATGCTGTGCGCCGAAGGTCGCGCTCCGCTGATTCTGGACCAGCCAGAGGATCATCTTGACGCGCCGTACGTTGCCACTGCGTTGGTGGGCCACCTCGAGGCGGTCAAAGAACGGCGCCAGGTGATCGTGGCAACTCACAGTGCGAACTTAACGGTGCTTGGCGATGCGGAGCTAGTGATTCCGATGCGGGCCGAAGCTGGCCGCGGATTCCCAGTCGACGCTGGCGCCGTCGATAACGCCGTCACACGCGATCGCGTTTGCGAGCTTCTCGAGGGGGGCTTGGACGCCTTCCGCCGACGAGCTGCTCGATATGGATTACGGGTCTAGCGAGATCCGGGCCAGCTGGCCTTGACCCGCCAGGTCGGCAACTACCAGCTGCCGGAGTGATGCCTTAGACGGTGCGGGGTCGCCACGGCTCGTGCTCGTGCGCGAGCCAGACCAGCTCGGGGTCGAGCGCGCGCACTAGCAGCTGGCCTTCGGTGTGCGGCTCGTCGAGCTCGCCGAACCAAACCGCCACGTCGCCGCCGACAACCATCGGACGCCCACCAGTCTCGACAACGACCACCTGCAGGCCGCGTGTGTGGCCCGGCGCCGGGACAAGCCGGAGCCCGGGAAGCAGCTCGAACTCGCCGTCGACCGGCACATACCGCACGCCGGGCGCCTCGACCCACTCGCGAATGGTGTAGTCGTCCTCGCTGCGCGCGTCGTCGAGCTCTCGACGCTGGACGTAGATCGGCCTGCCGGCGAAGAGGTGGTTGCCGCCGCAGTGGTCGAAGTGTAGGTGTGTGTTGACCACGATGTCGATGCCGGCGAGGTCGAAGTCCTGCTTGCTCAAGGGACGGAGGCGGGGATCGAGGTCGGCCACCGCCGGGTGCAGCTCCGTCATGCCGGTGTCGACGAGCACGCGCGCATCGGGATGGTCGATGACGTGCACGTAGACCGGCATCGGCTCGCCCTCGGCGAGCAGGTAGGCAACGCGGACTGGCGTGACGGTGATTGAGGCGGGGGCGTTCATTGTGTACCGACCGCGGCGGTGGTGGTTGATATGTGAGTCATGATGACCTCACCGGCTACTGGCTGACGCCCGGCCGGCCGCATTGCCTCGCGCGTTAAGTGTTGACCGAGGCAGTGGTCGAGCAGCTCGGGGCCTTGCTTGCCCCAGTAGCCGCCCCAGTTGCCGCTGTGGGAGCCGAAGCCATCGAGGCTGCAAAAGACGTCGAAGGTGTAGGTGGCGGTCATGATGCTCTCCTTGAGCACGGTTGATCGGGTACGAGGATTCAGACTGGAAACCACGGCGAAACTCATCGTCGAGCAAAATTTGCGCAAACGGTCGCGGATCAGTACGGGCCAGGGGTCAGAGGCTCTGTTAAAGGACGAACAAGAATTCGTCCAGGTGTCTCGATCAACGGCCCTCATCCAGATGAAGGTGATGATCGAGCCTCCGGTCGGCAGCAAGTGGCTCGGGACGCAAGGCAACATCTTTTGCCGTCCGACACCTCTTTGCAAATCACACGACCGGTTCCAGCCTGGTCCGGCGGTCGTTGCTGACACGTCCTGACCCAGAAAATCACAGGAGCCCCGTCGGGCTCCTGTGATTTGCGGTGTACGTCGTAAGGTCAGCCGTGGCGGCGGTGGCTGTGGCCAGCGCCGTGGTTATGCGCCCAGGCGGGCGGCCCTGACTGCGTGGTCGTCGTATCCGGCGCTTCAGCCGGCTCCGTCTCGCTGGTCGAGGTCGAGCTCGTGGTCGATGTCGAGGGCGCCGTGACTTGAGTCTTGCACCAGGTCGAGGCCAGGAACGAGACCAACTTGCCGTGATAGTTCTTCGACAGCGTCAGCGTGGTGGAAAGCGTCCCCGCCGGCGCGAGGGCGTAGTTGCGGTTCTTTGCAAAGAAGCTCACGCACTGGCCGGCGTTCGTCCACTTCGGTAGGTCGGTCGTCTTGATTGGCTGCGCCCCGTTCAGGGGGATCAACGTCAGCTGGTTAGAACCCGTCCCGACGACGAATGACTGCGGATTCTGAACACTGACCGTCCCGGCAGCGGATGCGCCTGCCGCGCTTAGCGCCACCGCGCCAGTCGCGACCGCGGTCGCCACCTTGATCTTCGTGATCCGGAACATTTCTATCAGGTCCTCCTATGAAATGAGATCAATAGACCTATCTATAAAAACGGGCAACTCAAGGCCAGCTGTACGCGGGCCGCCGTAACCCTGAACGGTAGCCGTGTAACAGGTTAGCGATGGCTGAGAGAATCCCATCTTCGCAGCCGAGACAGGACACGAATTAGCCCTACAGGCCGCGGCCGGGACACTTGGCATCAGGGCAGGGCGGGCGTGCCTGGCGGCGCATCGCCCACGAAGTCATCGAACGCCAGCCGGACCTCGCCCAGCTGAGCTTGCTCGGCATCGTCGCCCGCGGTCTGGCGCTCGCCGAGCGACTGGCGGCCACCCTCGAAGAGCTCGAAGGCGTTCGGGTTCCGGTGTTCGGGAATCGTCCGTTTTACTGAACTCCGCTCAGCCACTCGCAAAGGGGGGAAGCCTGACTCCTTGCTCGCGCGGCGTTCGGCTTCCAAGTCGTACTCGACTCGGGGGATGGTCGCGACGCCGTCATCGATGAGCACGTACGCCGGGCGCCAGTCGCCGTCGTACGGCAAGCCGACGCCCCCGGTGTTCACGTTGGTGATTGACGTGAACGCTGCAAGTTGACGGGCGGCAGAAGTCGATCCCGTTCGGTCAGGCTGTTGTGTCCGATGACGTGTTGCTATCCTGACGGATGCTCGAACTTCTTCGGCTCGGTCTCCATACTGTCGTTGCTGTCATTCGCTCGCGCCAGGACCTCGCGCTCGAGAACCTGGTCCTCCGCCATCAGCTCCAGGTCGCGTTGGGCACCAACCCGCATCCCCGCCTTCGGGCTCCGGATCGGAGCCTATGGGTCTGGCTTCGCCACCTTTGGCCTCAAGGTTGGCGACAGCACCTTCGTTTGGTGCGGCCGGAGACGGTCCTGCGTCGCCATCGGAAGGGCTGGCGAGCCTACTGGGGTTGGAAGTCGCGAATGAAGCTGGGTCGGCCCGTCTCAGCACCGAGCTGAAGGCAATCATCGGCCGGATCTCCCAGGGAATCCGTTCTGGGGGCGTAGGAGGGCATTAATCCGTCCAAGTTCGGGTGACCCTTGTAGCCGAGGGCCAGGCGTTGCAAGCGGTGGTGTCGCGTTGACTCCGCGTGGTCTCCGCCAGACAACGCGCGCGCCGGTGTGAAGTGGATCGAGTTCTGCCCCCCACAACGTGCGATGCTGAGGGGCCGATCCATCAGGAGCGGCACCGGACCGTAATCACCTGATGCCGTCACGACCTTGCCATCCTGTTCCTTCGCAGCGCTAAGCGCTTTGGTGTAGTCGGTGAGCCAAGCGCCCTATTGCCTGGCGGTGGCTGAGTGGAAGGTGCGTTGGGCTACTGGGCTCGACTTTTGCCCTCTAGGGGGCAAAAGTCGGTCCAATTCACACGGGTAGGCCGCTAGACAGCTGAAGGCCACCCAGAGTCAAGCGACACCACTCGTCGCAACGGCCGGCAGACTGCCCGTCCAGCAGACCGTGGAAGCGCTTGGCGGAACGGCCGTTCGCCGGCCCTGCTGGGCGCGAGGCCATCCTATACGTATCTGCCTAAGGGCGCTCTCCTGGACAGCATGGCTCTGAACCTGAGGAAGCCAGTCCCAATGGCGGACGGATTTTTGCCGCCCCACAACTACAATCGCGACCGACCGCATCGCGGCTTGAGGCTAGAGACGCCTGTCCCTGGTCATGCGATAGCTCACGGGCGGATACTTTCGCGGCCGGTCTTGGCTGGCCTGCACCATGTCTACGCTCGGGCTGCTTGAATGTGGACGGAATTTTGCCGCCCTTCACCCGTATCGAGTTTTCGGCACCCACAAGCGTATGTTTCGCCACAAGCAGAGTGAATCGTCAGTCAGCTTGACAGTCGATGAGGCGCCGGACGCTTAGTCGATATGCGCCTGTCGTCAATAGTCTTGTTTTGCCTGTGGGTCCTTGGCGCGACCACCTTCTTTTAGACGCACGGACCAGTTGACAGTTCGCCTCCTTCAATATCTGAGGAATCGCGTGGACGAGATGTACCACCTGGCGTTTTCGCTTTTCTGCGCTTTCGTTCCAGTGCAGAAGCTGAGATATCAAAGTCCTCACCGAACGTGTAACCCGCGGCTTCGCGGGCCGAGACATAGCGCTCGTGAATTGCAAACGAGGCTACCGGCTAGCCACCCTAGAAAGATAGGCCCACGATGAGCGACGGCTTATCGACGGGCCAATCGTGGTAGCAGATACACATCCTTAAATATGTGTCAGCAGCGCTGGCCGCTGATCGCGCTAGCGGCACGAGCCGGAGACCATTCAGATCCAGGAGCTCCAGCTCCTCGATGAATCGGTCGAGATAGGCGAGCGGAGAATTCGTCAGGAGGCGAGCTCCTGATAGCCTGTTTGCTGGACATGCCTGAGACGGTCACCCAGCTAAGCAACGACGAGATCGCCGAGCGCCTTCGATCGATTCGAGGCTGGGAGATCAAGGACGGGAAGCTGACAAAGGCCTTTACGTTCGACGACTTCATGGGAGCGGTCCGATTTGTCGACCGCATCGCGCCACTTGCCGAGTCGGAAGGCCATCATCCGGACCTGCGGGTGAGCTGGGGACGTGTCGTCGTCGAGCTGACCACCCATAGCGCCGGCGGACTGACCGCCAAGGACTTCAAGCTGGCGTCTTTGATCGAGAAGTTATAACGCCGCAGTCGGCGCCAAGCGCCGCGGTGCGGATCTGTCTGGGTGTCGCCACGGCCACGGACGTCCACCGACGTTATTGTCAGTATGCCTTCGCGAGATGGCTGTCGTGAGAGGGCATGATCGCAGCTTACCGCGATCTCCGTCCACCAACGGTTAGTCGACGGGTTCCTTCCCAGGACTTGCCATTCGCTGCATCGCAAAATGAGTGCTTGTCTAGGACCGGACGGCGCTGATATGCCACGGCGCGTCTCGGCAATGGTTGCTGCGGCTGCGCTTTTTCTGGCAGCTACGCCGTCTTGTGGTTCGGTTCAGCCTCCAGGTGTCAGTTCCACGGCCTGTCCGGCGCACTCGAAGACTTCGCCGGACAGTTTGTCTTCCACGCGGGTGCGTGATCTCCAAACCGATTTGCAGGGCCACGGGGATCAAAATCCCGGTCTCGAACTTTTCGGAGCAGGTCCCGCTGCCGGCACTTTTTCCCTTGTGGTCGGAAGTTTTGACAGCCATTACGGCTGGAGCAATGAATTCGCATTCACTGTCAAGGAAGACGGGTCGCTCTCGCCGGTGCCGGTGGCGCGACCGAGCCGCCGAACCATGGCCACTCCGGATGGAAATGGGGTTTGGAACCTTAATCGCAGCGGGGCGGTGAATGGGCCAATGACATTGAGCACCACAACAGTCGCATTTGTTGATCCGCAGAATGGAATCCACGGTGTGGTCCTCCCCAGTGGGCCACAGCTGTCGGCCGTAGGACCTAATCCGGCCACGATCGAAAGCATTTCCGTCGGGTGCAATCAAACCATCTGGCTGGCGATTGCCGACAACAGCGGCAACACCGATTTGTACTGGCTCGGTGCGCCGAGCAGTTTTCGGGCCGTTCCGGTTGCGCTTCCCGATGACGGCGCCGTGCAGCATCATGGCGTGCAAAGCCTCAGCATCGCGGTCGCGGGCGATCATCTCTGCTACTACCGCCATTTTGATTCGCAGGCGCAGGGTTACACCAACTATTTCGGATGCATGGCACCGGATGGTGCCATCAAGGAAAAGCCGGACACGTGGGAATCCCCATCGGTTGCCTTGGTAACCGGGCCCGACGGCAATGCGTGGGGGATTAACGATGCTTCGGGAGACACCGGAAAGGCGACCATCCTTCGCATCGACAGCAGTGCGGATTCATCGCAGTTCAATTTGCCGGGCTTCAATGGCGGGGAGGGGCTGTCGGAGCTCGTCTCAGCCGACGGCTACTTCTGGTGGTGCGACGATTCCTTGAAGCTCTGGAAAATGAGTGTGCATTAAGTCATCTGCCGGCCATCGAGCAGGTGGATGTGGAGATGGCCCTGACACGGAGGTCATGTGGGCGGCCGGGGACCAGCGGGTTACGCGCCGTGTCTCAAGGTGTCCAGGACGCGTACGGCGGCGGTGACTCGCGCCATCAGTTCGGGCTCGCGCAGCGCGCTTGAGATGTCGTCCAGCATCCGAGCGATCCCGTCGGGCCGCGTCGCGCCGTCTTCCTGACGCAGCCGGAGATAGCCAGCTTGGAAATCATCAGCGCCAAGGTGTCCGCTAGTGAAGGCGTGCATGAGGTTGCGATACTCGCCCAGCGTGACGCTCCTCACCAGCCGATCGTACTCGGAACTCATTTGCCTGAAGGCGCAGGGTCCCCCGTTTCTCCCGGGGGATGCCCACCTTTCTTACGCCGGGACCACCATCCGGGCGGGAGCTCTTGTCGATGCTGATTGACCTCGCTCCCTGCAGGAGCTCGACAGGCTCACGCACGCGCGGGCGAGGGCGAAAAGCTTCGGCAATCCCACCCTACCTACGCCGGAAGAATTCGAGCGCGTGGGGCGGCTGATCGCGACGATAAAGCCGAATTATGCAGAGGACTTCATGCCGGCGGTTCCCTTTGTAACCGCGTTTTCTGGAATTGTCGGGGCGGAGGCGACAATGAAGCTAGCTCATGGGCTGCGCCAGACCATTGCATCATCAGTTCGAATTCGGGTCGATGCGGGCGCGGGCGCTGCAGCTGCGTTGCGATGACAAGTGCGAGTGTCAGGCCCACGTGAGGGTTTGAGTACCGCGAATGCTATCCTGCGGAACTACCTGAGAGTGCAGACGAGGTGATAGATGAGATGATTGTTGTCAGTTGGTCTGAGCGACGACTCGTATTCAGAAATTGATCATTGCCTCTTTACCAGCGAACCTGGGTGGACACCGGCGGACGTTCTGACGGCTGACCCTAATCTGACAAGCCTGCATTAGATATAGGGGTTGCGGCGGCCAGGTTCCACTGCCTCCGGCCCGGGACACTCCATGGCCGGACCGAGGCCCGGGGTTGCCCACGCGGGAGTTCCAACCCTTTTCACCCAGGAGCTCACAGCTGACTCGAATCAGCTGATAAAGCTGTTCCACATACGCGTGATGAAGGCGACCGCTCCAGCAGATCAGGCGTGACTCCTCGCCGTCGCCAGCCGGTCGAGCCAATCGGTGAGCAGCTGTCGCTCGGCAGGGGAGAGGACGCCGGGTGCCTCGGTGAGCAGCGCCTGTAGCGCGACGGCGTGGACCGCGACCCGTTGAGCCGCCGGTGCCGCGTCGGGTCCTCCGTTTCCGGCCCCGGGTGAGGGCGGAGCGGTGATTGCGGTGAGTATCGCGTCGCGCATGGTCTCGGAGAGTCGCGGGTCGCGTTCCTCGGGTGGGGTGGCGGCGAGAGTCAGCGCGACGCCAGTACCCGCGGCGTGGATTAGGTCCGTGGCGTGAGCAACATCGACACGGAGCCGCCCGGCCTCGGCAATGCGGACCACGAGCCCTTGCAGTACCTTAACGCCTTCGCGTATCACTGCTACGGACGCAGCGACGGACGGGGCGCCGTACATCAACGCGAACGCGTCGGGGTGGGCAAGGCCGAATCCGATAAAGAGATCCCACCCTCGCCGCAGGTCCTCAACCGGGTCGTTAGTAAGTGGGCGGGTCCCTTGCTCGCGCACATGGACGGCGAGCTAACCAGCTTCGAGAACATATCGACGTACGTAACTCCAGAGCTCGCCTACATCGTCGAGGTCGAGCGCTTCAGCGTTAAGCTCAGCGGCAGCGAGCAGGTCGTACCCGTGGCCCTGAGAACCACGAGCATATTTAGACCCGAGGATGGGGGCTGGAGAATCGTGCACCGCCATGCCGATCCAATCACGTCGGCCCGGCCGCCGGAGTCTGTGATCAAGAAGTAGCCGGGCAAACGGTCCACCCGGCGACGGATCTTGCCGACCCTACTTGAGGGCATCTACCCAGACACCTAAGGCGGCAACGATCGCAACCTGGGCTGCTGAGCCGGGCTTCGCAGGCCGGGCGACCTGGCGCGTTCTGTCCCAGCTAAGCGGCTGGGCTCGTGCGGCTTGTTAATAGCCTCATGCGCTTTACACGGGCTAAGGGAACTGGGAGACGAATGACTGGAAGTCCGATTGGGCTTGACCACCCGCCCGCAGAGCAGAAACGAAGTGCTCGGGCAGCTCGGGTGTGGGCTGCGCCTTCGGCCGCCACACCCAAACCACCAGTCCGAAAAAGACATTGGTGAGAACATTGAGGGCAAACACGAAGGCGACGCCCTGTCGCGCAAGGAGAAGTCCGGCGAGCGCCGGTCCGAGCACCCGGGCACGATTGAGGCTGATCGATCCGAGCTCTGCAGCGGCCCGCGCTTCGCGGGCTGGCGCAAGCTCAGGGGCCGTGGACTGATAGGCCGGGTTCGAGGACTGAGGAGCAGCCGAGTATGAAGGTGAAGATCAGTAGATGCGCCGGCGGCATCTGTCCGGCGAAGGTCAAGACTGCCAGTGCGACCGCGATCGCCGCCATACCGAGCTGCACGACGATGAGTAACCGGCGACGGTCGAAGATGTCGGCGATCACCCCGCCGGCGAGGCCAAACAGCGCGTCGGGCAGCATATCCGCGGTGGTCACGAGGGCGACGAGGACTGCGGCATGGGCCTGGTTGACCAGTAGCCATTGGGCGCCCACTGTCTGCATGTATCCGCCGATGTTGCTCACCAGGACGACGATCCAGAGCGCCCGGAACACGGCGAAACGCATCGGCGCCCAGGTCGAAACGCTCGTCTCCGGGGCAGCTGGTTGCGCCATACCCCGCCCGACGATCAGCTCTTCACCGCAAGTTCGACAGTCCGAATCGGCCCATTGCCTGCCCCGGTTTGCTCCAGGGCGTTGGCAATCTCGGCGAGATCCTGTGCCGTCAGCTCGAGGCCTCCGGCGGCGATCCATCCATCGAGCTGTTCCGGCGAACGCGCGCCAACGATCGCAGCTGTTACCCCGGGCCAGCTGAGGGTCCAGGCAATCGCCACTGCGGAGACCGACACGCAGTGCCGTGCCGCAATCGGCTCCAAGGCATCGCGGAGCGCCAGGTTACGGCTCAGCAATGGCTGATTGAACTCAGGATTCCGGCGGCGCCAATCATCCGGCGCCATCTTTTCGACGCGCTCACGGCTGAAGCTATCGGTCAGGATCCCCGACTGCATCGGGCTGTAGACGATGACGCCGGTCTGGTGCGCCGCTGCCCAAGGGATGACATCACCACCCGACCGGCGATGGATCAGGGAGAAGGGCGGTTGTAGGGCATCGACGTGCCTGATCTTTTCGGCTCGCTCCAGCAGCTCAACACCGAAATTCGAAACGCCGCCGGCGCGGACTTTGCCTTCGTCGATGAGGCGCACCATCTCGCCCCAGGATTCCTCAATCGGTGTACCGGTCTCGTCGGGCCAATGGAATTGATAGAGGTCGAGATGATCAACGCCCAGCCGGCGCAGTGATGCCTCGGCTTGGCTGCGAATGGACGCTGCCTGCAGATTCCGCTGCGGTTCCTCGTAGGGCTTCTGCAGGTTCGGGACCATGCCGCCCTTGGTGAAGATGAGCGGCCGCTCGCTGGCCGGGATCTCTTTGATCGCGCGGCCGACGACTTCTTCCGAGTGCCCATAACCGTAGATCGCCGCCGTATCGACCCAGTTGATCCCGCGAGTGACGGCGTGCGTGATGGCCCCGATCGATGCGCGATCATCCTGGCGGCCCCAGCCGTAGGCCCAACCGCCTCCGCCAATCGCCCAGGCCCCGAAGCCCACTCGGGTGATCTCGAGTCCGCTTTTCCCCAAGGGACGCTTCCGAATATTCATCTCTCGAACCTCCCGTTGCTGTTCTCCTGTCATAAGCAGCTCTGCTAGCTCAAACATTTGCCATTAGCGTCGCGCCAACTCACCGGCAAGACATCCCCTGATAGCACAGGAGCTCTCCCTACTTTTGGGGGTTCCTGACGATTGCAACCTCGACGTAACCTCGTGCGGCTAGAGGTATCGGTCAGGATCCCCGACTGCATCGGGCTATAGCCGATGACGCCGGTCTGGTGCGCCTCTGCCCAGGGAATGACCTCAGCCCCTGACGCGCGATGGATCATGGAGAATGGCGGCTGCAAGGAATCGACGTACCGGACCTTTCGGCTCGCTCCAGCAGCGCAACGCTGAAATTCGAAACGGCGCCAGCCCGCACCTTACCATCGTCGATGAGGCGGACCATCTCGCCCCAGGATTCCTCAATCGGGGTACCGGTCTCGTCGGGCCAATCGAATTGATAGAGGTCGAGATGATCGACGCCCACCCTGCGCAGTGATGCCTCGGCTTCCCTGCGAATGGACGCTGCCTTCAGATTCCGCTGCGGTTCCTGGCAAGGCTTTTGCAGGTTCGGGATCTGGCCGCCCTGCGTGAAGATGAACGGCCGCTCGGGAAGAAGGGGAATTGGGCCTCGCCAGGCCCGGACGGCCACCTGGGTTCTTAACCGAGCGCGGCGCGGACCGGTCGGTCAAAGGATCTTGCGTTTGCGCCTTCCCGTGGGACCCCGAACAAGCCGGGCGGCGATCACCGGTCTCGATGCCGACGCCCTCGGGTCGTGCGTGCCTATCTCGTTACAGCGGTAACGACGTCAATGACTGCACCCACCAGCCAAGCCATCCCAGTGGCGCGTCCCAACGCCATTCGCTCCTGCAGGGACATGCGCGACGGCCGCAGCCATGCCGGCTTGAGGATGAAGTTGACGGCAGCATCGCTGCGTGCAATTCCCGATGTCGCTCCATGAAAGTCGAACAACAGCAGAAGCCCCGCGGCCGCCGACAGGGCTGCGCCGGCGAGAGCTCCGCCGACACCGACGGTCATGTCGCCGAGTACAGAAATGACCAGACCAGCCCACACCAGCATCAGGAGGGTGTAGCCGAGGGCGAGACCATCGCAGACCGGCTCGCTGGCCGCGGGCGCAACCCCACTGCCGTGCGGGTGGTACGTCGCGCCAGTGGCGTACTTGAGAACGAGATAGAGACTCACTCCGCTGGCAACGGCCAGCAGGACGTCGAACCCCACCATGCGTAACCACGCGGGAACAGGGATGAGCGCGACTGTCAGGCCGATCACGCCCAGCAGCGCCACGAAGGCAGCGTCGCTCAGGCGATTGGCATAACGGCCGCATTCTCCCATTAGGCACTTGGCCATCTGAATTTGTCGTTACCCGTCGGCGAACTATAAATGTAGCTGCGGCTGAGCAGCCGCTCATCGCGACTTCGATGGTCGTTCGCCGGAATCGCGAGCTGGGTCTCGATCACGCGGAGGGAGTAGACCAGTCCATCGATCCAAACTTGTGCCTCATGGCCGCCAGGAACCACGGTCGAGTCATAGGACACCCCGAAGCGCCGGAGTTGCTGGGCGAACTGATCCATGTAGGCCCGATAGTGATCGGCGGCCCCGACGGCCAGGATGTAGTGAACCGACCGAGCCGCCGGACTCCGCTGGATCAAGACGATGGGGCTGTTGTCGTTGATGTATGCGGCGTCGCTGCCGAACACCGGGCCACGCGCAAAGTAGTAGCCGGAGAAGCCCATCGCGACACCGAACAGGTCGGGGTGCCTGGCCGCGATGTTCACCGCGCCGAAGGCACCGGACGACAACCCACCGATCAGTCGATATTGCCGATCGGCCATTGTGCGGTACTCGCGATCGACCACCGCCACCAGTTCGAGGAGCGCGTCCTCGATCCGGTCTTGACCGTCCCAGCGATTAGCCCACTGCGTGGCGGCCGTGACGCGGCCGTTCCCGTCTGGCATCACGACAATGGTTTCCGGCAGGTCGCCGCGAACGAAGCCAGCGTCGAAGAGGGCGGGCGTCTCATAGTTGAGCCACTCATTGGGACCCGACGGGTCGCCGTGCAGCAGGTAAAGCGTCGGATACCTTCGCCGCACGGCGGACTTCAAGCCATAGGTCGGCGGCAGATAAAGGTTGAAGTTCCGCTCTTCGCCCATCGCCTGACTGTGATAAGTGAGCCGAAGGACCTGGCCGGCGGTCGGCACGATCTCGGCAGACGCGGATGGGTTGCCCGTCGAGCCGGCCAAGTGCGGAAGTTGTGGACCTGGCTGATAGACTCCCGCCTCCGGTCCAATCCGGAGCAGTGGTTCAACGGAGGGTGCCAGCGCAGCGGACGCAGCCAGCGCCGCAAGCAGGGCGGCGGGGCGCAGCGCTCGTGTCATAAAACGGCGGCCCCGAAGCAAAGGGCGGATTTCACGGCTGAGGAGATAGCCGGTCGCCGCAAACGGGACAGCGGCGAGGAAACTCATAGCGAGGGCGACCAGCTGATTGTGCGCCAGGGCATCGACGGCGACGCGATCTTGGACGCCAAACAGGCTGGGAGCCGTAGATATCAATCGGGCGCCCATCGGGGCAACATAGGAGAGGCCAACGAATCCGACCGCGAGTGCGCTCGAGAGCCACGGGCGTCCGGTGACCAGGGCGCCAAAGAAGGCCACAGTCGCGCCTGCCAACCATGCTTCGATCAGCCAGGCACGCTCGGAGTCGAAATCGAGAGCCAGGAGCGCCGCATGTAGGCCGCGCCACGCGGGGCTCACCTCGATGAGCAGCACGACGGCGATGACTCCGATCACGGTCGCGAAGCGCCACAGCCTAATCAGGCGGCGCGCCATTGGGGCCTACGGTGTGGGAGTTTTGGCAAGTGCGGCGCGAGGCGTGGGTAGTGAAGCAGCAGGGTGGCCAAAGTGTCGATCGGCCAGTCGATGACTCGC
>Ga0207684_10002044_pt1 | contig 20769 bp, 22 predicted proteins | sample KBSK5501metaG_FD_184342 | JGI IMG/M metagenome (GOLD analysis project Ga0207684, IMG submission 184342) | Corn, switchgrass and miscanthus rhizosphere microbial communities from Kellogg Biological Station, Michigan, USA - KBS K5-50-1 metaG... | ecosystem: Host-associated > Plants > Roots >...
GTACGCCAAGGGCTGAGCGACCTCGTAGGTGTCACGGGTCGTGGTCGCATGCTATCGCCACGGCTCTGGTGTCTTACAACGAGGTCAGCTCGCTGTCGCACCCCGACTATCTGATTGCGATCGAGGCGGTCGCCGTCCTGTAGGCCGATATCCTCGGTGTTGTCGGTACTCGAGGCGTGCGCTTCTGAGCAGGCCTGCCTCGAAGCTGCTGCGGTTCCCTCTTGCACAAGGGAAGTCGACCGCTATTCGCAGCGTCCGGCAGATCACAGAGGGCTGCGCAGGAGTAAAGCCATGGCGCGTTGCGGCGTCCCACTACCTGACGTATGATACGCGGCGATCCGAAGACCCAGAAGCGCCGCCGTCACCAGCGCCGAAGCCACGGGGGAACCTGTCACGGCTGAGCTCCTCAGCGTCACCAGCATCACCAAGCGCTTCGGCGGCGTCGAGGCGCTCGCCGGCTGCACGCTCTCCGTCGCCGAAGGTTCGATCACGGGTCTCATCGGACCGAACGGCGCGGGCAAGACAACCCTCTTCAACGTGATCAGCGGCCTGACGCCCTCCGACGGCGGCCAGATCCGTCTCGGCGCCGATCGGCTCGACGGCCTTTCAGCACACGCGATCGCCCGGCGTGGCGTCGGGCGCACGTTCCAGATCCCGCGCCCACTCGGACGGATGACCGTGCTGGAGAACGTGCTCGTCTACGCCCACGATCAGCCGGGCGAAGGACTCACGCGCGTGTTCACAACGCCAAAGCGCGTCAGCGCCGAGGAGCACCGAGCCCGCGAGCGTGCATACGCGCTCCTCGAGTCCGTGGAGCTCGCGCATCTCGCGGCGGCGAGGGCGGACACGCTTTCCGGGGGTCAGAAGAAGCTGCTCGAGCTGGCGCGCGTGCTGATGAGCGGCCCGCGCATCATTCTGCTCGACGAACCCGGCGCCGGCGTGAATCCGACGCTGATGCGGTCGCTGGTCGAGACGATCAGGGCCCTCCGAGCGGGCGGGCGCACGTTCCTCCTGATCGAGCACGACATGGACCTCGTCACCGAGCTCTGTGATTCGGTCATCGTGATGGCCCAGGGGCGCAAGCTCGTGGAGGGTCCGTTCGCGGAGGTCCGGCGAGATCCGCGCGTGCTCGAAGCCTATCTCGGAACCGCGGCGTGACCGCCCTGCTCGAGGTAACCGATCTTTCCGCGGGTTACGGCGACAACGACATCCTCCGTGGCCTCTCGCTTCGGGTCGACGTGGGTGAGCTGGTCGCCGTCATCGGACCTAACGGCGCTGGCAAATCGACGCTGCTGAAGACGCTGGCTGGGCTCGTGCATCCGCGCGGCGGGCGGATCGCGCTGCGCGGCGCCGACATCACCGGCGCCGGCACCCAGCGCATCGTCGCGGGTGGGCTCTGCTACGTGCCTCAGGAGGCGAACGTGTTTCCGTCGCTCACCGTGTGGGAGAACCTCACGATCGGCGGCTGGACAGCGCCTGGAGCGTTGGGCGAGCGGGCGCGCGCCGTCGTCGAGCTCTTTCCCGTCCTCGGCACGCGCCGCCGCGCCCGGGCCGGAACGCTGTCGGGCGGCGAGCGACAGATGCTCGCGATGGCCATGGCCTTGATGGTGGAGCCTCGTCTGCTGCTCCTCGATGAGCCGTCGGCGGGGCTCGCCCCTGTGCTCCAGCGCCTCGTGTTCGACCGAGTTCGCGAGATCAACGCACGCGGGCTCACCATCCTTCTGGTGGAGCAGAACGCGCGCGAGTCGCTCGCGCTGTGTCAACGGGCATATGTTCTGGCGCTGGGTCGGGTTCGCGCAGAAGGCCCGGGGGCCCTGCTTCGCGATGACCCGGAGATCCGGCGTCTCTATCTCGGCGGCTGACCACCTAGGAGACTCAGACATGACGACCATCACGCGGCGGGAGCTCTTGAAGGCTTCGGGAACGGCCGGCCTGGTGTTGGGGGCGCCCGCCATCCTCTCGGCGCAATCGAAGGAGCCCATCCCCATCGGGACCTTGTGTCCGCTCACCGGCGCGGGCGGCTCTTATGGTCCCGATATGCAGCGGTCGGTCGTGGCGGTCGTCGAGCGGATCAACAAGGCCGGCGGAATCAACGGCCGGCCCGTCCAGCTTTTCCACGAGGACGACCAGACGAACGCCGAGGCCGGCGTGCGCGCCGCGCGCAAGCTCATCGACGTCAACAAGGTGGTCGCGATCGTCTCCACGTGGGCCTCGGCGGTGACCCTGGCGGTCAAGCCGCTCTGTGTCGAGGCGAAGGTCTTCGTCATCGGCGTGTCGGGTGCGGACAGCGTGACCCAGGGAGACCACAAGGGCTACATCGCACGCACGCAGCCGAACACGAACCTCCAGGGACGCATGTACGCGAAGTTCGCCGCCACGAAGAAGGAGTGGAAGCGCGTCGCCTACATGGCGCTCCAGACGCCGTACGCCCAGTCATTCGGCGATGCCTTCACGGGCGCGCTGAAAGCCGGAGGCGTCACCTTCACCGACAGCCTCATCTACGAGGACAAAAAGCCATCGTATCGCAGCGAGGTCACGCGGGTGCTCGCCACGAACCCCGATCTGATCATGCTCGAGGGCTACACGCCCGACTCGGTCGTGATGGCGAAAGACCTCTACAAGGCCGCCTACAAGGGCGCGATCCTCGCGCCAAGCTTCGCGATCAACGCGAAGTTCATCGAGGGCGTGGGGGCGGACGTGGCGGAAGGCATCTGGAACATGGACCGGGCGCCGCTGTTCGACTCGCCGGCCTACAAAGAATTCTCCGCCACCGTGCCGAACGGAGATCAGAGCCCATATGCGCCGCAGGCGTGGGACCAGATGACCCTGGTCGCGCTGGCGCTCGCGGCCGCCAAGGGCGAAGCGTCGGGAACGGTGATCAAGGACAATCTGAGAGCGGTCTCGAACCCGCCCGGCACCGTCGTGTATTCCTTCGCCGACGGCGCCAAGCTCATAAACGAGGGAAAGAAGATCAACTACGAGGGCGCGTCGGGGTCGTGCGACTTCGATCAGATCGGCGACATCCTCTCGGCCCCCTTCAGCGTGCAGCAGGTGCGGAAGGGCAAGTCCGAGCGCGTCATGATCATCAATCCCTGACGGTCCGCGCGAGGATGGCGCCCATCGCGCAGTACGTCTTCAACGGCGTCGTGACGGGCGGCATCCTCGCGCTCCCCGCGGTCGCATTCTCGCTCCTCTGGCGGCTGCTGCGCTTTCCGAACTTCGCGGTCAGCACGTACCTCACGGTCGGCGCCTACGTTGCGCTGATGCTGAATCACGGCGTAGGCGCATCGATCGAGGTGGCCTGGCTCGGTGCGCTCGTCGTGACTGGCGCCGTGGCCCTGGTGGTGGATCGGGTCGCGTTCCGACCGATGCGCGATCGGCGTCCGTTCTCGCTCGCCATCGCGTCGATCGGCGTTGCGTTCGTGCTGGAGAACGTCGTGCGCTTCGTCTGGGGCAACGACTTTCGCAGTTACGATGTGTCAGTGACGCGCGCTACGAGCGTTGCCGGGCTTCTGGTCGGACGCGAGCAGCTCCTCATCCTGGGCGTCGCGGTCGTGTTGATGGCACTCGCCCAAACGTTTCTTCTCCGGACCCGGCTGGGCATCGCGATGCGTGCGACCGCCGACAACCCGCTGCTGGCAGCGGTCAAGGGCGTAGCGACCGAGCGCGTGATCGCGATCGCCACCCTGGGCGGCGGCGGGCTCGCCGGCGGCGCCGGCGTGTTCCTCGGCCTCGACGCCAGTATCGATCCGGTGATGGGTGGTGGCCTCATCATCTCCGTCTTCGCGGCCGCCATTCTCGGGGGCATCGGCTCGGCGCCGGGGGCGGTCGGCGGAGCGTTGATCGTCGGCATCATGGAAGAGGTCGGGATGCTCGTGGTCCCGCCAACCTACAAGACGGCGATCGGCTTCGCGATCATTCTCGCGGTACTGCTGGTGCGGCCGACCGGCCTCGCCGGCGCGCGATCGTGAGCGCGCGCGGGTGATCGCCTACCTCACCGCCATCGCGACGCTGGTCGGTGTGCGCGCGCTGCTCACGCTCGGCCTGAACGTCCAGTGGGGTCTCACCGGGCTCGTGAACCTGGGCGCCGTTGCATTCTTCGCCGTCGGCGCGTATACGTCCGCCCTGCTGGCCGTCGGGGGGGCACCGCTCGTCTTCGCCTGGCCCGGGGCGGTCGGGGTGGCCACCGTCGCCGGCGCCGGCCTGGCCATGGTCGCGCTGCGACTCAAGGAGGACTACCTGGCCATCGTCACGCTCGGCTTCGGGGAGGTCTTGCGGCTGTTCCTCTTGAACGAAGCATGGCTCACGCGCGGCGCAAACGGCGTGACCGGGATCCCGCGGCCGGTCTACGCGCAGTTCGCCGGACACTACGACCTCTTTTATCTCGCCCTCGTGCTCGTCATCCTCGCGCTCGTCTACGTGGCACTCGAGCGTCTGCGTCGCTCGCCGTTCGGCCGCGTGCTCCGCGCGATCCGCGAGGACGAGACCGTCGCCGCCGTCGCGGGCAAGCCCGTGTTCCGGTTCAAGGTCCAGGCCTTCGCGCTCGGGGCAGGCATCGCGGGGCTCGCCGGCATTCTCTTCGCGCACTACCTCGCGTACGTCGAGCCGAACATGTTCCTGCCGCAGGACAGCTTGTTCGTGTGGCTCGCGCTCATCCTCGGCGGCAGCGGCAACAACCGCGGTGCGCTCCTCGGCTCGGTGGTGCTCGTCGGTCTCCTCGAAGGCAGCCGGTTCGCAAAGGACGTGATCCCGTTCCTGACCGGCGTGCAACTCGCCGCGGGACAGCAGATCCTCGTCGGGGTGGTGCTCGTCGTACTAATGATCCAGCGCCCCGAGGGATTGCTCCCAGAAACACCCGGTTCAGACTAAGGAGGAAGCGATGCGGGTAGGGTTCATTGGCCTGGGGAATATGGGTGGGCCGCTGGCTGGCTTCGTCCGCAAGGCGGGGTTCTCACTCGTGGTCCACGACATCAGGCGAGAGGCGGCGGCGGGATTGCTCGAACAGGGCGCGATCTGGGCCGACTCTCCGAGGGAAGCGGCCGCGCAGTGCGATGTCATCTGCATCTGCGTTCCCGGTCCGCCGGAGATGCAGGCGGTGGCGGTCGGTGCCGGAGGACTTCTGGAGGCCGCCAAATCAGGATCGGTGGTGATCGACCACACGACCAACTCCCCGGCGATCGTGCGAGACGTCGCCGGCGCGCTGGAGGCGCGGGGCGTGCACTTGCTCGACGCGCCGCTCGACGGCGGCCGTGAAGGCGCACTCGAGGGGCAGCTCACGCTGTTCGTGGGTGGCGACGAAGCGGTCCTGCAGCGAGTGAAGCCGGTGCTCGCCACGTTTTCCCGGAGCGTGGTATGGGTCGGTGAGCTGGGCGCGGGCTCGATCACCAAGATCGTCCACAACGCCCTCGCCATGAGCATCGACCTGCTCCTCACGGAGTGTCTGACCCTCGGCGCGAAAGCCGGTGTCGCGCTCCCTCGGCTCGTGGCGGCGTTCCGCGAGGGGTGCATCGTGAGCAACAACATGACCTTTACGAAGCGGATGCCGGCCACGCTGTTCCGTGGGGATTTTGCCGCGCGGTTCGCGCTGGCGCTCGCGTACAAGGACTTCCGGCTGGCCGGCGATCTCGCGACCCAGCACGGCGTACCCACCCGCCTGCTGGACCTGTGTCAGATCGAGCTGCTGGAGGCGATGAACCGTGGGTGGGCCGATCAGGACCGCACGAAGGCGTCGACGCTCCAGGAGGAGCGCGCCGGCGTGAAGCTGAGAATATAGGCGCGCGGGGTGTTCCTCCGTCTCCTCCCTAGCGCGCGGAGATCGTTCCCGGCATCGTGGCCCGGCGTGCTTCCTCCGGCTCCGGACGCGCCACCGGCATGCCCCGGCGGCCGAGCTTCGACTTGTCCATCGAATAGAAGTTCAGGCTGTTATCGAGCAGCATCTTCCGCTTGGCGGAGTCGGGAACGTCTTTCCGTCCGAGCAGCGTCGCCACGGTCCCGGGATAGGGATTGCCGTCGTGCCCCGGCTCGCCGACGAACAGCGCGTCGAAGTGGAGGTAGTCCGAGGCAAACAGCATCGCGTCTTCTCCGACGTGGTCGATGAACAACGGGATGAACTCGTCGCCGGGCTCGCAGCTGAAGAACACCCGGCCGCACTTCACGTACTCGCTGGGCTTCGCCGAGATGTGCGCCCACCGCTCGGGCGCGACCTCGTTGTACTCGTCCATGCGGTGCATCCAGTAGGGCACCCATCCCGCGCCCGCTTCTAGGAACGCGATCTTCAGCCGGCTGAACCGCTCAAGCACCCCGCTCGTGATGATGTTGGAGCACGCCAGCATCTGCGCGAACGTGTGCGCCATGTGCGAGGCCTCGAGCATGTGGTCCGGCCGGTTGATGTCGAAATAGCTCCGGAACAACGACGGCAGCGCCGGGCCATGGACGGCTATCGGCACGTTCAATCGCTCGGCTTCCGCCCAGAAGGGCGAGAGCCGGGCGTCACTCAGCAACGTGTCTTCTCGCACGGTGCACCCGATCTGGATGCCGACCATGTTCAATCGGCTCACCGCCCGGCGCATTTCCTCGATCGCACCCTCCACGTCCTGGAGCGCCACGAGGCCGATGCCCTTGAGCCGCTGCGGGCTCACCTCGCAGTAGTCATACAGCCAATCGTTGTACGCGCGCGCCCGCGCCGCGGCGAAGCCGGCGTCGTGGGTGACCGTCAGCGGCAACTCGTCGGTGGGATAGATGACGGCCACATCGATCTGGTCGCGGTCCATGTCCGCCAGGCGAGCCCAGGGATTGTAGGTCCCCATCCGACGATAGTGGATGGCCTTGCCGTGCGGCGCTGGCAGGTTGCCATTGACGCCCACGAATCCGCACTCCGTGTCGGGTCCCCAGACCTTGCCGTCCACGAGTCGGACGATGTTGCCCCGCGACACCTGGGTGTACACCGGGCGCCGGTCGCGGTACTTCGGATCGATTCGCTCGTAGGTTTCGTTAACCTCGATCACGTGCCCATCGCCGTCGATCACCAGATCGGGTCGGTCGGCCATCGCATGCTCCTCTCGGGTTCTCGCCGATCGTGAAACGTTCACAAAGCTACCACGGAAACCAGTCGCTGGACTCAGTAGCTTTCATCCGATCACCCTGAGTTACGCCAGCAGGACGAGTGGCAAGTCAGCATTCGTCTGCGGGCCCTCACTAGGGGAGCGACGTGGAAGGAACTGTTACTGAGGTCCAGAGCAGCAGGGCCGACGTCGAAACCCACGTCATCGCCTCGGGTTCTGCGGCAAAGCGCAGCACAGACGACTTTAGCGACCCCGTCGGGTCGATCCTGCGGCCAGCGATGGAGGCACGGGCCCCGAGCCTTGACCCAGTGGTTGCGAAGCGGGGTCGGCTCGCGTTCTCCAGACACAGAAGGATGGACATAGGACTTCGAATCCTGGGGGCACATCTGAGTGGTCGGGGTCCCGAGCGGGCTTGGGATTCCCGGCTTCCGGGGCGGCCGGCCTGGAGCAAGATATCAACCGTGGTGGCGTACGGCAGCTTACGCGAGGACTTGCATGTCCATCGCCTGCCCGCGCTCGCCGATAGACTCCGCCGGCCCCCCGGGGGCCAGAGCCGGCCGCTCGGTTAGATGAGGAGGTCTGGTCGCTTCACCCGGCACCGGTGAGGCCCTCGATGAACTGGTCAAGGACGAGGCTGTAGAGGAGCGCGATCGGCACGCCCACGATCAAAGCGCCCGCCATCAGCGAACCCCAATAGAAGATATCCCCCCGGATCAAGGCCGTGGCGAGACCGACCGTCACCACTTTCTCGGCTCGCGGCGCCACGTACGCGACGGCGTAGAGATACTCCTGCATCGAGAGCGAGAACGCGAAGATTGCCGAGACCGCGATGCCGGTCCGACTGACCGGCAAGACAACCCGCCAGAGGCCGCCGACCCGGCTGCAGCCGTCCAGCCACGCCGCCTCCTCGACCTCAAGCGGGACGGTCTTGAAGTAGCCCATCATCTTCCAGGTGCAGAACGGGATGGTGAAGCCTGGATACACGACGACGAGCGCCCACCACGAGTCGAACAGCCCGAGAGCGCCGACCACACGCGCCAGCGGAATGAATAGGATGATCGGCGGGACGAGGTAGGTCAGGAACATCGCGATGCCGAGGTTCTCGGCGGCGGGCAATTTCAGGCGCGCCAGCGAGTACCCCGCGGGCACGGCCATCAGCATCGTAAGCGCGACCACGTAGATCGCGAGCTGTAGCGTGTTGAGGAGCTGCGCGGTGAAGTACGTCCCCGTGAACAGGCGCGTGAAGTGTTCGAGAGTGGGCGGGAGGTGAAACCAGAACGGCGCCGCGTCCACGCGATAGAGGTCCGCATCCTGCTTGAAGGCGGTGATCGACATCCAAAGGATGGGGAACATCGCGATCACGACGAACGGGACCAGCCCGGCGTAGATCAGGATCTGGCGGCGAATCTCGCGGAGCGTTCGCGGGGTCAAGGTGAACACCTTCGGGGAGGTCGAGAGCCCCAACGCGCATGCATCAGTTCCGGATCTTACACGCTGGATGATGCCGACAACAGTGAGCGGTCATGCACGCGGCCACCGGCGGCATGTTTAATCGCGTCGACTCGTTGAGGTCGGGCGGCGACGCGGTCGGCGCTCCGGTAGGGCGCGATGTCAGTGACGGGCACGTGCATGAGGGTCATGACGTGGGCGCCTCCTTCGGCCGGGCCCCGCCGAGGTAGGCGTCGAGCAAGGCCGCGTCGGTGAGGAGCGTGGCCGCCGGACCCTCGGCGACCACGCGACCCCGCTCGAGCAGGTAGCCGCGGTCGGCGATGGCGAGGCTCAGCTCGGCGTTCTGGTCGACGAGCAGGAGCGTCCGCCCGGCGTCGCGCAGAGTGGCCAGCTCCTCGAAGACCTGCTCGACGAGCTGGGGGGCCAGGCCGAGCGAGGGCTCGTCGAGGAGGAGCACGCGCGGGCGGGCCATCAGGCCGCGGGCGAGCGCCAGCATCTGTTGCTCGCCGCCCGAGAGGAGCCCCGCGCGCCCGTCGGCCCGCTCGCGCAGGCGCGGGAAGCGATCCAGCATGGCCTCGACGTCGGCGGCGATGTCGGCGTCGCGCCGGAGCAGCGCGCCGAGCCGCAGGTTGTCACGCACGCTCAGATCGGGGAACACCAGGCGGCCCTCCGGCACCAGCACCAGGCCGGCGCGCACGCGGCCCGGCGCGTCGAGCGCGCTCACGTCCGCGCCGAAGAGCTGCACGCCGCCGCCCTCGGCACGGAGGAGCCCAGAGAGCGTTCCCATCAGGGTCGACTTGCCGGCCCCGTTGGCGCCGAGGACCGAGACCAGCTCGCCCGCGCCCACCGACAGATCGAGGCCCGGCAGGACCGGCGCGCCGCCGTGGCCGGCGACGAGACCGGCCACGTTCAGGGCCGTGTCACGGGAAACCGGCGCCGCGGCTGCCCGGGCGCGCCCGGCCGAGCGGCGGTCGCCCAGGTAGGCGGCGCGCACGGCGGGGTCGGCCTGGACCGTCGCCGGCGTGCCTTCGGCCAGGACGAGACCGGCGTCGAGCACGACGACGTGGGTGGAGACCTCCATCACCAGCTCCATGTCGTGCTCGACCAGCAGGACGGCCACGCCGCGCGCGGCGATGGCCCGCAGCAGCGCTCCCACGCGTCGCGTGTCCTCGGCGCTGAGCCCGGCGGCGGGCTCGTCGAGCAGGAGCGCAGCCGGCCGCGTGGCGAGAGCGCGTGCGATCTCGACCAGGCGCCGGTCCACGTGAGGGAGGGCTCCAGCCGAGGCGTCGAGGCTCCCGGCGTAGCCGACGAAGTCGAGGAGCGAGGCGGCGACCGCGATGTCCGGCGAGGTGACGGCGCACCGGGGTGTCACCGGAGAGCCGAGCCGTCCGCGCTGGAGGCCGACCAGCACGTTGTCGAGCACGGACATACCCGCGAAGAGCTGGGAGGTCTGGTAGGTGCGCGCCACGCCGGCCCGGGCCACCGCGTGGGCGGGCAGGCCGGAGAGATCGCGGGCGCCGAGGCGCGCGCGGCCCGCGTCCGCCCCGATCACGCCGCTGATCAGGTTGATGAGCGTGGTCTTGCCCGCGCCGTTCGGCCCGATGACGCTCGTGATGCGGCCGCGACGGGCGGTGAAGCCGACGCCGGACACCGCGCGGACGCCGCCGAACGCGCGCGAGAGGCCCTCGACGACGAGATCGTCGCTCGCGACGGCGGGCCCCCGCTCGAGGAGGACGGCCGCGTCGATACTGTCCGGGGCCGGCGTCGGTCGCGCCTGGGCGAAGCGCGCGGCGAGGGCGCCGACCACGCCGCGGGGAGCGATCAGGAGCACCACGAAGAGCAGTGCGCCGAACAGGAGGAGGCGATACTCGGCGAGGGACGACAGCGCCTCCGGCAGCAGCACCACGATGACCGCGCCGACGAGGGGCCCGGTCACGGTGCCCTGACCGCCCACGATCACCACGAGCACGAAGATGATGGACGTGATGAGGGGGAAGGTCTCCGGGCTCACGAAGCCGGTGAGTGGGGCGAAGAGCCCGCCGGCCATGCCGGCGTAGGCGGCGGAGACCACGAACGCAGTCCAGCGGATGGCGATCGTGTGGAGGCCGAGGCCGGCGGCCGCGGTCTCCGCGTCGCGCACCGCCCGCATGGCGTAGCCCCAGCTGCTGCGGCTCATCAGCCAGAAGACCGCGACCCCGCCCGCGGTGACCACCGCGATGACGGCGGCCAGCGCGCGCGCGTCGAGCGCGACGCCGGCCACCGAGACCGGGGGCATGCCCATGATCCCGTTGGAGCCGCCGGTGAGCCCGCGCCACTCGGTGGCGCCGTGCTCGATCACGAACGCGAAGGCCAGCGTGATCATGGCGAGGTAGGGACCGGACAGCCGCAGCGCGGGCAGGGCGAGGACGCCGCCCACCACCGCGGCGAGCGCGCCCGCCGCGACCAGGGCCGGCCAGAAACCCGTTCCCGCGCTCTTGGTGAGGATGGCGGTGGTGTACGCGCCGATGGCGAAGAAGCCGACGTGGCCGATCGAGGTCTGGCCGGTCAGGCCCATCAGCACGTTGAGGCCCGTAGCCACCAGCGCGGTGACCCCGACCAGGCCCAGGAGATACGTCTGGTAGCCGTCGCCGCTCAGGCAGAGGGCGACGGCCCCGAGCAGCCCCGCGAGGCCGATCAGCGCGCCCCGCACGTCAGACGCGCTGGGCGCTCGCGCGGCCGAGGAGCCCGTGCGGCATCAGGGCGAGCGCGGGGATGACGACGCCGAAGGAGAGGATGTTCGTGTAGGTGGAGCCGAGCACCGTGGTGATGAGCGCCTCGGTGAGGCCGAACAGGATGCCGGCCACCACCACGCCCCAGGCACTGTCGAGCCCGCCCAGGATCGCGGCCGCGAACGCTTTGATGCCGAAGACCCAGCCCATGCCGGCCGACACCGTGACGAGCGGCGCGATCAGGATGCCCGCCACGCCCGCGAAGATCGTCGACAGGACGTAGGCTGCGCTCGTCGCGGTCTCCACCCGCACGCCGACGAGCCGGGCCGCCTGCGGGTTCTGCACCACCGCGAGCAGGGCCTTGCCGTACACGGTGTAGCGGGTGACCAGGGCGAGCGCGGCCGCGATGCCGAGGCCGACCGCGGGAATGAGCAGGTGGAGGGGGTAGACCCCGGCGCCCAGTACCTGCACGGTGTGACGGGTGAGGGGAGACGGCATCCCCCGCGGCTCCTTGCCGAAGGTGAACAGGGCCACGTTGTCGAGGACGATGCCGACCGCCACGGTGGCCATGAGCCACGCCTCCGACTTTCGCGCCACGAAGGGACGCACCACGCAGCGCTCGACGGCCAGGCCGTAGACGCCGCAGAGGCCGAGCGCGACGACGACGGCGACCGCGCCGGGCCAGTGGTGGGTGACCGCGAGCCCGTAGAGGAGCACCGCGCCCAGCATCATCGAGCTGCCCTGCGCGAAGTTCACGGTGCGCGACACCGCCCACGTGACGTGGAAGCCCAGCGCGAGGAGCCCGTACATGCTCCCGGTGGCGACGCCGGTGATCAGGGCGGAGAGGATCAGCACCGGCCGCTGCCGCCCCGGGGACGCGCCGCTACTTGCCCTTCACCGGGACGATCTCGCCCTTCTCGGTGTAGCGGACCATCACGTAGTCGTTCTCGTTGAGGGCGTCGTGGTTGTCCGCGGTGAACGCGGGATCGTAGGTCTTGATGAGCCCCTCGTAGCGGCCGGTCTTGAGCATCGCCTCCCGCACCTTGGGGCCGTCGGTGGCGCCGGCGGACTGGATCGCCCGGGCCAGGATGTGCATGGCGTCGTAGGCGTTGGCGGTGCCCACCGGGGCGATGACGTCGGCGGGGCCCTTCACGGCGGGATAGCGCTGCATCAGCAGATCGAGCAGGTGCTTGCCGCGCGGGTTCTGCTCGCCGAAGAAGCTGTAGGTCTGGACGAAATGCACCTTGGTCGCGCCCGGCCCGCCCAGCTCGACGAAGCGCCCGCCCGAGATGCCCCAGTGGGAGATCACCGGCACCGTCCAGCTCATGCGGTCGAGCGAGCGGATGACCTGGGCGGCCGGCGCCGCGTTGGCCACCAGGATGATGCTGTCGGCGCCCGCCTCCTTGAGGCGGGAGAGCTGCGGCACCATGTCGACGTCCTCGGCCTGGAACTTCTCGACGCCCGCGATGGTGAGGCCCTGGGCCCCCGCCGCCTTGGTGAGCCCGTCGTTGTTCGACTCGCCCCACGGGTTGTTGATGAGCATGAGGCCCGGCTTCCTGGCCCCGTAGGTCTTCGCCGCGTACTGGATGAGCCCCTTGTCCACGATCACGTCGACCGCGGACACCCGGAACACGTAGTTCGGGTTGGCTCCGTTGCGGGTGATGCCGGTGGCCGCCGCCCAGACGCCGAGGAAGGGCTTCTTCTCCGCGTTGGCGATCGGCACGATGGCGAGCGACACCGGCGAGTCGATGCCGCCGAAGAGCGCCGCCACCTGCTCCTTGAAGATCAGCTCGCGCGCCGCGGTCACGCCCTTGGAGGGATTCGACTCGTCGTCGCGCCGGACCAGCTCGAGCATGCGCCCGCCGAGCACGCCGCCCTTGCCGTTGATCTCCTCGATGGCCACCGTGAGCCCCCGGGTGATCGCCTCGCCCGAGGCGGCGGAGCCGCCGGAGAGGGCGGCCACCAGGCCGATCTTCACCGGGTCCGCGGCGGCGGCCGGGCCCGCTCCGAGGGCCATCGCCCCGAGAGCCACCGTGATGATCGTGAGAGCGAGCCACGCGCGCGCCGTCTTCATGTCCTGACCTCCTTGGAGTGGGGATTTCGCCGGACGGGGAATAGCACCCCGTGTGCCACGGCGAGCCCGGAAGGGAATCGCTACTTTAGATCATCGGCGGTGCGACCGGTTGCTCTATTTCTGGGCAGCCGGAGATCCCGGTGGCCGCCCAAAGGGCATCCGTCGCCCAGGTCAGGGCCCGAGGTTGGAAAAAACGGGCTGGGGCCGGTCACAGCGCAGGAACTGGCCGCGGCCGGGTGTGGCCAGCAGCTTGCCCTCCTCGACCACCACCTCGCCCCGCGAGAGGACGACGGCCGGCCACCCGCGCACCGCCATGCCCTCGTAGGGCGTGTAGTCGCAGCTCGAATGCAGGAGGCCGCTCGTGATGACGACCTCGCGGTCCTTGTCCCACACGACCAGATCGGCGTCGGACCCGACCGCGATCGTCCCCTTCCGCGGGTAGAGCCCGTAGATCTTGGCCGCGTTGGTCGAGGTCAGCGCCACGAACGTGGTCAGATCGATCCGGCCCTTGCCCACCCCCTCGGAGAAGAGCAGCGGCATCCGCGTCTCGACACCGGGGATGCCGTTGGGCACCTGGGTGAAGGAGGCGCGGTCGCCGTGTCGTTTCTTGCCAGCCGGATCATCGAAGCGGAAGGCCGCGTGGTCGGACGAGACCACCTGGAAGACGCCCGAGGCCAGGCCCTGCCACACCGCCCGCTGGCTCGCCTCGTCGCGCGGGGGCGGGCTGCAGATGTACTTGGCCCCCTCGAACCCGGCCGCGTGCAGGTGATCGGCGGTGAGGACGAGGTACTGGGGGCAGGTCTCGGCGAGGATCCGGAGACCACGCCCGTGGGCCCAGCGGATCTGCTCGACCGCGTCCGCGCTCGAGACGTGGACCAGCAGGATGGGCGCGCCGACGATCTCGGACATGGTGATCGCGCGGTGGGTGCCCTCGCGCTCGACCGCCTGTGGCCGCGAGACCGCGTGGAAGTAGGGCGCGGTCTTGCCCTGCCGCTCCAGCTCCTCGGTGAGCCACGCGATGCAGTCCGAGTTCTCGGCGTGGACCATCACCATGGCCCCCTCGCGCCGCGCCACCGCGAGCACCGCGATGATCTGCCGGTCGCTCAGCTTGAGGGTCTCGTAGGTCATGTAGATCTTGAACGAGGAGTAGCCCTCCCGGATCAGCCCCGGCAGCTCGTCGCGCAGCGCCGCCTCGGTCGGGTCGGAGACGATGAGGTGGAAGGCGTAGTCGATCACCGGCTTCGCCGCCGCCCGCCGGTGGTAGTCGGCGACCGCCTCCCGGAGGCTCTGCCCCTGGAGCTGGCAGGCGAAGGGCACGACGGTGGTCGTGCCCCCGTGGGCGGCCGACACCGTGCCCGAGAGGAAGTCGTCGGCCAGGGTGACCGAGTCCCGCATGGGCTGGTCGAAGTGGCAATGCGTGTCGATCCCGCCGGGCATCACGTAGCGTCCCGCCGCGTCGATCTCCCGGCGTGCCGGGCCCAGGTTCCGGCCCAGCGCGGTGACGACACCGCGCGCGATACCGAGATCGGCCTCGAAGACGTCGGCCGCGGTGACCAGCACCCCGTTCTTGATGACCGTGTCGAACTCCGCCATGGGAACGCCTCCCTCGTCAGACTATTTCCGGACGCAGGAGAGGCTGGACCCGAAACGCGATCGCGTCAAGGGGCGCCAAAACGGAATGACCCGGACGAAGGTCCCATGGCGTACGCTTCCTGGAGAGCGTAGGCTAACGACAGCGCTCACCTGAGCGAGAGACCGAGGGAGGCGTTCGACCGATAATGGACAAGCAGCTGGTGGGGGTGTCCTTTCAGGTGTCCGAAGCGGGACCGACCACCTGGACGCTCCGGACCAACATCGCTCACTATCGGTACGGCGGCATGACCGAGGCGAACCACACCTGCAAGCGTCCCCGACCCCTCATGGTCGGCGACACCGTCTCGGTCCAGCGTGTTGCGGAGCCGAGCAAGGACGTGATCGTCCAGGCGCCGTGTGGCTGCAAGCTGCTTCTGTACTCCCTCCGCACCTGACGTGACCGTTGGTGGGTCCTGGCTTGCCGTGACCCGGGAGGTGGAACCATGGCCTACAGCATGAGCGAGCGACTTGTGCGACAGCGACTGCGCGACAACAAGGGACGGGCCTACTGCGCCGATTGCATGGCGAAGGACCTCGGACGAAATCCGGCCGAGCTCAAGCCGGCGATGGAGACCCTGGTGCTCCGGGAGCGTTTCGTGGCCGCGCCGTGCGGATGCGGGGCGAGTGGCCTGATCTACCGCTGGTAAGACTGCACTACCGAGCCGGTCCGATCCCCCTCGAGGCGAGGGCCTCGCGAACGGCTCGGGTCAGGTCATGGGGCGTGAAGGGCTTCTGCAGGAAGGCCCGGCCGGGCTCCCCCTGAGGCGAGGTGACGGACTCGTCCGCGTAGCCCGACATGAAGAGCACCTTCAGGCCGGGGCGGGTCTCCGACAACGTGGCGGCCAGCTCCGGCCCCCGCATCGCCGGCATCACCACGTCGGTCAGGAGGAGATCGATCGGCTTGCCGTGGCGCCGGTCGCACAGGGTGAGGGCCTCGAGGGGATCCCCCGCTTCCAGGACCGTGTAGCCGGAAGCCTGGAGGATCTCCGAGGTGAGCCGGCGCAGCTCCTCGTCGTCCTCGACGAGGAGCACCGTCTCCGAGCCTCCCACGAGATCCGGCACGAGGACCTGCCCGGCCCCGGGCACGTTGATCGGGTCCAGGAGGCGCGGCAGGTAGATCGTGAAGGCGGTGCCCCGGCCGACCACGCTCTCGACCGCCAGGTAGCCGCCGCTCTGGTGCACGATGCCGTGAACGGTCGAGAGGCCGAGGCCGGTCCCGCGGCCGGGCTCCTTCGTGGTGAAGAACGGCTCGAAGATTCGCGCGAGCGTGGCCGCGTCCATTCCGCTCCCCGTATCGCGGATGCTCAGGGTGACGTACGGGCCGGTCGGCACGGGGCGATCGTGGGCGCGGACGCCGCCGTCGGGAACCACGCGATCCGACGTCTCGATGGTGAGCGTCCCGCCGTCCGACATCGCGTCCCGCGCGTTGACCACCAGGTTCACGATGACCTGCTCCATCTGGCCGGGATCGGCCATGACCTGGGCCGCCCCGTCGGCCGCCACGATCACGATCTCGATGTGCTCGCCGATGAGGCGCGTCAGGATGGGGGTGACGCCGGCCACCAGGGTCTTGAGGTTGATGGGCTTCGGCTCGAGGACCTGCTTGCGGCTGAACGCGAGGAGCTGGCGCGTCAGCTCGGCGGCCCGCTGGGCGGTCGTCTGGATCAGGTCGACGTCCCTGCGCGCGGGATCGTCCGGGGCGAGCCTCATCAGGAGGAGGCTGCTGCGGCCTCCGATGACGGTGAGCAGGTTGTTGAAGTCGTGGGCGATGCCGCCCGCGAGCTGGCCGATCGCCTCCATCTTCTGGGACTGGGCGAGCTGGGCCTGGGCCTGCTGCAGCTCCGCGTACGAGGCCTTCAGGCGCTCGACGAGCCGCGCCTGGCCGAGGGCGATCGCGAGCTGGTTCGCCACCTCGCGCGCGATGCTGATCTGCTCCTCCGGGAAGGTCTCCTGGTCGCCGCCGAAGCTCACCGATCCGATGAGCTCGCCGGCCGCGATCATCGGGACCACCATGTACAGGTGAACGCCCGAGGCGAGCAGGGAGTCGGCCTCGGGGCTCGCCGGGAGCGCGCGCACGTCGACCACCTGGGGCTCCCCGCGCCGCAGGGCGTCCAGGTCGCCCGCGAATCGCAGGGGATACCGGACCGGGGGGCCGCGGTGGATCCGGTGGCGCCCGACCGCGGCCAGCCACTCCACCTCCTCCTTCCCCCAGTCGAAGAGGTTCACGATCGCGCGGGGGACGCCGAGGAGCTCTCGCAGCCGGCCGAGCACCGCCTCCGCGATGGCGGCCGGCGCGGTCTCGGTGATGATGGCGAGATCGATGTCGTGCAGGATCTGGAGACGCTTCGCCTGCTTGACGAGCGTCTCCTGGGTGCGGACATTGCTGATGGTGAGCGCGGCCTGATCGGCGAAGCGCTGCAGGAGGTCGATCTCCCGCTGGGTGAACGTCCGCGGCGTGCCGCTGCCCACCGACAGCACGCCGATCACCACCCCGGCCGCGTGCATGGGGACCGCGAGCCCGGCCACGATCCCGACCGCCACGTTCCGGGCGCGCAGGGTCGGGCTCTGCTCGAAGCGGCCGTCGACGCGGATGTCGCTGGTCCAGACGGGCCGCCCCTCGACCGCGGCGCGTCCGACGAGACCGAGCCCGGCGGGGATGCGGTCCCCGATCTCCGCGTACTCCTTCGCGCGACCGGCCAGGGCGATCGCCGCGAGGGCGCCGTCGGGCTGGAAGAGCCGGATCACCGCGCTGTGGACCCCCAGGAGACCGAGCACGCTCTCCGCGATTCGCTGTCCCACCGAGAGCGGATCGAGGCGCTCGCCGATCAGGCTGGCCACCAGGGCCAGCTCGCCGGCCTCGTACTGTTGCCGCGTGGTCTCGGCCTCGAGGCGGTCGTTCTCGACGACGAGCGCCACCTGGTCGGCGAAGGCGGTGAGGAGGACGAGATCGTGATCCGCGAAGCGGCGGCCCGGCCGATCGGCGATGACGAGGCTCGCGACCACCGCGCCGCGCAGGCGGATCGGCGCGGCCGCGAACGCGCCGATCCGCTGCCGCTGGATCAGCTCACGGGTGGCCGAGTCGAGCGGGCACTCGCGCTCGGCGAGGACGTCCGGCGTGCCACGGGCCGCGTCGGATGTCGACACCAGGCGGCTGAACGCGATGTCCGCGACGGCGGCTCCGGCGTCGGCCGGGCTCGCGTCGGGCGGGTCCGCGGACGCCACGCGTCTGGGCTCGCGCTGGTCCGGGTCGATCCGGTACACGCGGGCGTAGCGACCACCGATCGATCGGAGGGCCAGGCCCACGATCCTCTCGGAGGCCTGGATGAAGGCGCGGGGGCCCGCGGGCTCGCTACCGAGCGCAGACGGGGTTGGATCCCCCATGAATTCAGGGTAGTACACGGGCATTTCATAAGGCAATTTACTGCTGGGGGGCGGTCGCTCGGATTCGTGTCCGATCCCACGGTCGTGGGCGGTAAGATGTTCCCTCGGCGCGGATACGACACGCGCCTCGCCTCACGTATGACCGGTCGCCTGCCTTTGCTATGTCAGCGAACCACCCCTTGCCGCGCGCGGGTGATCCACACGAGGTCCAGCTCGGCATCGGTCCAGCCGTGCGAGCGGAGGTGAGTCACCCAGGCCCGCACGTCGGCGGCCGAGACGATGTCGATGCCGGCGTCGACCTCGACGCGGTTGGCGCACGGAAGACGTCCCGGCACGGACGGGGAGAGCGGGCGGTCGTTGATGGGCATCTCAGGGACCCCTCGATGGAGACCGGAATCGACTGCGGGGGCGAGGACCGAGCACACGGCGGGGGCGCCAGTACCTGCCGATCTCCTCAGGGGAGAGGGCCCGACTATAGCGCAAACGCGGCCGCGGCACGCGGCCAATCTCGGTCGCGCCGCCGAGGGAGATTCGGGCTTGACCGCCTGGACTACCAGATATAAAATACATACAACTTATATATCATATAAGTCTAGATGCTCTCGCTCGGGCGCCTCGGGGTGGCGCGGAGGCTTCGCACGGATGCCGGCAGCGATTCTGAGCGTCGGCGACTCCGTCCGGCGGGTCGTGGATGGTCTTCTCCGCGGAGCCTGCGGGGGCCGGTTCCTCTGCTCGCGCTGCCTCGTCAAGCTGACGCGGGACCACCTGGACCGGCGCCACCCGACGGGCGAGGTCGCCCTGGCCATCGCCGACCTGTTCCGGGCCCCCGGCCGCATGACCCATCTGGCGAGGTCGCCCTGCGTGGCGTGCGCGGGACGCGCGATGCCGTGCCTCGGGGTGCCGATCCCGTGAGCCTCCCGTACACCACCGAGGGTTTCATCCGGCGCGCGGTCGGCGGCGTGCTCGACGGCACCTATCGCGGCCGGGGAGTCTGCTCCGCCTGCCTGGTGGGGATGACGCTCGAGCGGTTGCACCGCGGCTGGAGACGGTCCGAGGTCGAGCTCGCGATGGACAAGGTTTTCAAGGCCCCCGCGCCCCTCGGCGACATGCCGGCGGGGCCCTGCGGGCGCTGCCGGCGCCCGACGCCGTGCCTGCGCGGCGGCCCGCCCGCTCGCAGTCGCTGACCGCGCGGCGACGATCCGCATGATCGGCGAGGAGCTGGCGCGGTGCCACGTGGGGGCGATGCTCCGCGAGCAACCTGGCCGCTACTACTGCGCCCGCTGCCTCGCCGGCCTCCTCGACGGCGCGGTGTCGACGAAGCGAGAGGCGCGCCGGGCGATCGCGGTGCTCTTCCGATGGCCCATCGGGCTCACCACCACGCTGCGCCGGGGCCGGCAGCCGTGCCGCGGGTGCGGACTGGTCGGCGGGGCGCGGCTGGGGGCGGGGGCCGTCCGCCTGGGATACAGTCCTTGACAGGGCCGTGATGGCTCGGTAGCCTGTGCATCGGTGCAAGGGCTTGCGAGCACGAGGTTCGAGCGTAACGCCGGGCGGATTTCAGGTCGCTCGGCGTTTTTGTTTGTCCTCCACTTCAGGAGGGCGTCCCCGCCATCGGGGCGGGGTTTGACGGAGGCGTAAAGCCTCGCCAGAAAGAGGGCGCGTCGATGGCACAGGGTACGGTCAAGTGGTTCAATGATGCGAAGGGCTACGGCTTCATCACCCAGGAGGCTGGCGAGGACGTGTTCGTGCACTTCAACGCCATCCAAGGCCAGGGCTTCAAGAGCCTGGCCGAGGGCGACAAGGTCGAGTTCGAGGTGACCAAGGGTCCAAAGGGGCTACAGGCCGCGAACGTCCGCAAGGTCTGAGCCGCACCGCCGCATCGCGCAACGGCCGGATCCCTCCGGGGACCCGGCCGTTTCATCTCCTTCGCCCTTCCCGCACCGCGAGGCCGACCCCGATCACGCTCAGCGCGACGCCGAGCCAGAAGGCCGCCTCCCGGGTCGCGGTCCCGTCTCCGAGGTGGCCGATGATCACGAGCACGATGCCGGCCGCGAGTAGAACGTGTTGCACCGGGACAGCCATGACGCCTCCTCCCGCCGCGGCAGGACGTTGCCGGGGGCCATCAATCATGATATAAGTTACATAACAAGCGTTAAGTATATATTGAGCCGCACACGGCGGGCGCCCGACGGGCACCCGAAACACGTCCGAGTCATGGAGGTGGCGATGTTCGAGGACAAGGCCCGGGTCCTGCTCATTCTCCCCCAGGAGGTCCTGGATCGGGCGCGCGTGTTCGCGGGCGAGTCGATCACGCGATTGAAGGCTCCGGTGAGCCTCCAGATGGTGCTGCGCGCGCTCATCGACGAGGGGCTGAAGCGGGACCGCGATCGGGCGATCGTCGCCAACATCGAGGGCCAGATGCAGGCGGTCCGGGCGATCCGGAGCCGCGGCCGACGTCCCGCGGTGG
>Ga0207684_10002045_pt1 | contig 20767 bp, 17 predicted proteins | sample KBSK5501metaG_FD_184342 | JGI IMG/M metagenome (GOLD analysis project Ga0207684, IMG submission 184342) | Corn, switchgrass and miscanthus rhizosphere microbial communities from Kellogg Biological Station, Michigan, USA - KBS K5-50-1 metaG... | ecosystem: Host-associated > Plants > Roots >...
CAACGCAACGACCGTTGTGCACAGGCGGGTGCCGACGAAACGTGTATGGGTGACAAAGAGCGATGGAATCATTGCGTCTGCGTTCGTAGATTAAGTTTTGCTGGGGTATCTGAGTATGCCTTCGGGTTGGCGAGGTTTGCAACTTGCCGAATTGTGACTACCGGGAGCCAGACTATTGCGGGGCGCGCCGATCTGAATATAATCGCCGCACTCGAATCTGGGAGCTCCCACGATGTACCGTCCTAACTTTTGCGCCGAATGTGGAGCGCGCCTGACAAGAAAAAGTTGGCGCGCCTGGCTGCACCGCGGCGCGTGCGTTAACTGCGCGCGCCGGATAGGGAAGACTGCCTGGGCGAAACCTCTAATCACAGTCGGAGTCATCGCTGTTGCGGCGTTCGCGTTCGGACGTTATTTGCGACCGGCGCCCCCGCCGCTCGTCATTCAGCGCGCCGCGAATTCCCCTTTGTCTGATCTGCCTTTGAATCTGAATGACAGCGCGAGTACTACCACCCGGAAGCAGAATGATTCGACCAGCCAGAATCTTGTCGGTTTAAGTATCACAACCGCGGACGACGCCGTCTACATTTGCGGCGCGCGAACAAAGAAAGGTACGCCTTGTCATCGACGGGTACATTTTGCCGGCGAACGGTGCTATCAACACAAAGGCATGCCGGCAATTCTGCCATTGGAAAAGCTGGTCATCAAACCTTGAAATGAAAAGCCCGCGTGATGATTTGCATCACACGGGCATTCTCTGCGGTCACAAACTGAAACCTGAGCCACTACTTTTGATCGCCTTCACGGGTGCGCGCTCGCGTGAGGTTTTCAAAACGCTAGCGTGATGGGAGGAGTTAGTTTCTCGCAGACCTCTCACCACTTGATCGAGCCCTCTTTTGAGGTATCGATCTGCGCCAGCTCGTTCGCACCGTAGAAGAAACCCTTCATGTTGTCCATCAGAAAGCCCTGGGCCTCGGGGTTGGTAAGATCGAGGCCATAGTGATTGATGATCCGAGTCTGTGTCTGGAGCCATTCAGACCAGCAAGGCTGACAGACCTCAGTTGCGACTTTCTGGCCTAACTCTGTGGGCAATGGAGCGTAACCAAGCGGCGCGCGTTTCTGGCCGCAGCGGGCGCATTTGATTTCGTTGGACATTATGGTTTGTTTCTCCTGGCGAATTATAACCTCGAACAGTGGAATGATCAGAGGCCCGAAGGGCCGACAATCAATAGCCACGGCCGTAAGGCCGTGGAACGAGATTAGCTTTTGATGGTGGTGTCTCTGATTACGAATATAAGCATGAAGCGGCTCACGCCAATCGTCACCAATCCGGCGGTGCTCCAGATGAAATGAACTAGAAGACTGAGGTGTTTACCAGCCATGGGAGTCTGCCCTTGCGTTGTGTGAAGTATCGGCCTTCGGGCCTCAAAGGTGCTTGGGTCTTCGTCCCACGACCTTACGGTCGTGGCTAAAAACTGACGGCCCTTCGGGCCTCAATTACTCCTTCGCGTCCCGAATCGCCTTGATTATGTCGTCGTCCTTCGGCCGGAAGAGACCAAGCGGCCGCACGTCGCGATATCTAACGACGCCACTTGCGTCGATCACGAAAACTGAGCGCGCGACTTTTCCGGGAATCATCGATTTCGCACCGTAGCCGTCAGCTACTTTGCCGTCAACATCGGCGAGCAGACGCAGTGGCAGATCGTGATGCTGTGCGAAACTCTTATGTGAATCGACGGTATTCGTCGAGATGCCGACGACTTCCGCGCCGGTGGTCGCGTAATCTTCCCAACGATCGCGCACCGAACACATCTGGCGCGTGCAAATCGGCGTTTCATCGCCCGGGTAAAAAAGCAGGACGACGACCTTGCCACGGTGGTCTGACAATCGCCAGTTCCGGCCTTCGCCATCCGCCAGGACAAAATCCGGCGCGGTCATGCACTCGCGTGCTGCGCCTCGGTTTTCCGTATTCACTTTATAACTGCCGCCAGGCTGGTTGCTGCGAATTGCGTTCGAATCTCCAATTCGTTTCCGCGCGTGGTGATTTTCAAATTGTCGAGCGCGCTTTGCGCCAGCGCCTTTCTGGGCGGCGCCATGCGCGCGATCAGTAGCGCGCTTAGCTGTTTCAATCCTGTAACTGTATCGCTCAGGTTCTTCGCCGCCTCCGCTGTTTCAGCACGAGCGACCAGCACCAAAGAAACATCATTCTGTGCCGAGCCTATCGATCCGTAAACCTGTCTGATGGAATTTGCGTCTTTCGCGATCGCATCATTGCCGACATTCAAGTTCGCCAGCAGGCCGCGCGTGACATTGGCGCCGAAACCAATTACTGAGTTCGGATCACGATTGGCGAGCAACGCCAGGCCGTTGTTTTCACGGCGTCCGCCCCGGCCGGTCTCGATCGCCGCGCGCACATTCCCGAGACTGCCAATCGCCAACGTCTTCGCATCGAGCGCGCACACAGCCAGCTCGTTAACTTTCATATTCCACAGACCCAACGGCCTCATTTGGTCGTTGATGCTGAAGATCATGATTGTGGCGCCGCGATATTTTTCTTCGCGGTATTTGCCGCTGGCAGCGATGCGTGCGGCCGCAACCAGAGCTCTGGCGTCAAACGTTCCATGTGCGATGGCTACCGTCTCGAGTCTAGTAACCCTGGCCGATGGATAGATGTAACGAGCTCCCACGACCACACGTTCAAACGAACGCGGATCGATGCCCGTGCGGGTTTTGAAATTATCGATTTCGGAATTGACTTGTGCCAGCTTTGCCGCATCGCTGGCGAAGATGCGCGGCAAAGTTTCGTTCAGCAAGCGTCGCACATCAATCACCATGACCGCATCTGATGCGGGAAGAAAACTCAACGTATCGGCAGGGGGCGCTGAACTTGGCGGCGGTGATGTATGCGCTAGGGAAGGCGTGCCAAAAGCAAGATTGAAGAAAATGAACGCGACTGCGAGTGCCGATGTCAGAACTTTCTTATTCACGATTGAACCCTTTCTGATGTTTCATTTAAGTTAACGCCCGCAATTGTTTGGCGACCTGCCTGTCCGATGCGACTGTAGCCCAGCGTGGTTGGCCGGACCGGGATCTAAACGCGCTCGACTAAGAAGGCGATTCCCATACCCCCGCTGATGCAAAGCGTCGCCAGGCCTCGCTTCGCTTTTTGCTTCTTCAGTTCATGCAGCAAACTAGTCGTGATGCGCACACCGGTGCAGCCAATCGGATGACCCAGCGCAATCGCGCCGCCGTTAACGTTCAGCCGCTCGTGATCGAATTGCAAATCGCGATCGCAAGCGATGACCTGCGCGGCAAACGCTTCGTTCAGTTCAACTAGATCGATGTCTGAAAGCGAAAGTTTCTGTCTTCCCAAAATGGAACGGACAGCCGGCACTGGACCAATTCCCATTATTTCGGGCGCGACGCCGACAATTTCGTAATCAACAATTCGCGCCAGCGGCTCAGCCTCTGCTTCTTTCAACGCCTGCTCGTTCATCACTACCAAGGCAGCGGCGCCATCGGTAATTCCCGAAGAGTTGCCGGCTGTGACTGTGCCATCTTTCGAAAAAACCGGCACCAGCTTTTTCAAGTCTTCGATGGTTGTGTTGCTGCGCACGTGCTCATCGCGGGCGAACAAAAATGCCTCGCCCACAGCGGAGCCCTCCCTATCGACCACCCCAGGCGGGATGCCCGCCCGGGGACCCCGGTTGGTCGGGTTACTGCCCCGGATTTCAAGCGGCAGAATCTCTTCGTCAAATCTGCCGGAAGCTATCGCCGCAGCCGCGCGCGTTTGCGAACGCAAAGCATATCCGTCCTGCTCGTCCCTTGAAATTTCATAGCGGCTCGCCAGTTCTTCGGCGGTTTCGCCCATGACCAGTCCCGAGAGCGGATCGTTGAATCCGTCGCGATACATCCCATCGACAAGTTCAGTGTGGCCCATGCGCATGCCCCATCGGGCGCCTTCGGCAAAATATGGGACGCGCGACATGCTTTCCGTTCCGCCGGCCAGAACGATGTTCGCCCGCCCGAGCATGATTTGTTCAGCCGCCAGAATGATCGCGCGCAATCCCGACCCGCATGCCTGGTTCACCGTGAACGCCGGCACAGTTTCCGGCACGCCCGTGCGAAAAGTTATTTGCCGCGCGACATTTGGTCCACCGCCGGCTTGCCGCGCGCATCCCCAGATCGAATCGTCGATTTGTTCCGGTCGCACCTTGGCCCGGCGCAAACATTCTTTCGCGACTGCGACACCCATGTCGGCCGCGCTCCAGTTTGCGAGTGAGCCGCCAAAGCGGCCGATTGCAGTGCGCACTGCGCCCACTAGATAAACTGGGGTCATCGATCCAATCGGCTTTCGAAAAAAGAGGGCTGCTGTTAAGCTTTTGCGCGATTAGGTTAGCACAACGCGCAGTGACTCCCGCAAATGCTGCAACAACTCGCTGACATTGCCGAAATCGAAAGCGCCGAGCGCGCGATTCATGAGCTCCTCGGAGCGCACAGCGAATGGTTCTTCACGCAAGATAGCGACGCGCCACTTGCCATCCGCAGTGGTGAATTCGATTTTTCGGTAGCGCATCGGCGACTGATCTTTTGGTGCTGGACCGAGAAAGGTTCGCGGTCGTGGCGGGTTACTGCGTGGAATTGGAGTGGAGAGAAGCTGCTGCTGGAAGCGACGCGGCGCATGGGCGCCGATGTTTCAGTGCTGGAATTGGTTCCACGGGCTTCCGCAAAAGCCGTCGTCGCGAGCATCGCTGCAGCGCGACAGGCTCGTTGCGAAAAGCTCGCTCGAATTGCTTGCGACAATTTGTCGGGCGGAAAGATCGAACGCGCGACTTTGAGTCCCGGCATGCGCCGCGATCAGCCTGGTCGTTACGCGCGCATTGTGCTGCGGTCGCCACACGAACGAATCGCGGTTACCGCGACTGTCGCTCAAAGCGATGCACGCAACGTCGATTCGCTGTTTTCATCCGCGCTGCTGTGGTTCAATCGTGTCCGTGGGCGCGCGAAGCGGCCTTTCATTGAAAAACTTTTGATGGTTGTCGAACATGGCATCCTGGAAGCCGCTCGGCAGCGTCATGCTCTCTTGACTGAATCACTTCAACGCTCAATAAAGTTGTTCGAGATTGATGAAGACTGGGAGCAGCTTTCTTTGGTTCGCCCGCTTGAGCGAAAAGGTCTCTGGAAGAAACGGCTGAGTCGCTTTCCGCCGATAACGGAAACCGAGACGGGCAAAAGTGCAATGCAAATCGTGGCGCAGGCTCCGCAGGCGATCGATGTGGTTGCGTCTCGTCATGGCCAGACGCTTCGCTATCACGGGTTGCCGTTCGCTCGCCTGCGCCGCGTAATGGATCGCGATCGCATCTGGTTTGGCATTGAAGGTTCGCGACGGCGCTTACTTGACGAGCATTATGAGCAAGATTGGGCAAAGCTGTTTTGCGACCTGGAAACCTATCGGCATGAGACCTGTCGAGATCGTCGCCACTGGCTCTATCGCGCTTCGGGTGAGGCATGGCTCGAATCGATCCTGCGGCGCAACATATCGAAACTCGATCCCGGATTGATCGTTGCCCCTTTGTACGCGCAATTTCGCACCTCGCATGGCGGGCCGACCGGCGCGCGTCCAATCGATCTGCTGGCCTTGCGACATGATGGACGGCTGGCGGTGATCGAATTAAAAGTCTCAGAAGATCGCGAGCACGTCTTCCAGGGAGTCGATTACTGGCGACGCGTAGAAGCGCATCGCCGCCGAGGGCACATCGCGACGGCAAAATTGTTCGGCGAGCGGGAAATCAGCGACGAATCGCCGCTGGTTTACCTGGTTGCGCCCACCCTCCGCTTTCATCCATCGTTTGCGACGCTGGCAAGAACAATCGCGCCCGATATCGAGATCTATCGCTTCGACATTAACGAAGATTGGCGCGCGTGTGTGCGCGTCGTGCGGCGAGAACGCGTCAACGCCTGATAGCGTTCTAGGTCGTCAACCGTCGATAAATTCCCGGCAGCCGTTCAGGCAGTGAAAGCACGTCATCGATGATCGTGTAGCCAATCTCGCCATAGAGATCGCGCAGCTCACTTTCGGATTCCCGATCGATCGTAATGCAGAAGGGCGTGATGCCCTGCGTCTTTGCCTGTCGCAGTGCTTCCCGGGTGTCTTCGCGAGCGTAACGCGCATCACCATAGTCGTGATCGTAGGGCCGGCCGTCTGATAGAACGATCAGCAGGCGCGTGCGCGCATCTTGTTGCTCCAGCTTTGCGGTCGCATGTCGAATCGCCGCGCCCAGCCGCGTGTTGTTCTGATAAGTGATGCCGCCGATGCGGCGCATGACCTCGTCGGAATAATGCTCGCTGAAATCCTTCAACACATAGAACTTCACGTTGCGCCGGCCTTCAGAAGTAAAACCGTTGATTGAATACGCATCACCGACAGCTTCCAGCGCTTCGCTCATCAACACCAGGCCCTCCTTTTCAATCTCAATGATCCGGCGGCCGGGATGTGTGTACGGCTGCAGCGGATGGCGACCGATCGTGCGCGCGGTCGACGACGATTGATCCAGCAGAAACGAGACTGCCACGTCGCGCCGCCGGCGCAGACGCTTCGTGTAAATACGCTCGGACTGATGACCATCGGCACGACGATCGACCACGTAATCGACCACTGCGTTGAGGTCGTAGTCCTCGCCGTCGAGTTCATTAGTCACGCGCGTCAGATTCTCGGGCTTCATTAATTGAAACTGATGACGAATCGACGAGACCACGCCTTTGTACCTTTCGCGCGTCTCGTCGACGAACGCGCGATTGCCGCGTTTCACTTTCTTCTCAACTACCCGGCACCAGCCGACACGATGGTCAATCAGTTCGCGATCCCATTCGTCGTAGTTGAAAGCGACTTCACCGGCTTCGAGATCCTGCTCGGGGACGTCGCCTTCGCTCCACGCCTCACTGCCGTCAAGTTCGTCGAATTCAGCTTCCGCGTCGGTGTTCCAGGCGTTGAAAAGCTCGCGCGCGTCGCGTCGTTGCGGCTGCCGGTCGGCGTCGCGCTCCGCAAGCATTTCCTGCGCCAGCTTGCTCTCGTCTTCTTGATCCAGTTGATCTGGCACCTCGACTTGTCGCTCGGAGTCTTCCAGCGAAATTAACTGAAACAGCGAATAGATGCGGCTGGTCGCCATCAAAGTATCGGCGACCGAAGCATTCGGATCGTTAAGATATTCCGCGACGATCATCTCAAGCTCAGAAACAACCTGACCATGGAACTGCCGCGCATCGTCACGTGCCCCGCCGAGCAAAGTGATTTGAAACAGCAACTCGAACGGCACCAACGCGGGCGGCAGATCGACAATCGGCAGGCGACGGCTTCGCAAATGCTCTCGGATCAGATCGAGATCGCGAGCAAGGCCACGATAAGTTTGCCGCAGCCGTCGATCTATGCGTCCATTTTCGAGCGTGCCGAAGACTCTGCGCGCCAGCGTTGGGATCGGAAAAAGCTTTAGTGCGTGACGATAATCAACTCCGTCATGTGCGCCTTCTGTTTTGCGCCTTTGCGTCTTTGCGTGAGCTTCCTGTTCGTTAATGCCCTTGTGTTTGCCAGCATCGTTGATGTATCCATCGAGCGCAAACGCATCGCGTGCGTCCTGATTCTCAGGACTGTAAAGCTCTGCCAGCGCTGCATAGGCAGCGCGGAGATCAGACGTGTCCCGCGCATACGTGCCAAACTCGATCTGACCCGCGGCGTGTGCAGCGAGCACTTTGTAAAGGCGAAAGTCGAGCTCTTCATCGCCGAATTCAGCGATGACCGAAGGCAGGTGAATCGTGCGACCGTCGCCGATGCGTGATTCAACCGGCACGGCCGCCAGCGGCGCTATCTCGACCGCGTGGCCAGTCAAACCTTCGACATAAAGCCGCAGCAGGAGCTGAATCGATTCCAATGACAGCCCGCCGCCGCCAACACGCAAAGCCTCGTTACTACTGCGCGTCTCAAGCGAGTAATAACTGCGCCGCGCGCGCCCATCGCCGCTAATCAAACCGGCGCGCGCCCAACTCTCAAATTGACCAATTGAAACTGTGCGCAACGCCTTAGAACTGGATCGTAAACAGGCGAGCGCGCTTTCGGCATCCACGCGCGCAACTTCGCGTGTCAGCACCATTACGCGACGAGCGAGTTCGGCAGCCTTCTGACGATCAATTTGTATCGTGATCGTTTGAAAGAACGCAGGGCTGGCGCGCACGAAGGCCACCAGGCCGGCACTCCCATGAGCGGCAACGGCCCAGAGCAATTCGATCCAATCATCAAAGGATTCCGGCAGCGCGCGCAAAATCTCACCGCCTGCGATTAGCAGATGCAATGCAGCGCCTCCACCGCGCTCGAGGAAACTTTCGCTCCGGCGCATAAGCTTTAGCGCGTTCTCTGTCCCAACTCCCGCAATCGCCTGTGGCAACGAGACCCAGGCATCGGCAGCAATGCCGCCCGCGCGCTCGGCGAAGGCGGAAACTAAATCAATGGCCGCGCGCGATACGCTGCTGTCAGTAGCGCCTGAGTTAGCAGGCGAATAACTAACATCAAATCTGAGCAACTGTTGGACAACCAACGGAGTCGCATTCAGAAACTCCGCGCTGTGCTTTGCTGAACGCCGCGAGATTTCCGCCGCGATCTCATAGATGGATCGAAGCATGTCGGTATCGTCGATTTGCTCGGCGAGCACAGATGAGGTGCGAAGTGTCTCAGCAGCCGTTACCGCCGATAGAATCATCTGCCGCGAACAAACCTGAAGCACAAACGGTCGCGCCCTCAGCGGCACTTTGTCGAATTCACCGAGACCGGCGACAAAAAAACTAACTCCACTTTCCACATCGCCAATCGTCAAGCGCCGGCCCAGCTCGCCCCACGCGCGCAACTCTGTCGCATCCAAAACGCGCGCAGCGTCCGGAACTACGCGCAGGAATTCAATGCTTGCGCGCAGACTTACGGCGGCGATGGCCGCGCTCGTCTCGATCGCCGCGCGCATATGCTCAAGCGGCAGCTTCCTTATCTCGCGAAGCAAACCGGCAATCGTGAGGCGTTCAGTCGGGCTCTTTACCGCTTTCAAATGCTCGCTGATCTGTTCGACAAGCGGCTCGCTGATCTCTTTGTTTTGAAGTTCGTCTGGCAAGTTCAGATTACGGTGGTCACGATCTCGCGAATGCTGCGCTGTAAATCGCGGTCGTCGGTGATAGGGGAACACATCGCGACTTCGGCGGCCCTGGTTGGCGAGATGCCGTGAGCGATCAGTTGCGCGGCGTAGATCAGCAAGCGCGTTGACACGCCTTCTTCCAAACCATGGCCGCGCAGGTTACGGACCTTTCGACCAATCAAAACCAGATCGCGCGCGATGCCTTCGTCGATGCCACCTTCGTGCGCAACGATCGCGGCTTCCATCTCGGGCGGCGGATAGTCAAAGTCGATCGCGATGAAGCGTTGCCTCGTTGATTGCTTCAAATCTTTCAGGATCGATTGATAGCCGGGGTTGTAAGAAACGACTAGCATGAAATCCGACGGAGCCTCGAGAATCGTGCCGCGCTTTTCGATCGGCAGGCGACGACGATGATCAGTGAGAGGATGAATGATGACGACCGTGTCTTTGCGCGCCTCGACCACTTCGTCGAGATAGCAGATCGCGCCATTGCGCACCGCGGCGGTCAGCGGCCCGTCGTGCCAGACCGTTTCTTCGCCTTCAATCAAAAAGCGCCCCACGAGGTCGGTTGACGAAAGATCTTCATGACAGGCGACAGTGATCAAAGGCCGTTCTAATCTCCAGGCCATGTACTCGACAAAGCGTGTCTTGCCGCAGCCGGTCGGACCTTTGAGAATCACCGGCAGACGCGAGGAGTGCGCCGCTTCGAACAGATCGATCTCGTGATCGGTGGGCAGATAGAATGGCTCGTCAACGATTCGGTATTCTTCGATAGCGCGTTCGGGCATGGGCTTGTTTCAAGTTTCGGGTTTCGAGTTCCGAGTTCTTCACGTTCTACGGTATTCTAGAGCATCGGGGAAGATAACTCGAAACCCGGTACTGATTCAGTTAGGTTCAGAGTTAAACTGAACCCGAAACCCGAAACTCGGAACTCGAAACTGATGAAGATCGCAGTAGCAATGTCTGGCGGCGTGGATTCGTCCGCAGCCGCGGCGATCCTGAAGGAGCAGGGCCACCAACTGGTCGGCTTTACGATGCAGTTGTGGGACCAGCGCCGCGCACTCAGTGTGGATGAAAACGGCGAGCCTTTGCCGTCGCGTTGCTGCTCGCTCGACGACGTTTACGACGCGCGTCGAGTCGCGGAAGAGTTGGGCTTCCCATTCTATGTCCTGAATCTGGAGCGCGAGTTTGAGCGCGACGTCGTGCAGCCTTTCGTTGCCAGTTACTTGAATGGCGAGACACCCATTCCGTGCGTTGCCTGCAACAGCCGCTTGAAGTTTGCTTCGCTGGATCGCCTGGCGGCAGGACTTGGTTGCGAAAAGGTGGCCACCGGACATTATGCACGCGTTGACTTTGACGCGGGCACGAATCGTTATCGGCTATTGCGCGGGCGCGATCCGCAAAAAGACCAGTCCTACTTTCTCTGGGAGCTAACCCAGGATCAGCTTTCGCGTTCGCTGTTTCCGCTGGGTGAAATGTCGAAGCCTGAAGTTCGCGACGCTGCGCGCCGGAACGGACTCGCGGTCGCAGAGAAAGCAGAATCGCAGGAAATCTGTTTCGTGCCGGATGGCGATTACGCCGGCTTCATCGATCGCTATCTCGAAGCCGGGCAGGAACTCGATCGCTTGCCGGGTGCCGGCGAAATCGTTGACACCCGCGGCGTCGCGATCGGAGAGCATGCAGGAATTCATCGTTACACTGTCGGCCAGCGTCGTGGAATTGGCATTGCCGACTCGCAACCGTTGTATGTTCTGGGAATCGATGCGACGGAAAATCGCGTCGTCGTCGGTCATCAGGAAGAGTTGCTTAGCGATGAGTTCACGGCTGCTGGCGTGAACTGGATCGCAGTCGACAATCCATGCGAACCTGTGCGCGCCGAAGTGCGCGTCCGGTATCGCCACACGGCCGCGCCGGCGACGATCACGCCGCACAGTGACGCGCGTGCGCTTGTAAGGTTCGATCGGCCGCAGCGCGCAATTACGCCGGGCCAGGCAACTGTGTTTTATCGCGGCGACGAAGTGATTGGTGGTGGATGGATAGTGAAAGGCAGTAGGCAATAGGCAGTAAGGTAAAGAGAAAGCAGAAAGCGTTAACGAGAATATCTCAGTTCAGGGCAGAATAGCTTGCTCCTGGTTTTGCTCCTTCTTCCTAAACCTTTTCCTCGTTTCCGTCGTACCCACAACGGCCAAGAATCTATAGAAAAACGGCAGGTAGACTCGCCATGGCAATGTCAACAACTCGCAAAATCGTGCTTACTATTTCAGGAATCGTGCTCGCGCTTGTTCTCGTCGTCGTAGTCGGCATCGCGATCCTCGTTTCCATCTTCCGCGGGAATCGGCCTTCGATTCGCGATAACAGCGTGCTGGCGCTAAAAGTTTCCGGGCCGCTTCCCGATTACGTTCCCGACGATCCATTTCGACGCATCTTCGGCGGTCAGCCGCAGTCGCTGACCAGTCTGATCACGCAATTTCGCAAAGCAAAAGTCGATAAGCGCATCACCGCCATAATGCTGGACGTTGACGCGTCTGCGACGGGCTGGGCCAAGGCGGAAGAAATTCGCGGCGCCATCGAGGACTTTCGTGCCTCGGGCAAACCCGTGTATGCGTACATGGAAATGGGAATGAACAAGGACTATTACATCGCCACCGCGTGCGACAAAATTTTTGTGGCGCCACCAGGTGAGCTTTTCATCACGGGACTCGCGGCCGACGTGATGTTTTTCCGCGGCTCGCTCGACAAGCTCGGCATCTACCCGGATGTTTACCAGATTGGAAAATACAAAAGCGCCGGCGATACGTTCACGCAAAAGCAAATGACGCCGGCGCATCGCGAGTTCATGAACTCTCTGCTCGACGATCTGTTTGGCCGCTATGTCGATGGAATCGCCAAAGGACGATCGAAATCTTCTGACGATGTTAAGAAGTTGATTGACAACGCTCCCTACAGTGCAGAGCAAGCCAAGGATGCGGGTCTGATCGATGGCACGGCATATCGCGAAGAAGTCGAAAGGCAGTTGAAGAAGCGCCTCGGTTATAAAGACAGCGAAGATCTGCACATTGCCAAGGGTTCCGATTATCGCCAGATCTCGCAGGAGTCGCTGGGTCTGAACAAGGGCGAGAAGATTGCCGTTGTCTATGCTGCCGGTGACATCACATCAGGCAAGTCTCAGTTTGGTGGCGAAGGCGAAGAAACCATTGGATCGGACTCGCTGGTGAGGACCCTGGAAGAAGTTCGCGATGACAAAACGATCAAGGCTGTAGTTTTCCGCGTGGATAGTCCGGGCGGGTCGGGTCTGGCTTCGGACATCATCTGGCGCGCAGTCGAGTCGCTGAAAGAGAAGAAACCCCTGGTCGTTTCGATGAGCGACGTTGCTGCTTCCGGCGGCTACTACATCTCAACAGGCGCGAACAGGATCGTGGCCGAGCCTTCGACGATTACCGGTTCGATCGGTGTGGTTGGTGGTAAGCCGGTCATCAAGGGTTTCTACGATTGGATCGGGGTCACCAACGAGTATATGCTGCGGGGCAATAACGCCGGCATGTTTCGTGAGTCGGAAAAGTTCAACGACAGCGAGCGCAAGAAGTTTGAAGAGTTTCTGAACGCCACCTATGATGACTTCACCTCAAAGGTCGCGAAGGGTCGCAACAAGGAGAAGTCTTACATCGACTCAATCGGCCAGGGACGCGTCTGGACCGGTCGGCAAGGAAAAGAAAATGGTTTGGTCGACGAGTACGGTGGGCTGGATAGGGCGATCGAAATAGCGAAACAACTGGCGAAAATTCCTGCCGACAAGGGCGTGCAGAGAGTTATCCGACCCCAAATACCAGGGTTTTTTGAGCAACTGATGAGTAGCGGCAGTGACGACGATTCCGAGGCCGGTGCCGAAACCAGGCAGCAGCAGACGATTCTGGCCGCCCTGCCGGAAGACGTGCGTCACGCTTTTCGCTACATGCAACTGCTCGATCGCGTTAAGCGCGGCGACGTTGCGTACCTGCTGCCGTTTGATTTGCGAATCAGATAGCCAAAGTATCCGACGAACTGAAGTTTGTCGCATATCTCGAGAGGCACTTGAGAATTCTGCTGGTCGAAGACGAACCGCGAATGGCGCAAGTCATCGCTAAGGGTTTGCGCGAGCACTCGTATGCAGTCGATGTCGCCGAGGACGGTAACGCCGCGCTCTACCAAACCTCAATCAACGATTACGATCTGATCCTGCTGGACGTGCTGCTTCCCGGCCGCGATGGATTCGAAGTGTGTCGCGAGCTGCGCGCCCGCGGCGACGCAAGGCCGGTGCTGATGCTGACCGCGCGCGCTACGGTAGACGACCGCATCACCGGGCTTGATGCCGGCGCCGACGATTACCTGACAAAGCCCTTCGCTTTCCGCGAGCTGTTGGCCCGTGTCCGGGCGTTGCTACGACGCGAGCCGCAGCTTCGCGCGGACCAATTTCAACTTGACGATCTGGTGGTCAACTCGGCAAGTCACCGGGTCACCCGCGCCGAGCGCGAGATTGAACTGACCGCAAAAGAATACGCGCTGCTGGAGTACCTGGCGCGACACGCGGGCCGGTTGGTTTCGCGCGCTGAGATCGCCGAACACGTTTGGGATGATTCGTTCGATCCGTTCTCAAACACGATTGAAGTTTACGTCAACCGCCTGCGCAAGAAGATCGACGAAGATCACTCAGTCAAACTCATCCACACCCGGCGTGGCGAAGGCTATCTGCTTGAGCCGCGCGATTGAATCTCGATATCTTCTTAAAGTTCTGCGGGCGACGGTCGGAAATAAACCAAGACATGCAGAGACGTAATGCATCATAATCAGCGAATTGATATGCCGTCCCACAAAGACGCTCCTGTCATTCCACACTCTGAGCCTGCCGGTGGAACTGGTTCACTCGAAGCGGCCATGACGGTGGAGAAAAATCCAGTAAAGCGTTTCCTTAAGGTGCTCGGGCCGGGACTCATCACCGGCGCTTCAGACGATGATCCTTCAGGCATTGGTACTTATGCTGTGGCCGGAGCCTCGCTTGGCTTTACGACGCTCTGGACTGCTCTTTTTACATTGCCTTTGATGGTTGGGGTACAACTTATCTGCGCCAGAATTGGAATGGTCAGCGGCATGGGTCTGGCAGCGGTGTTGCGACGGCACTATGCAAGAAACTTGCTTTACCTAACCGTTTTTGGATTGGTCATTGCCAATACGATCAACGCCGGAGCGGACATCGGTGCAATCGCCGCCGCCATCAATCTTTTGATACCAATTCCTATCGTGGTACTAGTATTGCCGATCGCGCTCATCATCCTGGCCCTTCAACTTTGGGGTTCCTACCGGTTAATTGCGAAAATATTCAAGTGGCTGACACTGGCGCTGTTCGCCTATGTGGGTTCGGCTCTTTTTGCGAAACCCGATTTGGTTGAAGTGATTAGGGCAACGTTCATTCCCAAACTGAGTTTCGATTCTACTTTTCTGGCCATGTTAGTGGCGATCTTAGGAACAACGATCTCGCCTTATCTGTTCTTCTGGCAAGCCGACCAGGAAGTCGAAGAAGAGATCAGTTTTGGTCGAGTGACCTTAGCGCAGCGTCGAGGCGCTTCAGATGCTGAGATGAAGTACGCGCGATGGGACGTCGATTTCGGAATGATCTTGTCCAATATGGTGATGTATTTCGTCATCCTGGCAACCGCGGCCACCCTGTTCAAAGCCGGCAAGACTAATATTCAGACAGCCGCCGACGCTGCCCAGGCTCTCCGGCCTCTTGCGCACGGGGCCGCATCTCTCTTGCTCGCCGTAGGCCTGATTGGCAGCGGGTTTCTGGCGGTCCCGATCCTTACCGGGTGCAGTGCCTACGCCCTTACTGAGGCGCTTGGTGGCAGATATGGTTTCAATCAAAAAGTTCGTCACGCCAGGCTTTTCTACGGAGTGATAATTATTTCGACTTTGGTGGGAGTACTAATCAATTTCGTTGGCATCAATCCGATTCGCGCGCTTTTTCTCGCGGCAATCATCAACGGCTTTCTGGCGCCACCATTGCTGGTCGCTATCATGCTGGTTGCCAACAATCGGCAAATCATGGGCGACAGAGTGAATGGCCGCTGGGCCAACATCCTCGGGTGGACGACTACTGTGGTAATGTTCGTGGCAGCAGTCGCGTTAGTCTTGACGTGGGGCCAATAAGTTCCGAAGGCTAGCCAAGAGTCTTCGTGACTGGTACGAGGATGGCAAAGATGTCTCTAACCACGATCGCAAAAAACACATTTCCTGCACTTATTCTATTTCTCTTCGGCGCCGCTGGTTCAGCGCAAACCCCGGAGCCATCACCAGGCACTAACCAGTCGCCTTCCGAACAGGCAAAAAAAGAGACCCGCGACCCGATTGAGCGTGCCGATGAGTTCAAGTCTAAATTGACGTTCGGGATTTACTTCACGCACGGGGACCGCGCTTATGATCTCAACTTACGACATCAGCTTGGACCGTTCACTGTCTGGGTCGCAGGGTTTTATGATCCGCAAACTAATAAACTCATGCGCGTTGGCGCACAGTACGACTACAAGAAAGCCTGGTTTCATTTTGTTCCTACTGTGGAAGCTTCGACGACCAAAGCAGTGACGGGCTCGCTTTATGCTGAGTTCGGCAGAAATACCTTTGCCATTGCCGGCGTGTCACGGACCAACCTGAAAGCTTTCTTCGATCTGTTTTGGGATCCCAGCGAATCGGTACAACTCGGAATCGGACACAAGATCAGCAGCTACGACCGCATTCAGGCCTACACCATCTTCGACGTCCGTCTGCATACCAGCCAACAGAACACGCACGTGCTCTGGCGTCATAAACTAAACCGGAACAATGGCATTACATTCGACGGGCTTTTCAAATCCGGGCACACCGATTCCGGTAAATTCATTCACAACGTCGGTATCGGCACCTACTACGACCGTCCACGATGGTTCTGGAAGCTTTACTATGATCCACATGTAAACTTCACTGATCGCACAATGGTGCGCACCGGCGTCGGGCTGAAGTTCTAAAAGCGAACCGTCGCTCAAGAAATGCTCCACGCGCCCGATCAGGTTTTCTTAATCATGTCTGATGGTAGTACGCGCTTGATCTCATAAATTGATATTCCGAATCCGTCAGCGTTTTGAGAACTCGGAAGAAAACAAACAGAGAGGCAAAACTTGAAGGAAGGCTGTCCTCGGCTCTTCACGCGCTTAAGTATCGAAACTTTAAACTCTTCTTCGGCGGCCAGTTCCTTTCTGTCACCGGCAACTACATCCAGACTGTGGCGCAGGCGTGGCTGGTCTATCGGCTCACCGGATCGGCGGCGTTGCTCGGTTTGGTGGCCTTCTCGGGGCAGATTTCAATATTTGTGCTGACGCCGATCAGTGGCGTAGTAGCCGACTCAAAATCCCGCAAACACATTCTTTTCGCGACCCAGCTCGCGCCGATGATGCTTAGCTTCGTCCTCGCCGTGCTCACGCTTTCTGGTCGCGTTCAAGTCTGGCACGTCTTCACGATCGCTGCTTTGCTTGGCGTGGTTAATGCCTTTGACTTTCCAGTTCGCCAGGCATTTGTCGCCGAATTGGTGACCAAAGAAGATTTGATGAGTGCGGTCACCCTTAACTCCTCGATGATTAACAGCGCGCGCACGATTGGCCCGGGAATCGGTGGTCTAATGGTGGCAGGAATAGGCGAAGGTTGGTGCTTCATGGCAAACGCCTTGAGTTACATCGCAGTCATCATTGGACTCCTCTTGATGAAGTCAGAGGCTTCGCCGCGCAAGCCGGCCCAGCACTTTCGCGCCGGCGTTACGGAGGCTTTCAATTTTGTTCGTCACACCGGACCCGTTGGAGGCCTTCTCGTGCTGCTCGGTTTAATCAGTTTTATGGGGTTGCGCTATGAGATCCTAATGCCGGTATATACTCGCGAAATATTGCACGGCGGTCCGACGCAATTCGGCTTATTGATGGGTGCCTCAGGAATTGGAGCTATTCTAGGCTCTTTTATTCTTGCCACCTTCGGCGATGTGCGCACACTCGGTGATTGGGCGGCATTTGCGGCGGCCGGCTTTGGTGGAACTCTGGTGCTGTTATCGTTCTCGCACTCATTCGTCCTATCACTTGTGATAATGCTGCTCATCGGCTTCGCGATGGTTACCGAGTTGGATGCCTCAAACACTTTGGTGCAGCGAATCGTGCCTGAGGAATTGCGCGGTCGCGTAATGGCGATCTGGACCATGATGCTTTCGGGCTTGGCGCCCTTCGGTTCGCTCCTGGTCGGCATCTTGGCCCAACACTTCACCGCGCGAAGAACATTTGCCGCCGGCGGGATGGCCTGCATCATGGGTGCTATGGGCTTTGGCTTTTCCCTGCCAATCCTTCAAAGGGAAGCACGCAAGCTTATTCTAAAGCGCGAAAAGGACGACCAGCGCGTTGTGACTGTGGAAACGAACTGAAGATCGGACGTCTCGGTCGATTTGGAGAATTTGCCAAACATCGGTGGCAATAGCTGAGCATTCGGCTGGCGTGACGGAATCTCAAGATCTTCTTAATCTTCCTTTAAGGTAGCTCTGCGTATATTTCCTTGCATCTACGCAGCTTTGCAAATCGGAGGAAGGGTAGGGCCAGGGCTGCTCTCGCTGTTGGCGCTCCTTTGCCTCGAGGCATCTCTTTACGCGCAAACTCCGCCGCCAACTTCGCCGCGGCCACCAACTTCGGCAACTCAAACACCGTCTCCGGCAAAAGCTGACTCTTCTCCACAATCAACCCCAACTCCTTCCCAGGCCGCGCCATCTCCGCAATCAACGCCGTTCGCGGCGCCGGCTCTGCCGGGGCCATCGCCCGCTGCTGCGGCCACGCCCGTTCCGGGTACACTTCCGCCTTCGGTTTCCTTAGGTTCGCAAACTCAGACTCTGAATGCGCTCACGCTGGATGAAGCGTTGCGGCTCGCGAATGCGCAGGCTTCCAGTTTCCAGCAGGCAGCTTTGAACGAGCGCATTGCGGCCGAGGACGTGAAGCAGGCGCAGTCTGCTTTTCTGCCACGAGTGAGCGCGCCGTTGAGTTACATCTACACTTCGCCTGCTCTCGGCTTGAAGCCTGGCGAGCCGCGAGCGCAGAGCTTTATTGCCAACAACGCTATCGGTGAATACGAAGGCCTGGTAAACGTTGCCGGAGACATTGATATTGCCGGCAAGTTACGCGCGACGGTTGAAAAGAATCGCGCGTTGCTGGCGGCCGCGCACGCCGGAACCGAAGTGGCACGCCGCGCTTTGGTCCAGGCCGTGATCGAAGCGTACTACGGTTTGGCGCTGGCGACCGCACAGCTTCGCGCAGCCGAACAAAATCTGGCAGCGGCCGAAGAATTTGAGCGCATTACTTCATTACTGGTAAGCGGCGGCGAAGTTGCTCCAGTCGATTTGACTCGCGCGCAATTGCAAACGTATGCGCGCCGCGATGAATTGGAGCGCGCGCGCGCCGGCGAGGTCGTGAGTGCGGGCGCTTTGCGGGTGCTGGTCGGCTATGATTTCACCAGACCTATAAACACCACTGATCTGATGTTGGCGGTGCCGCGCGACGCCGAGTTTCAGCAATTCAACGCGGCCGATGTCCCTCGCCGACCGGAGTTTGCTCAGTTCGAAGCGCAGCTTCGCGCTGCTCGACAGGAAATACGGATTGCGCGCGCCGATCGCTTGCCGCAGCTTTCTTATTCAATGAATGGTGGCTTCGACACCGACTCGCTAAGGCCGCCTCGGCTCAAAGAACATAGTGGTATATCGGCAGCGGTCAGCCTCAGTATTCCGATCTTTGATTGGGGCGTAAGCCGGAGCAAGGAGCGGCAGGCGCGCTTGCGGGTTCAGGTGGCTGAGAACGAGCGCACTGTGGCTTTGCGTGGCTTTACCCAGCAGTTTTATGCGGCGCAGGCGCAAGCAAGCACCGCCGCGGTGCGAGTCAGACTGGCAGGCGCGGCCGTTACTCAGGCGCAGAATAATCTGGACGCCTCGATTGCCCGTTATCGCGCAGGCGAAGCGCAGATCATCGAAGTTACAGACGCGCAGACTACGCTGGTCGCACAGCGGCTGGCCCTCTATCAAGCACTATTCGATTATCAGACGGCGCTCGGGCGTCTCAGACAAGCGACAGGAAAATGAAGCGAGAAGATGATCTAGACAAATCCCGCGAATCTCCAGTGTCGGATCGCGTATTTACTTCTTATGAGAAGATGCGTCTGTTCCGTGGTGAACCCATGACGCCGCGCCAGCGCAACGTAATAATTATTACGTCCGCGGTAGCGGTGCTCCTGATTCTTTTGGTACCTGTGCTCCTGTGGCGCTGGAGAAGATCGGCCGCGGCGGCTGAGGAAACGCCAGCGCCGGTTGTTAGCGTGAAGGTAGCAAAAGCTGAAAAGCAGACGATAGCGGCCCAGCTATCAGCGGTAGGCACGATCTGGCCGCGCGATAAGGCTGATGTGGCCGCGAAGGTCAGCGCACAGATCAAACGCATGGCGCTGTTGAAAAATAAGATGGTAAGGGCAGGGGAAGTGATTGCTGTGCTTGAATCGCGCGATCTCCAGGCGCAGAGGGCTGAAGCGCTGGCAGCACTCAATGAAGCGCGCGCCAACGAACGTAGCGTCGTCACGGGCACAATTCCGCAGACAAACGCGCAGGATCAAAAAGCCCTGCGTGACGCACAAGCCAGGGTGAATAATACGCGCGCCACTTACGAACGTCGGCGCGTACTCTTTGAGAAAGGCGGCATCTCCAAAAAGGATCTCGAAGCTTCGCAACTTGAGCTCACAACTGCCGAAGATGAGTTGCGTCTTACCGAGCAAACGATTGCGCTGCGCACGAAGTCGCTCAATCCAAACGATCGGGCGCTGGCGGCCGCGAAAGTCGCACAGGCGCAACAGCATCTTGCCACGCTGGATGCTCAGCTTGGCTATGCCACCATCCGGTCGCCGATTACCGGCATTGTCACTGATCAATTTCAATATGAAGGAGAGTTCGCGGCAGCGGGCGGAAAACTCGTCACCATCGCGGACACCAGTCAGGTGATTGTCAAAGCCCCCTTTGCCGACACGGTCGCGGCGGAACTTAAGGTCGGCGACCCGGCAACTGTCCGGCCAACCGATACGGCAGTCGAAGAAATGAGGGGGCAAATCTCCCTGTTGAGCCGTGCGAGTGATCCGACAAATCGTACAGTCGAAGTCTGGGTGACGCTGGCCAACGGCGCCGGCCAACTGCGCGCGAATGGCGCCGCGCAGATTACCGTCTCAGCGAATTCCAAGAGCGACGCCATCGTTGTTCCCGCCTCGGCCGTAACGCTTGATGCGAGCAATGCCAATGAAGGGACGGTGATGGTTGTAGATGCGCAATCTATCGCTCATGAAACCAAGGTCACGGTTGGCATTCGCACCCGCGACAAAATGGAAATTACCTCTGGCTTGCAGGGTGGTGAAACCGTGGTCATTGAAGGCAACTTCTCTTTGCCCGACGGGACCAAGGTCGAGATCAGCAAGGACGAAAAAGAAGAGAAGTCCGGGCACACCAATAAACCAAAAGAGGACGAGAAGTGATAAGCGCTTCAACAAGACAATTTCCATTTCTCATT
>Ga0207684_10002046_pt1 | contig 20754 bp, 13 predicted proteins | sample KBSK5501metaG_FD_184342 | JGI IMG/M metagenome (GOLD analysis project Ga0207684, IMG submission 184342) | Corn, switchgrass and miscanthus rhizosphere microbial communities from Kellogg Biological Station, Michigan, USA - KBS K5-50-1 metaG... | ecosystem: Host-associated > Plants > Roots >...
CGAACCTGGTGCTGGTGGCGGTCGGGCCGGACGGGAAGGTGGATTTCCATAACAGCAGCGCTGGCACGGTGCAGGTGATCGCCGACCTGGCCGGCTACTTCGCTAATCCTCCGGGTCCGCCTACCGGGGTGACCGCGAGTCCGGGTAACGGGCAGGCCACCGTGTCGTGGGCAGCGCCCTCCTCGAATGGCGGGTCCGCGATCACCGGGTACACGGTGACCGCATCACCGGGCGGTGCCACTGCTACCGCGGCCGCGGCTGCTACATCGGCGACGGTCACCGGGCTGACGAACGGGACCGCCTACACTTTCACCGTCACGGCCACCAACGCGATAGGAACCTCCGCGTCCTCCGCTCCGTCCGCTGCGGTGATTCCGCGTACCATTCCCGGACCGCCGACCGGCGTCACCGCGACGGCGGGGAACGGTCAGGCGACGGTCTCGTGGACCGTGCCATCGTCTAACGGCGGGTCCGCGATCACCGGGTACACGGTGACCGCCTCGCCCGGCGGCTTGACTGCCCCTGCGTCCGGGTCGGTCACATCGGCGACGGTGGCCGGGCTGACCAACGGCACCTCCTACACGTTCACGGTCACGGCGGCCAACGTGGCAGGAAAGGGGGCCGCGTCGGCTCCTTCGAATGCCGTCACGCCATCTGGCCCGCCTGGCGCGCCAACGGGGGTGACCGCGACTGCCGGTAACGGGCAGGCGACGGTGTCGTGGACGGCTCCGTCCTCCACGGGCGGCGGACCGGTCATCTCCTACACGCTGGCGGCATCACCAGGTACTGCGACGGCCGTGGCGCCGGGAACCGCTACGTCCGCGACTGTGACCGGGCTGACGAACGGGACGTCATACACGTTCACGGTGACCGCCGTCACCGCCGGCGGACCGGGACCTGTGTCGGCCGCGTCCAATGCCGTGATGCCAGCGGCGCCTCCCGGTGCGCCCACCGGGGTAACCGCGACCGCCGGTAACGAGCAGGCCACCGTGTCGTGGACGGCGCCGTCCTCCAACGGCGGATCGCCGATCACCGGGTACACGGTCACCGCGTCGAACGGCGCGACGGCGAGTGCGTCCGCCACGGCCAGGTCGGCCACGGTGACCGGGCTGACGAACGGGACGTCGTACACGTTCACGGTCAGGGCCGCCAACGCGATCGGAAGCTCGGCGGCGTCCGCCGCGTCCAGTGCCGTGACCCCGGCCGGCCCGCCGGGCGCGCCGGTGCTCACGGCGCTGGCCCCGGGGGACCGCCAGGTGACAGTCACCTGGGCCGCTCCGTCGGATAACGGCGGATCGGCGATCATCGGATACACGATCACCGTAGAGCCCGGAGGGGCGACGTACACGGCCGCTGCCTCGGCGACCAGTGCCACGGTGACCGGCCTGACCGACGGCACCGGCTATACCTTCACCGTAACGGCCGCGAACGCGCTCGGTGCCGGCCCGCCGTCTGATGCGGCTGGACCCGTCACCCCGGTCACCGTGCCGGGCGCACCGACTGCCGTCACGGCGACGCCCGCTGACAAAACGGCGACTGTGTCGTGGACCGCGCCCTCCGCCTACGGCAACCAGGTGATCGGCTACACGGTCACCGCCTCGCCAGGCGGCGCCACCGTCACCGTCGCCGGTACCAGCACCGCTGCCACCGTGACCGGCCTGACCGACGGCACGTCCTATACCTTTACCGTGACCGCGACCGACTCGGCCGGCACGGGGCCAGCCTCGGCCGCGTCCAACGCTGTTACTCCAGGGCCGGTCCCCGGACCTCCCACCCAGGTCCTGGCCACAGCGGGGAGCACGACCGCCAATGTGTCCTGGACCGCACCGGCCAGCGCGGGCGGCAGCGCGATCAGCGGCTACACCGTCACCGCGACGCCGGGCGGGGTCACGGTCACCGTAGCCGGGACGGTCACATCCGCCACGGTAACCGGGCTGACCAACGGAACCGCTTACCGCTTCACCGTCGTGGCCACCAACAGCTATGGGCACTCCGTGCCGTCGGCATCGTCGGCGTCCGTGACGCCAATGGCCCCCGCAGCGCCCGACGCTCCGTTCATCACCAACGTGACCGCTGAGGACTCCGCGGTCGACGTGACGTGGGTGGCACCGGACACGGGTGCGGCGAACCTCACCGGCTACGTGCTCACCGCGACCTCAGGCGGCTCGACGGTCAGCACGGCAACCGAGCCACCGACCGCCACCGAAGCCACCATCACCGGGCTGGCCAACGGCACGGACTACACGTTCACGATCGCCGCGGTCAACGGGAACGGGACCAGCGTGGCCTCTCCTCCGTCGACGCCGGTCGCACCCCGCCCGCCGACCAAGCCGATGGCGCCCGCCAACCTGATCGCGATCGCGCAGAACGGGGTGATCCAGGTCGGCTGGGTGGCTCCGCCGGATGGCGGTTCGCCGATCACCGGGTACACGGTGTCGGTCAGCCCCGCGACCGTCTCGCCGGTCAGCACGGCAGGAAATACCACGATCGCGACCGTGACAGGTCTCACCAACGGCACGGCCTACACCGTCTCGGTCACGGCGACGAATGCGGCAGGCACTGGCCCGGCCGCGAAGGCCGGCCCGGTAACCCCGGAGACGACCATCGCACCGGCGGCACCGACCAGCGTGATCGCCAGCGCCACCGCGGCGGGCGCGGTCGCCTTGCAGTGGTCGCCACCGATGGACCCGGGCACCGCCACAATTACCAGCTACACGGTCGCCGCCAGTACCGGCGGGACGACAGCTAAGACCCAGAGCGTGCCGGCCAGCCAGTGCACCGGCTCGCCCGCGCAATGCAGCGTGTCCATGAGCGGGCTGACCGCCACCTCTGCCTACACATTCACGGTGACAGCGACGAGCACGGCGGGAACCAGCCCGGCCAGCGCCGCGACCGCCGCCGTGACTCCTAACGTGGTTTTCGCCAGCGCGCCGGTAATGCTGTCCAGTGCCTCGGCGGCGACGCTGCGCTACGTGAAGACCGATGGCACCCTGCTCTTCGAGCAGCCTCCCTCGCAGGTGACCAGCCTGGCCGCGGGCACCCTGGTCTACGTCCCGGTGACATTCGTCACGCCGCAGGGATTCCTGGGCAAGGTCGACAGCGTCACCACCCAGAACGGCCTTGTCACGGTCACCACCTCACAAGCCACGCTGAACGATGTCTACAGCGTCTACGACACCTCCATGAATCTGCCGGTCAACAGTGCAACCGCCCAGCTGCTCGACGCCGCTCCTGGGGTGAGCATCAGCCGCCCGGAGCTGCGCGGGCGGGTCTTGCGCGGTGCCGCCGCAGCCCCGCCCGCTGGCGCCTCGGCATCGCCCGCTGGCTCGCCGATCGGCATCGACTGGAGCAACGGCGGCCTGACCTTGTCCCTTGACGTGGATCTCCTGCAGGGCGACAGCAAGGAGGGCTCGCAGAGCCCCGTGTCGGCAGGCCCCGTCGCCCACCTTGAGGGCTCGGTCACGCTCAACCCGATCCTGCATGCCGACATGAGCAGCGGCTCGCTTGGCTTCACCATCGGCAGCACGGTCAAGGCCGACATAGTGGCGAGGTTCGGCGTCCATGTGTCGACCGAGCAGAAGGTATTCCTCGGCAAGATCGACGGGCCCACCATCGATGTACCGGTCGGCGGGTTCCCGGTGCCATCGAGGGTTGAGTTCACCGCTTACGCCATCCTGAACACCGACGGCTCGGTCGGCATCGAGTACTACACCGACTACACGCACACCTTCGCGGCGCAGTGCCAGATCGACACGACCGGCGGTGGCGGCAGCGGCTGCTCGCCGGTGGACCAGGACAACAGTCACGATGGCGGACTCGAAGCCGGCGTAAAGGTCTATGCGTCGATGGGGATCACCGCAGGCGTCCAGCTCGGCGTCAGCCTGCAGATCGCGATGCTGGCCGGCCCGGAGGTCACCCTCACCCCGGAACTGCAGTTCACTGCCGACATCAACGCGAACCCCTGGTGGTCGCTGGATCTCAAAGGAAACCTCGGGGTGGCCGTCACCGCCCTCCAGGCCTGGGGCCGGGGCGACGGCGCCGTGCTATATCATCAAGACAAGCTCTTCACGTTCGGCCCGCTGAACCTGGCCAACGCGGGCGGCCCGCTCAATTCGCTGGAGATCACGCCCAGCCAGGCGGACCTGAACCTGGGGAATACGCAGCAGTTCCAGGCGACGGCGATACTAGGCGGGGTCAGCTCGTCACCGCCTGCCACGTGGTCGGTAGTGGCGGGACCCGGAACGATCAGCAGCTCGGGCGTCTACACCGCTACCGCGAACGGTGTGGCGGTCGTCGAGGCCGACTACAACGGCATGACCGCGCGAGCCAGCGTGATCATCGGACCCGCCGTCGAATCGGACAACAGCAGCGGAGGTCTCCTCCCGCAGGACACCAAAGGGCTCGTGGCCGCGGCGGAGGCAGGCTGGCTTCAGCGGCCGGCGACTGCCGTCCAGCCCACCGAGTACGCGGTGACGGCCGTGGCCGACGATCCCGGCAGCAGAAATCCCGGCGATGCGGTGTACGTGCCCGCGTCGGCAACACACGCATATGTGCCGGGCCTGACACCTGGCGCCAGCTATACGCTCACCGTCTACGCGGTCGGAGCCGGCGGAGGGGTCATCGGATCGGCGTCGGGCATTATCCCGCTCGACCCGCTGCCAGGTGTGCTGGCGGGCTCCGGGAGCCTCAAAGACATCGCCGTCAACGCTACGACGGGGAAGCCGGATGACACAGGCACTGCTGGCGGGTTCGGCGGCGCCTCAGTGTCCGGAAACGGGCAATATGTGTTCTTTTACAGTGAGGCTCGAAGCAACCTGGCCCCCGCCGCCATCTACAACCCGGCTAGTACGGACCTCTACCTTCTCCGCAAGAATCTTCTTTCGGGTGTGATCGACGTCGCCTCAGTGGGTCTTGACGGGCACACTCCCGTACCTATAGTGGCCAACCCCAGCTCGACAGGTTTCGTGAGCGGAGTAGAGCCGACGACCAATGCGGATGGCTCGGCCGTGGTCTTCTTCGTTCCCGGCACCTACGCGGTTCCCGGCACCTCCGCGCCGCTGGTCCATGACTTCACTACCCAGAGCACCTGGGCGATGGGCACCGCCGCAAGCCAGCCCAGCCAGGTGGACGGCCTGAGCGCGGATGGCACGGTGGCCGACTACACCACCCTCAACACTACTTCTGGTATCACGCACATATTCCGGCAGGTGGCCGGTGGCGCACCACAGCAGGTCGACAACTGCCCGACGCCAGGCGGAGACACCTGTGAATTCGGTGGGGGTGAAGCCAGCATGTCAGATAACGGAAACCTGATCACCTACCAGGGGTACGGGCCGCGGACACCACCGACATCAAACGGCAGGATATATGTTTATAACTCGTCCACGGGCCAGGAGGCCGATCCATTTCTCCGCAAAATTTGCTACTCTTTCACCGGTACGGGGACCGTGCCGTATCTCTGTAGGAGCTATTCGTTTCCAGTCATGTCCTGGGACGGATCCGCGGTCGCCGTAATCGCATCAAATACACTTGCCCCCTACGATCCGGTCGTCACGGTTATCACCATCGGCGCGGGCGACGGACCGGACGCAGGAGGTGCCGGCGGCGACAGCACGCCCATAGCCCTGAGCAATAATGGTAGCGTACTTCTGTACGGCATTCCCGATACAACCAATTCAGGGACTGTCCGGCTGAATGTTTCTCGAAACGGAGGGTCTGAAACTGCCCCGCAGCTGAGCTACACAACCCTGGCCAGCGCTTCCATCAGCTCAGATGGAACCCTGGCCGTCTATACTCTCGTCGGCGAGAATCCCGCTACGGGACAGGCATTCGATTATCCCGGCGTGTATGCGTGGCAGCCATGAGGACGATCTGCCGGCGCCTGGCCGGAGCGGGCGTGCTCATGCTGGGAATAACCGAAGCGTGGCGCAAAGGTCCTCGCCGGTGAGCTGGGTGAACAGGTGATCAGGGGTGTCGGGGGGGTTGGCCCTCGTGAGGGTTGGCCGCCTGGTCGGGTGCGTCATGGGTGCGTTGAGCCAGGATCGAGGCGGTGGCCTGGTCGGCGGGCAGGAAGGCCTCGAGTTTCAGCTCGGCGATGGTGACGTCGACGGCGGTGGCGAAGGTGGTGATGGTGGTCATGAGCCGAAGTACGCCTTCGGCTGCCCGCAGCTGCAGGGGGACCGCGAAGCCGAGGTGGCCGGGCTTGGCGGGCTGGTCCGGCACGTATTGTTCGAGTTCGGCGTGGAGGTCGGTGAGCTGGTCGTCGGGGTTGCGCAGGACTTCGGCGTGAAGCCCTTCGAGGATGTGCCGGGCCCATTCGGTGAAGTTCACGATCCGGGGGGCCATGCCGTTGGGGTGCAGCGCGAGGCGGTAGACGTTGGCCGTCGGTTCGAGCAGTTCGGGCGCGGCGCCGCCGGTCAGGAGCCCGAACGCGTCGTTGGCGGCGACCAGGTCGCCGTGGCGGTCGATGACGATCGCCGGATAGGGCAGGTGCGCGGCGAGGATGTGCTTCAGGGCGGTGTGCACCGGGGCCAGCGCTGGGCCGGTCAGCGGGGTCTGCGGGTAGGCGGGTGCGTATCCGGCGGCGGCCAGCAGGTCGTTGCGTTCCCGGAGCGGCAGTTCCAGCGATTCGGCCAGGCGTATGACCATCTCCCGGCCGGGCTCCGAACGGGCGCTCTCCAGGAAGCTGACGTGCCGCTGAGTGGTCCCCGCTCGCAAGGCGAGTTCGAGCTGGCTGAGGCGCCGGCGGGTCCGGCGCTCGCGGAGAGCCTGGGGGAAGTCCACAAGAGCAGTTGTAGCGCCCGGGATCGCTTCTGGCCATTCCCTGCAGGGAATTGCCGGTATTCGCTGGTGGCCGTACGTTGCGGGACATGGACGAAGACATCCGCCTCGGCGTGCTGGTACCGATAGGAACGGCCCAATGGGGAGAGGGAACCGACCCACGTGAGCTCATCGACTTCGCGGTCCGGGCCGACAGCCTCGGCTACGACTCGCTGTGGGTCAACGATTCGCTGCTGAGCCCCCGTATCGAGGCGCTGACCATGCTGGCCGCTGTGGCGCCGGTGACCGATCACCTCACCCTCGGCACCGCAGCGCTCCTGCCGGTGCTGCGGCGGCCGGTGCAGGCCGCCCAGACCCTGGCCTCGATCGATCTGCTGTCGGGCGGACGGCTGGCCGTGGCCGTAGGCGCGGGCTTTCCCGGCCGCTTCGGGCGGCCGCTGTATGACCTGTCAGAGGTTCCCTGGGGCGGCCGGTTCGCCCGGCTCGATGAGACCGTCGCCCTGTGGCGGCAGCTGTGGACCAGCCAGGGTGTCACGTCCTTCCACGGTAAGGTCCTGAACTTCGAGGAGATCCCGCAGGCCACGCCGCCGTACCAGGTGGGCGGGCCGCCCATCTGGCTGGGCGGCGCCACGCCGGCGGCGCTGGCCCGCACAGGCCGCCTCTACGACGGATGGCTGCCTTACCCGCCAGACCCCGCGGACTACCAGAGCGGCCTGGCCGAGGTCCGGCGGGCAGCCGCTGGAGCTGGCCGCGCCTCCGGTGCCATCACGCCGGCCCTGTTCGTGTCTGTGCTGATCGCCGGCAGCGTGGAAAGGGGCCGGGTGTCCCTCCAGGACTATGCCAAGGCCAATTACGGGCTCGCCCTGGAGGAACTCGAAACCATCCAGGCCGTGGTCACCGGCCCAGCGGAGCATGTGGCCTCGCAACTGGGCAGATATATCGCCGCCGGAGCCCGCCACCTCGTCTGCCGGATCGGCACCCTCGACCTCAAGTCACAGCGGGAGCAACTCAAGCAGATCGCCGAACTCATCCCGCTTCTTCGTCACCCGTAACGATGTTCCATCACCTGGAGACCGCAATGACTGACTTCAACGACTTCGCAGCCCGCTACGTGGCAGTCTGGAACGAACCGGACCCGGATCTGCGCCGCAAGGCCATGGCCGGGATCTGGGGCGCCGACGCGCGTTACTGCAACGGGCAAGCCGAGTACACAGGCCACGAAGCCATCGACAGGGCCGTCACTGCGTCCCACGACAGGTGGGTCGGGCAAGGCTATAACTTCCGCTCCTGCAAAAACGCGGAAGGCCACCATGACGGTGTGAGGTTCAGCTGGGACATGGTCCCGGCGGGTGGTGGTGACGCCGAAACGACGGGCTCTGAGTTTGTCATCCTCGGCCGCGACGGCCGGATCCGCCACGACTACCAGTTCATCGACAAATAGCCGTAAAGCTGGCCGATGATCCATAACGAACTCTGATGAGCTGCCTCGGATTCGATGGCAGGACAGGCACCGCACGGTCGAGAAGCGCGCTCGTTCGCGTGAACGTGTGCGAGGTCGCGCCGCTGCCTAACGGATTCGGTAACGGGAGGCTATGGGGTGGTGCCGTGACGGAGGAGTTCAAGGCACCGCTCGGCTTGAACGGTGTCGGCGCTGGCCACAGCGATCCCGCTGGCCAGCGTGAGCAGGTCGGATGCATCGAGATCGGCGCTGGCGGTGCCGGAGGACTGCGCGCGGGTCAGCAGCATCGATGCGGTGGAGTGCATCGCCCGGTGCCAGCGGTCGAACAGTGCCGAGCGCTGTCCGCCCTGGTCGTCGGGGATGGCCAGCGCCAGCTCTCGTTTCGCGGCCACGTGCGCGATGAAGGCACGCAGCCAGGCGAAGAGCGCGTCACCGGGTGACGGGTCCTTCAGCAGGGCCTCGCCCTGGGCGCAAAGCGCTGCGACTTCGTCGGCGTAAACAGCGATGATCAGCTCGCGGCGGTCCGGGAAATGCCGGTACATCGTGGCGTTGCCGATCCCGGCCCGGCGGGCGATGTCGTCGAGGGGCGCGTCGGCACCGCGCTCACGGAAGACCTCTCTCGCGGCGGCCAGCAGCAGTTCACGGTTGCGCAGGGCGTCCGCCCGGCGGGGACGCCGTGGCTGCCCTTGGCCTGGAGCGGGGCTGGCGCCGGCTGGTGACATGGCCCTCCTTGCTAACCGGGGAACTCCCTGGTTAAGATACCGGAACGAACTAACCGGGGAACTCCCCGGATATTATTCCCCGCCCGTTGGAGGAGACGCCACATGCCAGAACAAGCGGACGAGGCCGGGCCGGTCATGAGCGCAGCCGAGGTTCACCAGCGCATTGTCGAACTGGACAGCGCAGGCCAGCGCGCGGAGGCACTGGCACTCATCGACCCAGACGTCATCGACCACCGGGGAGGTGTGTCCGGCGATCACCAGGGACTGGCCGCCTGGGAAGACAAATGGGAGCACATGTATGACGGCCTGCGGGACGTCTCGGCAACGATCGAGCACAACGTTGCCTCAGGCGACTTCTCGGTAAACCGCTACACCCTTCGCGGTACCCATACCGCCTCGGGGCGGCGCTACAAAGTCACCGGCCTGGACATGATCCGCGTGCGGGACGGCAAGCTCGCTGAACACTGGGCCCTGCTCGACTCGGCCGCGATGCATCATCAACTGGACCTTGGCAACGACACTTGATGATGAGGCTTTCAGCGGGAAGCCAAGTCCCTGCCCTCCCGGGGCAGGCGGCCGCCGCCGATGTGGTCAGCAAGGTAGAGCACGACCCCTGCCGGAGTCACGCCGACGGCGGCGGCAACCAGCTTGGGATCCGTGACCGGCGCTCAACGTTGAGGAAGCCGCGGCCGCGCCAGGGCGCGCACTGGCGTCGATGGCACCGTCGCCGAGGTGATCCTGACCGTGACCGCCCTGGTCTACTGCCGGCTGTTCATCCTGGGCGAGCAGCTCAGCCAGGCCATCGCCGACCCCCGTCCGAGTTCGTGTTAGCGGCAGGTGAGAGGCGCATGACATGGCCGCGGCATGATCGGGCAAGACGGGCCGACCGGCGAGGATGCGTGATGGGGCCGAGTTCGCCGGATGCTGCGCGCACAGTCAGCCATCAGTGTGTCGCAGCCCAGATGAGGGTCTGCTGCGAGTGAGGCGGTGTGCGTTATGGCAGCTGTGAGAGTGCTGGATTCGGAGATGTTTTACGTTGACACGCCAGGGGCGGGGGTACCGCTGGTGTTCCTGCATGGCAACCCGACGTCCTCCTACCTGTGGCGGCGCGTGCTCCCGCTCGTGACGGAACAACTCGCCAGCGGTTCGGCCCGCTGCCTGGCGCCGGATCTGATCGGGATGGGGCAATCGGGGAAGCCGCCGGTTGAGTACCGGTTCGCCGACCACGCGAGATACCTGGATGCGTGGTTCGACGCCCTTGGCTTGGACGATGTCGTGCTGATCGGGCACGACTGGGGCGGAGCGCTCGCGTTCGACTGGGCCCGCCGGCACCCCGGCCGGGCCCGGGGAGTCGCGTTCCTGGAGACGATCGTCAAGCCGATGTCCTGGGAGGAGTTCCCCGAAGGCGCCCGGGACGCTTTCGCGGCGTTCCGGACCCCTGGCACCGGTGAGGCACTGGTCCTAGATCAGAACATCTTCATCGAGCAGGCGCTGCGCGCCACTACCATGACCGGCCTGAGCGACGAAGACCTCGACGTCTACCGCGCGCCCTATCCGACCCGCGAGAGCCGGCTGCCGCTGCTGGCCTGGCCCCGGTCCCTGCCGCTCGGCGGGGAGCCCGCGGACATGGTGGCCATCGTGCGGGCCTATGACGAATGGCTGGCGGCCACCCCCGGGGTGCCCAAGCTGCTGCTGGCCTTCGACCCCGGCCCCGGCACCATGATCAGCCCGGAGCTGGCTGCCTGGTGCCAGGCGAACATCGCCGGCCTGGAGGTCGCGCACTGCGGCCACGCCGGCCACCACGCTCCCGAAGACCAGCCAGCAGCCATCGCTGAGGCGATCACAGCCTGGGCCGGGAAGCACCAGCTGCTGGCCGCGCCGGCGGAGCGGGCAGGGAGCGAATGAGATGCGGGCCATCAGGCAGCACGCGTTTGGCGGGCCCGAGGAACTCTGGCTTGAGGAGGTCCCTGACCCTCATCCGGGGGAGGGCCAGGTCCGTATCCGCGTCGAGTCCGCCGGGGTTCACCTGATCGACACCGTGATCCGGCGCGGGCAGCCCGGCGGGCCGTACCCGCTGCCGAGCCTGCCGATGACGCCAGGCCGGGAAGTCGCCGGCCGCATCGACGAAACCGGTCCCGGCGTCGACCCCCGGATGACCGGCCGCCTGGCCGTGGCCGATCTCGGCCCGGCTAGCGGCGGGTACGCCGAGCAGGCGGTCGCGTCGGCCACCTCGGTCCACCTGCTCCCGGATGGTCTCTCCGCCGACGATGCGGTGGCGATGATCGGCACCGGCCGCACCGCCATCCACATCCTCGAGGTGGCCGCCCCCGGCGCCGAGGACGTCGCGCTGGTCACCGCCGCCGGCGGTGGCATCGGCACCCTGCTCATACAGGCGCTGCGCACCACCGGAGCCACCGTCATCGGCCTCGCTGGCAGCGGGCCGAAATCATCGCTCGCTTGCGAGCTCGGCGCCGTCACCGCAGTGAACTACTCCCAGCCCGGCTGGGCCGAGAAGGTGGGCGTCGCGCTCGGAGGACGCCCGGCCACGCTGGTCCTCGACGGGGTCGGCGGCGAGGTCGGCCGCACGGCCATGAGCCTGCTGGGACCCGGTGGCCGCCTGGTCCTGTTCGGCTCAGCGTCTGGATCAGTGACCCAGCTGTCCGCTACCGACCTGTTTTCACACGGCATCACCGCTACCGCAGCAATCGGAGCCCGGCTGATGGGCCGCCCCGGCGGCCTGCGCCCACTCGAAACAAAAGCCCTCCAGGCGGCCGCCGAGCACCGCCTGGTACCGGTGATCGGACAGCGGTTCCCCCTCGCCGATGCCGTCGGCGCCCACAAAGCCGTTGAATCCCGCGCTACCACCGGCAAGACCATCCTCTACCCCTAGGCGCCGGATGACGCCGGCGAGTATTCTGGCCAACAACGGGGGGAACCACCGGGTCGGGGGCGTAGCGCAAGGCAGAAGCCTGCATCGCGGCTAGAGCGTGCAACTCAGGGTCGCTTCTACGTTGTTACATAATGAAACGGGCCCGCGAGATGGCCGGGCCGTTTCACCTTTCCTGCGCGCTAGCGCAGGGGCCCGCAGGAAACCCCCCACCGACTCTGGGATGGGGTGAGCACACACGGGCACGCCAGCACCGGGCAACCGCGCGCGCCACCGCCGACGGGGCCGCAAGCGGCCAGCCCGCCGCACGAAGGTGCTGGCTTGGACCGGCGGCATCACGGCCGGCCTGCTCCTCTTCGCCGCGGTCGGCGGTTACCTCGTCTACCAGCACCTGAACAGCAACATCCACCAGGTCGACATCTCCGGCATGCTCGGCCACCAGCCCACGGACCTGCACCCGCAGGCCGAGAACATCGTGGTGATCGGCTCGGACACGCGCAGCGGGCAGGGCGGCGGCTTCGGCACCAACCTGACCACCGACCAGTCAGACACCCTGATGATCGTGCATATCTCCGCGAGCCGGAAATGGGCCGACATCATGTCAATCCCGCGCGACTCCTGGGTGAGCATCCCGTCCTGCCGGATGGGCAACGGGCAGACGTCGTCGCCGACCAATTTCAAGATTAACGAGGCATTTGCGCTGGGCAATCTGGACGGGAATCACACCACTCTCGGCACAGCTTGCACGATCAAGACCCTGGAGCAGAATACCGGTATCCACATCGACCACTTCGTGGCTATCAATTTCGCGGGCTTCCGCGACATGGTGAATGCCCTCGGCGGCGTCCAGGAGTGCAACAATACGCCGATCGACGACCCGAAATCGGGCCTCAACCTGACCGCCGGCCATCATATGCTCAACGGCGTCCAGGCGCTCGGCTACGTCCGCGCCCGGTACAGCCTCGGCAACGGCAGCGACCTGGAGCGGATCGGCAGGCAGCAGGCGTTCATGTCCTCGCTGGTCAGCCGGGTCAAGAGCCAGTTGCTCAACCCTCTGGCGATCTACAATTTCCTGGACGCGGCGACCAAGTCAGTCACCGTCGACACGGGACTCGGCGGTATCCACGGCCTCTACAACCTCGCCAGCAGCCTGAAGAACATGCAGCGCAGCCAGGTGACGTTCTTCACCGTGCCCACCTACCCCCGCGCCCTCGTAGATCCCAGCGACAACGCCAACGTGATGTGGACCCAGCCCGAGGCCAGCCTGATCTTCCAGGCGTTCCAGGACGACACGCCGGTCAGCCAGGCACTGTTCACGCCGCCCAAGGCATCGGCACTCGCACCGCACGCGGTGTCCGTCGATGTGGTCAACGGAACCCAGCAGGCCGGACTGGAGCACACCGTCGCGGCCGTTCTGCAGCAGGACGGTTTTAAGGCCGTCCCCGCAACCACCACCACCATCCAGAACGTAACCGCAACCGTCATCAAGTACCCTCCCGCGCTGGCGGCCGCCGCCAGGCTGCTCGCGGGCAAGGTCCCCGGCGCGGGCTTGCAGCAGGTCCCGGGCAGCGCGGCGGCGGTCACACTCGTCCTCGGCGGCGATTACGGCACCACCGCCTACGTCACGACGCCGTCGGCACCGGCACCAGCCGCGCAGCCCTCAGCCAGCTTCGCGCCCAGGACCGCCAACCAGAACATCTGCACCTAGGGCCCGCGTCGGCGTGAAGTCAGCGGCCTCCCGGAGCCGGATACGGTTACGACGTGCGCAGGACCCTGGCCCTCGCGTCCGTCGTACTGGCCGTGGCCGCGGCGGGCGGAACCGCCCTGGCCACCACGGCCAGTGCGACCACCACGGCCAGCGCGGTGAACGGGGCGACAGCCAGCCGAGCCGCCGTAGCGCGCCCCGCGTCCGCCGGGGTGGGAGCCACGCCACGCCGCGTCGTGCTGATCGGAATCGCAGGCCTGCGCTGGAGCGACGTGTCGGCGGCAGCCACGCCCGCACTCTGGCGGCTCGCCCAAGAGGGCTCGGTCGGCTCCCTGGTGGTCAGCGGGATAGCGACCCACACCTGCCCAGCCGACGGCTGGCTAACGCTGAACGGGGCCGCCCGCGCGGCTGCCCCGCGCACCGCCGCAGGCTCGTGCGCACCGCTCCCCGACGTGTTTACGCAGGCGACGGCCGCTAATGGGGGAAGTCCCGTACCCGCCCAGGTGCCCCGGATGCCATCGATCGCCTCCTACAACGCGCAGTTCCACTACAACCCGCAGTGGGGGCTGCTCGGCGCGGCTGCGGGCCCCGGGCGATGTGCAACCGCGGTGGGGCCGGGCGCCGCGCTGGCCCTCACGAACAAGACGGGGCAGGTGAATTCCTATCTCCCGGCGGCGACCGGGCTGACCCGCCAGGACCTCGCCCGGTGCCCGCTGACCGTGGTCGACCTGGGCGCGCTGAGTTCCTCCGCAGGGTCCGCCGCCAGCGCACGGGCTGCGCAGGTCCGGGCCGATGACCGCGAGATCGGGCGGCTGAGCGCCGAACTCCCGCCCGCAGCGATCCTGGTGGTCACCGCCCCCGGAGACGACTCAGCGGCGCACCTGCGCCTGATCATCGTCAGTGGCCCTGGCTACCGCTCGGGGCTGCTCGCCGCCGCCTCGACCCGCCAGCCGGGCATGGCGGTGATCACTGACCTGACGCCCAGTGTGCTGCACTGGCGGGCCCAGCCGGTCCCTTCCGCCGTGGTGGGCTCGCCGCTGACCCGCGCCAGCCGCGCCAGCCTGGCGACCGCGGTCCGCGGGCTGAGCGGCCAGGACACCGGCGCCCAGGTCTACAAGGCCACGATGACCTGGTTCTTCGTGATCGTGGGGTTCGGCTACGTGGCGGTCTTCGTCCTGATCGGGGTGCTGCCGTGGGGCCAGGGTGCCAGCGGGCCGCGCCGCCGCCGGGCCATCGCCAGGGTGGCAGGCGTCTACGCCGCCTCCGTCCCCGCGGGCACCTTCCTGGCCAGCCTCGTGCCCTGGTGGTTGCTCGGGCACCCGGCGGTGCTGTTGTACGCGATGACCGCCGGCTGGGCGGCCGTGATCGCTGCGATCGCGCTGAGCGGGCCGTGGCGGAGCGATCCCCTCGGGCCGCCGGGTGTGGTGGGTGCCGTGACAATGGGCGTCATCGCGCTGGATGTGATGACCGGCTCCCGGCTGCAGGTGAGCACGCCGTTCGGGCTCTCCATGCTGGTGGCAGGCCGGTACTACGGCATCGGCAACAACGCCGTGGAAATCTACGGCGCATCGGGCATCCTCTGCGCGGCCTGGGTCGGTGCGGCTGCGTTGCGGCCAGGCTCACGCAGCCGGGCCGTAATCGCGGCCGGGACGGTGGCGCTGTTCACTGTCGTCGCGGCGGGCTGGCCGGGGTTCGGCGCCAAGGTGGGCGGGACGATCGCCCTGGTCCCCGGCTTCCTGTTGCTGCTGGCCGCGCTGGCCGGCGTGAAGATGAATGCCAGGCGGGCGGTGATCGTCGCCGTCAGCGCAGGCGCGCTGGTGACGTTGTTCGCGCTGGTCAACTACTTTGCCCCGACCACCGGGCCGTCCGATATCGGAAGTTTCGTCGGAAAAGTGCTGCATGGCGGGGCCGGCGGCATCCTGCAGCGGAAGGTCGGCTCCAACATCGGCTCGCTGACCGTCAGCATATGGAGCCTGGTGGTCCCCCTCGTCATCGTCGCGGCCGGCCTGGCCGTCGCCTGGCCGGCCAGGTTCCACGCGTGGCTGCTGGTCCGCGCGTACCAGAGCATCCCGCTGCTGCGGACGGTCTTCGGCGCGATCTGGCTGATGGCTGTGCTCGGCTGGTTCGCGGAGGACTCCGGCGTGACGGTCGCCGCCGCCGAACTGCCGCTGGTACTGCCCCTGGCCGTCGCGATCCTGTCCGCCCTCCCGCCGCCGCATCCCGGAGCGGTGACCAGGGCTATCTTTGATCTGCCGTCGAGGTTCGCACCACGGGGAGGGATCGGTTGAAGTACCAGGTCTCACGAGTTCTGGCCGGCCCATTACTGCATCTGCTGTGGCGGCCGGAGGTCGAGGGCGGCGAGCACATCCCGCGCACCGGTGGCGCCATCATCGCCTCCAATCACCTGTCGATCGTGGACTCGGTCTTCCTCCCCCTGGTTCTCGACCGGCCGCTCACCTTCGCCGCCAAGTCGGAGTACTTCACCGGCACCCGGCCTGCCCAGCGGTTCGCTGGCGCCTACCTCCGCGCGACCAAGCAACTCAGGGTGGACCGGGCCGAGGCACGTGCGGCACAGGACATGCTGGACGCGGCGCTCGGGCTGCTGCGCGGCGGCGAACTGTTCGGCATCTACCCGGAGGGCACCAGGTCGCCGGACGGGCGGCTGTACCGCGGCCGGACGGGCGTCGGCTGGCTCGCGCTCAACTCTGGCCTCCCGGTGATCCCCGTCGCCATGATCGGCACGGACCGGGTGCTCCCGCCCGGCCACACTGTTCCGCGGCTGCATCGGATCCGGATCCGGATCGGCGCGCCGCTGACCTTCGCCGAACACGATGGGCAGGGCACCGGGGCTAAGGCGCGCCGCGCGGTGGCCGACGAGGTCATGCGGGCGATTCAGGCCCTCTCCGGCCAGGAGTTCGTGCCCATGTACGCCTCGGTGCGCAAGGAACAACTGAACGGCGGGCGCCCAGCAGACTGAAGATCCCTAGCCGCGGTCGGACTCTCCTGATGGCGGCAGTTTGGGGAAGGACTCAGTGACCTCGGCGGGGTTCCACACGTAGATGGGCCTGCCGCCGTCATCGTCGATGTCATCCTCGGCTGAGGCTGACTCGCCGCGGCCGCCCCGCGGGGCAGGCAACGGCATGCTGCCGGGCGTCCTGCCACCCAGTTCCATCTTGTCCGGGATCATGCTCTCCGATACCGGGCCGTCCGGAGCCAGCCCGTCCGGGTCCGTGGCACCCGGCGCGTTGCCGCCAGTGGCTGCGCCGCTCTGGCCTATGCCGCGGCGCGTAGCCGGCCCCCAGGGCTGTACGCCGCCGGTAGGGGTGACCCGGCGTGGCCCGGCCGGCAGGCCGTGGGCTGAATTGGCCGGGGGCGTGGACGCCCATGGAAGTTCCCCCTCCGGCTCTTGCGCCGGGTCCCATGGCGGCCTGCCCGATATCCGGGGCGGCCGCACCACGCTCGGCCTCGGAGTCGGGGGCGGGATCCGGGCCGGGGTGCTGGGGGTGCCGCCAGGGGCGCCGTTGCCGGGCGGCGCGGAGGGGAACGGAGCGGCGTCGGGGGGCTCGCGGCCGAGGGGCTGAGCCTGTGCGACCTGGTCGCCGGGGAACGGCGCCGGCGCAGCGAGGTCGCCGGGGAATGGTGCTTTTGCCGCCTGGTCCCCGGGGAAGGGTGCCGCCTGGTCCCCCGGGAAGGGCGCCGGTGCCGCCTGGTCCCCGGAGAACGGTGCCAATGCGGCGTCGCCCGGGAACGGGGCCTGTGCCCGCTGTGCCCCGGGGAACTGACCGCCCGCCGACTGCGAGCCCGCGAGTGGAGAGGCGCCGAGCTGAGACCCCGCGAGCTTAGATCCCGTGAACTGAGATCCCGCGAACTGAGAACCGGTGAACTGAGAGCCCCCGAACTGAGACCCCGCGAACTGAGACCCGGTGAACTGACCCGCGGCCGACGGGGGCGCGGACGAGAAGTCCGGCTGAGCGCGCACGGGGAACCGTGTAACGTCCCGCAGCGGTGCGAGCCGGGCAGCCCGGGCGCGACGCCGGCGAACCCGCCTGAAGACGATGAATCCGAACAGGCCGAGCAGCAGGATGCCGGCCAGGGTCAGCGCGCCGTACTGCAGCATGACCCAGACACTCGTGCCCTGCGCTCGAACCGCCGGGGACGACGGCGCGGCGCCAGCGCCGCCCGAACCGGACTGGGTGGGGACCGCCGCGTTGATGCGGGCCGCCGCGACCAGGGCGGCCTGGGCGTCTGCGGTTCCGTAGCCCGATCCGTTCAGTCTGCCGCCCCGCGGCCGGAAGACCGTGCTCTGGGTGAGCGCGCTGGTCACCTGGGCCGGGGTCAGCGTGGGGAACTGCGCCCTGATCAGTGCCACAATGCCGGCCACGACCGCGCTGGCGGCGCTGGTGCTGTGGAGCATGGCGTACCCGGACGGCAGCGTCGCGGCGTCGACGCCGTCCCCGGCGGCGGTGAGCGTGACATATCGCTTGCGGCTGGTGAACGTGGCCTTCGTGAAGGCCTGGTCGAATGCGCCCACCGAGATCACGCCGGGGTACGCCGCCGGATAGTTGACGGCCCCCGTGAATCCTCCGTCACCCCCGGGTGCCACCAGGACCACATTCTTGCTGAGGGCATACGCCACCGCGTCCCGTTCCGCGGTGCTGCCGCCCGGGGTGGCGCCCGCCAGCGCCGCCGGGTCCAGCGGCAGGTCGATGACGCCGGCGCCGTGGGCGACCGCGTAGCGGATGCCGTTGGCGATGGCGCCCGGCAGGCGGGCAGCGATGCCCCCGTTCGCCAGCAGCGGGTCGCCGCTCTCCACGGTAACCCGGACGGAAAGAATCTTGGCTGCCGGAGCCACGCCGATGATGCCGTCCGCGTTTTGCGCCCCGTGCCCGTGACCCGCGATGAGGCTGGCGACGGCCGTGCCGTGGATCCCCCAGAGGAATCCGCCAGCCTTCCGCCCGGACCCGGTGTAGTCGGGCCCGGTGGTCACCGAGCCAGCCAGGTCGGGTTGTGCCGGGGCGACACCGGTGTCAAGGACGGCGACCGTCACCCCGGAACCCTTGCTGGATTCCCAGGCCGTCCTCACGTGCAGTGCGCCGAGCCACCATTCCTGATCACGGACCTGATCGGCCAGGGCCGGCCCGGCCGTGAGCGCGGCACATGCCACCGCAAGCCCGGCCGCCACCACTGCCGTTGCTCGCCGACGGAACCTCCGCGCCACGGCGTCCACCTTTCCGTGGTCGAACACCTCCGGCATTCTGCCACGTCCGGGATGGTTTGGGTGTCCGGAGTGTGAGGCCTGGGGTGATGAGTTACCCGAGAGGCGGGAGAGATCACGACGGCGGGGTCACTGTTGAGGGCGGCGAGGCCAGTCTTCGCCGGCGGCGAGCCGATGTTCAGGACGGCCGGCCGGTGTTCAGGACGGCGGGGCCCCGGACAGCCTGACGTGCGCGCCGGGCGGCAGCCCGAGTTGCTGCGCCGCGTCGCCCGCGTTGACGGCCAGCGAGATGAGCCCGGCGCTGTCGGTGAACGCGACGATCTCACCCGGGGCGACCGCGGCGAACGTCTCCAGATACGGAACCGTCAGCTGGCGCCGCCCGCAGCGCACCACCAGCGGCGACCCGAAACCGATGCCCAGCCGGTCGGCGTCGGAGGCAGCGATGGACAGTTGCACGTTGCCGAACCGGTCCACCGACATCACCTCACCCTCGGCCTCGCCGTCATGCACCCTGCTGGTCGGTGCGGGCAGCGTCACCAGGTCGGCCACATCGATCTCGGATCCGGCCGAGGCCAGGTCGGCGCCCGCCGCCAGGTGCGCGGCGACCGGCGTGAAAATGTCCCGGCCGTGGAAGGTGGGCGACACCGGGTGCAGCCACATCTCGCCGTTGGTGAGCTGGTAGGCACTCTTCGCCCCGCCCTGGGCGGCCACCGCCCAGGACAGCAGCCCGTTGTCCGGGCCGACCAGGATGCAGTCCCCGGCCGACACGGCGATGCCGCGCCGCGCGGTGCCGACACCCGGATCCACGACCGCGACGTGGACGGCAGGCGGCAGATAGGGCAGGGTTTGTGCGAGGACGGCAGCGCCGCGGCGGACATCCCCTGGCGGCACGAGGTGCGTGATATCGATGAGCCGAATCCCGGGCGAGATGCGGGCGGCGACGCCGTGGCAGGCGGCGACGAACCCGTCCTCAACGCCGTAGTCGGTTAGAAACGTCAGGCAGTCATAAGTGGCCACGAAGGGTGAGCGTACGACGTCGGAGGCGTTCCGTATAGACCGGCCCTACGATGGGTTTTGCCGCCGCGCGTGCCGGGCCCCTGACGATGGCCCCAGCACGCCCGTGCCGGGCGGAGGGGAGGCCTGATGGCGGCGCTGTCTGAGCAGGAGATGCGCATCCTCGCCTTCGAGCGGAGCTGGTGGCGCTCGCCCGGCGCGAAGGAGCAGGAAATCCTGGACGCGCTCGGGATGACCGCAACGCGGTATTACCAGGTGCTGAACGAGCTCATCGATCGTCAGGAGGCGCTCGTGTTCGACCCGGCGCTCGTGACCCGGCTGCGCAGACAGCGGGCCAAACGAAACCGGCTGCGCTCGGCCCACGCCGACCGGCGGGACGTCGGCTCCTGATGACCGGACCGCTGCCCAGGCCACGCACCCCGGAGGGCCGGGAGGGCCTGGCCGCGCTGCTCCGCGAGCCCGCCAGGGCACTGATCGCACTCGATTTCGATGGCACGCTGTCCCCGATCGTCGCTGATCCGGATGCGGCGCGGGCGCACCCGGGCGCCGCCGCGGCGCTGCGCAGGCTCGGTGCGGTCACCGGGACCCTCGCGGTGATTACCGGCAGGCCCGCGGCCGTCGCGGTGGAACTCGGCGGCTTCGCTGACGTCCCAGGCCTGATCGTGCTCGGCCACTACGGCTGGGAACGCTGGCACGACGGGACCCTGAGCTCACCCCCGTCCCCGCCCGGGGTGGCGGCGGCCCGCGCGGAACTGCCCGCCGTCCTGGCCGGTGCTGGCGCACCCCCGGGCACCTGGACGGAGGACAAGGGAAACGCGGTCGCCGTGCACACCCGCCGGGCCGCGGACCCGCAGGGCGCACTGGAGGCGCTGCGCGGCCCGCTCACCGCGCTGGCCACGCGGACCGGTCTGACCGTCGAGCCGGGCCGGCTGGTGATCGAACTGCGGCCACGCGGTACGGACAAGGGCATCG
>Ga0207684_10002049_pt1 | contig 20746 bp, 16 predicted proteins | sample KBSK5501metaG_FD_184342 | JGI IMG/M metagenome (GOLD analysis project Ga0207684, IMG submission 184342) | Corn, switchgrass and miscanthus rhizosphere microbial communities from Kellogg Biological Station, Michigan, USA - KBS K5-50-1 metaG... | ecosystem: Host-associated > Plants > Roots >...
GATGTCCGCGCGGGCCGAGTCTCGGACGTCGGCCGCCGGGTGATCGAATTCCTCGGCCAGCGTGGCGAGACGCAGACGAAGCGCATGCGCGCCGAGCTCGGCATCGCCTCACGCGAGGGCAAGCTCGTCTACGACCGGGCGATCGACGAGCTGCAACGGCTCATGTACGCCACGCGCGTGCGCGCGGTCGGCGAAGACCGCGAGAGCTACAACTACACCTACGACCTCTTCGTGCGACGCTATCCCGAGGTCGTGAAGGCTGCGCTGCACATCTCCTCCACCGAGGCGGCGACGCGGCTGCTCGCGCGCGCCGTCGAGCTCGCCGGAGCGCTGACGCCGCGACAGACGCAGAAGCTGTTCGACTGGGACGAGGAGCGCGTCGTACGGACGGCGGCCAAGCTGGAGGGTTCGCGCAAGCTCGCGCGAGCGCGCAGCGGACGCGACGAGCTGCTCGTCCTGCCGGGTCTCGTGGCGTGAAAGTCGAGACCAGCCGTCAGCCGCTGCGCTGGGAGACGATCGTCCGCGCGGACGGCGTCGAGATCGAGCAGGCGCTGGCACGGAACAACAGCTGGTATCTGATCGTGCCACAAGGGACCGAGCTCGAGCTGCGCTACGCGAGCCAGGCCGGGAACTATCTCGTTGCGCGCTGCGCGTCGCACGATGACGCGAAGCGCGCGGCGGATGCCCACGCCGACCGGTACGATACCCGCGCGTAAGTGGACATTCACCAGCTTCGCTCGTGGATCCTCGAGCTCTACGAGCCGCTCGAGGACCAGCGGCAGTACATCGTGTTCGACGCGGCGCGTGGCAATCTCCTCATCGACGTCCCACCGTTCAGCGAGCGCGCGTTGCGCCTCATCCGCGGGACCGGACGGGCGAGCCTGCTGTTCGTGACGAACGCGATCCGCGCCGCCGAGGCCTCGCGGTACCGCGACGAGCTCGGCGTCCAGATCGCCGCGCATGCCGACGACGCCGCGGCGGTGGCGGGAGGACCGGATCTCGTGCTCGGTGACGACGAGATGCTGCGGCCCGACGCGCGGGTCCTGCGCGTTTCGAGCGACGATTCGGGTCCCTCCGGAATTGCGGGTCCCCCCGGGATAAGTGAGAGCGCATCCGTCGTGCTCCTGCGCAAGGCCGGCGGCGTGCTCGTGTGCGGCGACCTCGACCTCTCCTCTCCGGCGGCGCGCCCGCTGCTGGCGATCGATTTCTCCGTCGTGCTGTCCGCGAACCGCGCGCCGATGTGGAATGCGGGAAAGGACGCGCTGCGCGAGCTGCAGCACGAGCTGCCGAAGCCGCGCAAGCGATTCGGGATCCTGCTGCCGCCTCCATGGGACCGGCTGTATGCCGGCCGCCTCGAGGACAAGATGTACCCGCACGAGCGGATCGTCCCGGAGGAGGAGACCGCGGCGCACGAGGCGGGGATGGGACCGACCACGCTCGTCGTCTCGCGCACGACGCCCGACAAGCAAGCGCGCGCGCCGCGCCCGCTGCCGGATGCACGCTCGTGATGCGCCCTCACCCGTGAGTCCCCGCCCGCGCAACTTCGTCGACGACTGGACCGCGCCCGCGTCCGCGCGCCGACCCACGACGGTGGCCAACTCGCTCGATGTCGTGGTCGGCCTCGATGGCGGGGTGCCGCAGCCGACGTCCCTCGGCCCGAGCTTCGCGCGGATCGCGATCGAGGATCTCGTCGGCACGCCGTACGTCGAATACGGCTTCTGGGGCGGCATCGACCTGTCGCCGGACGGACGCGAGGTCGCGCTGTCCTGGAACCGGTCGGGCACGTTCCAGATCTTCGTCGCTCCGCTCGCGGGCGCGCGCATCTATCAGCTCACGGACGGCGCCGAGCGCTCCGTGTGGCCGCGCTGGTCGCCTGATGGGCGGCTCATCGCGTTCCTGCGCGATCGCGGCGGCGATGAGCGCTTCGGGCTGTGGCTCGTGGACCGCGACGGCAAGCACGAACGCTCGCTCGCCACGGACGCCTCAGTCGCGCGCCGCGACATCGCGTGGTCGCCCGACGGCGCGCGCATCGCCTGCGTCGGGCTGCGGGGGGACCTCTACCGCGAAGCGGCAGGCCGCGGGAACTCCAGTTCGGAGTCCTATGCGGTCGAGGTGATCGACGTGCAGGACGGCACGTCCAGCGTCCTCAGCGACGGCAGGCACGACGACGAGCTCCCGCAGTGGTCGCCCGACGGGAAGTGGATCGTCTTCGGATCGGCGCGCGACGAGCGCGCGCCGACGAACAAGGACCTGTTCGTCGTCCGCGCCGACGGCGGCGACGTCGTGCGGCTGGACACGCGTGGCGGCGCGGACGGCGAATCGATCGGCGCGCGCTTCTCGTCCGACGGGCGTTGGCTGGCGTTCTCGACGAACGTGCGCGGCCGCTACGAGATCGCGGTCGCCTCGTTCGCCGATGGCGCGATCGGCCGGGTCGACGTCCTGACGCGCCTGGCCTTCGACGGGATCGAACCCACGTGGCGACCTGACGGACGCGGCCTCTTCTACCTCCTGACACGCGAGGCCGAGACGAGCGTCCGCGGCGTGTTCGTCTCGTCGCGAGCCGACACACCCCGCTCTGACGTGCCTGGGACGCACGCGAGCGTGCACATCGCGCCCGATAGCGAGACCTTCGCCTACGTCTTGAGCGGAGCGCGTCGACCGTACGACGTGTGGGTCCGCGACCGCGGCGCGAACGAGCCGCGCGCGATCACGAGCTCGCTCGGCGCGCACGTCGACCCGGCGACGCTGGTGGAGCCGCACCACGTCCGCTATCCGTCGGCGGACGGACGCGAGATCCCGGCGCTCCTGTACGTCCCGCACAGCGAGGCCATCTCCAGCGTCGGGCCGCCGCCGGCCATCGTGTACATCCACGGCGGGCCCACGGGCCAGCACTTCCGCTGGTGGGATCCCACGGCCCAGCTGTTCGCGAACCGCGGCTACGTCGTGCTCGCGCCGAACGTTCGCGGCTCGACCGGCTACGGCCGCGAGTTCCAGGAGGCCAACCGCCGTGACTGGGGCGGCAGGGACCTCGCGGACGTCGTCGCCGGCGTGAACTGGCTGGAGCGGTCGGAGATCGCGGACGGTGGCCGGATCGCCGCGTACGGGCGCAGCTACGGCGGGTACATGACGCTCATGGCGCTCGCTCTCGAGCCCGACCGCTGGGCCGCCGGCTGCTCCGTCGTCGGCGTGGTCGACTGGAAGACGATGTACAGCATCACCGCGCCCCTGCTGATCCTGCACGGTGCGAACGATCCGCGCGTGCCGCTCGCCGAGGCCGAGCAAATGCGAGACGCGCTGCAGAAGGCCGGCCGGACCTTCGACTTTCACGTGTACGAGGACGAGGGGCATGAGTTCGCGCGCACCGAGAACCGCATCGACGCGCATCGACGCACCGTCGAGTGGTTCGATCGCCACCTGAAGGGCTGAGCGGGATCGACTGATGGCCGACGCCGTCGTCGTCGGCTCGGGGCCGAACGGGCTCGCCGCGGCGATCGCGCTCGCTCGCGGTGGTTGCCACGTCACGGTGTTCGAGGCGGAGGACACCATCGGCGGCGGCGCCCGGACGGAGGAGCTCACGCTTCCCGGCTTCATGCACGACCTCTGCTCGGCGATCCATCCGATGGCCGCGTCATCGCCGTTCTTCCGAACGATCGACCTCGCGCGACGCGGGTTGACATGGATCGAACCGAGCATCCCGCTCGCCCATCCGCTCGACGACGGCACGGCGGTCGCGCTGCATCGTTCGGTCGAGCTCACCGCCGACGGCCTCGGCGCCGACGCGGGCGGGTACCGGAGGTTGGTCGGGCCGATCGCGGCGGATTGGGAGACGCTCGTCGACGATGTCCTCGGCCCGGTGATCCACGTCCCGCGCCATCCATTCCGGCTGCTGCGCTTCGGGACGCTCGCGCTCCTGCCGGCGCGGTTCCTGGCCGATCGCGCGTTCCGCGGTGCGCCCGCCCGCGCGCTGTTCGCGGGCCTCGCCGCGCATTCGCTCCGCCCGCTCGAAGCGCCGCTCACCGCCGCGTTCGCGCTGACCCTCGGCGCGTCGGCACACGCCGTCGGCTGGCCGATCGCGCGCGGCGGCTCCGGCCGGATCGCGGATGCGCTGGCAGCCGAGCTGCGTCTCCTCGGTGGCTCGATCGTGGTCGGGCGGCGCATCCGCGGCATGGACGACCTGCCGGCGGCCCAGGCCTACGTCTTCGACGTGATGCCGGCGTCGCTGGAGCGCATCGCCGGCGCGAGGCTGCCCGCGGCGTACCGCCGCCGAATGCGCGGTCACCGCCTCGGGCCGGGCGTCTTCAAGGTCGACCACGCGCTCTCGGCGCCGGTGCCCTGGCGCGCCCCCGAGTGCGCGCTCGCGGGGACGGTGCACATCGGCGGCACGCTCGCGGAGATCGCGGCGTCGGAGGCGGCGGTCGGTCGCGGCGAGCACCCCGCGCGGCCGTTCGTCATCGTGGCCCAGCAGAGCCTGTTCGATCCGTCGCGCGCGCCGGCCGGGCGGCACACGCTCTGGAGCTACTGCCACGTGCCGAACGGATCCACGGAGGACATGACCGAGCGCATCGAGGCGCAGATCGAGCGCTTCGCGCCGGGGTTCCGCGACGTCGTGCTCGCGCGTCACGTCTCGACGCCACGCGACATCGAGGAGCGGAACGCCAATCACCCCGGCGGGGACATCTCCGGCGGATCGAACGCTACGCTCGACCTCATCTTCCGGCCGGTCGCGCGGCTCGATCCCTACGCGACGCCGGCGCGCGACATCACGCTGTGCTCTTCGGCGACGCCGCCAGGCGCGGGAGTCCACGGCATGTGCGGCTACCGGGCGGCGCGAAGCGCGCTTCGGAGGATGCGGCTCTAGGAGCAGCTCTACCTGGGGCACTTTGTTATTCGTTCGTGATGTGAGCCCCCCACGGGCGAGTGCGTCGCGGCACCCCACGTGCAACGGCCGCCTCGTGCAACGGCCTGATCAAGGATTCGGCACGACGAGATCTCGACACCCGTCATGCTGATGGAACCCGCGGTCCTCGTTGCCGAGGACGACGACCTCACCGCGCAGCTGATCGTCGAGACGCTTCGCGAAGCGGGCTACCGCGTGATCCGCGGCCGCGACGGCGACGAGGCGCTCGAGCTCGCACGTGACGAGCAGCCCAAGCTCATCGTGCTGGATCTGAACATGCCCGGCCGCCGCGGGTACGAGGTGCTCCGCTGCGCGCTGCGGCAACCTCGGCGGCCACGCGTACTCGTTCTGACCGCGCTGGGACGTGCCGACATCGAGCGCGAAATCCGCGCGCTGGGTGCGGACGACTTCATGCGCAAGCCGTTCGCCCCGCACGATCTCGCGCGCCGCGCGGTCTCTCTTCTCGCCGCGGACGGCGCGCGCCCGGAGGGAGCCGAGGCATCGAGTGGGCTAGCGCGTTGATCCTTCTCAGTGTCTCTGTCGCGCTCCTCGCGGTGGCCGTGGTGCTCCTCACGGTCGGTGCGCTCACACATCACCTGCTTACGGCGCGCCGACGACGCCGATTTGCGTCGCGTCTGAGTGCCGCGGCGACGTTCCTTGCCCCCCACGTCGTCTCCCGCGAGGGCCTCGCCGATGCGGCCTTCGAGGCCCGCCGCCGGTTTGGCCCCCAGCCGGTCGCCGCCGCCCTCCGCCGTTGGCGGAGCGATGTGGACGGTGCGGCAGGCGAGGACATCTCGCGCGTGCTTGTCGAGATCGGAGAGCTTGGGTCGCTCTCACGCGCGGCCGGCTCTCGACGGAACGAGCAACGGCTCGAGGCCATCCGCGGCCTCGCCGAGTACGGGAGCGCCGTATCGCAGAAGATCCTGGTCGACGCCGCGGATGCCGACGCGATGCCCGAGGTGCGACGCGCCGCGCGGGAGGGGCTCCTCTCGATCCACAGCAGCGCGGCTGTCCGGGCGGCCACGCGCACCTATATGAAGGACTCGCGTCGCGGAATTGGCTGGGACAGAGGCTTCTTTGCGCACCTGGCCGAAGCCGCCCCGGCGCATCTCCGCGAGCTCATCGGATCAGGCCAACTGACGCACGATGAGGAACGGCTCGCGCTTGAAGCGCTCGGCGATGCGTCTGACGGAGGCGCGGTCCCGTTGGCGCGCGCCTGGCTCCCATCGTCGGATCCCGAGCTGCGCGCGACGGCGGCGCGCGTCCTCGGAAAGCTCCGGGATGCCGATAGCGCCCCGGCGATCCTCGCCCTGCTCCGTGACCCGGTGTGGTTCGTACGGGTCGCGGCGGCGAAGGCGCTCGAAGGCCTCCCAGCGGACGGTCCTGTTTCGGAGGCGCTCAGCCGGGCGCTGAGCGACCCGGAATGGTGGGTTCGCGCGAGGGCGGCGCACTCTCTTTCTTGCTGCGGTCGCCTTGGGATCGAGGCCCTGCTCGACGCAGTCGGCGGATCGGACCGCTACGCGCGCGACGCGGCGTTGGCCGCGCTCGGGCGCCGGGAGCTGCCGCCCGAGTCGAAGGAGCGGCTGGCCGCATGCTTCATCACGCTCGAGGCGATGGTGGCCGGCGAGAGCGAGCAGCGAGCCGGCTGAGCGTGGACGATCGCCTCATCGGCGGGATCGAGTCCTTCTACGTGAGCTACTTCTCGCTCGCGGCCGCGGTTTATGTCGTTTTCGGCGTCATCGCGCTCATCGACCTCGTGCGCTACCGCCGACGCGTCTGGCGCGCGGACCTGCGAGCCCTCCGCTCCGGCATCGGCTACTTGCCGATCTCCATCCTCGTGCCGGCCCACAACGAGCAGAAGACGATCGTCGCCACGGTTCGCTCGATCCTCACGCTCGACTACCCCGAGGCTGAGATCATCGTCATCGACGACGGGTCCACCGATGCGACGCTCCAGCGGCTGCGAGACGCATACGCGCTGGTCCCGGTGCGGTATGCATGGCCCGCTCGCCTCCGTACGCGGCCGGTCGCGCGAGCGTACTGCTCACTCGAGCACCCCAGCCTCATCGTCCTCGAAAAGTCCCGCGGCGGAAAGAGCGACGCCCTGAACGCCGGAATCAACGTATCGCAGTACCCGCTGTTCTGCTCGCTCGATGCGGACTCGCTTCTGCAATCCGACGCGCTGGTGCGGATCGCGCGAGCGTTCGCGGAAGACGAACGCATCGTCGCCGCGGGCGGGATCATCCGCGTGCTGAACGCCGCGACCGTACGTCACGGTCAGGTCATCGAGACTCACGCGCCGAGATCGCTGCTCCTTCTCGCGCAGTCACAGGAGTACCTCCGCGGCTTCCTGACCGGGCGGACCGCGCTCGGCAAGCTCGGATGGCTCCTCATCCTCTCCGGCGCCTTCACGCTCTTTCGCAAGGATGCCGTCATCGAGGCGGGCGGCTATCGCACGGACACGGTCACCGAGGACATGGAGCTCATCGTCCGGCTCCGTCGACGCGCGCGCGAGAGGCACCTCCCGCAACGGATCATCTTTTTGCCGGATCCGGTCTGCTGGACGCAGATCCCGCCAGACCTCGGCTCGCTCCTATCGCAACGGGATCGCTGGCACCGCGGTCTCATCGAAACGATCTGGATGCACCGTGCCATGTTCCTCAATCCCCGTTACGGCGCGATCGGACTGGCCGCTTTGCCCTTCTACGTACTTTTCGAGGCCCTCGGTCCCATCATCGAGCTCGGCGGGTATGCGTTCACGATCGTGCTCGTCCTCCTCGAGCGACTCGACTTGGCCTTCGCGCTTACGTTCTTGGGACTCGCGCTCGCGACCGGCCTCCTGTTGTCGGTCCTCGCGCTCCTCCTCGATGACCTCCTCTTCCGCCGATACGAGACCGCGCGGGACATCGCGAAGCTCATGGCGGGCTCGGTCCTCGAGTTCTTCGGGTACCGCCAGCTCCTCACGCTGCGGCGCGCTCTCGCGGTGCTCAGCGTCCTCGACCGTGGTCGCGGCTGGGGCCACATCCGCCGGACCGCGATCCGGCCCGCGCCCGGGCGCGCGGCCTAGCCGAGCTCCTTCTAGAGGCGACCCGGCTCTCGACCACGCCTCGACGGCCTCGTCCTCGATCCCCCAGCGCGCGGCCGCAAGGACGACGAGCGGGCCGATCATGATGCGGTCTACTCGTGACCTCGGGAAGCCCGCGCTCCGGGCGGCGCGGTACGCGCTCTCGCTGTCGCGCTGCGCGTAGATCGCGGCGAGGAGATCGGCGCCGGCGAGCTCGCGCTTCGTCGCCGGCCCGGTCGCATCGTCGAGCTCCACGACCAGCGGCGGCTCTTCAGCCGACGGCGGCTCTGGCTCGACGAGCCGATCGCGGAGCGCCTTCTCATCGGCCGATGCCATCGCGGCGCTCGCGGCCATCGCCAGGCCGAGCACACCCGCACGCCCGCGCGGGACCGAGAGCTGACTAGCAGTGAGGTGGGCGGATCCTCGTGCGGAGAACGCGCGAGCAGCGGGGTGCTCGGCGATCTCATGAGTCGTGTCTGTTGCGCGACTGTGATCCGATCTTCGTCATGACTTCATTGATGCAGCGCGGCGTTGGGGTCATCGTGAGGCAGTCACTTATCGATGGCTGACAGGCGATTGAGGATTGGTTCAGCCTATTTGGAGGGGAAGGGAAATGTTCCTGCCACGTTTCTCGTCGCGCGCGACTGTGGCGGTGATTGCGTCGCTTTCGCTGATTCTGGGCAGCATCACGATCCCGCGATTGATCTCGACAGTCGCGGCCGCGGATTCGCAACAGACCGTCGTTGTGTTCGTCGCGCCGATGGATTTGGCCCTGGCGGCGGACATCGTGCGTCCAACTGGTCTCGGCGTCGTCGCCTTCTACTACGCGGCCACGACTCGCAGAGGTGGTTACGCTCGCGCCAGCGCCACTTCAGTCGACGACGCGGCAGCCGAGTATCGGGCGCTGGAGTCCGATCGCTCCGCGACTGGGTCCATCATCGGCGTACGCCTCGCGGGGCTCGCAACGGCGCAGACGTTGGCCTCCGCCACGTCGGCGATCCGATCACTCGTCGCGGTGCCGAGTGACGTGGACGTTGCGGTCTCACAGGATCCGAGTACGCCGGTCAGAGTCTTCGCTCGAGGCACGCGCACGAGTCGCTCCAGTCGGGGACCCGGCCTCGCACTCATCGGCGACAATTCATGGGCTCCGGACCATGGAAGGATCGACGCGGCGAACCTGCCGACGGAGTTCTTTCTCTTCTTCATTCCGATCAACAACGGACAGATGTATCACGAGCTGACCTGGGCCAGCGACGCCGACATTCAGCAGTTTGGTGAGGACGCGTACGAGCACGACTTCAAGCTTTTCAATGATGCGAACGGCGGCCCTGGACAACCGGCGTGCACAGGCCAAGGCGCCTACTGGGTCACGCGCTTCTTCGGTGTGACTTGGTCGACCACCCTTCCGGCCGACACGCAGCCCTACTTCGACACGAACGTCTCGCAGTCCTGCAGCTCGATGGATTTCACCGTCGGGATGTTGCGACCGAAGAACCTCGGCGCGGGCGTGACCTACACGATCACAGTGAGGGCTCGTCGCGGGACCGTCGACAGTTCGCCGCTGCAACTCGCCGGGGAACGCATCGGCAAGATCTGCGATATCGCGCTCGACGGGGTGACGCCGTGGTGCGTCGCTGGCAGCCACTTCCCATCAGTGCAGTTCATCGCGCGAGGCGAGGGCGTGAACGCGCCCGTCTGCCGTCTGTGGACCCGAGCGCCAGACATCCCGAGCACTCCGTGCTGATGGACTCGAAGGAGATCAAAGATGAGGCGTGACGCGAGGCTTCTAATCGCCGGCCTGTTGCTGACCTCGCTTGTCGCTGCGCCGTTGAGCGTTCCGACGCGCGCGGCCGGCGCCCCAGTCGTCGTCACCATCGGTCGCCTGTTCAACGACACGATGGACACGCGTCTGGCCGCACAGCGTGTCTCGGACGCGCTCGCCAGTGTCGGCTATGCGAACAATGCATATACCAGCGGCCGCAGCGCCGCGGATGCGTGGCTCGATGGACAACGAGCAGCCGTGCTGGCGCTCTTCGGACACTCGAATGCCGGCATCTTCCAGACGGACGAAGGGCCGACCGATCCCGAGGACGAGATCGTCGCGGCTGGCACGCTCGGGACGGTGAGCCTCCAGACGAACACGGCAGGCGCGACTGACGGCGCCCTTGCGGCAGGCGCGTCCTTTGGTCCCGCGCACTGGAGCTTCTGGAAGGATTACCTGCCTGTCGGCGACGTTGATGACCTACTAGTCGCGATCCTTGCAGGTTGTTTCACTGCCAATCCGGATACCGGCTTCGGCGACTTCCTCGAGGTTGGGCGCGAACGGGGCATGGACGGCGTTGTTGGCTGGACCGGCCTCGTCTTTTACCCGTCCGGTGGCTGCGTCGACTGCAACTACTCAGGCAATTTCTTCTTCGATCGCTTCGCGACCTACGCACAACAGGGCGACGCCATCGCGACCGCACTCGCGAAGGCCCAGGCGGACCTACTACTGAAGGAAGGGACTGCGGGTGGCTGGAACGGTTGGTACATTCGCGGAGCCGCCCCGTCACCTGCTGATATACGTCTAGCCCCGGCGAGTCGCGGGCAGCCACTCAACTCGAAGCCTTTTGGCATCGATCCGTTCCAGCCCTTGCTGCTGACCGTCACGGCGAGCACGCCGATGACTCTCGATGGGGTGTCGCTCACAGACGTGCAGACAGCGGAGGGAGTCTTCTACCGTCTCGATTCAGGCGGGCGACTGCTGTCGCTCGTCGCACCGAGCGCGGCGACCGGGATATCTACTTTGGACGAGAGCGGCGCTCTGACGCGGGCCTCAGCCTTCGCGTCTTCGCAGTTCGGCTGGATTCATCCCGGAGAGCTCAAGCTCATCGCGCACGGCTCTGCATCGCACTTCGATGGCGAGCTACGCTACTCGTTCATTTGGCGGAGCATGGTCGCAGACGTGCTTGGACCGACGATGCTTGAGATCGACGTTGACGCGCATACGGGTGCCATCGTGTTCGCGGCTGCCAGCGACCGGAAGATACCCGCAAGTTTCGCGGTGTCGCAGGACCAAGCCGTCGCGTCGGCCCGGCAGGTCGCGCGCGGAGCACTCGTGGATGCACACCGAGAGCTTTGGGATCGGCCGATCTGGACGGTGCGCTTCGAGCGCCCAGGTGGCCTAGTTCCGGACGTGACCGAAGTGGTCGTTGATGGCGCGAGTGGCGCGATCCTGCGCCAGCGGAAAACGTAGTGATGCTGGCGTGGCTCGGCCTCGCGCTGGTGGTCGGACTGGGCGCGGCTGCGCTCGCGAACCTCGTGCGCGTACGGGTCTGGCAAGCGCTGGGGCTCGCGTTGCTTACGTCGGCCCCTGTGCTTTGGCTCTTGTTGTCCTACGTCGTCATTCGCGGCATCACCGGTCTGGCTCTGGTGCAGCTATCGATCGTTCTCGGGATCAGCTTCGCGATCGCTGGTGTTGTGATCTGGTCACCGTTGGAATTCGCGCGGCCCGCGGACCCTCGCTTCATGCGCGTCCTAGCGCTCTGGTCTGGCCTGGCGTGGGCCGGCATCCTGTACCTGTTCGTCGTGGGGACGGTGACCGACATCGGGCCCTGTTTGCCTCCAGCGGATGCCTACGTCGCGATCGGAAAGTTCGGCGATGCCGAAGCCCAATGTGAGCTCGGAAAGCGCGGCGCACTCCTCGCCCTGGTGATGATCGTTCTGTCGTACGCCCTCGCCGCGATCGTCCGCGTACTGTCGCGGGCAGGCCATTCGCGGGAGCCCGGAGGGCTGTCGCCCTCCCATCGCTAGTTCTGAGGGATGATGCCGCGGCGCATTAATGCCCCTACGGATCAAGCCTCCTGACCGAGTGAGCGCGCGCCGCGGTCAGGCCTGGACGGCCTGTACTTCGATCGTCGCGCGCAGGGCGTTCGCGCCGAGACGGTCCACGATCGCGCGGGCCTCACGGAGCTCCGCCCCGGCGTCACCAGCCCGGCCGAGGCGCTCGAGCGCGCGCGCGTGGTCGACGAGCGCGACCGCGCGCTCGTAGTCGAGCCGCTGCGTCGCCAAGGCCTGAGCTGCGTCGAAGAGGAGCTTCTCGGCTCGGGCATTCTCGCCAGCCCGTAGCGCTCGCAGGCCCTGTGCCTGTCCGAGGAGCGCGTGGCCGCGGGCCTGCCCGACCCGCTCGATGTCGGCCGCGACGCGCTCGTCGTTGGCCTCGTCCTCGATCCCCCAGCGCGCGGCCGCAAGGACGACGAGCGGGCCGATCATGATGCGGTCTACTCGTGACCTCGGGAAGCCCGCGCTCCGGGCGGCGCGGTACGCGCTCTCGCTGTCGCGCTGCGCGTAGATCGCGGCGAGGAGATCGGCGCCGGCGAGCTCGCGCTTCGTCGCCGGCCCGGTCGCATCGTCGAGCTCCACGACCAGCGGCGGCTCTTCAGCCGACGGCGGCTCTGGCTCGACGAGCCGATCGCGGAGCGCCTTCTCATCGGCCGATGCCATCGCGGCGCTCGCGGCCATCGCCAGGCCGAGCACACCTGCGCGCCCTCGCGGGACCGACAGCTGATCCACGCGCGCCGCGGCGGCCAGCGCCCCCGGGAAGTCGCCGGCCCAGAGATTCGCGGCCGCCTCAGCCTGGATCGCGAATGCACCGAGCCGAGGCTTCTCGGTCGTGATCGCGAGCTCGCGCGCGGTGGCCGCGTGCTCGATCGCGTCGACCATGTCGCCGAGGACCATCGCCGACACGGCGATCATGGTGTGCGCGTCGATGAGCTCGTCGCTGTCCTGCAGCGAGCGCGCGATCGGCACGCGGCGCTGGTTCTGCTGGTACGCCTCGCGATAGTTGCCGAGCTCCCGGTAGGCATAGCCGACGGCGTCCAGGCACAGCGAGACCTCGCGCAGGCCGCCGAGCTCCTCCGCGATCGCGAGGGCCTCCTGAGCGGTCCGCAGGGACTCCTCCCAGTCGCGATCGGTGACACGCGGGAGCCGGCGTGCGCTGAAGGCCTTCGCGGCGAGCAGGAGCACGCGCTCGCGCGAGTGCTCGTCACCCACCAGCGCCAGCCCTTTCTCGATCAGGCCGCCGAGATCCGGATGCCTCGCGTCCCAGCGCGTGATGAGCTCGGCCATGTGCGCATAGACGCTCGCGATCTCGCCGTCTTGCTCGCTGTTTCGCTCCGCAGGGGCCCCTGCCCCTGCACCCGCTCCCTCGGCCTGAAGCAGCGCGAGCGCGCGCTCGTACGCAGCGAGCGCGGCGCCGTTCTCGCCGCGATAGCGGTGCACGCGGGCGATCAGGTGCAGCGCGTGCACGGCGTCGTCCGTCCGACTCAGCTTCTCGAAGAGCTCGAGCGCCTGCTCGGCGTAGCGGAGCGCCTCGACGTGCGCGTGGATGTTGACCGCGCGCTGCGCGGCCTTCCACGAATAGGACGCCGCCTTCTCGGGCACGTCGCCCATGAGGTAGTGGTGCGCGAGGGCGGGGTAGAAGTCGCGGATCTGATCGGCGAGGACGGTCTCGAACGCCGACGCGACCCGTCGATGCAGCTCGACGCGGCGACGCACGAGCAGCGTGTTGTAGGCGACCTCCTGCGTCACCGCGTGCTTGAACCGGTAGCGACCCTCGCGTCGCTCCCCCGGCGCCGCCTCGAGCACGAGGTCGGCGGCGATGAGCGTGTCGACCGCGTCGGCGATGCGGTCTCCGCCCGCCGAGCGCAGCACGCGGTCGCCGAAGCGCTGCCCGATGACCGACGCGAGCTGGATGCATTCGCGAGCGACCGGCGGAAGGCGATCGATGCGCGCCGCGATGACGGCGTGCAGCGTCGCGGGCACCTCGAGGGCGGACGCGCGGCCCGCGAGGCGCCACTCGCCGCTCTCGTCCCGGCTCATCGCTCCGGACTCGACCAACGATCGGATCGATTCCTCGATGAAGAACGGGTTGCCGCCCGCCCGCGCGACGATCCTGTCGCGAAGCTCGGCCGGCATCCAGTCCACGCTGGACTCGACGATCCGCGCGGCTTCCGCATCGGGCAGTGGCTCGAGCACGATCTGCGTGAAGTTCGTGCGCGCCGGGAGGCCTCCCTCGGGGCTGCCGGGGGCGAGCCGCTGCGCGAGCAGGAACAGCAGCGGAACGCGGGAGGCGCGCGACATCATGAACTTCAACAGGTCGAGCGAGGCGGAATCCGCGTAGTGCAGGTCCTCGAGGACGTAGAGCAGCGGGCGCTCGCGGGCCAGTGCGGCGAGCGCGTCGTAGACGACGAGGAACATCGATCTCTTCCACTCGTCGGACTCGTTGCCCGCCTCGTCGGCGCCGGCAAGGTGCAGGAACTGCGCGAGACGCGGCGCGACGAGCTCCGGGCTCGGGAAGCGCAGCTCCTCGAGCTTCGATCTGAGCAGCGCGGTGCCATTCGCGGCGGCGGGATCGATGCCCAGCTCGACGAGGATCGGCTCGATGAACCCGGCGTACGACCGCTGGTTCACGCGTGAGAACGTCCAGCGCATGACGCGGGGGCGATCCTCCGGAATTGCGGTCTCGTCGGACGCCGCGAGCCCGATGAACTCGGAAACGAGCCGGCTCTTGCCGATGCCCGGCTCGCCCGAGATCAGCACGACTTCGGTGCGGCCGACGCGCGCCGACTGGTACGCGAGGTCCAGGCGCGAGAGCTCCATCCAGCGGCCCACCAGTGGCGCGTTGAGCTCGATCGACACGCGCACGTCGGCGCGCTCGCCGGTCAGCGCGTAGGCGAGCACGGGCTGCTCTTTGCCCTTCAGCTCGATCGGGCCGACCTCGCGGAAGGAGAACTCGCGCTGCGTCAGCCGGAACGTCGCCTGGGTCACGTAGATCTCGCCCGGAGCGGCCTCGGACTGCAGCCGTGACGCGGTGTTCACGGTGTCGCCCATGACCCCGTATTCGGCGCCTCGCACGGCGCCGGGCCTCACCGCGCCGGCCACGACCACGCCCGTGTGCACGCCGACGCGCAGGCCGAGCTCGATACCTCGCTCCCGCTTGGTGCGTGCCGCGTGCTCCGCGAAGGCGCGCTGCATGGCGAGCGCCGTGCGGAGCGCGCGCTGCGGGTCGTCCTCGTGGGCCATCGGCGCGCCGAAGATCACGAAGATCGCGTCGCCGATGAACTTCTCGATGGTCCCGTCGTAGCGGATCGCCTGCTCGGCGAGGTCCTCGAAGATCCCGGAAACGAGCTCCTGCAGCACCTCGGCGTCCAACTCGTCGGCGAGCGCGGTGAAGCCGACGAAGTCCGCGAACAGGACGGTGACGAGGCGGAGCTCCTGGCCGAAGCCGAAGGTCGCCTCGTCCGCGGGCACGCTCACCGGGCCAGTATGGGCAGGCGGGGGACGCGCGAACGTCAGCGGCGCTGCACTCGCAGGCCCTTCGGCCAGGCGTAGAGCTCCTCGACGTCGAGCCCCTCCAGGACCGACTGCAGCGCGATCGCGGCGGCCATCGCGGAGCGCGGTCGGCGCTCGGCGTCCTTGCGCAGGCATGCCATCACCAGCTGCTCGAGTGCCTTGGGGACGCTCGCGACGTCGCCCAGCGGCTGCGGATCGTCGACGAGCTGCGGATACTCATCCTGTTTCGACGGAGCGCCGTCCTCGCCCTCGCGGAACGGGCGCATGCCCGAGACCGCCTCGTAGAGGGTCACGCCGAGCGACCACAGATCGCTCTGCGGCGTCGCGTAGCCGTGATCGCATTGCTCGGGCGGCATGTACGCCGCGGTTCCCATGGTGTGCCGGAGCTTCACCGGACCCACGAACGTCTGCGCGAGGCTCAGGTCGAGCAGCCTCGGAGGATCGCCCATGGTCACGTTGTCAGGCTTCACGTCGAGATGCATCACGTGGTTGCGGTGCATGTGGTGGAGCGCGGACAGCATGCGGATGCCCAGGAGGCAGGTCTCGGGAACGCTGACCTCGCCGACGTCGGCGAGGTGGTCGCCCACCGTCTGCGCGGTCACGTACTCGAGCACGAGGTACGGCCGCGGCGGCGACGCGCTCCAGCGCAGCAGCCGTACGAGGTTCGGGTGCTGCAGCCGGCTCCCGATCGCGATCTCGCGCTCGAGACCGTCGATCGCGCGATCGTCCTCGACGCGATGTGGCCGGATGACCTTGACCGCTGCGTGGCAGAACAGGTCGCGATCCCAGGCGCGATAGACCTCGTAGCGCGTCCCGCCGCCGAGGCTCTCGATCACGACCAGGCTGTCGTCGATCTCGTCGCCCTGCTCGAGCCCCCAGCTGGGATCCTCGGGCGCTGCCTCGACGACTTCCGTCTCATTCATGGCCGCCTGCCGGTCAAGCAGACGACATGCCACGCCCCGCCGAGGCGGCCTACGCGCGCAGGGCCCTGCCCCTGCACGAGGCGAGCCGGTCACGAAGAAGGAGCCCCCGTCGGGGGCTCCTTCTGTCGATGTGGCTCGCGTTCGCGGTCAGCCGATGCGCCGGCGAAGCACTGCCGCTCCGAGTCCGGCGAGTGAGACCGCTCCGATGATGCCCAGCGCCGCGCTGTCAGCGGTGCTCGTGTTCGGGAGGCTCTGGACGCCCGCTTCCGTTCCGGCCTGCATGCCGGCCTGGGTGCCTGGCTGCGCTGCGTTCTCCGCCGCCATTGGCGGGGTCTGGAACCCGGCCTGCGTGCCGGGCGTGGTCGCGGCCGGTGTGGTCGCGGCCGGAGTCGTGTTGGCTGGCGTGCTCGCCGCTGGCGAGACCGCGCCGGCTTCCGTGTTGGCTGGCGTGCTCGCCGCTGGCGAGACCGCGCCGGCTTCCTTGGACTTGCTCTGCGTGCCGGTCTGCGATGCCTTGGCCTTCGAGGCCGAGTTCGTGCCGGTCCTGGTCGCCTGGACCGCAGCCGGGTGCTTCGACATGCTCTTCGTGCCGGTCGCCGAGCCCTTGGCCTTCGAGGCCGAGCCCGTGCCGGTCTTCGAGCCGCGCTGCTTGCTCGCGGAACCAGTGTTCTGGTTGTTGTTGCTCTGCACACCCTGGACGGCGCCCGGGTGCTTCGAGGCGCTCTTGGTGCCGGTGGCCGAACCGCGGGCCTTCGAAGCGCTCTTCGTGCCGGTGGCCGAGCCCCTGGCCTTCGAGGCCGAGCCTGTGCCCTTGGTGTTGGCCGTCGCGGCCTTCGCCTTGGACGCGCTCTTGGTGCCGGTGTTCGACATCGCCTTCGCCTTCGAGGCGCTCTTGGTGCCGGTGTTCGACATCGCCTTCGCCTTCGAGGCGCTCTTGGTGCCGGTGTTCGACGCCGCCTTCTTGGACGCGCTCTTGGTGCCGGTGTTCGAGTTCTTGTTCTTGCTGCCGCCGTCCTTGTCACGGACGCCGTTGTCGTCCGTGGTCCGGACCATGGTCGGACCGTTCGACTGGTTCGCTCCGTCGATCGTCCGCGCCTGCGCGGCCGTCGTGAAGAAGCCGTACGTGACGCCCAGCGCCACGGCGGTCACGAGGCTCGTGCGCAGGAGGAACGACGCGACTGCTTTCGCCTTGCGCATCTCTCCGTCCTTTCTCGTACTGCGTCTCGTTCTCGTTGGCGGATCTCGTCGGGTGTCACGGGAACCGCGCTTTTGCGGGTACGAACGAGCACGGCGGTGTCCACGCGGACGGCCTGGGTAACGTCCGCATGTCGGTGTTTCGGCCCGATCGGTAACGTTCCGCGGGCAAAGGGGTGAAGGGCCGGATCTGTGGCGCAGTCGCCCCCACGCGCACCGTATTGACCAGGAATTGACCCAAATGGCCGCAACGCGCTAGCGTCTATACCTACCGGTAAGTAGGCGCGTTAACATTCGCGCCGTGCCCCAGGCGCCTCGGCGAAAGCCCGGCGACCGGCCGGCGCGCCGGTCGTCGACGCGCGAGCGCGTGCTGCAGGCGGCGGATCGATTGTGGTCGGAGCGCGGGGTCCGCGGCGCGTCGCTGGACGACATCGCCCGTGCGGCAGCGGTGACGAAGCCGTCGGTCTACTACTACTTTCGCGACAAGAGCGCGCTCTTCACCGAGGTGGTCTGCAGCGTCGTGGACGAACACGGCAGCGGGCTCCGCGCGGCGGCGCGACATGGCGAGGACGCGCGCGAACGGCTCGTCGCGGCCGTCGCCTATCTGATCAGGGCGCGCTGCAGCGGCCCGCGGTTGCTGCGCGAAGGTGGCGTGACCCTCACGGTCGACCAGACGAGCCAGGCACGCAGCGCGGTCTTCCGCCACTTCTTCTCGCCGTTGCAGCAGATCCTCGATGAGGGCATCCGCTCGGGGGAGGTGCGAGGGCTGGACACCGCGTTCGCGACCCAGGCTCTGTTCAATCTCATCGAGCCGTGGACCTCGCGCGACCCGCTGCCCGGTGGACGCAGCGCGACCGAGCTGGCGAACGAGATCGTCGGTCTCGTCTTCGACGGGATCAGCGCGCGCTGATCGTCCACCCCGCGATCCTGGCGATCGCCTCGTTGATCTTATCGAGTGAGTTCGCGTACGACAGCCGCAGGTAGCCCTCGCCCTGCGCGCCGAAGCAGGTGCCAGCGAGCGTCGCGACGCCGGCGTCGGTGAGGAGCCCCTCCGCGACCGTCGCGCTGTCCCCGCGGCCCAGCGCGGTGATGTTCGGAAACACGTAGAACGCGCCGTGCGGCAAGCGGCAGGTGATCCCGTCGATCGCGTTGAGCCCGGCAACCACGGCATCGCGCCGGCGCCTGAACTCCGCGAGCATCGCGTCGATCTCGGGAGGGCGGGTCGCGAGCGCCGCGACGCCGGCACGCTGGACGAACGTGGCCGTGCACGACACGGAGTTCGTCACGAGCTTCGCGACCGGGTCGACCAGCGGGCGCGGGAAGACGCCGAAGCCGAGGCGCCAGCCGGTCATCGCATAGGTCTTGCTGAAGCCGTCGAGCAGCACGGTGCGCTCGGCCATCCCGCTCTCCGCGAGGATCGAGCGGTGCGTTCCGTCGTACAGGATCTCGGCGTAGATCTCATCCGCCAGGACCCAGAGGTCGCGCTCGACCGCGATCCGGGCGATCTCGCGGACCGCGGCGGGATCGATCACGCCGCCGGTCGGGTTGTGCGGCGAGTTCAGGACGATGACCTTGGTGCGTGCGGTCACGAGGCCGCGCAGCTCGTCGACGTCTGGCGCGAAGTCGCTCGCTTCGCGCAGCGGCAGCGGGATGGCCCGGGCGCCCGCGAACGAGATCATCGAGCTGTAGATCGGGAAGCCCGGATCCGGGTAAATGGCTTCGTCGCCGGGCTCCAGGAGCGCGAGCAGCGCGTAGAACATGATCGGCTTCGCGCCCGGCGTGACGATGACATTCGCGGGATCCACGGCGAGACCGCGGCGCTCGCCGAGCGAACGCGCGATCGCCTCACGCAGCTCCGCGATCCCGACCGATGCCGTGTAGTGGGTCTCACCGCCCTCGAGCGCCGCGGCGCCGGCGGCCACGATCGAGGGCGGCGTGTCGAAATCCGGCTCGCCGATCTCGAGATGGATCACGCTGCGCCCCGTCGCTTCGAGCGCGCGCGCCTTCGCGAGGACCTCGAACGCGGTCTCCGTGCCAAGTCGCTCAAGCCTGCGCGCGAGCGGCCGCACGGACGCGGAGCCTAGTTCGTTCTCACTGCCGCCGCTCGACCATACTTGCCGCGTGCGCTTCGGGGCCGTCTTCCCTCAGCTCGACATCGGTCCGGATGCGGCGGCCGTCGCGCACTACGCGGCCGCGGTCGAGGGGATGGGCTACGACTTCATCGTCGCGTATGACCACGTGCTCGGCGCGCATCCCGATCGGCCGGGTGGCTGGACCGGCGCGTACACGCACCTCTCGCAGTTCCACGAGCCGCTGGTGCTGTTCGGATTCCTCGCCGGGATCGTCAAGAAGCTGGAGTTCGTCACCAGCATCATCGTCTTGCCGCAGCGCCAGACCGCGCTCGTCGCGAAGCAGGCGGCGGAGGTCGACGTGCTCTCCGGCGGCCGGCTGCGCCTCGGCGTCGGTATCGGCTGGAACGCGGTCGAGTTCGAGGCCCTCGGCGAACGCTTCACGAACCGCGGGCGCCGGATCGAGGAGCAGATCGCGCTCATGCGCCGCCTGTGGACCGAGGAGGTCGTCGACTTCACCGGGCGATGGCATCGCGTCGACCGCGCCGGCTTGAATCCGATGCCCATCCGGCGGCCGATCGAGGTGTGGATGGGAGGCGGGGCGGAGCCCGCGCTGCGGCGAATCGCGCGGATCGCCGACGGGTACCTCTCCCGCGAAAGCTACATCCGCCCGAACGACGAGGGCCGCGTTCAGCTCGAGCAGCTTCGCGGCTGGGTGCGCGAGGCGGGCCGCGACCCCGCCACGTTCGGGATCGAGACCCGGCTCGGGGTCGCGCGCGGCTCCGTCGAGGAGTGGGTCAAGGGCGCCGCCACCTATCAGGAGTGGGGCGTGAACGCGGTCGAGCTCAACACGATGAACGCGAAGCTCGCGACGATCGACGATCACCTGAACGCCCTTCGCGCCTTCCGCGAGGGAGTCCGCGCCGCCGGGCTCGGGTAGATCGTCGTCGCGCCTCGCCCGCCGCACGTCCGTACGTCAGCGGACTCGCTGCGCTAGGCTCTCGCCGCCGGCGACCACGCGGCCAGGAGGGGAGTGTGCAGATGAAGCGAGCAATCGTCCTCGGCATGCTGCTCGCGCTCGTCGTGACATCGTGCGGCGGCGCGGGCGGCCTCGGCGGATCCTCGCTCAAGATCGGCCTCGTTACCGACGTCGGCGGCCTCAACGACAAGAGCTTCAACGCCCTTGCGAACCAGGGCCGTCTGGACGCGCAGAAGGACTTCGGCGTGACGACACAGGTCATCGAATCCAAGAAGCAGGAGGACTACG
>Ga0207684_10002052_pt1 | contig 20735 bp, 25 predicted proteins | sample KBSK5501metaG_FD_184342 | JGI IMG/M metagenome (GOLD analysis project Ga0207684, IMG submission 184342) | Corn, switchgrass and miscanthus rhizosphere microbial communities from Kellogg Biological Station, Michigan, USA - KBS K5-50-1 metaG... | ecosystem: Host-associated > Plants > Roots >...
CGGGCCCGTCGTGCGCCCTCCCGTGGACGTCGTCGTGAGCGTTTCCGGTGAGCCTGCGCTCATCTACGTTGGTGGGACGCCGCCGCTCGATGCGACGGTCGCCGTGCCGCATCTGCTTGTTCCTACTTTGTATCTGGTCGCCAAAGCCGACACGACGGTGAGCGTCGAAGAGACGCAGCAGCTTTATCGAGATACGAAGACGTCCGCGAAGCAGATCGCGATATTCGAGAGCGGATACGCGCACGGATGGGACATGTTCCTTGGGCCGGATCCCGCGCTCACGGCTCCTGGGAAAGTGATCCTCGCGTTCCTTGCTCGCTACATGCGGTGACCGTTTTCGGAAGTGCCCGAAGGCCCCCTCAGGGAGGGCCTTCGAAGCAGTTCGATGAGTCCTAGACGGGCAGCCCCAGCGCGTTGCCGTCGTTGATCGCGTAGAACTCGTTCTTGCTGATCTTCGCAGTCGCGCCATCGACGATGTTCCTCACCGTGTCGATGGAATCGGACTTGAAGACACACACCCCGCGCTTGCCGTCAGAAGTTGGCGCAACGAGTGGCAGCTCGGTTCCCTCCGGCAGGTTCAGCTTCCCGCCCCAGAACGCATCCGGGTCGGTTACCGCGTGGATCGAGAGGACGTACATGACTCCCCCTTTCGTCTGGCCTCGGCCCGATGCCGAGTTGCCGTGTTGCGGCTAGTTCAACGCGCGCGCACCTCGCCATCAACTGCAAAATCTGCAGTTGCCACGGCACAACGGTCTGTAGAAGACTGCGGCCATGAAGGGATACGGTCAGTTCTGCGCGATCGCTCAGGCAGCTGAAGTCCTCACCGAGCGCTGGACACCGCTCGTGATCCGCGAGCTTGCGCTTACCGGCAGCCGCCGCTTCAACGACATCCAGCGCGGAGTCCCGCTGATGTCCTCATCGCTGCTCAGCAAACGCCTGCGCCAGCTTGAGCGCGCGGGCATCATCGAGCGCAAACAGCGTCTGGACGGCAAGGGGAGCGAGTACCACCTGACTCCCGCCGGTGAGGAGCTCGCGCCCGTCTTCGCTCAGATCGGCATCTGGAGCGAGCGCTGGTTGCGGCGCCCGATCTTCGAGGAGACGCCCGATACCGGGCTGCTCATGTGGTGGGTTCGGACCACCGTCAAGACCGACGAGCTGCCCGCCGGCCGCACCGTGGCCCACTTCCGCTTCCGCGGCGCTCCCGAGAAACTGCGCAACTTCTGGCTCGTCTTCCCCGAGGCGGATCTGTGTCTCAGCGATCCAGGATTCGGTGTCGACATCGCGGTCCGCAGTGATCCCAAGACGTTGACCGCCGTATGGATGGGAGACCTCGACCTGGCGGCGGCACTCCGAGGTGGCGCGATCGAACTAGAAGGTCCGAAGCCCCTCGTGCGCTCCTTCCCGAAGAGGTTCGGACTGCATCCCATATTCGCCGGCGTGAACCATCCCACCAGCCGACCAAGAGTTACCGCGTAGCGAGTGAGCCGAGGTCCTCCACGCTCGCCAGCCGGGCAGCTCCAGCGCGTCACTCTCGTTGATCGCGTTGCTAGACAATCATGACAGGCGGCGGCGAAAACGGGGGATCCGCGAACAAAGGGTCAGCACTGTTGCGACTGCGATCAGCGCATATCCTTCCGCGCCGTCGCCGACGCCCGTCGAGGGAAGCGTTCCCTGCTTGCGTTCACCGAGCACCTTCGTGGCAGGTGCTTGCCGCCCGACGAGCGCCGCTACCGCTGCGTTACCGCACAGGGGTTGGCCGCCGGTCTGGCTTGAAACATATGTTCCCGCCGCCGCATGCGGCGCCTTGTTCGCCACAGAAGGCCACACGACATGGACGCGGCACTCGCGGTCGAGGGCGATTCCCCATACGTCGGTTGAGCGGCCGCACGCAAGGCCGTTTTCGATACCTGCGAGCGGTCCGCTGCCACACGCACCCATCAGCGCGCTTGCGGTCCCGGTGTACGTCGGGATGTCCGAGAGCGTTTCATCGAGGATGTGTGGCGCGGCGGCCGTCGCATCGTAGCTTCGCGACACGTGTAGGTACCAGGCCGTCGCCCCGTCGCCGACGGGTCGCCCATGGAAATACGCGACGGCGATCTTCCCTCGGTCGCCGGCGATGATGTGGGTCAGCACGTTACCGGCGCCACCCTCGCGCGCGATCGTGATCGGTTTCGACCAACTCTTCATATCGGCCGGCGCCCATTTCACACGGATCGCCGCGCCGTTGTAATCGGGATAACCGTTCGGTGACTCGGGGTACGTCACCCACACATTCCCCGATCGGTCGAGCGCGCCGGGCGAGAGCTGCATACCGACGATGTGGCCGCTCGTACTGTCGTCCGCGACGACGGATTGCGTCCACGAACCAGGTGAGTCATCAGGCGAGCTCGCGGCCCACACTTTCGTCGCCGCGACAACGTTGACCTCGAGCGGCTGCGAGGCGCATCCGCCTGCAGCAGAAGACCGCGTGCCCCAGAAGGCATAGATGCGACCGGTCTTCTGGTTGACGGCAAGACTTGACGGACCCCCGGAGTCGGCGCACTGCAGATCGAGCCATGCCGGTTGTCCGGGCAGCGTGATGGGTACCGGAGGCCCGAACGTCGCGCCGTTGTCGGTCGACTTCATGACCCACATGTTGTGCGTCACGGTTCCGCTAAAGAGGTTGTGGAAGAGCAAGTAAACGGTGGGTTGGTGCGTCGTTGCATCGTCGGGACCGGTGGCCAGCCACTGACGATCCATGTCCGCGTACTGCGTGCCGGTCGACTGCTTCCACGTCCGCCCTCCGTCGTCCGAGTACGACGTGGGGAAGTTGAGTCCCGCGGCATCGAGCTCGCTGGCCACGATCCGCCCCGTCCGCGTCGCGACGATGTCCACGTCGATGGTGGGCGCGTTCTGCCCGGCGGGATCCGCCCCGGTTCTGTGCCATGTTGCGCCGTGATTGGTCGTCTCGTAGACGATCGCAGTTCCGTTGCTGGTATTGCTCACGACCCATCCGTGGTCGTTGCGATCGAAGGTGATCCTTGGCTCGGTACCACCGTCGGCTCCGGCGAGTTTCCGTGGGGGCCCGAAGATGTTCGCGGCGGGGGAACCAAGAGCGGGAAGCATTGAGACGACGGCCACCAAGGCGGCCAATACCACGGTTCTGGATGATCGCCGGATAACACGCCCTTCTGCTGACGATGTGCCCACCCCGAAGGTTTCGACACTGACGTCGGCAGCTCCTGCGCGGATCTGACAAGAGGGTGCCCGAGATCGAGTGCTCGTCCCGAGGTCTGGCCTCGAAGGAGTCCGCGGCGGCAGGCTGCTCGAACCATGGCCCGGCCGTTCGCCGAGCGGCCCGCGGTACCGATACCATCCCGCGAGAATGATCCTCACCTCGCTCGACATCGACGCCGCGCAATTCGAGCGCGCGACCGGCTGGGCCTTGAAGCCTCAAGGTGCGTGCAAGGGCGAGATCTGCGTTCCGTTGCTGACCAAGCCCGAGGATGTCGACGCGAACGTTCTCTCCGACCGCCTGGGTATGGCGCTTGTGCACGACGAGGAGCACGGCATATGGGGACTCGGCTCGGAAACGATCGGGTCGCGCGCGCTCACCACCGCGGAAGCTTCGGACTTCACGTTGCCCGACTGGCGTGGCGAGGAGTTCACGCTGTCCAGCCTGCGCGGGCAGAAAGTCTTCTTGCTCGCGTGGGCCAGTTGGTGAGGATGCCGATGGGATCTGCCGGTCTGGCAGGAATTGCGCGAAGAGCTGAAGCCACAGGGGCTCGAGGTCGTGACGATCGCGCTCGACCTCGCCGAAGCGGCGCATGAATCGATCGAGAAAGCCGCTCCGCAGCATCCCGCATTGATCGACGAGCTCCACTCCGTCGGTGGACTCTTCGGCATCGTGAATGTTCCGAGCGGCGTGTGGATCGACGAGAACGGAATCATCGTGCGCCCTCCCGAGCCCGCGTGGCCCGGGAAGTCGATGTGGCGCGAGATCGTGAAGATCCCCGAGAAGCTGCCGGACGATCTCGATCCCTTCCTTCGGAAGGCGCTCGAGCAAACGGCGAAGATCAAAACCGACCCGGCGAAGTATCTCGCCGCTTTGCGAGATTGGGTGGCGAACGGATCAGCGTCGAAGTACGCGCTGACCCCGGAACAAGTCACAAGCCGGTCGGAAGGCCGCTCGACGAAAACTTCCGAGGCGGCTGCGCATTTCGAGATCGGCCAATACCTGCAGAAGGTGGGCCACGGCGACGACGCGGTCGAGCACTACAAGCGCGCGCACGAGCTACAGCCGGACAACTGGACGTACAAGCGCCAAGCGTGGAACCACATCAGCCCGCTGCTACAAGATGCGCGCGCGGTGTACGGAACGGGCTGGGCGGACGAAGTGGAGAAGTTCGGCGCCGAGAACTACTACCGCCCGTCAGACCTGTAAGCCGTGGATCCAGGAACCGATGGCGTCCGACCAGGCGCCGACGGCTTGAGGCGTTGCTGGTGGTGCGTCGGTGATCCCCTTTACGAGAGCTATCACGATCTCGAGTGGGGGAGGCCCGTCGCAGACGATGTTCGTATCTTCGAGAAGCTCTGCCTTGAGGGCTTCCAGTCCGGCCTTAGCTGGCTGATCATCCTGCGCAAGCGAGAAAACTTCCGTCGCGCGTTCCGTTCGTTCGACATCGATGCTCTGTCCCGTTTCACCGCGCGAAGTATCGATCGCCTCATGCAAGACGCCGGCATCGTTCGGAATCGAGCGAAGATCGAGGCCACGATCAACAACGCGCGGCGCTGCCGCGAACTGCTGAAAGAGGTCGGCAGTCTTGCCGCCTACGTCTGGTCGTTCGAACCCGATCCGAAAAGTCGTCCAAAGAAGATGGATCGGCCGGCGCTAAAGCAGTTGGGTGAGAGCCCGGAGGCGAAGGCGCTGAGCAAGGATCTCAAGAAGCGCGGCTGGTCGTTCGTTGGGCCGACCACCGTGTACTCCATGATGGAGTCGGTCGGACTTGTGAACGATCATGTCGAAGGCTGTCAGTTCCGCCGCGAGGTTGAGAGGGATCGCGCGCGCTTCCGACGTCCGACCCTCACGTCGCGCAAGAACCGCTGAGATTACTTCTGGCCGAGCGCTTTCTTACGTTCGGACCACGTTTGGATCATCTCGATGAAGCGCGCGGGGTTGTAGACGTCTTCTTCGCTTGCCCATTTCCCGTCGCCCGCGTACTTCAGGATCGTGATGTTCGCGCCCTCATGGATGCTTCCGTCACCGGGATCTTTCATCCGGTTCAAGATCTCGCAGATGATCCAGCCGCGTTCTTCGTCGACGACGTACCAGGCGGCGGGGAACGCATCCATCTCGGTCCCGGGGAACTGCGCCATCGTCTCGGTTATCCATTTGCGGATCTCGTCGCGGCCGTGGAACGTTCCGAAGTGATGCTCGATGTACGTCGCATCTTCGGTGAAGATCTCGGGCCATTTGGTCCAGTCGCCGGATGCACCGGCGCGCGCGCCGGCTTCGAGGTACGCCTCGAAGGCTTTCTCCAGTTCGTCACGGCTCCAGCGTCCCATCGACGCGGCACTCTACTCCCGTCCGGCAGCGAGGCAATCCGAACCCGACGGGGTAGGGTGGTTCGCCGACGAGGGGTTCGATGGCGCGACGGGTTGGGGAACTGATCGAGCGCGTGGGGCGAGCCGGCGCCCTGCCGCAAGATTCCGATGAACTGCGCCTGCGGAAGGCGAGTCTTGTTCTCTCGTCGCTGCTCATAACGGTTCTGTCGTTCGTGTGGGTCACCCTCTACTTCATCAAGGGATTGCCCGGCTCAGCGGTGATCCCGCTCACGTATCAATGCGTTTCGATCGCGAGCATCGTGCTCTTCCTTCGGACGAAGAGATTCCGGCTCTTCCGAACCAGTCAGCTCCTCATGATGCTCATCCTGCCTGCGGCGTTGCAGTGGAGCCTCGGCGGATTCGTACCTTCGAGCGGCGTGATCTTGTGGTCGTTCACCGCACCACTGGGAGCACTGCTTTTCGCCGGCACGAAGGAGTCGGCTCCATGGTTCGTGGCTTTCGTGGCGATTACGGTCGCGCTGGGCGTCGCGGATCCTCACCTCGTAAGCAGAGCAACCGTGATCGGACGGCCACTTATCGTTTCTCTCTTCGTGCTGAACATCGCCGGCGTAACTTTCACGTGCTTCATGATGCTCCGGTACTTCGTCGGCCAGCGAGAGCGCGCGCTCGTCGCATTAGATACCGAGCATCGAAACCTCGTACAGGAGCAAGAAAGATCAGAGCGGCTGCTCCTGAACGTCCTTCCGGCTCCGATCGCGGCGCGGTTGAAGGCGAGTCCCGGAGTCATCGCGGACGGCTTCGCCGATGTGACTGTCCTATTCGCAGACATCGTCAACTTCACGCCTCTCTCTGATCGGGTTTCGCCCGACCAGCTCGTCAGGCTGCTCGACGGACTGTTCACCGACTTCGATGCCTTGGTCGAACGGTACGACCTGGAGAAGATCAAGACGATCGGGGACGCATACATGGTTGCGGGCGGCTTGCCGGTCGAGCGTCCCGACCACGTTCAAGCCGTCGCTGAGATGGCGCTCGAGATGAACGCCACCGTCGCGAGGAACGCCGCCTCCATCGGAGACGGGCTGTCCCTCCGCATCGGGATCGACACCGGCCCCGTCGTTGCCGGCGTCATCGGGCGCAAGAAATTCATCTACGATCTATGGGGTGACACGGTGAATACGGCGAGCAGGATGGAATCCCACGGAGCCCCCGGCCGGATCCATGTAACCGCGCGGACGCGCGATCGACTTGCGGACAGCTTCGAGATGGAGTGCCGAGGGGAGATCCAGATCAAAGGGAAGGGTTCGATGACCACGTACTTCCTGCTCGGTCGGCGCCGTTAGGCGATGACGACCGATCGCAAGACTCATTGGGAGCACATCTATCTGAAGCGTTCGGATGACCAGTTGAGCTGGTATGAGGTTCGACCTCAGCATTCGCTGGAATTGGTCCGGGTCGCTGTGTCGCACGGTGCGCGTTCGCTGATCGATATCGGGGGAGGCACTTCCCGGCTGGTGGACGAGGTCCTCGACGAGGGGCTCGATCGGATAGCGGTGATGGACGTATCCGAAACCGCCTTAGCGAAGACGCGGGACCGATTGGGCGCGCGCGCTGATGAGATCGAGCTGATCCTTGCAGACGTAACGACGATAGACACGGTTGGAAGATTCGATATCTGGCACGATCGAGCCGTGTTTCACTTCCTGCTCTCTGCCCAGGATCGAACTCGGTATCGAGAGCTCGCCGCGCGCACGATCCCAGTGGGTGGATACGCGATCATTGCAACCTTCGGACCGGAAGGACCTGAGCGATGCAGCGGGTTTCCCGTTCATCGATACGACGAGCGGGGACTCCAGGATGAATTGGGCGACGGGTTCGCTCTGGTCCAGTCCTTCGCCGTCAACCACCGAACGCCCGCAGGTGCAGAGCAGCAGTTCGTCTACGCGATGCTGGCGCGAGTGGAAGGAAGGGATGGATGAAGCCCAACATCGACCTGGTGATCGATTGCAATGACCCTGAAACGCTCGCAGATTTCTGGGCGCACGCGCTCGGTTATCGGAAGGTCGGCTTCCTTGAACCCTACTTTCTCCTACGTTCGCAGGATCCGTCCTACCCGCCGTTGATACTCCAACGGGTTTCGGAAGAGAAGCATGTCAAGAATCGGATGCATCTCGACATCCGAACCGATGATGTCGACCGCGTCGCCGCGCAGCTGGAGGGCTTCGGGGCGATGCGCCTCTCCGAGCGCACGGAGCACGGCTCCCGATGGATCACCATGAGCGATCCCGAGGGCAATGAGTTCTGCGTCTGTCCCGGGGTTCCGATCTAGGCGATCCAACGGGTCACCGGCTCCCTCTCTTAGGCGAACGCTACCGTCTTCGCACCGGCGATCACTTCTTCTACGACCTTCGCCGCTCCGACGATCGTCGAGCCCTTCGCGAGCTTCTCTTCGGTGATCCCGCGCGGCTTGGCGCATGCACCACAGAGCCATACCTGTCCGCCGCCCTCGATGAACTCGCGGTAGAGATCACCAAGCGCGGGCAAGCCGGGCTGCGCGATCCCGTCGGTTCCGCCCTCGGTCCCCAGCCAGACTGCCTCGATCGTGCACAGAACGATCGCGTCCTGACCGGCCACTGCGGCTATGTTCGCGGCAACGAACGGCAGCGTGGCTCGCTCGGGGTCTTCCTTGCCGTAGGTGCAGTTGAAGATCAGCTTGTTGCTCATCTCATCGTCCCCTTTCCACGCTCACGAGGAGGCGTTCTCCGTCGTCGCTTGCATGAATCGAACGAACAACATGGCCCATCATCCGTGCCAGTGGCGGCAGATCCTCTTTCGCCGCCGGATCGCGCGTGCTCACCACAAGGACGTGACCAACAGGGATCTGCTGTATGTGCCGGCGGAACTCACCTGCGAGGCCATCGGCACAGCCCCGGGTTCCCGCGTCGTATCGGTGGACGCGGCCGGGCTCACATTGCGCGATCGAACGGAAACCCGAACACAACAGGTCGATCGCGGTGACCCGTCCGTCGTCGTCCACGTCCAGCATCAGATGCTGCTCGATCACTTGCCATCCGTCGGCATCGCGAAGGCGGAAACGGTACGTGACCGCTCCGCGCCCTTCGACCTCACCGGCATTCGACGCCTCCACCTCAAAGGGATCGGCGCCGGCAAACCACCCAGCGAACCGCCCGATGGTCGCATCGGCGTCGTCTTCGGTCATGAGTCCGCTCGGAACGAGCATCCTGAACCGAACGCGATCGGCCAGAAGCGACCGGGCCGCGCCGTATTCCCGAGCCGACAGGGCGTCCAAGAACGCCGCACCAACCTCGCGCGCGCTCACCCCTGTAGGACTGGGTAGATCTCGTCGGCGACCAGGCCGTGCGCGTCACGATGCACCGCGTGGGCGGCATTGGCGTTTGGCGCCTCGATCAAGCAGAAGATCTTGCCGCCGCTTTCGTCCACCCAGTAGTGGAGATAGCGCACGCCATACCGCTCCTGAACTTGAAGGTCCGCCGCGTGAGCTTCTGCGACGTCAACCGCGGTCGCGCCGTCGGGCAGGCTGTTGTGCACATCCATGTACAGAGACATCCGTCCTCACCTCCTTTGTCATGCAGGCTAAAAAGACGACCGTTCCGCTACCGTTCCGCGCGACAGGCTGGCTTGGGACGGGGCTCGCCCGTACGATTCCTCGTTGTGCGAACGGTAATGATCGAGCTCCTCGGCCGGTTCGCGGTCGCGATCGACGGCGTTCCGATCTCCGGGGACGCCTGGCGCAGCCGCCGCGCGGCCGATGTCGTCAAGCTGCTCGGGCTGGCACGCGACCATCGGATGAACCGGGTCGAGGTCATGGAGTCGCTGTGGCCCGAGAGCGATCCGGATGCATCCGGCACCAACCTTCGCAAGGCCTTGCATTTCGCACGGCTCGCGAACGGAGACGATCAATCGATCGTGAATGAACGCGGTGCGCTCGTGCTGTGGCCCGATGCCCGCGTCGAGACGGATATCGAGCGCTTCGAAACCGCCGCGCAACTGGCCCTTGCGGGAAGTGACGTGGTCGCGTGCCGTGCAGCGGCAGACCTGTATGGCGGCGATCTCGTACCGGACGACCGATACGAGTCCTGGTTGGTCGAGCCGCGCGGTCGATTGCGTCGGCGCTACCTCGAAGTGCTGCGTGCCGGAGCGCTATGGGATCGGCTGGCCGACGAGGACCCGACCGACGAGCAAGCTGCGCGCGCGCTCATGCGCGGTCATCTCGACGCGGGAGAGCGCCGGGAGGCGATCCGGCGCTTCGAGCGGCTACGCGATGCGCTCCACGATCAGCTCGGCGTTGGGCCGGACCCCGCAACGGTTGCCCTCTACGAAGAGGTCTTAGCAGTCGAAGGCGCTCCACAGCCCACCGAGGCCGAGCGCGCGCATGCTCTTCTCTCATGGGCCCTGGTGCACATGAACCGCAACGACATCTCGGAGGCGGAGCGAGCTGCGGAGGAAGCGCGCACGATCGCTCTCGACGCCGGCTTGGGTCGCGAACTCGGCGAAGCCGCGACGATCCTTGCCAAAGTCGCGATGGCGCAGGGGAGATGGCGCGAGCGATTCGCAGAAGAGCTCGCAGAGTCCATGCGGATGCGGGCCAAGCTGGAGCCCATCGTCTACGACGCGCACCTTTGCCTGGCCGAGTACTTCCTCAACAGTCCGGAGGGCCACGATGCCGCCGCTGAGTTCGCGCGCCAGATGATGAAGATCGCAGAGGATGCAGGATCGGCGACCGGTGCGGCGTTGGCACAGCTGATGTTGGGCGAGGCCGAACTGCTCGCCGGGGATCTTGATGAAGCAGAGGGACATCTGAAGTTAGCGGCGGAGGCCAACGATCGAGAAGGGTGCGTCTCCGGTTCCGCGCTCGCGAGGCAACGGCTCGCGGAAGCGGCAGTGAGCCGCGGTCGTAACTACGAGGCCAACAGACTGCTCGGTCGGGCGCGCATACTGGCGTTTCGATCCGACCTTCTGACGCACCTATTGGTCCGAGTGTTCGGCACCATGATTCAAGCGGCACCGGATCCGAAGAAAGCCATGAGCGTTCTGCGCGCGGCTGAGAAAGAGCTGAGCCAGATGCATTCGTGCGAGCCGTGCTCGATGGGATTCCTGACGAGTGCTTCCGCGGCCAGCGCGCGCGCCGGCGAGCTGGATCGAGCGCGTTCTTTCATCGCCGAAGCGGAGCGCATCGCGGGGATGTGGCAGGGTGGGATCTGGACCGGAGCGGTGTGGGAAGCGCGGGGGATCCTCCGTCAGGCTGAAGGCGAGGGCGAGCAGGCGCGCGCGATGTTCCGTGAAGCAGCGCAAGCGTTCTCGCACGCAGGCAATCAGCTCGATGCCGCGCGTTGCCTCGAGGCTGCCGGTCTCGCCGTCGAGCGCGGTCGGCCCGACGAGCCGCACCGCTAGGCGACGCCAGCTACGGCTGGACGATCTTCCTGTTCCGGCAGCGTGGACGGGGGCGATTCAACTCCGGCCGGATTGGAGTTCGGCCTTCGTGCGGACGTACTCCTGAGGATCGAGGATCTCGAAATAGGCGCGCCCGATGGCGAGAACCGCGCGCGCCGACACGGGGATCTCGCCGATCACGGGCGTTTCAGCGCTTCGGATGGTGTGGCCGAGGTCGACCCCATCGAACGTGGCGCGCGACTTCGCGATCGGGTAGAGACGCTGAGGGGCGAGCACGCCGTACTGACCGTTCGGCATGGTGCCGGACATGCGAACCGAGCCAAGCCCCAGGAACGCCTTTGCTGCTCGCTCCATAACGCGATGCAGGGCACGGGACCGCCAGGCCCAATCAGGGATCCGCGAGCCGATCGCGCTCATGACCGTGAATATCGGAGAGGTTGTCATGTTCATCTCCCACCGACATGAGGGCTCGTCCATCTCGACCGTGAGGCTCATCGGTCCCGTCCAGGTGAGATCGACGCGGCGCGGCGCGTTCACGCGAGCAGCTGCGCCGAAATAGCGCGGGCAGGTCGTGTCGGCGCGAGGACCGTCGAAGTAGATCGACCACTCGCCATCGGGGGTCCGATGCCACAAGGTCCTGTAAGGCGCGAAATCGTTTTGCGGGAAGACGCGCAGCGCGAGAACATGACCAGACGAGAACGGCGCACCGAAGACGCCCCAGCCGCGAACATGTTCGAAGTCTTTCCACGGGGAGGCTACGACTCCGGGCTTTATCTTGTTGACTTCAGCCGCAAGGTCTATCTGCCTCATCCTCCTCGATCTGCCCGTAAGCCTCCCATTCCCCCAAATAAGCGAGAAGGCACTGAAGACCCGTGTTTGGGAGACCTGGTTGCGCCGCTATCCCACTTTGATGCTTTGCCCGCCGTCCACGGGAAGCAGCACTCCGGTGATGAACTGCGCTTCGTCCGAAGCAAGGAAGAGCGCGGCATGCGCAACGTCCCAGGCCGTCCCTTGCTGCCCACGCAGCGGAACCATCGCATCACGCACTCGAACCACATCTTCCTTCGACGCCCCGGTCGCGTCGGCGAAACCCTCGATCGCCATCGGTGTGTTCATCAGCCCGGGGAGGATCGCGTTACATCGGATCCCGTATTTGGCGTTGCCCATGGCGATCTGGTGGGTGAGGGCGTTCACTCCGGCTTTGGACACTTTGTAGGCGAGCATGCCGGTGGATGCGATCGAGGCGAGCGACGAGATGTTGATGATGGCTCCCGAACGCTGCTCGCGCATCTGAGGAAGAACGTGCCTGCACGTCAGGAACATGGCCGTGAGATTGACGTCCATGATCCGCTTCCATACGTCGAGATCGAGATGAGTCGCGCCCGCGTCTCCACCACCGATGCCGACGTTGTTGTGCAAGATATCGATCCGAGCGAACGCATCCATGCACGCCGCAGCCATGGCTCGACAGTTCTCTTCTTGCGTCACATCGGCCTCGAAAACCGTCGCCGTGCCGCCTTCCGCAGCGATCATCGCTTCCGTCTCGCGCGCGGACTCAGCGCGCCGGTCGACCAGCATCACTTTCGCGCCCTCTCGAGCGAAGAGGATCGCGGTTGCGCGGCCATTTCCGATGGTGTCTCCGGGCGTCTGACCCGCGCCCGTCACGATCGCGACCTTGTCTTTCAGCCTCATCTCGGGAATCCCGGAACGCCGGGGTCCAGCTGGACACCGAAGGAGTTGAGCGCCATAGAGACGAGCGTGTACTGCCCGACCGCGAAGACCACGTCCATGATCTGTTGGGTCGAGTAGCGCTCGCTCAGTGCCGCCCACGTCGAGTCGTCAAGGAAGTAATCGTCGTGCAGCTCGTCGGCGGCGCGCAAGAGCACAGCGTCGAACGGGTCCCAGCCGGCGGCCTCGGGCCCGTCTGTGATGCGGGCGATCTCTTCGTCCGAGAGTCCGGCTGCTTTGCCGATGAGCACGTGTTGTCCCCATTCATACTCGGCAACGCAGCGCCATCCCGTTCGCAGGATGAGCAGCTCGCGATCGCGCGCGGGAAGGGTGGACTTGAAGAGAACATGGTTGGCGAACACCAGCCACCGTTTGAATAGCTTCGGGTGGTGAACGAGCGTCCCGAAGATGTTGACCGCCGGACCGAGGTTCGTCGTTTGAAGCAGCTCGCGCGCCTCGCTATCGAGGGTCGAGTCGTCCGTCACCGGCTGGATCCGTGGCTGGGTCAGTCGCAATGGCTCCTCCCTCTATGCAAGTCGGGAAGAACGATAGCGATGTCGGGCTTATCGGTGCAGCCCTGACGCCAAGCTCAGATGGCGACCTAGTCCTCAGCGCACCGCTTTCTTCACGAGCGCGATGATCTTCTTCTCTTCGGCGGCACTCAATTTCTCCAGGGCGAAAGCGATCGGCCACATCGAGCCGTCGTCGAGGTTCGCGGAGTCGTTGAAGCCGAGCATCGAATACCGCTCTTTGAACTTGTGGGCGTCGCGGAAGAAGCAGACTACCTTGCCCCCTTTGGCGTACGCCGGCATCCCGTACCAGGTCTTCGGTACAAGGTTCGGCGCGCTGTCTTTGATGAGCGCGTGGAGCCGTTTCGCCATGGTGCGGTCGGGCTCCTTCATCTTGGCGATCGCCGCCTGCACCATGGTTTCTCCTTCCGCGCCGGCGCGTTGGGCCTTGAGCTCCTGCGCGTACTCCTTCATCGCGGCCCGTTCCCCGGCCGAGAATCCGGCCGAGCTTTTGGCAGTCTTCTTGGCAGTCTTCTTTGCTGGTTTCTTCTCAGCCATTGCGAAGCACCTCCATGCTAAGAACGAGAATGGCTACCTGAACTCGAGGGACGTCAGCGCAACTCCTGGATGCGGATCAAGTTCCCCGCTGGATCGCGGACGGCGCAATCGCGGAGGCCGTACGGCTGCTCGATCGGCTCTTGGACGATATCGGCGCCGCTGGCCTGCAGGCGATCGAAGGTGCCGTCGAGGTCGGCGGTCGCCAGGTTGATCATGGCGAAGGTTCCTTTCGCCATCATCTCGACGATGGTGTTGCGCTCTTCATCGGTGATGCCGGGGTCGACAGCCGGTGGGTGCAGGACGATGGCAGTGTCCGGCTGACCGACGGGGCCGACCGTGATCCAGCGCATCCCGCCGGAACCGACGTCGAGTCGGACTTCGAAGCCGAGGGTGTCGCGGTAGAAGGCCAGGGACTCCTCGGGGTCGGAGTGCGGGAGCATGCTCGCGTGAATGGTGATGTCCATGGCAGTTACGTTAGCTGCGGCTCGTGGGCGCGCGCTTCTCGATTCCTGATCGGTCTGGTCACTTGTTTCGCGATGCAGGGCAGCATCCCAGCCGTTGCGCGCGCACCCTCGTCCCGATAGACGCTGGGCGGCACACCGACCAGCTCCGTGAAGCGAGTGCTGAACGTGCCCAGCGACGAGCAGCCAACCGCGAAGCAGATCTCGGTGACGCTGAGATCGCCACGACGCAACAGCGCCATCGCCCGTTCGATGCGCCTGGTCATCAGGTAGCTGTAGGGCGACTCGCCGTATGCGAGCCGGAACTGGCGGCTGAAGTGCCCAGCAGACATGTGCGCGCCGCGCGCGAGCGCCTCAACGTCCAGCGGCTGCGCGTACTCTCGATCCATCCGGTCGCGGACGCGGCGCAGCCGGGCGAGATCGCTCAGGTGCTCCGCCGAGGCGGGTCTGCTCGTCACAACAAAGATTCTACGTAATCCCTTGAATGGCTCGGCCACTCGGTCGGGATCCCAAGGTTTTTGCCCGAGCGACCGCAACCGTGCTTCGGCGCAGGATGCTTAGAAGGGGCCGGGCCGTCCGAGGTAATAGCCTTGGCCGTGAGTCACGCCGAGGGAGCGAAGGGTCTTTAGCTCTGCGGCCGTCTCGATCCCCTCGGCAATGATGGCCGCTGCTCACGTGTACAGCGAGCCATTCTCGCAAAAGCACAGATCATTGCCCCACGGGTCAACGATGTAGAACGAACGCTCGCCCCACGGGCGAGTGGTCACCACATCAGCCGGCTCGCCGTGGACGTCATATGGCGCTAGCACACCGAGCCGTTCCGCCCTAGCGTGCAGAGCGTCCACATCGTCGACGGCGAAGAACAGTGACTTCGGCCCAGGCGTCGGTGTCATGCCTCCGCGTGAGACATCGAGGACAGCGACGATCACGCCGCCACAGTCGAAATAATGACGGGCGCCCGGATGACGCTGGCCGTCGTGGCCGAACAACTCGGCGTAGAGCTCGGTAGCCATCTCAAGGTCCGCGACCTCAAGTGTGACGCGAAACAGTTTCGGAGTGTCGTTCATGTCTACGTTCCTTTCTTGACTGAGCGCGGACCCGTCGACCGCCAGGTCTGTTCGGGGCCTGGCGGATCGAGCAATGCGAGCCAGCCACCGACGACGCTCCGGAGGCGATCGCGCTCGAGGCGATAGACGCAGCTGCGTCCTTCGCGACGGGCAGTTACCAGACCAGCTGCTTCTAGGACGTGGAGGTGGCGGGTGGTCGTCGGCCAACTGTGCGCGAAGCGCTTCGCAAGATAGCCAGACGGCAATTCGTCGCCGAGGTGTGAGAGGAGTTGCACGATGTGGCGTCGCACCTCGTGGGACAGCGCCGTGAAGACACGCTCAATCTCCTCGAGTTTGGGCGGCGGAAGGGCAACGTCCGTTGGCAGCTCGGGAGGCACCCCGAGATTATTAGCCTAGCCGCTAAGTGTTTGCAAGTCTCATCCTTCGTACTAGGAGGGGTTGGCGCGCAATCAGGTCGATCGGAGTCGGACAGGCGGGAGCGCGGTCAGTGCGAGGGGTCGGAGCGCACGGATCCGGCAACGGTGGGCCAACCTCGAAACTGTTTCCGACGAATGGATCCACGTCCTGAGTTTCTTAGCCCTCCACCGGCAGCGTTCGGGGGAGTCCGAAGCGGGACAGGACGCTGTTGTCGAAGCGCGTGATCGCGCAGATCTTGTTTCCCGTGAGCGTGAACACCTGCAGTCCGACGGCGTGAAGCACGTCCGTGTGCGTATCTCGAACGTACGCGCCAAACGCCGGCTGGCCGCCGTTAGCCCGCGTTGCTACCAAGTGATACGTGCGCCCTTGCCGGAAAGCCACCGTCGAGAGGAAGCGACCGGCCAGCTCGCGGCCCTGATATTCCAGCGGAAGAGGTGGCATCGTTAGCCACACGTCGTCGGTGAGCAACGCGACCAGGCCGTCGACGTCTCCAGTCGCGTACGCGCGCGTGAGCCTCTCGACTAATTCCCTTTCCGCCGCGGAGTTTGGCGTGGGTGGTGGTTCTCGGTCCGCGACAAGCTCGCTTTGCATCGTGGTGCGCGCGCGCTTGAGCGCGCTGGTCACCGACTCCTCGGTGGATTCGAGGATCTGCGCTACTTCACTCGCGCGGAACCCCAAGACATCACGCAGAATCAAGACGGCGCGTTGCCGAGGGGGCAGCAACTGCAGGGCGGTTATGAACGCCAGCGAGATGGCTTCTTTGGTCTCGTACTGCGCTTCCGGACTACTTGGTCTGTCGGCGAGATCTGCGAGCAGGACGTCTGGATAGGGCTCGAGCCAGACCACCTCTCCCAGCCGGGTGGGCTCCGGCGGCTGAACGTCTGGTATCGCCCAGCTCATCTGAGGGCGCCGGTTAGCCGACCGCAGTGCGTTCAGGCAGCGATTGGTTGCGATCCTGTACAGCCACGTCCGTATAGACGAGCGGCCCTCGAAGTCGCCAAGGCCTTGCCACGCGGCCAGCAGGATCTCCTGCATCGCGTCTTCGGCATCCTGTGCCGATCCGAGGATCCGGTAGCAATGCACCTGAACCTCCTGCCGGTGTGGATCGATGAGCCGGCGAAACGCGTCCTCGTCTCCCGCTTTGGCTTGAGCGATCAGCTCGGTTGTCACCTCGCCACCCTCGCATCACTCCTCTTCTCCCGGTCCTTTTGGTGCGGTCACCAGGTGTAGACACCGCGCGCCGCGCAAATTGGGCGGCCGCCGCCCAATTTATCCGTCCGCCGGTGTCCATACCCACGTGCTCGAATCAAAAGGAGGAGTCATGACCGCATTTACAAACACCTCGGAACTGGATCTCCGGCGCAGGCGAACCTGGACACTTGTGCTCGCCTCCCTCGGCGTGTTCATGACCGCGTTGGACACGCTGGTCGTGACCACCGCGCTTCCGGTGTTACGGGTCTCGCTGCACAGCAGCCTTTCGGATCTCGAGTGGACGGTCAACGCGTACAACCTTGCCTTCGCCTGCTCGTTGCTGACCGGCGCGGCGTTGGGTGATCGGTTCGGCCGGCGTCGCATGTTCTGCGTTGGCTTGGGTCTGTTCACGGCCGCTTCCGCAGGAGCAGCCCTCGCCCCGTCGATCGGGGCGCTCATCGCTGCTCGCGCGGTGCAGGGGACGGCGGCTGCGATGGTCATGCCGCTTACCCTTACTCTCATCAGCGAGGCGTTCCCGGCCGAGAAGCGTGGCATGGCCATCGGCTTGTGGGGCGGGATCACAGGTATGGCGGTGGCAGCCGGACCGGTCGTCGGCGGGGCCGTCGTCCAAGGGATCAGCTGGCACTGGATCTTCTGGCTCAACGTTCCCATCGGGTTGCTACTGATCCCGTTGTCCGCCATCCGACTCCAGGAAAGTTTCGGGCCGAGGCCGCGCCTCGACGTGGTCGGCTTGATGCTCGCCGGCGTCGGCTTCTTTGGAATCACGTTGGGGCTCGTACGATCCAACGTGCTGGGATGGGCCAGCGGCGAGGTGATCCTCGGTTTGATAGGGGGAGCGGCCGTGGTCGCGCTGTTCCTTCTGTGGGAAAGCCGCGCCCCGAGGCCGATGTTGTCGCTGGCGATGTTCCGTGAGCCGAGGTTCGCAGCGGCCAATAGCGTGAGCTTCTTCATGTACGCGGGCTTGTTCGGTGCGCTGTTCCTGATGTCGCAGTTCTTCCAGTCCGCGCAAGGGCACTCTCCGCTGCAAACAGGGCTTCGACTGCTGGCGTGGACGGCTACACCCATGGTTGTGGCGCCGATCGCGGGAAAGCTCGCCGATCGCTACGGAAACCGGCCGTTCATGGCCGCGGGCATGTTGCTTCAAGCGGTTGGCCTTGCCTGGGTGGCAGCCATCGCGAAAGCGCATCTGGGGTTCCCCGAGCTCGGCATCGCACTCACCATCGCGGGTGTCGGTACCTCCTTGGTGTTCCCGACGGTCTCCAACGAGGTCGTCGCCACCGTGCCTCCAGGGGAGGTCGGTGTCGCCTCGGGTACCAACAGCGCGCTGCGCGAGCTCGGAGGCGTGTTCGGCGTAGCGGTCCTGGCATCAGTCTTCACGCGTCCCGGTGTCTACGCGTCACCGAATATTTTCGTCGACGGCTTCAAAGCCGCGATCTGGGTCGCCGCCGGCTTCTCTGCAGCCGGATTCTTCGCAGCGTTGACCGCGATGAGAAGGCCTCATCTCGAGCGGAGCGTTGCAGGCGGATACGTGGAGCCGGCCTTGGCCGAGGCGCGCGACTAGCCAGCGACGCGTCGAAGCTGCTAGTCAGTGAGGGTGGCCAACTCCGGGAGATCCACGCGGATCGTCGGTCGGCCGGAAAGGAGAATAGATGACCACTCCCAAAGTCGGAACGCGTGAAGAGTGGCGTGCTGCTCGAGTGGAGCTGCTCGCGGCGGAAAAGGAATTGACCCGTCGAGGCGACGAGCTCGCGCGGCGTCGGCAGGAACTTCCATGGGTCCGCATCGACAAGGAGTATCGGTTCGAAACCGACGAGGGGAGCGCGTCGCTTGCGGATCTCTTCCGGGGACGCTCGCAGTTGCTCATCTACCACTTCATGTTCGGACCCGAGTACTCGGCGGGGTGTCCGGCCTGCTCGGCGATCGCCGACGGCTTCAACGGTTTCGTCTCTCACCTCGCGAACCACGACGTGACCTTATCGGCCGTTTCACGCGCCCCGATCAAGAAGCTACAGGAGTACAAGAGCAGGATGGGGTGGAGCTTCCCATGGGCATCTTCGTTCGGAAGCGATTTCAATTACGACTTCCAGGCTGCGCAGACTGAGGAGCAGCAACGGTCCGGCGGCATGGAATACAACTTCAGCATCTCGGAAGCCGCGCCGCCGATGGAGCCCGGCACCGAACGGCCATTCGACGAATGGGCGGCTACGTGCGGCGTGGACTGGCAGACTTACACACTGGAGTCCCCCGGCATGAGCTCGTTCGCTCTCGAGGACGATGTCGTCTATCACACCTACTCGGCGTACGCGCGCGGTCTAGATGGCCTGTGGGGCATGTACCAATGGCTCGACCGGGCTCCGCGTGGGCGAAACGAAGAGCGCACGCCCGATGCTCCCCTCAGCTTCTTCCGCCGACACGATGAATACGGCAACGCGTGAACCTCCAGATAGGTTCGGATGTCTTGTGTACGGTCGTGTACCGGATGGGTCGGTGCATTGCGCCCTTCCTATAGGAACACCGGCGGGCTGAACGGCAGGAAACGGTCGAAGTACCCGAAGGGCCGGTCGGACATGAGGAAGTTGATCCAACGGTCGAAATGAAAGCCGCGCGCGATCAAGTGACGGATCGCGATCTCGTTCGGTGCCGGGAGTTGAAGCTCGAGACGCTCCAGCCCGATAGAGGCCGCGAGGTCTTCGACGTGGAGCAAGATGGCTGGCAGCTCCGACGGGTCCAACGCAGCCACCGGTCCTGCACCGTCGCGGCCGAGGAACGAGAAACCCACGTATCGATCCGCGCGCCGGTAGACGTGCCCCTGGCGGCGTTCTAAGAGCCATTGGATCTCGTGCTCCGAACGTCGATGTCCCAGCACCTTCCCCTCGATCTCTCGCTGAACTCGGATCGGGCCCGAGCCGTCGATCGGTACGACCGTTAGCTCGCTATGCGTGGCTCCGGTCGGAACGCCCGTCAGCGTGTAGAGAGGGAACCGAGCGACGGTGCCTGAAGCGTAGTAACGCGCTTGAGCGCGGACGTCCGCAGTCGCGATGATCGATCTGACGGTCGCATGCCCGGCTGGGAAGGCACGATCGAGTAATGCCCGACCGATACCTTTCGACTGTTGATCCGGCAACACGAAGAACTCTGTCAGCTCCAAGAGTCCCTCGCGCACGATAGAGCGAGCGAACCCGACGAGCCTTCGCGGTTCAGACACCTCCGCGACCCACCATTCGGTCGCCACTTCGGCAAGCAAGCGTTGCAGCGGCTCGTTGGATCGCCACCATTCCGCAGCCGTCCCCTCGAGCGGCATGCCTTGGCGCGTGGCGAGGTCTGTGACCGACGACCACATCAAATCATGGCAAGCCAGCCCATCGTCGGGAGTTGCACGTCTAATAAGGAGCTGCGCGTTAGTACTCACAACGATGGATCTCCCGTTCACCAGATCACCTGGTTACGATAATCCCGAGGGAGGGTCCTTCACCGATCGGGCTTGGAACTGCGGCCGGCGGGTGTCAAGGCCGCGCGGCGGATTCGAGACCGCAAACGGGAGTCGGTGATCCCAACTGATGCCCGTACAGCGGACTGGACGCAGAATCCCTCAAAAGGTTGGAGATTTCTCGTTCGGAAATGCACACGGATGCACACCGCGATAGTGAAGAATCGCTTTCCTCTGGTCAGAGGCTTGCGAATCAGTCGGGAAGGGGGGATTTGAACCCCCGGCCTCCACGTCCCGAACGTGTTTTTCTCGGTCTCCTGACCAGCGCGTTTGCGTCGACGATCACGGTTACGTAGCGGGAACCGCTTCGGGTCCTTTCGGC
>Ga0207684_10002054_pt1 | contig 20726 bp, 17 predicted proteins | sample KBSK5501metaG_FD_184342 | JGI IMG/M metagenome (GOLD analysis project Ga0207684, IMG submission 184342) | Corn, switchgrass and miscanthus rhizosphere microbial communities from Kellogg Biological Station, Michigan, USA - KBS K5-50-1 metaG... | ecosystem: Host-associated > Plants > Roots >...
TTCGTCTTAAATGGACTGCGCAATCGCGATCTACGTGCCTTGCTCTATCCAATCAAATCCAGTTGCAAGCTCCAAGCCCGTCGCCAAGCCGCCGCTATCACTCGCCGGCTAGCATTACTGCGAGCTCACGGCATCTTGCGTAAGCTCAGTGGCACTCACCGCTATCAACTCACCTCCCAAGGTCGCAGAATCTTGACCGCTCTACTGGCCGCACGACACGCCGACGTCGAACAACTCACTAAAATCGCCGCATGAAAATCCTCGCGAAATACATCGATTTACCAGGATAGCAGTACAAAGGGGGATCCCTGCGGAATTCATGGATTAATCCATTCTCCTGCTTGCATAGCCGCTTCGAAAGTCGCGATCTTCACCGAAAGGAATATTCGAAACCCTCTTCTTTGTGATCTTTGCGTCCTTCTGTTTAAATTCTTCGGCACATGTGGCGACCTGCTTCTGTTCAATTCTGTTTCGGTGCCCCTGAATCCACAGCTTTCGGAGCCTCTTCTTTTTCTGATGCCTCAATCGTCGCTTCCCATTCGGCATCAGATTGTATAGAGACAGCGCCTCTCTTTTTTGCCCAGTCGGCAAACTCGGGAGGTGCATTCTTAATGCCGAGAATATTTGCTAGCTTGATATTCGCGATCCGCTCCCAATCGACGCCGTTAAGATCCGCCTCTCGTAGATCCGCCTTTGCCAGATTAGCTCCTTCCAGGCGCGCGCGGCTGAGATTCGCGCTCATCAGATCGCTATCTTCCAGATTTGCGTTCTCCAGATCGGCACGTTCAAACGTGGTGTTGCGGAAATTTGCCGAACTAAGATCCGAAAAATTAAATCGTGTCTTTGCGAGTTTGGCATTTCGCACGTCTGCGTCATGAAAGTTGGCGCGTGAGAGGTCGGCGTCGGTCAGATCGATTCCCTGAAGAAATGCACCGCTTACGTCCACGCCGACGAGCGGCACTTTGTCTGCATGCAACGATTCCAAAGCTTCTATTCGTCCTCCGCTTCCTCCCTTTGATTGTGCCGAGTTAATCACCTGCCAGGCTTGATAATGCTTTTGCTTCAATCGGCTATCGCTTTCCATGAAATAAGAGACGACTGCAACAAGGATTGAGAGTGTGCCGATATACTCCAGTACCTCTAGAAACGCCCACCCACTGAGTGCGTAGGCGATCCAACTGCATGCACATTCCAGAGCAAGAAATGGTACGAACCATGCGGACTTTACACGTGCTCGGTGGCGAGCCCACGTTTCGGGCCGCGCTCTGCGTTTGAAGACAGGCATAGATGCGATATTAGGAACTGCTCTGTTAGAATGACAGCTTCATTCAGAGCAACGTCTCACTGAAACTATTCCAACTGGAGCGCCATCATCCGCCTTGGCCAAGGCTAGGGAGGACACGTCGCCGGGAACGAAAGATTGCATGCTGCTCGGCGAACCTTTCGCGCAATCTGAAGATAATCTTTCACCCTTTGCGGGCTTTCTGTTAAATCGGCGGGGAAACGCGCCGTTCCGACAGGAGAGGGTCTCATGGCTTCGCTCCGCAACTTTATTGGAAGAGAGCTTTTGTGGGTGCGCCCGAACCTATTCAAAGGTTTCTATGAATTACGGGCGGGCCTTGAGTGCGTGGCTAGGTTGCGGGAGTCCGGCTGGGTGACAGTGGCCGAGACCGATGGCCAGCAATGGACGTTTAAGTGCAAAGGATTCTGGAGGCCGATCCCGGTTATTTTTCCAGGCGGAGAGAAGCCTACCGAAGAGGCCGTGCCCCTTGCGTCGATCAAACGGTATCTGCGCGGCGGCGGCGGCGAACTGCTTTTTAGTAACGGGAACCATGGACCTGCGAAGGCTTGCTGAGGCTCATCTGGACAATGGCCGGACCCGAAGGACCTCTGTTCAATGTGAAAAAGGGGCGTTTAGTCGAAATCGCACCAGCGGCTGGCAGTCTCCCGGATTTACCTCTGCTGGTGCTTTTCAGCATGTATCTTATCCTGCTTGGAGAAAAGGAAAGCGCGTCTTAGAGGGGTGCGAGTGTGAGTGTGAGTGCTCGTGCTAGAAACGGATGAACCGAAAACTGAAAACCGACTAACACTCGCACTCACACTCACACTCAATTTCCTCTCTGCGTTCCTCAGCGGCCTCCCCGTGAGCATTTCTCATCGGGGATTTTGCTATTCTGATGCTACCCGAGTTAAGCCGGTACAATCTTTTCCCAGGAAAATGCAGCAACATGGGTTCATGACGATTTTGGAATTCATCGGCTTTGGTGAAGGTGTTACGGCTGCACGAACTCGGTTAGCGACAAGATGCGAGGAACCGGGAGCCCTTCCTCCAATCGAGTTTCGTTTTCTTGCTCAGCGCGAAGCGATGATCGGTAAACGCGCAACAAGCAACGACACGCGCAAGCGCCCGCAAGAGGTTCGGTGTGCGAGCGCGGTTTGATTTGTTTGTGAATCATGAGCAGGGACACGAGAATAAGACTGTGAATGGTGAGGTTAAGAGGTTGCCCTCATTATCGATTGAACCGTGGTCGTTCGAGCCGCGCATCGACGGAGGGAACGTTGAGTTCGATCAATTGAATCTTTGCATTCAATTGATCGGCGATTGCCTGATGGATGCTGGTCCAAGGCAGGTCGCCTTATGCGGAGCGACTTTGAATCTGATGTCCAGCGGTTCCACATATCATTTCAGGGTGGGTGAGAAACGCCTCTCGGGAGTCAGCATCGATATACCGTTGGCCTGGCTTTCACGACTTCATATCATCGGACCAATCCAGGGTTGCCTGGGAATGACCGAGCCTCGGCTGATGGAGCTCGGCCGTCGGATTTATCAAGAAGCGGTCCTTGGAGACGAAATGAGCGAATTGGCGATCCAAGGTCTTGTTCTTGAGTTGATTGTTGAATTGAAACGCCGCGAAAAGATTAAGCATCGGATTGCTCCAGGTTGGATTCGCAAACTTCAACAACACATCGAGCAGGATCCGGCTCGTACCCCTACGCTGGAAGAGTTGGCGTTGTTAGTAGACTTTCATCCTGTTCATGTGGCGCGCTCATTTCGCGAGTTCACCGGCAAGACGATTGGAGAATACATCCGCTCGACCCGATTGGATTGCGCCCAGCGATTATTAGAAGATCGCCATCTGTCGATCGCTGAGGTCGCGCATCTCGCTGGATTTGTCGATCAAAGCCATTTGACCCGCCTGTTTCGTAAATGCCTCAAACTGACGCCAAAACAGTTTCGCGAGTTGCGGCATTGAGGGAACCAAAATCCGAACAGAAAGCCCCCCAAAGAACGCAAATTGCATGAGTCCAGGACCGGGAAAACACCGAAGAGATTAAGCAGAAGGTCGTAAAGATCGCAAAAAAGAGAACTCTTTTAAAATTGGACTCTATCTCTTCGGTCTGCCCGCAATCGGCAGCGCCAACGATCAGCTGACTCCACGCGCGTGCGTTAGCTATTGCGCAAAATTCACCTTCGTGATCTTTGCGACCTTCTGTTTAATCTCTTTCCGGCGAATCGGCGCCTATTCCAGCGCAATTGGTGCAGCGAGACATGAATCGGGGATACCAAATGAATCGACCAGTGCAACGGCTTCGTTCCTGACCTCGCGACAGAGCTTGTCTACAAGACGGGTGATGGCCCTTGCTTTGGCACCAGAGAAAACACCGTGTTCGAGGTACCATGCGCGATTCGATTCAATCTGCGAAAGAGCAAAGAGTTGGCTCAGGCGGTCGAGTGTCCGCTTTAGCGAGTGGTCGTCTACTTTGCTGATAGCCTCGAGAAACTTTTCCAGAATCACACATTCGACGTACGCATGTGCGAGCTCAAGCAGTTGGCGTTGCATTATCGTAAACGCGGAAAAAACGTCTTTCGTTTTCGCTAACTCTCTGAATTCTTGCGCGCAGGACAGTATTATCGCCGACTCTCGAAACCGCATGATCGTTAGATGAAACTCCGAATCCAGGAGATGCTCTTGGTTCTCATTCCGGCGGAAAATCGGGTTTTGTTTGAATAACGCATTGAGCTTCTGATCAAAAAAGAATCTGACGATCTGCGCGGGCTGCATCCCTTTAATCTTCTCTTTGAACTTGGTCAGAAGATTTTTTGCCACCAGTTGCATCAGGACAGTATTGTCTCCTTCAAACGTGGTGCAGATGTCAGTATCCGCTTTGAGAGCAGCTAACCGGTTTGCGGCAATGTAACCTTCGCCGCCGCAAGATTCCCGGCAGGTTTGGATCGTGCGCGTTGCGTTCCAGGTGGCGAATGCTTTGATACCGGCTGCTTTCGTTTCAAACGAGCGTGTGTCTCCCGTTCGCCTTGATCCAAGCTGCTGGATCAAATGCTTGAGCGCGAAGTCGATTGCGAAAACTGTCGCCAAAGCCGGCAACAACCGCCGTTGATGCGCCGGATAATCGATCAACAGTGTCTCTAATGAGTGTGAGTCCCCTTCTGGACGGTCCTCAACAGCACTAGCACTAACACCAGCACTTCTGCCAAACTGCCGGCGGCGTGCTGCGTATCGGATCGCGATTGTGAGGGCACTTTTACAAACGTTGTTCGATCCCGCAGCGATGCTAACCCTGCCTCCGACAAGGGTTCCGATCATGGTGAAGAACCTTGCGCTGGGGCTTTGAATATCGCTCACATATTGTCCACTGTCCTTGACGTCGGCGAATCGGTTGAGCATCTCAATTCGCGGGATACGAATGTGATCGAACCAGATCTGGCCGTTGTCGACACCGTTCAATCCCAGCTTCACATCGTTATCTTCGATTCGGATACCAGGAAGCGCCTTTCCGTTTTCATCCCGAATAGGAACGAGAAACGCGTGAACACCATGGTGCCGACCATTCACTTCGAGCTGCCCGAAAACCGTTGCAACACGACCATCGCGACCGGCGTTCCCGATGAATGTCTTACCTGCTGAATAGGTTGGGCTATTGATTACAAACGTATCAGTTGCTTTTTCGTAAGCGGCGGTCGTTTCCAGCGCTTGGACATTGGACCCATGACCGATCTCGGTCATCGCAAAACAGCCCATGAGCTTGGCCGACGCGCAATCCGGCAAATATTTCCTATGGTGGTATTCGGTTCCCAGGAGTTGGATGCTGCCGCCGAAAAGGCCGTACTGGACTCCGAGTTTGATGACCAGGCTGAAATCATGGAAGGCAAGCGTCTCCGCCGCGGCAATAAATTTGGCGGGATTTTCTTCGCCGCCTAACGAGCGAGGTAGACCGATTCGCCCAATTCCTGCATCAGCGATCAGTTTTAGCCATTGCAGCACGTGGTCGCGATAGCCTTCGACATCTGTGCCCTCGTAATATCGAAACTCGGGCTGGGTGATCAGTTGTTTGACTCGGTCCCGGATTTCCACCTGATCACCGTCCAGCAAGCGCTGGAGCGCCTTCGGGTCGAAGGTGGTCGCTTTCTGTTCAATCGGTGGATAACTGGGTCGTATTGGTCCCATGAACTAAGGTGAGAGGTGAGCAGTGAGAGGTGAGAGGATTCTACGCCGATACGCCGACACGCCGTTACGCCGATACGAGCTTTCCTTCGATTTAGGTTGTTTTCTGATCATTCTTTTCCGGATAAAAGGTGCCGCCGCGATTTGCCATATCGGCGAGGAGGCCGCATGGCTGGAAGTAAGTGCCGATCCGATCGGCTAGACTATTCAGTCTGCTGACGACAGTCGATATACCGAGCGTATCGGCGAACCGCATCGGTCCGCCGCGAAAAGGAGCCCACCCGGTTCCCATAATCATGCCGAAATCGACATCTTCCGGTGCGACAACAACGTGCTCTTCCAACGTGCGAGCGGCTTCGTTGACCATAATCAGCGTGAGCCGGTCACGCAGGTCACCTTCGTTGACGGTGGTTGGTTCCGCCGGCTGAAACTCGCCAAGCTGTGGGTTGGGTCGTTCGTTACTCGAGACATACTCGTAAAAGCCTTTACCAGACTTACGTCCAAGCCAGCCTTTCGCGATCATCCTGGGAACGACATCATGTAATGGCGGTAAATGACTCACTCGGTTCGAAAGATCGGTTGCGACATGAGCGGAGACATCTAGCCCGACTTCGTCGGCCAATCGTAATGGGCCCATCGGCATTCCGAACTCGGTCATGACACGGTCGATCTTTTCCACGCGATACCCTTCCGTAAACAGACGAATTGCCTCGACCATATATGGAAGCAGGATCCGGTTTACCAGAAACCCTGGGCTGTCTTTCACCAGGACCGGTAGTTTTCCGATACTTTTTACGAACCGGAGCGCGGCATCCAGGGTCGTAGCATTCGTCTTTGTGCCACGCACAATTTCAACCAGTTGCATGCGGTGCACCGGGTTAAAAAAATGGATACCTACTACTCGCTCGGGATGTTGAACCGATGCCGCGATGGCGTCGATCGACAATGCCGATGTATTGGTCGCTAAAACAACATCCGGCGAAAGTTTTGGATCGAGCTGCGAAAAGATCTGTTGTTTCAGATCGAGTTTTTCGAGTGCGGCTTCAATAACGAGGTCAACATAATTGAGCGGTACTTCTTCGTAGATCGGAACCACGCGGTCGAAGCCGCTTCGCGCCTCGACTTCGGAAAACACTTTCCGTTTGATGGCATCCCGATAGACCTTAGCGATTGACTGCATCCCTTTCGCTAGAAATTCGGGCCCGACATCTTTAAGCAGCACGCGAATGCCGCGGGCGCTAAGCCATTGCGCGATGCCGGCGCCCATTGTGCCTGCTCCGATGACCATTGCTTGTTTTACATAGCGCGGACTTGCTGACGCTGCGACGGCAAGATCAGGCGGCAGCTTCAGCTTCTTGGCACGTTCTTGAAGAAAAAAGACGCGTATCAAATTCTGGGCAACATCGCCGCGCGCCAGTTCGATGACCGCTTCTTTTTCGTTGGTGAGCGATTGCTCGTGCGAAACGGTGAGGCTTGCGAACACAACGGCCAATGCCTTGAGGGGAGCCGGATAATGTCCCTTGGTCTTTGCTTCTGTTCTCTTTTGCGCTTGTGACCGTATAATCTTGGAAACCGGTGCTCGGTTGCTGAGGTGAGCTTTGAGCACGCGTTTTTTTCCCTGGCTTTCGAGAATGAGTTTCGCAGCGACCTCCTTAATCCGCTCCGGGTAAGCAACGGCATCCACCAGGCCCAGTTTGAGTGCCTGCTTAGCGGGGTATTGGCGTCCGGTCAAAATCGCTTCAAGTGCGTTCGGCAGCCCGATCAATCTCGGTAACCGCGTTGAGCCGCCCCAGGCGGGCAAGATTCCAAGCATCGTTTCCGGTAACCCGATCTTTGTTGCCGGATCGATTGAAGCAACTCGATAGTCGCAGGCGAGCGCGATTTCGAGCCCACCGCCCAGCGCAACTCCGTGAATCGCTGCAACCGTCGGAAACGGCAGACGTGCGATCCGATCGAATGTTTTCTGACCCTGCTCAACCAGGCGCGCGATCCCTTCCGGGGTCGCATCAACAGTGAACCCATGCAGATCAGCGCCGGCGATGAAGATCTTTGGTTTGGCACTGCAAATTATGAGGCCTTTTACACTCTTGTCCGATTCGAGGAACTGAAGATGCTCGTTGAGTGCATCGAACGTCTTTTGATCGAACAGGTTTGCTACCGAGTCCGGTCGGTCGAACGTGAGGACCGCAATGCCCGAGTCCTGGATCGTGCGTTTAATCAATTGGTCCATAGGGGGGAGAAGAGGGGCAAAAGATTGGTTAGTCGTGGGTCCAGGTCGCGCAGGCGTGCGAACCCTACCGGCGATGGCGTGGCGTGCACGTATCGGTAGGGTTCGCGCTCCTGCGCGACCTGGACCCAGCGAATCCGATTCCCTAGCGGGATAGCCTCAGTTTGAGTGAATCGGTTCACAACCGGATCATCCTTTCTAATTTCGGCTCAGCCAGAGTGCGCCGCCTTGCCCGCCTCCGACGCAGAGCGAAACCAGAGCTCGCTCTGCGTTTCGCCGATGAAGTTCTTTCAGAGCCGTAAGCACAAGACGGGATCCGGTAACACCTACGGGATGTCCCAGCGCGATTGCTCCTCCGTTGACATTCAGGATCTCGTCTGGAATTTCGCCGAGCACAGTTTCTCGCTTCAGTTGATCGCGACAATAGCTTTCTGACAGCGACGCACGTTGGCATCCGAGGACCTGAGCCGCAAACGCTTCGTTGATCTCGATGAGATCGGCGTTCTTCAGTGTGAGGCCGGTCGATTTTTCAGCTCGATGAATTGCATGAACGGGCCCGAGTCCCATCCGCGACGGGTCCACGCCCGCGTAGGCGTACCCGAGAAGACGTCCAAGCGGTGTTAACCCTGATTCTTTCAACGCCCGCTCCGACATGACCAATAGCATTACGCCGCCGTCGGTGATTTGAGATGAGTTCCCCGCTGTGACCGTACCGGTTTTTGGCTCAAACACCGGCTTCAGCTTGGCTAAAGCCTCCATCGTTTGATTTTCACGGGGTCCGTTGTCTTGATCGACATACGCTTTGCCATTCTTTGATTTTGGCAGATAGACCGGTGTCATCTCTTCTTTTAGACGGTCCCGCGCAGCGATGGTTTTCTGATGCGATTTCAACGCGTACGCATCTTGTTCTTCGCGTGTGATGCCGAAATCGCGACTCACGTTTTCCGCTGTCTGGCCCATGTTGAACCCACTTACAGGATCGGACAATCCAAGCTGCAGGGCGACTTCGGGCTGAAAGTCTGCGGGTCTGAAGTTGGCCATTGCGGCGAGTTTCTGGGGAAGGCTTTTAGCCCGGGAGAGCAAAGAGAACTTCTTTGCCGTCTCATAAGAGAAAAGGAGAGGTATCTGGGACATGCTTTCTACGCCGCCGACCAGGAAAACGTCGCCTCGTTCCGCCAATATCTTGTCTGCGGCTTGAGAGACTGCCTCGAAGCCGGAAGCGCAGTTCCGATGGACTGTAATCGCAGGCACCGCTTCTGGGACTCCAGCACGGAGCGCGATCACACGCGCAATATTGGGCGAATGAGCTGGCTGCCCGACGCAGCCGATTACAACCTCATCGATTCTCCCAGGATCAATTCCTGTACGAGCGAGCAAAAGGCTCATCGCAGTCTTGCCGATCTCAACGGAATCGACGTCCGCCATCACTGTACCCGCTTTAGTGAACGGGGTTCGGACTCCGTCCACGATGTAAACTGGTTCTTTCATATCTTTGTGTGCGAGTGCGGGTGTGAGTGCGAGTTCAGATGTGGGATCCTTTTGCTCTGTAGTTACTCACACTCGCACTCGCACTCACACTCACACAAGCTCCCTTGCCATTTCTTCATCCGCGTAAAGGGCATCGATTTCTTTGGCATAGGTTGCGAGGATTTGTTTCCGTTTCAATTTCATCGTCGGTGTTAGCTCGCCTGCTGAAGAAGTCCATTCATTCTTCAATAGAGCGAATTTCTTGACTTGTAGATAGCGGCCAAGCCGCTGGTTTAACCGGTCGACATCTCTCTGGATCAATGCGCGCGTCTCCGGATGAGCGACCAGCTCTTCCTTTGTTTGAACGTTAATTCCTTTCGCCGCTAGCGCTTTGGAGACTGGGTCAAAGGCCGGCACAATCAGGGCCGCTGGAAACTTGTGATATTCCCCAACCACGATGATCTGGCTGATGAACGGCGATTCTTTCATCTTGTTCTCAACCTGTTGCGGCGGGACGTATTTGCCGCCCGACGTCTTGAACATCTCCTTCTTGCGATCCGTTATTTTCAGGAAGGGACCGTCGAACTCTCCGATGTCGCCGGTGTGCAACCAGCCTTCTGAGTCGATCGTTTCTGCCGTTAGTTCCGGCTGATGGTAATACCCCATCATCACATTTGGTCCGCGGTACAAAATCTCGCCATCGGCCGCTATCTTGACCTCGCCTCCGGCGATGACTGGGCCCACCGTGCCAATCTTGTATCCGCCTTGTTCAGGACGACTGACCGCGATGCCGGGCGAAGCTTCGGTTGGGCCATAGCCCTCATAGACAGGAAGGTTTGCCGCCCAAAAAATCCGAGCCAAACGCGGTTGTAGCGCCGCAGAACCAGAAACAATTACTTTCACCCGGCCACCGAGCGCTTCGCGCCATTTGGAATAGACCAGCCGATCTGCAAGCCTTAGCTGTATTCGCGTAAAAAGCCTTGGCCGGGTATTCGGATCGTACTCCTTTGCCAGCGCTAACGCCCAGAAGAAGACTTGCCTTTGGAATCCGGTCAGAGCATTTCCGCGGGCAAGTATTCTTTCATAAATTTTTTCCAGAAGCCTCGGAACGGTAGTGAAGATATCTGGCCGAACCTCTCGCATATTCTCGCCAATCGTTTCCAGGCTTTCAGCGTAGTAGACGGACAAACCTGTCTTGATCCAAATGTTGGTCGCTGTTCGTTCAAAAATATGACAGAGCGGTAAAAATGAGAGCGCGATCGCGCGTCCGATATTCTGAATCAGGAAACCGCACGCTTGACAATTGGAGATCAGATTGCGGTGAGAGAGCATCACTCCTTTCGGAGTCCCGGTGGTACCCGATGTGTAAAGCAGCATTGCCAGGGCTTCAGGCGAAACGCTTTCTTTGATTTTGCTAAGCTCGGCCCGGTTATTTCCTTGGTCGAGATCAGCTCTGCCACGATCGCGGATTTCAGTCCATTGCCTGGCGCCTTCGACCGGATCGTAGGTGTAGATTTCCTGAAGATTGGGTAGCCGGGCGCGAATCTTCGAAATCGTGCTGTACAGGCGCGCGCTTGAAACGAAAAGAAGCTTTGCCTCTGAATCTTTCAGAATAAACTCGAAGTCGTCGGAGCTGATATTCGGATAGATCGGCAGGTGGACACCGCCCAGGCTCATCACCGCGCCGTCGATAAAGTTCCATTCTGGCCGGTTCGTTTCGGTGATGTTCGCTACGCGGTCGCCATCTTGGATGCCGAGTTGATGAAGCCCCCAGGCAAGCGCGTCAATCGTGCGTACTACCTCTTCGGTTGGGTATCTTTTCCACTGGCCTGCGATTTTGTGAGCGAAAGCGTCCGGCCTTGGAAAGTGTTCGAGCTGGTACTCAAACAAATCAAAAACGCGAGTAGGGGTATCCATTCTGGGGATCTGCCAAACGCGACGGTAATGTGCAGACTTCTCTTAACAGTCATTGCGCTAGAATCGTTTTCAAGCCGTTTCGCCAAAATAATATTGTAATTATGGAAACGGTATCATTCACTAGCGCGAATAAGGTCGGAATAGTCCGAACTGTGATTCTTATTCCCCCCTCATGATGAAGTTAAACTCGCTCCGCGTTGGTACCGGTCTGCTTATGGCCGGGCTGATTGCTTTCGCACTTTCAAACCCTCAATCTACCCGGGCAGGTAGTTTTGAGTTGAACGAACAGAGCGCCAGTGGAATGGGCACGGCATACGCGGGTGGCGCTGCCGCTGCGGAAGACGCTTCAACTCTTTTCTATAACCCCGCGGGAATCGCTCTGTTGGACCACGGCGAGCTGCAGCTCGGCGGCAGTTATATCAATTTCAACGCCAACTTCCATAATGAAGGATCCCGTTACCGGTTGCCGGGAACACCATTCGATGGCTTACCCATCTCGGGTGGTAACGGAGGCAATGCTGGAGTTGGACACTTCATCGGCAATGTTTACCTGGTTCAACCGGTCTTCCGCAGCGAGCAATATGGTGATTTGTCTGTCGGAGTTGGGTTATCGACTCCTTTTGCTCTGGAAACTGACTACAGCCCCGGCTGGGTTGGTCGTTATTTCTCCTTGCGGTCGAAGCTACTGACGTTCGATATCCAACCCACGATTGCTTATCGGCTATGGGATCGGCTCTCCCTTGGGGCTAGTTTGGATGTTCAGTATGCCTCTGCTCGCCTGACTCAAGCGATAGATTTCGGATTGATCGGAGCAAATATCCTTAACCAGAGCTTTTTCCCACTCGTTCCGGCGCCGCTTCGCGGAGCTATTGAACGAGCCTATGCGGCATCCGGCTTTGTACCACAGGGTCGCGACGGCGTTTCCGAGGTTCACGGCGATGATTGGCAAGTCGGCTTCACCGTTGGGGCTATTTTCGAATATTTGAAACGCGACCACGAGGGGTTCTTTCAGGATGGCCGGATAGGCGTCAGTTACCGGTACGGGATCAGCCACGATATAAAAGGAAGTGCCGAATTCCGGGGTGTGCCGACAATCGCTGCCGCAGGCTTGCCGGCACCCCTGCAGTTTCCTTTACCGAACGTTCTGCAAAACACATTTTTCAATCAGTCTGCGACGGCGACAGGCCTCAATCTTCCGGATATCATTCACTTCAGCATATATCAGCGGTTCGCCCAGAAGTTTGCGATCATGGGGGATGTGAACTGGACCCGTTGGAGTAGCTTGAAGACGATCAACATCAATTTCGACAGCGGAATTACCCCTTCGTCATCGCTCAGGATCGACTACAAAGATACAGTTCGGCTTGCCATCGGCCTGGAGTGGTATGCAACCAGGCAATTTACGTTCCGGCTCGGATTCGCATATGACGAAAGCCCGATCCGAAACGCCGAGACAAGAACTCCTCGAATTCCTGACGCCGATCGATATTTTGTCGCGGTCGGTGCCCGTTATTCTCCGACCAATTGGTTGGACTTCGATTTGGCTTACTCACATCTGTTCGTCGATGATTCGAGATCGAATCTGTTGGATTCGCAAGGCCACAATTTCCGCGGTTCATGGGACGGTAGCGTGGACATCGTGAGCGCTTCATTAACCTTGCGCTGGGGCGGACCGAAAGAGCATCCAGCACCGCTTCCTTCGGAGAAGCCTGGCAAGTCAGTTGTCAGTTACTCGAAATAGCCAAACCCCTCGGGAGATAGCCGGATCACCTAAAGCGTCGAAGAGGTGACCATGCAGGCTGCTTCGGGTCTTTGGAGGGAAAGCGCTCTGTCGCCTCCGTCGCGGATCGGACGTTGATTCCTAATTCTTTCCTGGCGACTGGATGCTTGCTCGAAATTTGAAGTCTCTAAGGCGAACGTCGAGGAAGTTCGGAGTTGAGGGCGGCACTTTGCTTCCGTTCAAATATTCGGGGTCAGCAGTGAGGACGAGGCCACGTGGCCAACTGACTAGCCTCCGCGCGTCGGTTTCTGACTTGGTTTTTCCTAACGCAACTACCCCTCCGATAAGGTGTATTAAGCCGCGTCTTGTATCGATCACCTCCTCCGGATGTGCGGTGCTCGAAATAATTACAGCGTGAATAGTCGTGGCGGGCTGACTTTGGGATGCTGGAGGCCCGGGATTGTTCCCAGAGGGGGGGCCTTCTTGCCCTACTGTGGTGCGGACATTTGTGAACGAGAATACATACATCTCATTATCTGACTGAATAATTGCATTGGGCGGCGCAGCCCCGAAAAAGCGGTCCAGAGGCTCGGGCATCGGGTAACGCGACAGGCTTAATAGCCAAACTCCTTCAGCCAAAGTTGCAGCAGCCTCGAAAGTGGTGCTACCCGTTGGCCTCCAGTCGGAAAGATTCACGGTGTCTCCGCTCAGAATATTTTGGGCAACAAGATAGGGGACTGTTACCGAAGAGCCGGTGTCGGTAAAAACGATGCTGCTGACCATTTCCTTAACAAATTGAATATCAACGACGATCGTCGAGTGCGGCAGGACCTGGACCACGCGGTCGCCGAGCACGTTCGTTGGGCTCTCCTCTAAAATACTCTTCTGAACCAAGTAGAATGCATGTTGATCAGCAGGGCTGAGTTGGTCGTACTGCGCCATGGTTGTGATATTAAGCGTTTGTTGGGCCGAGCAACTGAACGCCATCAAGATGGCGGCGACGGATCCAAAAAAAGAGCCGCTGGCAACCAGCTTTTTTGGCCGGCAGACGGGATCGTATGAGAACGGACTCGGGCGTAGTCTCGTCGCGAATCGTCGCATAGCCGATATAGTAACATAGATATTCTATATTATGAAAGTATGTTTTTACTTTATTTTATGAAGGCACAAAAGACCCGCTCCGAATCGGCCGACTCCTTTTAAGCATGCTCAGAAGGGAGTTCGTACCCGGAGCGAATATCTCGGAATTTTAGAGCATCGTCTTTCGGGTGACACTCATGTTCAGCGTGTTGGCTACCGAGAGAACGTGACGGGCCCTGTTGTCGCGAAGCGACGACAGAACTCAGCCAGGGGTGAGCTTTGGCGAACCCCTGGAACAATCCGGAAAAAAACGGCGCGCCCCAACGGGGCGCCAGATCAGCGGCGTCGCCTGCCTCTCTCGCCCTGATATCGGTCTTTCAGGGCGACGCCCGTGAAACGCATTGTTCCAGGGGTTCTGTCGTCGCTTCGCGACTACCGCTTCCGCTTCGAGAATACGATCTGGCTGGCGACGTTCGTCGCGGTGACGAGCACCATCAACACAAGCGATGCAGTCCAGGCCATCTGAATCTGGTAATCGTAAGGCAGCGTGGAGAAATTAAAAATGAGTACCGACAGAGACGCTGTCGGTTCCATTAAATTTCTCATCCAGTACTGGCTGAACGCTGCGGTGAAAAGAACAGGCGCTGTTTCTCCCGCTGCCCTCGCCACGGCGAGCATGATGCCAGTCATGATGGCCGGCAGCGCTTCAGGTAACACGATTCGGAAAATGGTTTGGAACCGGGTTGCCCCTAAGCCATACGACGCCTCGCGAAGCGCTTTCGGTACTCCAAGCAATGCTTGTTCCGTTGTGAGAAGAATGGTCGGCAGAGTGAGAACCGCCAGCGCTACACCCCCGGCCAGAGCAGAAGCGGTTCCAGTTGTAAGCACCACTACAGAAAATGCGAAGACACCGCAAATGATCGACGGGATTCCGGTGAGGAGTTTTGCAACGAATCGTACAGAGTTCGCCAGACGCGACGCGGGCTCGTACTCGCAGATATAGATTGCAGACAGAATCCCAAGCGGAGTCGAAAGCGCTAATGCGATGGCTACCATTATGAGAGTACCCTGGATCGCATTTCCGAAGCCGCCGCCGGTGAGTCCGGGCGCGGGTGGTAATTGGGTAAATATGGCCGGACTCAAAAGTCGGAGCCCATTTTGCAGGACCAGCCAAACGATTGAGAACAATGGAATCAAAGTCAGGAACGACAAGCCAACGCAGAGACTGGTCCAGAAATTGTCCCGAAGAATCCGCCGTCGAGAACGCGCATCCTGGGCTTTCAGAGTTCCGGCACCTACACCGACTGGAGCGATAGGGGAAATGGCCGTGCTCATTACCGAACTCCAGCAGTCACTTTTTGTGCGTGGCGTAAAACCGCTTCGCCGATCATATTCACGACCAGCGTCAGAAGGACCAGCGCGAGCGCCGCATACATCAGCGCGCTGATCTGTAAGCCTTTTGCTTCACCAAACTGGTTAGCTAGCAACCCGGCCAGAGTGCCTCCTGGTGAAAGCAGCGACCAGCTCAATCGCGGGCTGTTGCCGATCAACATCGCGACTGCCATCGTTTCACCCATTGCGCGGCCAAATGCGAGGATCGTTGCCGCGACGATTCCCGGCGCTGCCGTCGGTAGAAGCACGCGGAAAATTGTCTCCCATCGAGTGGCTCCGACCGCGTATGATCCTTCTCGAAGCGTCTTCGGCACCGCGACTAATGCGCTGCGTGAAATCGCGGTGATCGTAGGTAAAACCATCAACGCAAGCACAAGGCTCGCGGTCAGGGTGCTGTTTCCGAAAACTGGTCCCTTGAAAAGCGGGATGAACCCGAGCCGATCGGACAGCAGGCCGCCGAATTTTTGAACGATCGGAATCAGCACAGCAATGCCCCAGAGCCCATAGACGACACTGGGAATGGCGGCTAAGAGCTCAACGACAAACCGGATGGTTTGGCGGACACCTAGAGGCAGAAAGTTTTCACTTAAGAAAAGTGCGATGAAAACGCCAAGCGGCAGCGCGATACAAAGCGCGATCAGCGAAGTCAGCGCTGTCCCGACCAAAAATGGGAATGCGCCGTAACGGTCCCGGTTTGCATCCCACGCTGTGTTCGTGAAAAAGCCGAGTCCGGTCTTTTGGATAGCCGGCCACGCCGGCAGAACAATGCTCACCACGATCCACAACAGGGTGACCACGGCTGCGACCGACATGAGCCAAGTGATCACCAGGAAAAGGTCAAGCCTGCGCCTGACCTTTCCCATCGTGCGACCGGTTGAATCTGGTTGTTCCGGCATTTGCCCCTGTTTGATCTGGTCTTGTTATTGGACCGTGTTATTGGACCGTCTTTAGTGCGGCGAGGTCTTTGTCCACAATGTCCTTCGGAAGCGGGATGTATCCCAGCTCTTCCGCAAATTTCTGCCCGTCAGTCAGCCCGAACTCGACGAATTTCTTTACCGCCTCGCCCTGGTCTTTATTCTCATATTTCTTATAGAGCAAGATCCAGGTAAAGGTGGAGATTGGGTAAGCATCTTTCACCTCTGGATCAGACGGCCAGGCCCGTAAAAGGTCTCCTTGGAACTTGGTAGTCGCCAGCGTCGCTTCTCCAGAAGCTGTTGTTGCTGTCACGAATTGGCCCGCTTTGTTCTCGAGCGAGGCGAAGGTGAGCTTGTTGTTCTTGGCGTAGCCGTACTCAACGTATCCGATTGCCCCTGGAGACTGCTTGATCAGGGCCGTGACTCCGTCGTTTCCTTTTCCGGCGACACCGGTTGGCCAGGTCACCGAGGTGCCTTCTCCAACCTTGTCTTTGAATTCGGGATTGATCGCGCTGAGATGCTTCGTGAACACAAAGGTTGTGCCGCTGCCGTCAGAGCGGCTGCAAACCGTAATCGCGGTGTCTGGCAGTTTCACGCCCGAATTCGTCTTGGCAATCGCCGGGTCGTTCCACTTGGTAATTTTGCCGACAAAAATCCCCGAGTACGCTTCCCGCGACAATTTTAGTTCGGTAACGCCGGGCAAATTGTAGGCCAAAACGATACTGCCGGCGGTTGCCGGAATCAGAACGACTCCCTGCTTCACTGCGGCAATCTCATCATCTTTCATGGCCGCGTCGCTTGCACCGAATGCAACAAGATTCTGTGTGAACTGCTTTATTCCTGCGCCGCTGCCGACCGCTTGGTAATTGATCTGCACATTCGGATTGCTCTTAGTGTACTCCGCAATCCAACGCTGATACAAAGGGGCAGGGAAAGTGGCGCCAGCGCCCTGCAATTGGGTGCCAGCCGCGAACACTGTTCCCGCGGCCAACAAAGTCGCTGCGCTGCCAAGAAGAAGAGAGATTTTCATAGGGTGTTACTCCTTTCCAGTGATCAAAAACCGATATCGCGGCAAACTTTCTATTGTTACAATCCTGTGACAGGTGGGGCGGCATACGGCCGCCCCAGTTTTCGGTTTTCAGTTTTCGGTTTTCAGTTTCCAGTTCTTTGCTGCACGATGATGAGGCCTTGTTCCCAGGCTGCAGCCATAGAGAAACTGGGAACCAAAAACCAAAACGGAAAACTGGAAACTGAAGACCTTACGCGTCCACGAACTCTCTGTAGGTAAAAGGCTTTTGGTTTTCATCGGGGCATGCCTGGTCAAGTTGCTGTGCGCAACGCTGAGATATCGCCTGATTGATGAGGCTGGATTCTACCAAGGGCAGCATGGGCCGGTGGTCATGCTGATCTGGCACAATCGAATCCTGGCGATGCCAAGCATTTTTCAGCGCCGTTACCCGAAGCGGAAGGGTCTGTTGGTTTTGACAAGCGCAAGCCGCGATGGAGCGTACCTGTCCGAGTTTGTGCGCTGGTTCGGTATGGGATCGGTTCGCGGCTCCACCTCTCGCCGAGGCGGACTGGCGTTGCTGAACCTGATTCGGAGGGTCGACGAAAAATACGATATCTGTATCACACCGGACGGTCCGCGAGGGCCGAAATACCAGTTCGGACCCGGTGCGTTGCTATTGGCTCAGCAATGTAATATTCCTCTGATGCCGTTTCATATCGAGTATGACTCCTATTGGCGACTCAGATCGTGGGATGGGTTCGCTATTCCTAAACCTTTTTCGAAGGTGACTGTTACGCTGTTGCCTTTTATGAAGGTCTCTAAGACCGGTTCTGACGAGGAGTTCGAACGGGAGAGGCAACGGGTCGAGACGGTGATGACCGAGAGACAAGTGATGGTGTAGGTTGCTCGCCGCTTAGAACGCCGCTCTCCACGAGAAGCTAACCGCGTGTTGTAGTTTTCGTCGAGGCTTGGTAAACCGAAGAGGCGATGAGACTTTTAGTTACAGGCGGGTGCGGATTTATCGGCAGCAATTTCATCCGGCATGTTCTGGAACATTACGGACCGGAAAGCGTTACCAATGTTGACGCACTCACCTACGCAGGATCTCTCATAACGACTGCAGACATGGCGTCCCGCTTCGGTGAGCGCTATGAGTTTTGCCGCGCAGACATCGCGGACCCTAAGCGGATCGAGCAAATTGCGCAGAGACATTGCTATTACGGCTTGATCAATTTCGCGGCGGAGAGCCACGTCGATCGGAGTATTGAATCTCCAGAGAATTTCATTCACACGAATATTGTCGGAACGTCTGTCCTTCTGGAGGCAGCAAGGCGCTCAGGAATTAAGAGGTTCGTGCAGATATCTACCGACGAAGTTTATGGTTCATTGGGGCCAGAAGGAAAATTTACTGAGCAGAGCCCGCTAACGCCGAGTTCACCGTACTCTGCCAGCAAAGCCTCGGCCGATCTCCTGGTGTTAGCGGCTCACAAAACCTATGACCAGGAAGTGGTAATCACTCGCTGCTCGAACAACTACGGGCCGTACCAGTTTCCGGAAAAGCTGATTCCGCTGATGATTCTTCGCGCCCTTGCTGACGAGCCGCTACCGGTGTACGGGGACGGGCTCAACGTGCGCGACTGGATTCATGTCGACGACCATTGCCGAGCAATTTTCGACGTCTTGATGGAGGGTAAAACCGGAGAAACTTACAATATCGGAGGGGAAAACGAGCGGACTAACCTTGAGGTTGTTCACGCTATTTTAGAGCATCTCGGAAAGTCGGAGAGTCTCATCGAATTTGTCGAAGACCGCGCGGGCCACGATCGACGCTACGCAATCGATGCAACAAAGATCCGGCGAGAGCTAGGCTGGAAACCGTTGCATACCTTCGAGCGCGGACTGGACGAGACGATCGATTGGTATGCGCGAAATCGGAGCTGGTGGACGGAGGCACATCGCTCCCGATGAAGCCGCGTATCGCGGTGATCGGCAAGAACGGCAGACTCGGCAAAGCCTTATGCAATGGGCTCGGCGAGCGTTACGACATTTTGCCGCTTGGCCGGCAGGAGCTCGATCTGGAACAACCGATTCGCAAGCAGCTCCAACCGGTAGAGTTTGATTTGCTGCTTAATACTGCTGCCGCAACAGGGGTGGATTGGTGTGAGGAACATCCGCCGAGAGCGACCCTCATCAACTTCCGTGCAGTGGCAGAGCTGGCGCAAATCTGTGCCGAGCGAAGAGTACGAATGTTGCATGTCAGTACCGACTACGTCTTCGAAGGATCGAAAAGAGAACCGTACCGCGAAGACGATGTTGCCAAGCCGATCAATGTTTATGGCGAATCGAAGCGACTCGGAGAAGAAGCGGTTTTGCAGTCCAATGAAAATAATCTCGTTATTCGTGTTTCATGGGTCTTTGGACCGGAGAAACCGAGCTTTATTGATTCAATGTTGAATCAAGCGATGACGAATCTTTCGGTCGCAGCTGTTGACGATAAGTACTCGGTGCCGAGTTTCACCGGCGATCTAGTGGAGTGGATTCGACCCTGCCTTGTCGATACGCCTCTAACAGGAATCGTTCATCTGTGTAACGGCGGGCAATGTAGCTGGCGCGAGTTCGCTCAATTCGCAACCGACGTAGCGGACCGGGAAAGTGTGCCTCTAAAAACCAAAACTGTTCAACCAGTGAGCCTGGAATCTATGACAATGTTCGTTGCGCGTCGCCCCGTTTACACGGTCATGAGTACGGAGCGATTCGGGGATCTAACAAGTGTCCGTCCGCGCCCTTGGCAGGAAGCGGTAGAAGAGTTTGTGGTTAAGAAGTTTCGATCATGAAGAGAGGTTTTCTGGCGGATGGCGAAAAGGTTGTTCTGGACGTCGGTCGAATACAAAGCGCTAAACGCGCAGTCGCCGAGGAGGGCTTCTGTGCTGGTGGCTGTCTTCTTTTATTGGTTGTTCTAACTTTGATTATTGGCGCGGTTATCTGGGGCGGCCTTTCGACTTACCAGGGTGTCTACCTGATGACTTCGCCAGGGCCCAAGGCGTTTGAGCCTATCCCATCGGTTGCAGCGCAAAGCGCGGCTCGGGCAAAATGGCAGGCAATGCTTCAATCCATCAGCCAAGGACGAGCTACAGAGTTTAGATTTTCAGCGGAAGATCTGAATGCGTGGTTTTTTGGAGACGGTAGGAACGCGGATCTCGCTTCACATCTCCGGTTCGCGATTCAGAGCGGTACCAACCCAATCCCCGGTTTCGAACCGAGTGTGAAAGAAGATTGGCTGGTGGCTGACGTCAGCATCCCGCTCGGCTTCATGGCGGAGATTCCAGGCCTTCCAAAACTTCGGAATCGATACTTTAACGGGAGGATTGCGACTCGACTTGCTGTCGAAAACCAGGAGCTCAAGCTTAAGAGTCTGGATATCGAGGGGAACGGGCATCGGCTCCCATGGCTGTTTACCGGACAGGGTTATCGAGATACCGTGAAACAAACGCTGGAGCAGGGGATTCGTAGCCGGCTACCGGAAGGCGACGCTTTCCTG
>Ga0207684_10002058_pt1 | contig 20691 bp, 15 predicted proteins | sample KBSK5501metaG_FD_184342 | JGI IMG/M metagenome (GOLD analysis project Ga0207684, IMG submission 184342) | Corn, switchgrass and miscanthus rhizosphere microbial communities from Kellogg Biological Station, Michigan, USA - KBS K5-50-1 metaG... | ecosystem: Host-associated > Plants > Roots >...
GCATGGCTGCAGGAAGCAACAAGCGCAAGAAATCGGTATTGACTTCGTCTCTCAAAGTGTGACCATCCATATCGCTTTTGTACTCCATGAGCGATTAGCTGCATCTGCGTGCTCCTTTGTGGGCTCGCCGCCGTGTGGAAGTATGATGAAGCAGGTACTTCTGTCGTCTGGAAAGCTTTGGAATTCAAGGCGCCCACCGAGTTGTTCCACCATGTTACGCGAGACATGGTATCCCAGCCCCAATTCTGTATCCGAACCTACATCACTGACTGTGATGATCGCTGTATTGCCTGCTTGTTGCAGCGTTACTGTGATTGGAGAGCCTTTCGTAGAGTGCTCACGTGCGTCGGAGAGCAGATTGCTGAGCAGTTGTCTGAGCCGATCCACATCCACCTGGGCTTCCAGTGGCGCATCAAGACATTCACACGTAAGAGCAGAACCAGTACCTATTGAATACTCCTCAAGGACGGACTGACACAACTCAACCAGGTCACGGCGTTGCCGGTGGAGGATGAACGTCGGTGTCTCGATACGTGCGGCGTCCAGCAACTCTTGCACCAGCACTTCTGTCCTGCGAATCGTGTCCTCGATGCCAACGAGAGCCTGATCCACAATTGCTGCCACGTCTGCACCCTCGAGCTTCTGACAAAGAAACTGTGTCAGTTCCTTGAGCTGAGCCAGGGGGTTGTGCAGTTCCTGCGAGACAACCCTGATGATCTGGTCTTTCGTCGCATCGGCCGCAACAAGCTCGTGTGTTCGTTGCTGCACCAGCTGTTCGAGCGACTTGGCATGAAGCTCTAAGGCAAGCCACTGCTCCACGACCTGACGACGCAGTTGGTATGTATGCAACGCACGATCCAGCGCGGCCACAAAGTAGTCACGATCAATCGGCTTCAGGATGTAGTCATACGCTCCACCCCGCAGGGCCTGAATGGCGAGATCATGGTCGCCGTGGCCGGTGATCAGCAGCGTGAGGGTCTCTGGCCGCAGTTCGTGAATCTGCGCCAGCAACTCCAGACCGTCCATGCCAGGCATCTTGATATCACTCACAATGGTATCGTAATCATGCGCTCGAATCAGCTCGAGCGCTCTTTGAGCCGAGTTGGAGGTATCCACCTTCGCTTCAGGTAAGCGTAGAGAAACCATGTGGGGGAGGGCTTGCAGCAACGCCGGATCGTCGTCAACAATGAGGATGTGCGGGGAGTGCATCTGGGAGGAATGCGAAAGAGGAGGAAGAGCACTGAGTGACGACTCACCAAGTCGTGCATGTAGTCCGCTCTGAAGACGAATGCTCACGTGATCGAGCGTGAACAGTGACCATCCCGCTGTATCCAGAGCAAGCTGTCCGGGGATCCAATAGCCAAAGACAGAGACTTCTATGCTCTCGCCGCAATACAGTTCATAGCCGTCTAGTTCTAAAGAGTTCCATTCACGGTTATAGGTCAACGTCCCTGCTGCTTCATTATTGTTTTTCTCATCGGGCATAGTCAACCTCCTTTCTTTCATTAACACGGGTACAACGAGCTAGAGCGTTTCACAGGTGATCCTAGCCTATACTCATTCTCTATGAACCGACATATTGGCTGGATGCCGTGAGCCGTAGATCGTTGTGGGAGGACCTCCAGCAGGTGCTAGCGACAGAACACACCACTCTATTGATGACCTCACACTTACTGGAAGTGGCGTACATCGATCTCATACGCAGGAGTGATGGAGGTGAGCATGCGCCAACCACTGCCCCAGAGGTAAATGCCGTGACGGCTATCGCCGCGCAGGAGGTGGTGCGCGCAATCAAAAGTCCGACATCTCCGGCGGGTGCCAGATTTACTCTTGCGCCTGCGGCAAGGTAAACCAGAAGGTGGACCCTTCTCCTGGTGAGCTCTGGACACCAACCTGTCCTTGATGTTGCTCAATAATGGTCTGGCAGATATGTAATCCAAGCCCTAACCCGGTGCTGGAACCACTCTGCACTTTAATTCTCTTTACCTGGTAAAAGCGTTCCCAGATAGCTTGCTGTTCCATCGGGGACAGTCCTGGTCCCTCATCATGCACTGAAACATGCGCCATTTGCCCTTCGATCGCAAGGAAGACTTCAATGGGCCGATCAGCCGGCGAGTACTTGAGAGCGTTGGTCAGATAGTTGGTGACAACCTGACCGATGCGATCAGCATCGGCCACCACAGGAATAGTCGCCTCCGAAGGCACATGGAGAGGAATACTGCGTGCAGGGACCAAAAGGCTTTGATCCTGGACAGCCTCGCGGACAATGGTAACCAGATCGCAGGGTTCCAGCTTCAGTGCTATCTTGTTTGCCTGGATACGCGAGATATCCAGCAGGTCGCCCACCAATCGATTCTGCAGCCGTACCTGACGCTCTGCACGGTCGAGCAGGGTTTGTATCAGTTCGAGTTTGCTAGCCAGGTCATCGGCATACGTCCCATCCTCATCAATACTTTTTTTCACCTGGCGCATTGCTAACTGAATGTTGCCACTGATAGCCGTAAGCGGCGTCCTCAACTCGTGACCGGCCATTCCGAGAAACTCATCCATGCGCCGATTGGCTTCACGCCATGCGAGTTCATTTGCCTGAGCTTTGGCTCGTTCGTAGAGCAGACGTTCACGCTCGATCACCAGTGCTGCAAGTTTCGCTATCGCACCGGCGAGCACCGTCTCTTCTCCCGTATATTCGTGCTCCACGCCACCATAATCCAGCAAGATGATGCCGACCAGTTGATCGCCTACAAACATCGGCGCGATCAGCATTGTGCTCACACCATACGGGTTCAGTTGACCAAGGAATGGAGGCTGCATCATGTCGAGCAGCAACACCTCATGTGCGTGCAGCCGGGAGACAAGTTCAGGGTATGGGCTGTTACTCAAGCGGCCATACTGTTGCTGATCGGCTCGCCACTGATTTTCCTGCTCAGCCGAGAGTCCGACGACTACTACAGGGTGCAACACATCCGTCTCCGGCTCTATGGCAACGATGCCAACACGACGACAACCCAGGACACTACACGTCAGTTCGGCCAATCTCCGTGCTACTTCGGTAACAGTTGCTGGTGTTTGCTTCTCCACCGCTGAGTGCTCTCGCACAGAGTTGACGTCGTCAGGTATCCGCACGAGGGCCTCTGCCATCGCTAGCAAGGCATTCAGCGCGTCTTGGGTGCGTCGTTCCAGTCGCCGCCGCTCCGTAACATCGCGGTAGACACAGATAGCACCGATTGGACGACCTCCGAAGTTGTACACCGGGGCACCGGTGACGTTCAACTGTACCTCGTTCCCATCTTGTGTGCGCAGCATCACATCCATCGCATTCGTGCTCGTCAATACATCACCGTTCAGAATGCGCGATAGCGGCGATTGCTCCTCGGGAAAGGGCTGACCGTGCTCATCGAGCATCCACAACGTGGGTTTCCGTTCACGCCGCAAACGGAGCGAGAATTTGGGTTTGAGCCTGGTATCCAATGCAAAAAGGCCGCGGGCGACAGCATTTGTCCGCAAAATGTGCCCCTTGTCATCGTAGACGATCACCCCATCTGCCATCGCCTCAAAGGTTGCCTCCAGTTCATTTGCCCGCTCCTGCTCCTCTTGCTCTGCAAAGTGGGCTCGGCGCCGAGCAGACTCACGCTGGCCAGTAACAACAGCAATGATCACCCCTGAAAGGAAGAAAGGTGCAATCGGCAATAGAGCGTTCAAGGCGGTAACATCCAGGCTCTTGGATATAGGCATAAATATATAGGCGAGAGCTGCGGTACTGATGAGCGCAGAGAAGAGTGCTGGGCCAACACCCCAAATCAGTGCCATTACCATGATCACGAGCAGAAGAGGTCCGTCGAAGAAGTAGAAATGGGGAAACAAGTGTTGTACCCACAGTACTCCCAGCGACGTTACCCCAACAAAAGGGATACTCAACACATAACCGGTAAAGGGACGACGCCACCGTGGTATCTGGGCAACGGAGCGTTTGCGCCTCTGCGCCTGCTGTTGCAGACGTAGAGGCATGAGAGGTAGACCCCGACGTTCAGTCTCTACTTTTTTCGTGCTCATCTCTCCTCCTGCACAGGTTTCGCTTCGCTGATGCAAGTATAGCCTATCAGGAGGGGTTGAGGCAACAACTACAAGCCAAAGGTCACACTATCTCCCACCTAATCTGAGAGGAGCCTTACGCTTTATACAATTCTAATTCTCCAGGGCATCCTTTTTTGCTGTTCATGAGCATCCTACGCATCTTCACAGGCTATTATTCTTATTTGATTTGTACTGCCAATACGTCTTCAGAAATCATCGTGATTTACTGAGCTGTTCCAAAAACTCAATCACAACCTGATTAAACTCCTCTGGTTTTTCCATTCTTAAGCATTCCAGAGTCACCAAAGCCGCGAATATCGTAACGTATCACCTTGAAATCTCGTGCGAATTCGTCGAATTGATCATCCCACAGGTGGTTGTCTACCAGCCCACCGTGATTCAGCACAAGTGGATGTCCTTCGCCTGCGACTTCATAATACAGGCTTGTGCCATTTACTGCCGCAAAGCCCTTCTGTATTTGATCTGCTATAGCGTTACTCCTTTTTCTTTTATAAACATTCATTATCGGCCCTCGGTGAATTTCCCGCTATCCAGATTCAGATGCAACAGTTAAAAAGCTTTATCCCTACCCAGTAAGGAAACGTTCGTACTCGTAGATGACGGCTTCCTGTTCAGGAATTTCGATCGAACCTGGTCTCCATTCCTGAATGGTTGTTTTCGCCTCGCCTGCAGGAATTCCCTGTCCTACAAGATAGCAAGCCAGAATGGTGCCTGTACGACCAAGCCCAGCAACACAGTGAACTGCGACAGGCATTTCTCTGTCCAGGCAAAAGTGTATCATAGCAAGAGCTTGTTCAACCTGGTGAAGAGTCGGGGCCGTAACATCAACAATAGGGATATGTAGAGTTAGAATACCAACTTTCCTGAGAATCTTTCCAGGGAGCGGCTCCTCAGCAAGATTAATCATGGCTCTGATCCCCATCTTCCACAAGAGGATAATGGCATCTTCCGACTTTGGATACGCCATAGCGGCAAGTCTATGTTCAACGAGCCAGCTAAAGTGTGGAAGGACAATCTGTCTCTTCTCATCTTCAGTAAGGTCATATTCCTGCAAGAACCTCAATGGACTCTTCAAGAGTTGCTCGCGAAAGGCTGGTTCAAAATTCGCCCGTACTTTGATCTGGCGTAATACCTCAATGGACATGTACGTTTACCCTCTTTCCCTGGTTTCGCACTTTCACGCAACATATGCCAAGGCCAGGATACTCGGCAGAGATTCTCCAGTCAGTATTAATGATTGCCAGCTATCGCCCAGATCATGACTTACATAGATGCTTCCATCGTTTAACCCCGCAAAAAGATGACCCGGAGCGCTTACTAAAGCATAAGGAAGGTTCTTGAGAGGCTGAGGCAATCCTCCATTTAGCGCTTGCCACGGGCCATTGCCACGCCAGCGATAGATGAAAGCTTTCGCGTTACCTTTCGGGTTATGTGCTTCGCGCGGTCCTGGACAGGCCGAAATGAACCAGCAATCAGGGTTATTGGGATCGACAGTCAGGCCCCAGGTATAATGTCGATCGCGACCAGTATCAATACGTTGCCAGGTCTGTCCACCATCCTTACTCCACGCTGTACCACCTCCACCAGCTTCATAAGCTCGACCTGGCACAGTTGGATGCCATGCAAGTGCGTGAACATCTCGCTGGGCATTTGGGCGATGATCGCTCCAGGTCTGTCCTCCATCACTGCTATACATCAAACCACCCAGCTCAATCCCAACGATCAAAAGGGCAGCATCATGTGGGTTAGGTGCAACCCAGCGTACATGCGAGGTCCAGGGTCGCGGCGGGAAGCTCCACGTCGGCGCTGAGGGAATACTGCGTAGTGCTGACAATTCTTGCCAGGATTGCCCGCCATTCTCACTGCGGAAGAGCATACTGGGCTCGCAACCAGCATAAACGGTGCCATTTACCGGACTGACAGCAATTGAGAAGACATCCTCTTGAGGCAACTTCATATCTTGCCAGGTCCGGCCATTATCGCTGCTCTTCCAAACTCCCTTACCATGTGTACCAACATAGAGCGTGCCCGGATAGCGCGTGTCAAGCGCGAGACATTGGGCGCGACTATCTTTCAGGAGTAATTTCACATTCCAGACATCACCCTGCTGTTCGATATGCGCAACACTGTCTCCAGTTGTAGCGAAGAGTTCAGTCATCTCAGACACCTCCTTATTTTAGGCATCATGCCGTTAATACATGCATTTACTCACCTTTTCATATATCAGAGAGATGAACAAACAGCAACATCCAGTACGGTTAGTCCAGAATACCACATCTCGATGCAGGGACAAAAAGTGCAACGTATCTCCCGGTTCCCTCAAACTGCTTGCCATACATGCACATTACCATCCTCACCTGCTGAGGCAATACGTTGTCCGTCGGGCGACCAGGCTACTGTCCGAACGCTTCCATGGTGGTAATTATAGATGCACAATATAAGAAGTGACAGCAGCTTCAGGTTCAGGTGGCAATGAGGTAGTGATCTTCAACAACAAGACACGCTAGAGGTTGGATTGGCCCTGTCACAGTTGGGACAGTACTGCTTTCCCGGAAGCATGCAAAATGTTCCTCATGAAGGATATAGTCTAGTAGAGCCTGGTAATATACAATAGCATTCTCTTATGTATAATACGAACGCAAGCTGAGTTATTACAACAAAATCGTCATAATTCTGAAGTGTCAATTAGTAATCATTTACGAGAGAGGGTATCGCCTGTGACGTTGTCTAATATTAAAAGGATGAAACAGGAGAATATTTCTTGAAGAAAAGAACGATCATATTGAGTATGATTGCGCTGCTGAGCATAGGCATGATCTTCACATTTCTATTCCCTTTGCGAATAGTTAATCCTGCAATCTTATTCGCTAATGCAGCTCCGTCGGTCATTCCCAGCCTGCGTGAATGGCAAGGGAGTAGCGGATCATTTATGATCGATTCGGCCTCACGTATTACTATCGACCCTTTATATGCTGCACAGTTGCAGGACACAGCACATGTTTTTCAAAGCGATTTATTCGCAATGACTGGCAATTCACTCCCCGTTGTCATCACTAACTCTTCTGGAATAGGTGATTTTTCTCTGACTTTGAAGAATTCAAATCGGAGCATTGGCAACGAAGGGTATCTTCTGAAAGTGGGAGACTCCGTTGTTATCAGCGCCAATACAAGCACAGGCGTCTTCTATGGAACGCGCACTGCATTACAAATCCTGATGCAAGACCCTGCAAAAACGCATATCGTGAGAGGAACTGCGATAGATTATCCGAGATATCAAGAGCGAGGTTTCATGCTCGATGTCGGGCGCAAGTTTTTCTCCCTCAAGTTCCTGGAAGACTACGTGAAATTCATGGCGTGGTATAAAATGAACGACTTTCACCTGCATTTGAACGATAACGAGATCGATGGTGGCAAAAGTCCAGATTGGATGCACAAATATGCTGCATTTCGTCTTAATAGCCCTCGCTTCAAGGGATTGGCTGCCAAAGATGGTTCTTACTCTGAGCAGGATATGCGGGAACTACAAGCCGTAGCAAAGCAACATGCCGTCACCATAACGCCAGAAATTGATGCCCCGGCACATGACCTGGCTTTCACACAATACCGTCCAGACCTGGCAAGTAAGACAGGCTCGAAGGAGTCCCTTGATCTGACTAATCCTAAAACTTACACATTTTTGAATTCCATCTGGGATGAGTTTCTGCCCTGGTTCGATAGTCCTCAAATAGATATCGGCGCAGATGAATACACTACGAACAATGTTGACACGTACAGGCAGTTTATTAACACGTATGATGCTTACCTCAAAAACAAAGGCAAGACGGTAAGAATGTGGGGAACCCTCACCTGGATGACGGGTAACGTCGAGGTGAACAACGACATTGTTACTGATGTCTGGGATAATCGATGGGCCAATCCTTTAGCCACGGTAAAGCAGGGTTTCCAAATCATTAACGCGAATGACAATATCCTCTACATTGTTCCAAAAGCAGGATACTTCAACGACTACCTTGATACCAGACTGCTTTACGAGCAATGGGAGCCAAATATCTTTAGTTTTTCCAACCAGATCCTGAATCTGAACCCCAACGACCCTCACCTTATCGGCGGCATGTTCGCAGAATGGAATGACAAGCTTGGAAGCATCGTTAGTGATGCTGATGTACATGCCAGAGTCAAGCCCGCTATGCAAGTGCTGAGCGAAAAATTGTGGAGCGGCCCGACAACAGCCTTGACCTACGACCGGTTCCAGCAGTTAGCCAGCATCATTGGGGAAGCGCCGGGGACGCATTTGCCACAAACGTCTTAAAACTTAATAAGCTGCATGTCACTTGACCAGTTCACTAAGAACCTTCACGGTCAGGTCTGCTACTCGACGGAAAGCACTATCATTTTGCTGGCAATGTTAGTGCTCCCACGCATCTTGCTCCTCGCGTATATAGGCATCCACTTCCTCTGCGCTCTGATAAAGTCGATGACCGGGCAGTGTCTTAAGAATATCAATAACGTGAGGTTGCTCGATCGTCTCATTGTCTTCGATCGTGATAACAACCGTCGCATGTCGTCCCGGAATAAGCTCTGGTGTGCTGATCTCTATCTTGTCCCCAGGCAAAACGACAGTCTTCACGCGCACTTCAGTCGACATAGTTATCTCCATCATGGTATTTTGTGCTGCCCACTGCTAATACGTGCCTTTACACCATACCACAACAGCACAACTGTGCCAATGGGCCGCTCTTCCACCCTCTCACAAGGAAACATCGAAATTACCTCTACCACCCTGTGAGTGTGCTAACCTTCAGAACGTAACATGTAAAGTATGGTATGATAGAAACTTGCCAATCATTACCTAACATACTGAAATTGTCTTTACATAGATAATGCTGTTTCACTTTTTCATCTGGATAACGGGAAATTCACCGAGGGCCGATAAATTGGCTGTGGGCGCGATAAATCGGCCCCTACGGATAGCCAGATTATTTTGTGAAAAGTCATAATATATCTGTCGGCGAATGAAATCAGGCATGCAACTAGACAAGCTCATGAGGGAAAAGAAGCGCGGCGACCACCAGGTAACGCCTCTACTAAGGTACGCCATGAATCGCCTGGCAAGGCCCATATCAAATAGGGGCGTACCCTTGCGGTCGCCCTGGAGAAGGGTGGCCACCCTCCTCGCTTCAATATGCATATCCCTCATCTTCTTCTCCTTCCTCTTTCCAGCCCAGGTATCGGCCCACACAAGAAATTCATCTGTGGTATTACCCACTCTGCACATAGCCGTGGGTTTCGAAGATGATTCCAGGCTCAACTACTGGACTCCGGTACAGGTTACAATGAACAACGAGGGATCAAATTTCAAAGGTGTTCTTTCAGTTTCAACATATGCAGGCTCTTCACGGACTAGCATAGTAGTTGGCAATACCTTGCCCTGGAGTTACCAGGAATCCATTGTATTGCTTCATGGCATACAAAAACGGATCAACCTGAATGTTCCTTTCTACGAAACTCCAACAATACCACGAGGTATAGTAGCTACATTAAGCGACAGCAACGGCAAAGTGATCACCACCCAAACAGCTCAACCTTTCACATTAGAGTCTGGTTCTCTTCTCATCGGTATACTCTCAGACCAGACAGCAGAAAGTCCTGGGTTTAGCCCTCTCAGCCAAGTTTCACTTCCAGACTCAAGCAGATCAATCGAATTGGCAACCTTGAACGTCAGCACAATGCCAGATATGGCTGAAGTCCTCGACAACTTTGATGTCATTGTACTGGATGAATTTACGACAAGCACTCTTAGTACTGCCCAGTTAAGCGCCTTACAAACATGGATCAACCGCGGTGGCGCCTTGATTGCGGTCGGAGGTTCCGATTGGCAGCGCACCCTTGGCGCACTTCCACCTCAACTGTTACCAGTTGTTATACGCAGTTCAGGAATCCTGCCAGCAGGATCCCATTTGTTGCCTACCGGCAGTCCAACCATTGCAGAGACTGGAAAAAAAGCAACGGCTGATACATTACTGCAATCCATATCGATCAGTACAGCAACGCTGCCAGGTAGCAATGATACGAGACGGGAGGCGTTCTCCAATGTTGAAACTGTTCTGGGTACTGAGAGCACTCCTCTCATTGTGCAGGCACATCAGGGACAGGGAATCATCTGCTATCTCGCCTTCGATCCTGCCGTCGCGCCCCTTGTTCACTGGCCTGGAGCTATTGCTCTGTGGAAAGGTTTACTGCTGCGTACGCTGGGTGACCAATTCCTTATTCCCGCCATCGCTCCTACATATACCAATGGACCTGGACAATCGATTTTGCGCGGCGGATTATTCCAAATTCTCCTACCAGGCGCGCCTTTCCCAGTCTGGATACTTCTCATATTATTGCTCGGCTACATCACCGTCATCGGGCCAATTCGCTTTTTCATTGTGCATAACAAGTCAAAGGGAGAACGACAGAAGCGCTCTGACTGGAACTGGCGCATTATAGTAAGCAGTATTGTAGTCTTCTCTCTTTTCACATACGGTCTTGCTTACATTCAAAAGAGACCAATTATCAATAGCATCTCCATCATACAGATCAATCAGGGCGAGGAGACAGCCCATGTAACAAATTTTTTCAGTCTATTCATTCCTGGCGAAGGTAATTTCCAGATCCATATATCTGCTCAAAGTCTTGCTCAGCCAATGACGAATGCACTTTTTCAAAGCGATTCCCTTGTGTCAAATGTCGACGAGGGAATTGGTATTACTGTTCGACAAAATGAGACAAACATTAACCTGCTGAATATTGGTCCATGGACACTTCACCGCTTTGTTTCGGAAGGGGATCAAAAACTACAGGGTGGTTTGCTATCTCACCTGATATTACACAATGGCAGTCTATCGGGAACCGTGACAAATACATTGGATACAGGTCTGAGCGATGTGTATATTCTGATGAACCACAGCTTTGCTTACATTGACAGTCTTCCGGCAGGCCAAACCCGACAGGTGAACGTTTCACTGCATTACTCGACCCTTAGTGCCGGCTCTTCCCTGGCTGATCAGATTGCAAAAGCTAATCACTTACCTGTGCCTTATTTTCCTCTCGCAAGCGGCTCACAGCCGAAGAATGACCTCCAGCGTCACCTAGCCATCTTATCAGCTCTCAGTGGAGAAGGCTTTATTTATACCCCCTGTGGCGGTCCGTGTAGTACCTACGCGATTGCCGGAAAGCATTTGATAATAACTCCCCCTTTAGGAGAGCCGAAACTGAACTCAATAGATGGTAATGACCCATTGCTGGTGACAGGATCACCAGCAACATTGATTGGCTGGACTGATCAGCCGGTAGACACAACCAACGACGCTACAGTCAATGGTGCCAGCCCGGGTGGCACACACGATGATTTTGTTCAGGTACCGCTTAACGTCGATTTCTCCACATCATCGAGCCTTCCGCCTGGTCTTATCACCGGGCAAGTAATCAATGCGCGAGGGGATGGAGTGCAAACTACTTCACCAGGTGTTTATACTATAAACACGGGCAGTATTACTTTTGAATTCACATTACCTGATGCGGATAATTTGCAGGTGAACAATTTGACAATCAGCGAACCCCTTGTTATACAAACTGCCGGTATCAGTCAAGCGCAGGCACGACTATATAATTGGAATACGAATTCTTGGGATGCGATCACACTCAATAACCTTTCCTTTACAACGACAAACATTAAAGCGTACACTAGTTTAGATGGACGTGTGTTGTTACAAGTAGTCAATAAGAATACTTCTCAGGGTAAGCTCTATTTTGGCAGACCGTCACTGAGCCTGAACAACCCTGTCAACTAAAGGAATAGGTATGGCGAGCGGACATTCGTGGCAACAATTCATCAAACGTTTCATGGTTCTTGCCGCATCTTGCTTTGCATTTGTTGTGCTTTACTTTGTCATCCCCACACAAGCATTGGCACACGAACACATAGGTGGACCTATGTTTCAGGTGAAAGCAGGATTTGAAACCCACTACCGTGACGGGAACTGGGTTCCCGTGCAGGTCACACTACGTAACGATGGTCCTGATTTCAATGGCACACTATCACTCATCACTCCCACCTCACAATTCCAGGGGAGCAGTAGCCAGGGTATACCATCAAATTATCAGGTCTCCATCACTCTCGCTAATGGTGCCCAGAAGCAAGTGTCCATGTATCTACCGCTCTATTTCGATGTACAAAAAGTGACCGTGAAGTTGCTCGATAGTAGTGGCCGCACCGTTGGGTCCCAAACCGCTGCTCTCACTCCGCTTATGCCCGGCGATGTATTTATCGGAATCCTTACCGATCAAAGTTCGGGGTTCAGTTCTTTAAGCACATTGCCTCTCCCAAACCAGGGAGGATCAATCGTACTAGATTTCCTGAATGCAAACACTATGCCCAGTATGGCAGCAGCACTCAAGAATTTCAACATCATTTTGCTGGATAACTTTACAACGACTAACCTGAATGCAGATCAGTTGAGCGCATTGCAAAATTGGATTAACCAGGGAGGATCACTCATCCTGGTCGGAGGCCCTGAATGGCACCGCACACTCGGTACATTACCTGCGGGACTTGTCCCCATAAAGGTGTACGGATCAACAACAATTCCAGCAGGGACAGATCTCTTGCCTCCAGGAGGCCCATCGGCGCTACCTTCCGGACAAAATAACATACCAGTTACCGTCCATTCGCCCGTTTCAATTAGTGCTGCAAAGGTAATATCACAGGGGAATGACAGCAAAAGTGAAGTCATTCTCGAAGCACACACAACACCTTTAATTGTACAAGCACACCAGGAACAGGGTACAATTATATACCTTGCCTTTGATCCTACGCTCGAACCCATTCTTGGATGGCATGGTGCCAGTCTTCTATGGGACAATCTTTTATTACGCAGCCTGGGCGATCAGCTTCTTTCGCATGCCGGCATCTCACCTGGTATTGGGAGTTCCACTCAACAGGCGCAACCAATTTTGGCCAACAGAATGAGCGGCTTCTTACAATCGCTTCTCCCGTCGACTATTCCACCTCCATGGCGGACGCTTGGCATCTTGCTCTTCTGCTATATTCTAGTACTTGGTCCCGTGCGTTTCTTGCTTGTCAAGCGACTGAAAGGCCGTTATTGGAGTTGGCGTATCATACTGAGCAGCATAGTCATTTTCTCTTTACTCAGCTATGGACTTGCCTATATTGAAAAAGGTTCTTCGATTTTGAGCGATAGTATCACCATAGCTCAGCTAAGCCAGAATGGATCGTCTGCCCACATTACAACCTACATGGGAGTGTTTGTGCCTAACGAGGGTGATTATCAGGTCCACATCCCAGGCAATGGACTGGCGCAACCTTCACCTGATAATTTCTCTTTCTTTCAGAACGGCTCAGCTGGCCCAATCACAGGAGCACATACGACGGTTGTGCCGCAACAGGACTGGACAGATGTGAACCTGCAAGATGTTAATATCTGGACATTTCATACCATTCTCGCGGAACAAGATCGTCAAATACACCATGGCCTTGTCTCCCACCTCGCACTTCAAAATGGAACTCTCGTGGGTACAGTGACCAACACACTCGGTTATGCACTCAGTGATGCCTTTTTGTTGATGCCAAATGATGTGCTCAATCTCGGACACCTGGCTGCGGGAGAAACAATGCTTGTTCAGCTAAAGTTAAGCAGCTTACCACTTGCTGCCAACTCAACCCTTGCGGATCTGATAGCTCTAAGCACAAATTCACCAACTTACGACGCGCTGCCTGCGCAACCTCAGACCAGTTGGCAACGCCACCTGGCAATTCTGTATGCGCTTGATGGCGAAGGTCTTTTCAATTTCTCACCCGTTTGTACTGGCCTTTGTAATGGATCTGGCAATCCACTCATACCTATACTACCAGTTCCGCCAGGTATTAATCCTCCCTCATTTAGCAGCGGATCTACATCTGTGAGTTCTGTGGGTATTACAGCTACTCCCGGCTGGCAGTATATGGCCACGAGGGAGATTGATCCACTCCTTGTTTCCGGCTCTCCGGCTACATTGATTGGCTGGGCTGAGAATACGCGGGATCTAACCAATAATGTGACCATCAACGAGATAAATCCAGCGGGTCTCCATGAGACATTTATACAAGCGCCCCTTAGTATCAACCTGACGGGTTCGCTAAACCTGCCTCCCAACTTCATCGCCGGACAATTGATCGATGTCGCGGGCACCAATGCGCAGATCCGATTCCCCGGTGTCTATACAATCACAACCGGTAGTATGACTTTTGAATATGTGGTTCCTGAAACCGCCAATGTGCATGTCAATGCCCTGACAATTTCAGAACCGGCTGATACCAATTTAATTGCTTCAACTGGATCAGTTTCAGATGCAAACTCTTCACCATTTCGCTTATACAATTGGCATACCAACTCCTGGGATACCATTTCAGTTAATCAAAATACCTTTACTACGAACAATGTAGGTACATACATTAGTGCTACCGGGCGCGTGCTGTTGCAGTTTACGAACAAGAATAGTCAACTCGGTTCACTCATATTCGGCAAGCCAATACTCAACCTGCAAGGCGTTATTTCAGGTCAATTGTCTGGGAACAATTAGCAAAAGTACAGGGAGCATCTATAACAATTTATGATCAACATCCAGCATATCTATAAACGCTATCGCTCAGTTCACGCGCTAGAGGATTTCAGTCTTGAGATACCCCGGGGAGCAATCTTTGGTCTGATTGGTCCGAATGGCGCAGGTAAAACCACTCTTCTGCGTATTCTTGGAGCATTGATCCCACCCACAACAGGCCAGGTTTGGTTTGGCAAAGAAGAAGTCACCCAATCGCCAACAACTATACAGCGCAAAGTCGGATATATGCCAGACTTCTTTGGCGTCTACCCAGACCTTACCTCGGAAGAATATCTTGAATTCTATGCCGGTATCCACGGCATTTCACGCCGCAAGCGCCCAAACGTTGTTTCAGATCTACTCGAGTTGGTTGACCTTACCTCAAAACGGGATGCTCTTGTTGAGACGCTATCCCGTGGCATGCAGCAGCGCTTGTGCCTGGCACGCGCTCTGATACACGATCCCGATGTACTACTGCTTGATGAACCAGCCTCGGGACTTGATCCGCGAGCCAGGGTAGAGTTTCGTGAGTTGCTGCGAACCTTGCAGGGCATGGATAAAACCATCGTTATCAGTTCGCATATTCTGCTTGAACTGGCCGAGATGTGTAGTGATATCGCCATTATTCGAGCAGGACAACTGGTGATGGCGGGCGGTGTTGAACAGGTTACCCATAGCCTTGGTGGGGGGAACCAGATTGAAGTACGTGTATTGGAACGTGCAACCGATGCAAAACAGTTGCTCAAAGAAATGTCAGAAATCAGTAACTTACTCAATGAGAATGAAGATGGTAAGTTGATCCAGGCCGAATTCAGCGGCGATAATCAAGCGCTCCATCGCATTCTGGCCGAACTTATGGCACATGATATACCTGTTGTGTCCTTCGCGCCGCGCAGAGCTGTTGACCGGCTGGAAGAGGTTTACATGAGCATTACGGAAGGAGCTAGCGCTATATGACTTTTACAGCTTTGCTCATCAAAGAACTGCGCCTGCGCCTGCGTCGTGAGCGTTTCGTCTGGCTTATTATCATCTACTTGCTGGTAATGGGTTTACTCGGCTTCGGCTTCCTCCAGCGAGCAAATGCATTCAGCGGTGGCTATCAGGGTTACCTGCTCAGTCAGATTGGAGCGCAGCTCTACGCCCTGCTCTCATTCATACAGCTCTTTTTGATCGTGTTTATTGCACCTGCCTTCACTGCAACTGCTATTAACGGTGAGAAGGAACGACAAACTTTCGACCTGCTTTTGTGCTCTAAACTTTCTGCCTTCTCACTTCTTGCAGGAAAACTGATCGCGGGGTTAGTCAATGCGCTTTTACTGATCGCCGCGTCTATTCCCCTCTTCAGTTTGGTTTTCTTTTTTGGTGGGGTCTCTCCTGCACAAGTTCTCAGCACTCTGGTTATTTTCGTTATGACCGCCGTAGTTGCAGGCACTTTCGGTCTATTTTGCTCCACTCTTCTACGTCGCCCTACAGTTTCAACTGCCGCAGCATACATCTTTTGTGCCCTCTGGTTATTCGCCTATCCTGTGATATCCATTCTATCTCTAGGAAGTTCCTTGCCCAGTAATTCTCGCTGGTATATATGGATTCAGTGGTTGAATGCCTGGAATCCAATATCAGCGCTCAATAGTGCAGTGAGCAGTGGACAAGGCGCAGTAAGTAGCTTTTATTTGTTTCGCCTGCACCTGGCTCCCTGGGTAGCCTTTACGTTGGTGAGTCTTGTTGTAACCGTAATATTGTTCTTTCTTAGTATTGTATTCGTTAAGCCGGACCCTGCCAGTCGATTTCTTCCCTGGTTTCGATACCTGGGTAAGAAATCGGAGCAGTCTTAGCACTGACCCACCTTGTCAACGACGCCACACAGCCAGGCAAGTCAAAATGAGACGAATTGAAAGGCTAGAGAATCATGGTAACCAATGCACCTTCACGCCATTCAGCAATAGCGCATGATGACACAGATGGTGAAAGGTTCATCGAAACCCTATACCCATGGCGCAGAAGGCTGTGGATACAACAGTTACTAAACTGGACAGAAAATGGAGTAATCATAGGCATCATATGTGTATGCTTTCTGTTGCTGATCTCGCGCTTCATTCCATGGGCAAATGTTTCATATTGGGCTTTTGGAATTGCCATTGTTTTCCTGCTTTGCGCAATCGGAGCTGCATTAAGGTATCGCCCCTCCTTTGCGCGCAGTGCCCATGTAATTGATACACAACTGGCACTGCATGATCGCTTGAGTACGGCCTGGGAGCTTCGAGACAATTCCGCTCCCATATCAGTCCTGCAACGGCGTGATGCGCTCGGGCAATTGAGCAAACATACACCCGCAACTACGATTTCTCTGAGGCCAGGACGCATTCGCCTGCTTTCATTCGGTATTGCTGCAATTGTGCTTGTTTGGCTCCTATTGATACCCAATCCAATGAATGCTGTACTTCAGCAGCAGGCTGTCTTTCAGGCTCGACTTAACAGGCAGATTGCAGCTATCAACCAGGCACGTGCGGTGATCTATAACCAGACAGCGATCTCAGCACAGGAACGCGCCGTGATCGATAAAATCCTGCGCGATGCCTTAGCTCACTTGCAACAGTCAAGTAGTGAGGAACAAGCACAGCAAATCCTGGCTCAGGCACAGTCAAAACTCAACCAGTTACGTGACCCTCAAGCAAGTCAAAAAGCGCAGGCACGTGCAAATGCCAGTTCAGCACTACAAAATAGTTCCAATGCTAATTTGAGCAATGCAGGCAAGGCCCTTGCTACAGGAGACAACAAAGTCCTGGATAGCTCCTTGCAGAATCTCGCTTCTCAACTAAATAATATGACTCCAGCGCAGCGCGCACAACTTGCGCAACAGATTGAGCGTGCAGCCAACGAGGCGCAGAATAATCCTCAGCTCAGTTCTGCTCTTCATCAGCTCGCAAAAGCTGTCGCTGACGGAAAATCTGGTGAGGTTTCCGACGCAACAAAAACACTAGAGTCTGCTGCCGCCCAGGATAGTGCGAACCAGGCCACTTCTGACAGTATCGATCAGGCATCGCAATTCCTTCAAAATGCTGCAAATGCACTTGCATCATCTACAGATAGCAGCAATGGCCAAAATTCTAGCCAATCCCAAACGCCTGGTCAGGGTCAGAATCCAGGACAAACTAAAGCTTCCGGCCAGGGACAGGGCATTAGTGGTCAGAACAATACGAATAACAGTTCCGGGAAAAATGAACAGGTATTCGTGCCAGGGCAAGTCGGCTCTGGCACAAGCAACATCAGCGTCGACGGCAGTACAGGCACTGTTCAGTCCGGTAAACCTGTACCATACTCACAGGTCATTGCACAGTATTCGCAAATGGCCCATGACGCCATTAATAATAGCAATATTCCTCCTGATTTGAAAAATCTTATTCAAGACTACTTCAACTCATTAGAAGGGCGACAATAATAGTATGGCTAATAAGCGTGAAAGCACTTCACCAGTGACCGGAGTAAAGACAGCAAACGAAGCCAAGCTTGAAGATCTCAAAACGCAAAGTGGTGATGACGTTGCAATTTCGGATATGCAGGCAGAAACAGAGCAACCTGGCGAGGCCGATATCAAAACGTTTATGGAAATTGTTCAACAGTTGGAAGATGAACTCTGCTCAATTGTTGTTGGCCAGGAACGAGTTATCCGAGAATTGCTCCTGGCCCTATTCTCAGGGGGTCATGTGCTGCTGGAAGGAGTACCAGGTCTCGGTAAAACTTTGCTTGTGCGTACCCTTTCAGAAGTGCTTGAACTGAAATTTGCGCGCATTCAATTTACACCAGATTTGATGCCAGCAGATATTGTAGGCACAACCATCGTCACTGATCAATCAGACCACAATACAGCCGGGAGCCGGCGTATCTTCAGTTTTCAACCCGGCCCTATCTTTGCAAATATCGTCTTAGCTGACGAGGTAAACCGGGCAACACCTAAAACGCAATCGGCTCTCCTTGAGGGTATGCAAGAACACACTGTCAGTGTAGGAGATGCTACACGCCCTCTGCCCAGGCCATTCTTTGTATTGGCAACCCAGAATCCGCTGGAAATGGAGGGTACTTATCCATTACCTGAAGCACAGCTTGATCGTTTCTTACTCAAAGTTCTCGTTCAATTCCCGAAAGCCAAGGACTTGATGCGGATTATCGACACTACCGTAGGATTGCAAACAATCCAGGCCAAACAGGTCGCTTCTGGCGAACAATTGATGCACTTAATAGAGACCGCTCGAGCTGTTCCAGTGGCAACGCACGTAAAAGAGTACGCAGTACGCCTGTTGTTGGCAACCCATCCAGACCAGGAGGATGCGCCTGAATCTGTTCGCAAATACGTTCGCTATGGGGCCAGCCCTCGCGGTCTGCAGGCGCTCATTATGACGAGTAAAGTTCGGGCTTTACTCGAAGGCCGCTACAACGTTTCCCTGGAAGATCTGCAGTACGTTGCTTTTCCCTCGCTCCGTCACCGTATCATCCTCAACTTCGATGGCTTAGCCGATGGGGTAACACCGGAGGATTTAATCGAAGCGATTATTGAAGAGACCTCAACGTCATAACGCAAGAAGAGGAGACCACAATGGGTAACGAGAGCAGCATTGCACGCTTTCCTCTTGACGCCAGTACATTACAACGCCTGGATACCCTGGCCCTTATAACGCGCAAATCAATGGCGACAGGGCGACCAGGTCGGCGCCGATCACCTCTCGCTGGCTCATCAATGGAGTTTGCAGACTATCGCCGCTACACTCCAGGCGATGACTTTCGCCGTATCGATTGGCGGGCATATGCGCGACTGGAAAGACTCTTCCTGCGTGTTTTTGAAGCCGAGGAAAACCTGACGGTAACGATATTGATTGACTGCTCCAACTCTATGCAGCATGGAAAGCCTTCAAAAGCCTCTCTAGCATCCTCCATAGCTGCTGCATTATCATACGTTGCACTAAAATGTGAAGATGGGGTCATCGTCGGAGCACTCACCGACCGGTTAGCAGCCTATCGCCGAGTTGGCAGTGGTAAACACGCTATCTGGACGATTGGCGAATTTCTCAGTCACTTACCTGATTCCGGCTCAACCGACTTAAATCGTGCGCTCTATGATCTTGGCAGAGTAGTGACAAGCTCGGGACTTACTATCGTGATCTCAGACTTTCTGACTCCAGGTGGCTACCAGGTCGGACTCCGCTCCGTACGCCAGTTACGTCAAGAAGTGGCTCTGTTGCAAATTCTCGCTCCGGATGAGATTGAGCCAGATTTACAGGGTGACTGGCACCTCCGGGATAGTGAAGGTTCTGGCAGGGTCGAAATAAGCGGCACACCTGCTGTTCTACAGGCATACCAGCAACGACTTCTTATGTTTATGCAGGAACTTGCTTCATTCGCTCATACCCAAGCAATGACATATGCGATGATCCCCAGTGATACGGCTCTTATCGATGTTGTCCAAAGACTGCTAAGACAGGTAGAGATAGTCAAATGAAAACATTGATAGCCACACCTCCAACGATGCTGCTCATCTACCCTACGGGTCAGGAGGTGTGATATGAGTTTACTTATTCCTGCGGCGCTCGCCTTCAGCATCATTATACCGGCCATCCTCCTGCTCTATTTCATGCGTCCCAAACGGCAAGAGCGAGTAGTGAGTAGCACACTACTCTGGAAACAGGCGTCACAAGATCTACAAGCAAGTCGCCCCTGGCAGCGGCTGCGTATCACAGCGCTCCTTCTCCTTCAGATACTCGCGGCAATTGTGATCGTACTTGTGCTTGCCCGCCCAGCCACTTTTATACGCAGTCCTATCGGTGGTAATACTATTATTATATTACAGGCATCAGCCAGCATGCAGGCTACTGATGTTCCTCCAAGCAGATTTGAGGAAGCTAAAAGCAACATCACGAATTTGATTGACGGACTCGGACCCAGTGACCAGCTTTCACTTATTACTATGACACG
>Ga0207684_10002060_pt1 | contig 20683 bp, 15 predicted proteins | sample KBSK5501metaG_FD_184342 | JGI IMG/M metagenome (GOLD analysis project Ga0207684, IMG submission 184342) | Corn, switchgrass and miscanthus rhizosphere microbial communities from Kellogg Biological Station, Michigan, USA - KBS K5-50-1 metaG... | ecosystem: Host-associated > Plants > Roots >...
GACTATGAGGAACCGCTGGTCCGCCTGGATCCAGCCACCGCCCGGTGGGTCCTGACCTCCGCTCACCTACCCTGGATCGGCCTTCGCACCAGCGCGGCCGACGGCGCGCATGTGGCGTTCCTCTCCGGGGTGATCAACCCGGTCGGATGCAAGATCGGCCCGGACGCCACGCCCGCCGGGGTAGTAGAACTCTGCCGTCGCCTCGATCCGGACCGCGAGCCCGGACGGCTGATCCTCATCTGCCGCATGGGCGCGGACCAGGTCGCTCACCGGCTGCCTCCCGTGGTGGCCGCGGTCACCTCGGCCGGGCACCCGGTCGCGTGGGTCTGCGACCCCATGCACGGCAACACCCGGGTGACCGACGACGGACGCAAGACCCGCCAGCTCACCGCGGTGCTGGAGGAGTTGCGTGGATTCTTCACCGCGGTACGCGGCGCCGGGGCCTGGCCAGGCGGCGTCCACCTGGAGGCTACCCCGGAGGACGTCACCGAATGCCTCGGCGGCCGGCCGCCGGTTACCGAGCAAGACCTACCGCGTCGCTACACCACGGTGTGCGATCCGCGGCTGAGCCCGCATCAGACCAAGGAGGTCGCCCGCCGGGTGGCCGAACTGTGCCAGGCCGGACGGCCGCGCGCGGCACAAGGAAGGAAGTCGCGATGACCAGCATTCCCCTGCAGCTTGGTGACGAGCTTCCGCAGCCCTCCGCACCACTGGGCGTGCTGCCCGAGTTCGCCGCGGAGCGGCACGGCGAGACCCCGTTCCTGTCCGATGTGCCGTGGGCCGGTTACGGCAAACCGGTGGATACGGTGGGCGATTTCGCCACCGCCGTTCACGACTACGCCGACCGGCTGTGGGCGGCCGGCATCCGCCGCGGCGACATGGTGGCCGTAGTCCAGCGCAACCACGTCGAGGTGCACGCCGTGATGTGCGCGCTGAGCCGGATCGGGGCGCTGCCCGCGCTGATCTCTGCCGCCATGGAGCCTGGTGAGCTGCTCGAATGCCTGGCCCGGATGGACCGTCCCTGGCTGGTGGTGGACGCCGCCGGCGGCGCGCAACTGGCCGGGACCTCACACGCCGTCTCCGCCGTCACGCAGCGGGTGATCTCGCTGGCCGAGACCGGCTTGCCGTGGGTCAGCCTGGCCGGCGAGCACCAGGCGCACCAGGCGCACCCGCGGCCCGAGGACGAGTGGGCCGTGATCACCCACTCATCCGGCACCACCGGGGTACCCAAGCTGGCCGCCCATTCCACGCGGTCCCTCTTCGGCATGGTCGCCCCCCAGATCGCGCTGTGCCGGCAGTACGGGAGCGAGGGCCTGGCGGCCAAGCACCTCTCGTTCGTGCACGTCCGCACGTGTTCGGGCGTGCTGTCCTTCCTGGAGGTGGCGATGCCGCTGCTGGCGATGGCCAACCCCCACCCGGACCATGTCAAGCGGCTCCTCCTGGAGCACAAGCCGGTGTCGGTGGAAACCCACCCGAACGTCTACATCCAGTGGGAGCGGCTGGCCGCCGATCCGGACCGGCCATTCGGCTCGGTGCAGCGCTTCGTCAGCACGTTCGACGCGATGCACCCGCGGACCATCCGCGCCCTGCTCGCCGGGTCCGACCGGCCTGATGCGCACTACCTGCAGGGCTACGGCCAGACGGAGACAGGCCCGGTGTCGCTGCGGATCGTGCCCGCGTCCGACGCGGGGGCGTACCAGGGGCGCAACGTCGGCTTCACGGCCGGTGGCTCGCAGGTGCGGGTGGTCGGCCCGGACGGCGCGCCGACCGCGGCAGGCGCCGTCGGCTCCATAGAAAGCCGCTCCCCCGGCCGGATGCGCGGTTATCTCGGGGGCGCGGCCATGCCCGCCGACGACGAGTGGTGGCCGATGGGGGACATCGGCCGGGTCCTGCCGGACGGCTCGCTGGAGTTGCTCGACCGCATCGTCGATCACGCGGGTGACGTGGAGAGCCTCCTCGTCGCGGAGGACAAGCTGCTGGACATGTTCCCCGAGCTGATCGAGGTCGTCCTGATCAAGCTGGGCGAGGACGACGGGAGCCTGGCCGCCGTGGCGTGCCCGGCGCCGGGCACGCAGCTCGACGTGCCGCGCTTCCAGGAGGCGGCCCGCGAACTCAGCCTTGGCCTGGTGCCCGTGCACGTGTGGCCCTGGGAGTCGCTGCCGCTGACCGGATCGTACAAGGTACGCCGCATGCACCTGCGCAAGCGGCTCACGGCCGTCCTGCGGCCCGCCCGCGCGGACAGCACGCCCGCAGCGGCCAGGTGAGCTCGGTGGCGCACCTCTGGGATCTGGTGTCGCGCGGCGTCCATGACCGCGCCACGCTCGACCTGCCACGGCAGCAGGAGAGGCAGGTAAGGCTCACCGACCTGCTCAGCCGGGCGGAACGGACAGCGGGCCAGGTCCTCGCCGAGCTGGCGGGGCGCCGGCCGCGCCGGGTCGGCCTGTTGCTCAGCAACGGCGAGCCGTGGGTGCGGGCCCTCCTGGCCGCGCTGCGCCTCGACGCGGTCGTGGTGCCGCTGCCGCTGCCGATCGCCTTCACCGGATTCGACGCCTATGCGGCACACCTGGCCCGTATCGCGGCGGACGCCCGCCTCGATGTGGTGCTGGTGGACCACTCGTTCGGCTCGGCGACGGCGGCCAGGGTCGCCGCCGCGCTGAGCCAGAGCACCCCGGGCGCAGCGGCGCACGGCTGGCCCGCGGTGATCGACGTGACGCGGCCGGCCGATGCACCGCCACCGGCGGCCGCGTTCTCTGGACGGGAGTCCAGCGACAACGCGGCCGCCGTGATCCAGTACACCTCCGGCAGCACCTCGGCGCCGAAGGGTGTCGTGCTCACCCACGGCAACATCGCCGCCTCGCTGGCCGCGATGGCCGAACGCACGGCCTGGACCGACCAGGACGTCCTGGGCCTCTGGCTGCCGCTCTTCCACGACATGGGCCTGTTCTCGCTGCTGGGCGCGATCGTGGCGGGCGGGTCGGTGTGCCTGTGGCGGCCGGCCGACTTCGTGCGCAGGCCAATGGGCTGGCTCGCCGAGTTCGCGGCGGCCCGCGCCACCGGGCTGCCCGCGCCCAACTTCTGCTACGACTACCTGGTCGACAGCGCCCAGCGCGACGGCATCCCGGGCGGGCTCGACCTGTCCGCCTGGCGTTTCGCGATCAACGGCGCTGAGCCCGTGCAGTTGCGCACCGTGCAGGCGTTCAGCCGGACGTTCTCCTCCTGCGGGCTTCGCCCCCATCTGATCCGCCCGGCGTACGGCCTGGCCGAGGCCACCCTGATGGTCACGCTGCCCGCGCTGAACGAGCCGGTCCGGCATGTCCTGGCCGACCGGGCGCAGCTCGGCTCGGGTGACCGGGTGCGGATCATCGAGAACCCGGGCCGGTCCGGAGCCCCCGGCCGGCTGGCCCGCACAGTCGTTTCCTGCGGCAGCGCGGTGCCGGGCATGGGCGTGCGCGTCGCCGACTCGTCGGGTACCGCATGCCCGGACGGAACCGTGGGCGAAATCCAGATCTCGGGGCCCTCGGTGACCAGGGGCTATCTCAATGTCCCCAGCACGGCGCAGCCGGTCACCCCGGACCGCTGGCTGCGCACCGGTGACCTCGCCTTCATGTTCGGCGGAGAGGTCTACGTTGTAGGCCGGCTCAAGGACATGATCATCGTCCGCGGCCAGAACTACTACCCGGAAGACGTCGAGGAGATCGTCCGGACGACACCGGGAGTCGACCGGCGGACCTGCGTCGCATTCGCTGCGCCGGACGAGGGCACGGAGCGGTTGGTCGTCTTGTGGGAGACGCGGCTGGATCCGGAAGCCGCCGCAGCCCGCACTTCCCAGATGCACCACCGGATCCGCGACCAGCTGGGAATCGGCGCCGTGGACATCGTGCCAGTGGCCCCGTCCACCATCCCGCACACCACGTCAGGAAAGGTCCGGCGCACGGCCGCCGAGCGCCTCTGCAGCGAGAACAACCTGGTCATCTCCCCTGGTGAACTCGCCAGCCGCACTGAAAGGGCCACCCGGTGACCGAACTCACCCGCACCACCACCGACTGCCTCGATGTCGTTGTCCACACCCTGGCCGACCAGATCGGCATCGACCCGGACCGCATCGACCCGGACCGCCCGCTGGCCGCGGTGCCCGACATCGAGTCCATCCACGTGCTGCGCTCGATCAGCCAGGTGGAGGAGGCATGCTCGGTGGTGATCCCGGACGACTTCCTCTTTGAGACCGCGACAGTGCGCGAACTGGTCGGGTTCATCGTCGGCCTGATGGAGCAGCGGTGAACCGCCCCGCCGCGCCCGGCGTGATCCAGGCCGGGCGGGCCGGGCGGGCCGGGCTGGCCGGGCTGGCCGGGGCGATCGGGCGATTCGTGCTCACGCCTGCCGAGCACGCACGTTACGACACGGATGCGGCGAGCGCGGCCCGCTGGCTGCAGTTGGCGGAACCAGAGATCACGGCCCTGGCCGACGCGGGACTCCCGCACCTCACGGACAGCCGGCACGGCCCGCTGTTCGACTACACCGACCTGGTCAACACGGCGATGTTCTGCGGCAGCGGGCAGAGCGTGCCCGAGCTGGCGCTCCGCTTCCTGCTGCGGTTCGCTGTCTCCCCGGCCGAAACCTGGTACGAGCCGAGGAAATGGCTGGTGGGGATGAGGCTGCCGGAGGTACCCGGTCCGGAGCGTGACCGCCCGTTGATCCGGGTCCGGGTGCCTGACCTGAGCGCCGACGGCGTCGCCGAAGTGCCGGAAGCCGAACAGGACGGGTTCATCCCGCCAGCGGGCACCGAGCCGATCGCCCGGGGATACCAGCTGGTGGTCCAGCTGAGCGGAGCGCCGGGCACGCTGGCCGACCGGCGGGTCCGCGCCGTGTGGACCGAGGTGGTCGGCGCCCTCGCCAGCGGCGAAGTCATCTACCAGACCGTCCCGGAGTCCCTGCGGATGGCCCACCAGCAGGCGTGGCAGCTGGGCATGGCGGACTGCATCGTGGTGAGCAGGCTGCTGGCCGAGCGCATCCGCAAGCTCGGCTTGCCCGCGCGCGCCCGCCGTGGCTACCTCCTGGGGCTGGTCGGCAGCGATCACGCCTGGTGTGAGGTCCATGAGGGTGGCCGCTGGCAGCCGCTCGACGCGGTGTTCGCCTTCGCCGCGGCCGGTGGGGCACCGGACCGGAACCTCAGGGTGGACGCGCCGGCCTTCGCCGAGGCGTGCTACGGCGGCCGGTTCAACCGGCTGCTGCCCTGCACCGCCGATGATGCGGCGCCATTGGTCTATTTCGGCGAGCGGCCCGCGCCTGGCTGGGCACTCGCCGGCATCAGCGCCCGGCCGTGGCAGTCGGCATGACCAGCGCACGGCACCTCATCCAGTCCGGTCTCGACCTGCCGGTCCTGCTCGACCGCATCGGCGACGACGACGATCTGATCGCGTCCGGGGTCAATTCGGGCGAGATGGTGCGGATCGCGCTGAACTGCGAGCAGAGGCTGGGGCGGGTGCTCACCGACGACGAGCTGGCCGGGCTCAACACAGTGCGCGCAGTGGCCGCGCTCATCGAGGAAACGGCAACGGGTCACGAGCTGGCCGAGAAGGCGGTGGACTGAGATGTGGCTGTCCCATGTGCTGCGGCGGAACCTGGCCCGCGACCCTGAGGCGCTGGCCATGCGCGACCCGCGGCGTGACGTGTCGTGGCGGGAGTTCGCGCGAGATGTGACCGCGCTGGCGGCCATGCTGGCCGACGCGGTGCCCCCAGGGGAACGGGTGGCCGTCCTATCAGGGAATCGCGCGGAAGTGCTCGAGACCTATTTCGCCTGCACCGTGGCGGGTGTCGTGGCCGTGCCGCTGAACCCGGGCCTGGCCGACCCAGAGATCGCCTACATCCTGGACTCGGTCGCGCCCACGCTGGCGCTGGCCGAGGGCCCGGGCCGGGAACGCCTGGCGGCGGGTCACCCGGAACTGCCGCTGGCGGCGATCGAGGACGTGGCCGACCTGGCGGACGCGGCGGATCCCGCTGGCCTGCTCGACCGGTGCGCCGGCCTGACCGCCCCGGTAGCCATCCTGCACACCTCCGCCACCACTGGGCACCCCAAGGGGGTGCTGGTCGATCAGCGGTCGTTCCAGCTCAATACCCTGTCCTGGCTGGCGGATGTGGATGTGCCCGGCGGCACGGCGTTCCTCAACGCCTGCCCGCTGTTCCACGGCAGCATGGTCATCGCGCTTGACTACCTCGCCGCGGGGGCGACGGTGTGCGTGCTCGACCGGTTCACCCCGGCCGGCTGCCTGAGCGCGCTGCAGACGTGGCGGATCGAGCACGCCTTCCTGGTACCGTCCATGATCCGGTTGCTGCTGGAATCCCGCGCGCTCGCCAGCACCGACCTGAGCGCGCTGCGGCTGGTGGCGCACGGCGCCGCCCCGATGCCGGCCGAACTCGCCGAGCAGGCCCGGGCCCAGCTCGGGGTGGACCTGCAGACCATTTTCGGGATCACCGAGGGCGGCGGCCCGGTGATCTCCCTGCGGCCAGGCGACAAACCCGGCGACCCGCCCGTCCGGGGTGCTACCTGCGCGGGCGTCCCCATGCTCGGCACCGACGCCCGCATCGTTGACTCCCGCGGCCAGGTGGCCGGTCCGGGCGAGATCGGCGAAATCCACCTGCGCGGGGATGGCCTGATGCACGGCTACTGGCGCGACCCTGGCGCCACCACGGACGTGCTCACCGGCGGCTGGCTGAACACCAGGGACCTCGGCTGCCTCGGCGCCGACGGTTACCTATGGTCGGTGGACCGCCGGAACGATCTGATCCTGCGCGGTGGCCAGAACATCTACCCGGCCGAGATCGAACATGTGCTGCGACAGTCGCCCTGCGTCGCCGATGCGGCCGTGGTCCCCGCTTCCTCCACCGCCTGGGGACAGACCCCGGTCGCGTTCGTCCAGCCTTCCGCCGGGTCTGTCGTGGACGAAGGAGACCTCATCGACCTGTGCGTCGGCCAGCTCGCCGGTTACAAGCGGCCCAGCCGTTTCGTAGTCATCGACCAGGTCCCGCGCAACCCGGCCGGCAAGATCCTGCGCCGCCAGTTGCGTGAGCAAGCCGAGCGGCTGACGGCGGGGAATCCCGCAGAATCCGAGGAGGCCGCTCAGTGAGACCGGATGACCAGGACCCGTCCCGCCCGCTATTGCCCGAGGTGATCGGCGGTGCCACCGGGCATCTGGCGATCCCGCTGGCCGGCACCGCCCTGTTCCAGTGGGATTATGACGCCCATGACGAGCAGCTGCTGAGCCTGTACGTCCGCGGCAAGCAGCGGCAATGGGATGCGGACACCAGGCTCGACTGGAGCCATCAGCCGGATCCCGAGGATCCGCTCGGCATGCCCGACCATTTCCTGTGGATCGCGGGCTCCGCGCTCTGGGACCGGCTGCCAGAGCGCGAGCGGGTCCGGGTGCGGGTGCACACCGCTGGCTGGATGTACTCACAGTTCCTGCACTCGGAGCAATTCGCGCTGCTCGGGGTGGGCAAGATCTCTCAGACGGTTCCGCAGTTGGATGCCAAGCTCTACGCGGCCACCCAGCTGATGGACGAGGCCAGGCACGCCGAGGCGTTTAACCGCTGCATCAGCACCATGATCGGCGTCCGCTACCCGATCTCCGCCGCGCTCGGCTCGCTGTTCGATCAGATCATGCGCGAGCCCCGGTGGGACTTCGCCTGCATCGCCGGGCACGTGGTCATCGAGAACATGGGCCTGGCGGCCTTCGGCCAGCAGCGTGACCAGGTCCGGGATCCGTTCGCCAAGGCCTTCGCGACCTATGTGGCCCAAGATGAGGCGCGGCATGTGGCGTTCGGCCGGATTCTGCTGCGCCGCTACTACCCCGAGCTGTCACGGGCGGAGCTTGCCGAGCGCGAGGAGTTCGCCCTCGAGGCATGCTGGGCGCTGCGCGACCGCTTCGTCGGCGAGGAGATGTGGGACGCGCTGGACTATGGCGCGCAGGAGTGCCTGGCGATCGCCCGCCGCTCTCCTGCGCAGCGCGAGTTCCGCCGCCGCCTGTTCATGCGTGTCGTGCCTGCCCTGCGTGATATCGGCCTGTTCGGGCCGCGGATGCAGGAGGGCCTGGCCAAGATGGGTGTCCTCGGCTTCACCCGGGTCGACGACGAGGAAACCCGGCGGCACGACGAGGAGGCCGCCGATGAGCTGACCCAGCGCGAACTCACGGAGCGCCGGGATGACATCGATGCCACGATCCGGGCCGGCGCGGGCGAGCCTCCGGCCCGCCGGGCCGCGCGGGAGGGTTCGTGACGGCCGTCATCGCCGGCGGGGCCACCGCGGGAAACGTCTACTCCAAGCGCCGGGCGCGCTGGACCGTCGCGCTGGTGCTGTGCGCATCGTTCGTGGTGCTGGCGGATGTCTCCATCGTCAACCTGGCCGCGCCGGTCATCCGGCGGAATCTGGGCGCCGGTATCTCCGATATCGAGCTGACGGTGTCCGGCTACCAGCTGGCCTACGGCGCGATGCTGGTCACCGGCGGCCGGCTGGGCGACATCTTCGGCCGCCGCGCCCTGTTCTCGCTGGGCTTCGCCGGTTTCATCGTGGCCTCGGCCGCGTGCGGCCTGGCCGCGTCACCGGGACAGCTCATCGCCTTCCGGGTACTTCAGGGCACGACAGCCGGGCTGCTGTCCCCTCAGGTGCTCGCGACCATCCAGGCGGTACTGCCACCCTCCCGCCGGGCGGCCGCCTTCGGCGCGCTCGGCGCCGTGCTGGCCGCCGCCACCATCCTCGGCCCGCTCATCTCCGGCCTGATCATCATGGGCAACTTCTTCGGCACGAGCTGGCGGCCGATCTTCCTGATCAACGTTCCCATCGGTGTCATCGCGATCGTCGCGGCGCGCTGGCTGTTGCCGGCCGGCCGCGACGGTACCGCCAAGCGGGTCGATGCCGCGGGCACTGTCCTGCTTGTGGCGCTGTGGACCGCGCTGATGGTGCCGCTGACAGTCGGCCTCCAGCAAGGCTGGCCTGCCTGGGCCTGGCTCCTGCTCGCCACGGTTCCCGTGCTCGCGGTGACCTTCCTCGCCGTCCAGCGCCGCCTGGCCGCCCGGGGACGCGACCCGATTCTGCCGCCGGAACTCTGGCCCGACCGGGCTTTCCGGGTCGGGCTCGCGCTTTACCTGGCCCTGTTCAGCGGCATCGTCAGTTTCTTCCTGTACTACTCGATCGTGCTGCAGTCCGGTTACCGGCTCAGCGCGCTGGCGGCCGGGGTAAGCACCATCCCTTCCGCGCTCGGCACACTGGTCACGTCGGTGCTGTCGGCGAAGCTGGCCCGGCGCTGGGGCGGCCTGCGGGTCACCACCATCGGCTCGCTGATCTGCGCCGCTGGCTTCCTGACCATGCTGGCGCCGCTGCTGACGGTGCACGACGCGTCGCTCGCGGCCTGGATGGTGCCCTCCCAGCTCCTCGCCGGGGCCGGGTTCGGGCTGGTCATCGCCCCCCTGCTGACTCTGGTCCTGACCGGAATACGCAGCTCGGACGCGGGCGCGGCGGCCGGACTGCTCACCACGTCGCAGGTGATCGGCGGCGGCCTGGGCGTCGTGATCATGGGACTGATCTTCCAGAGCCAGCTGCCTGGCCCGCTGGGCAGTGCCACCGCCGCCCAGCTCGGCTCCGGGCTTTCCCGTGGCGTGCTGTTCGACGCGGCCGCGTTCGCGGCGGCCGCGGTGCTGCTGCGGGCGCTCCCCGGGCCGCGGCAAGAACCGAGCAACGGCCAGGGGCAGGAGGCCGGCGCGGCCAGACCGCCAGGTTTCCCGCATCCGGCCGAGACAACCGGTTACCGTCGACACCTCGACGCCGTCGTCACCGGTGCCGCGCCGCCGCCGCCCAGCGCGACGAGATTCGCCCTGCCCCGGCCCTCGGCATGGTCCTACGGGACGCTGCGTGGCACGGCCACGCCAGCCGAGATTGACACCTGGACGCCCGGCGTCGTGTTCGGCGGATACATCGCCTGCCTGGCTGACCAGTTTGCCGGGCTTGTGATGCTCACCGTGATCCCGGATGGGGCCACATTCCTGACCGCCGGGATCAGTCTCGACCTGCGCAGCCCGCTGCGGCCCGGCCATGCCGAGGTCACCGCGCGGGTGCTGCGGCTCGCCAGGCGGGAGGCAACCGTCGAGGTCATGGTCGACCAAGACGGCCGGACGACCAGCCGGGCCACTGTGACACAGATCGTCCGGCGCACGACCGGCCGGAGCGGGAAATGAGCGCCCGCGCCCGCTGGGTCAGCCGCGGCGGCGTCGAGGTGGTCAGGGACACCGTGCCCGTGGATCCCGCGAGCGCCCGCGCTGCGCTGCAGTCCGCGCTCGACCACCGCCGCGGCCTGCTGCTTTCGTCCGGATGCGAGCAGCCTGGACGCTACCGGATCCACCACATCGGCTATACCGACCCGCCGCTGGAGATCGTCGGCCGCGGCCGGGCGCTGAGCGCCAGGGCGCTCAACGCGCGTGGCCGCGTACTGCTCCCGGTCGTCCGGGCCGCCTGGCATGGCCTCATCGAGCCGCGGCAGGCCGGGCCGGATGAGGTGAGCGGAATCGTCCCCGCTGCCGACGGCACCCACGCCGAAGAGGAACGCACGCGGCTGCCCAGCGTGTTCGGCGCCCTCCGGGCCCTGGTGGCGCGCTTCGCGGTCGCCGACCCGCTGCTCGGGCTGTACGGGGCATTCGGATACGACCTGGTTTTCCAGTTCGAGCCCATCCCGCTGCACCAGGTCCGGGCGGCGGGCGACCGCGATCTGGTGCTGCACCTGCCCGATGCGGTGACCGAGATCGATCCGGTGCGCGGCACCGCGTTCCGGCACAGTTATGAATTCACCGTCGGCGGCGCCAGCACCGACGGCCTGGTGCGCACGACGCCCGACTCCCCGTTCCGCCACGCCCGCGAGCCCGAAGCGCAGGGAGATCATCGGCCGGGGGCGTACGCCGACGTGGTGCGGCTGGCCCGGGAGCGGTTCCGGGCTGGAGACCTGTACGAGGTGGTTCCCGGCCAGTGCCTCTACCGGCGCTGCGGGGCGCCGCCCGGCACCCTGTTCGCCCGGCTGGCCGAGCGCAACCCGGCTCCCTACGGGCTGCTCGCGAACCTGGGCCAAGGCGAGTTCCTGGTGGGCGCCTCGCCGGAGATGTTCATCCGGGTCACGCCGTCGGCGGGACCGGCCGGCGGCCAGCGGCTCCGCGTCGAAGGCTGCCCGATCAGCGGGACCATCGCCCGTGGCGGCGACCCCCTCGAAGACGCTGAGCAGATCAGGCGCCTGCTGAACTCGGCGAAGGACGAGTCCGAGCTGACCATGTGCACCGACGTCGACCGCAACGACAAGGCACGCGTCTGCGAGCCGGGCAGCGTCAAGGTGATCGGGCGCCGCCAGGTCGAGCTGTATGCCACCCTCATCCACACCGTCGATCACGTCGAAGGCGTGCTACGCGAGGGTCGGGACGCGATCGACGCGTTCCTCACCCATCTGTGGGCGGTCACGGTCACCGGGGCACCCAAGCGGGCCGCGATCGAGTTCCTGGAACGCCATGAGCGCAGCCCCCGCCGCTGGTACGGCGGTGCGGTAGGCCGGATCGGCTTCGACGGCAGCATGGACACCGCGCTGACCCTGCGGACCATGCAGATCCGCGACGGCATCGCCACCATCCGGGTTGGCGCCACGCTGCTCTACGACTCCGACCCGGAGGCCGAGGAGCGAGAGACACTGCTCAAGGCCCGGGCGCTCGTCGAGTCGCTCGAGCCTGCCCGGGCAGCTGGACCAGGGGCGACGCCGCGCGATCACGGCACGGCGCGTCGGACGGCGGCCTGCCGGCCGGGCGGCGGCGGACGCCGGCCGCCCGGACGAGGCCGCTCCGTGCTCCTGGTCGACCACCAGGACTCCTTCGTGCACACCCTCGCCGACTACCTTCGCCAGACCGGTGCGGACGTGGTGACCTACCGCAGCGGCTTCGCCGAGACGCTGCTCGACACGCTCCGGCCCGACCTGCTGGTGCTCTCCCCCGGGCCGGGGCGCCCCGAGGACTTCGGGATGGAACGGACCCTCGCGCTCACTCGGGCGCGCGGCCTGCCGGTATTCGGGGTCTGCCTCGGCCTGCAGGGCATGGTGCAGTACCTCGGCGGGACACTGCGCGTGCTGGGCACTCCGGTGCATGGCAAGCCATCCCGGATCCAGCTCGCCGGTGACGGCGGCCGGGTGCTGGCCGGCCTGCCGCCGGCGTTCCAGGTCGGGCGCTACCACTCGCTGCATGCCGATCCGGCCACCCTGCCGCCTGAGCTGATGGTGACCGCGTCCGCCGAGGACGGAGTCGTCATGGCGGTGGAGCACCGGCTGCTGCCATGGGCAGCTGTCCAGTTTCACCCCGAGTCGATCCTGTCCCAGCAGGATCGCTGCGGGCACCTTGTCATCGCGAACGCGGTGTCCCGGCTGAGCCGGGTGGCCTGGCCACCCAGGCAGCGGCCGGTTCTCGCCAGCCAGCATCCCCGGCCGACAGTCCATCGCGGCAAGAAAACAACCCGAGCGGGAGGCACCCCATGACCCAGCAGACCACTACCCAAAAGATCACCTCCACCGGTACCTATCTCGACGAGATCCTCTCCCGCCTGGCCGCGGGCGGGGACACCGAGGCGGTTGTTCGCGGCGAGTCACGGGTCACGTACGCGCAGGCGTATGAGCGGGTACTGCGGCTGGCCAACGCGCTTGCGCAGCGCGGCCTGCGCAAGGGCGACGGGGTCGCGGTATTCGTCGGCAACCGGCCCGAGTCGGTGCTCCTCCAGATCGCCGTGCACCTGCTCGGCTGCCGCCTGATCTTCGTGCCGCCCGAGCCCGGCCAGCGCGAGCTTGGCGCGTTCATCGCGCAGTCCGGCGCCTCGGTCTTCGTGTTCGATCCAGGGTTCGGCCACCGGGCGGCGGAACTCGCCAGCGGACTGACTGTGCGTGACGTGCTCTCTAGTGGTCCGTCCGAAGTCGGCACCGACCTGCTGGAACTGGCGGCGCGCGCCCCGGCGGCCCTGCCGGGTGTCGAAATCGGCCGGGACGACATCGTCACCATCCTCTACACCGGGGGCACCACTGGCCGCTCGAAACTGGTCACCCACCGCCACCTGTACTACGACGTCCTGATCGCCGCCGCCGGCCGCCGCCGCGGCGACAGCGTAGGGCCGCAGCGTTTCCTCGTGTGCACCCTGGTCACGCACAGCAGCGGTCATGTCGCCGCCATCACCGGCCTGCTCGCGGGCGGGACGATGGTGCTGGCCGATGGCTTCGACGCGGGAAAGGTCCTGGCGACGATCGAGCAGGAGCGCATCACCGGGATGGCGCTGACCCCTCCGATGCTCTACGAGATACTCGACCACCCCGCGTGCCCGGAACGCGGCTTCCCCACCCTCAGCCGGATCTACTACGGCAGCGCGCCCACCGCGCCCGCGCGGCTGGAGCAGGCCATCGAGCGGTTCGGCCCGGTAATGCGGCAGTCCTACGGGCTGACCGAAGCCCCGGTCATCACCATCCTGGAACCGGCCGAGCACGACCGGGGCAAGCCTCAGACGCTGCGGACCTGCGGCCGGCCACTGCCCGGCATGGAGGTGCAGGTACGAGACGAGGAGGGCAACCCCGTCCCGGTGGACCAGGTCGGTGAGGTGCACGTGCGCGGGTTCATGGTGATGACCGAATACTGGGCTGACCCGAAGCGCACCCGCGAGGAACTCCGCGACGGCTGGCTGCGCACCGGCGACCTCGGCTACCAGGACGGCGATGGCTACCTGTACCTGGTAGACCGCTCCAAGGACGTGATCGTCACCGGCCGCACGTCGGACAACGTCTACTCCCGGCTGCTCGACGACTTCCTCGCCACCGTGCCCGGGGTGCGGCAGGCCGCGGCGGTCGGCGTCCCCGACGACCGTTACGGCGAGGCCGTGCATGTCTTCGTCATCCCGGAGCCCGGCGTCGCGCTCGATGCCGCAGAGATCACCAAGCGGGTAGTCGAGGAACTGGGCGAGCTGTATGAGCCGCAGGGGATCACCTTCGTGGACACGCTGCCCTGGACCACCATGGGCAAGATCGACAAGAGGGCGCTCAGGACCGGGTTCATCCACGGCAACCCATCGGAGGCCGCTCGTGTCCAGCAGACTTGAGGTCTGCATAGTCGGCGCCGGCCCACGCGGCCTGTCGGTGCTCGAACGGATCTGCGCCAACGCGCGCACATCCGCCCCAGCAGCCATGATCACCGTGCATGTCGTGGACCCGTACTGGGCCGGACCAGGGCAGGTATGGCGGACCTCCCAGTCCCGCCATCTGCTCATGAACACAGTGGCGGCCCAGGTCACCATCTTCACCGACGCGAGCGTCACGATGGACGGGCCACTGCGCCAGGGGCCCAGCCTGCACGAGTGGGCGAGGTTGCTGACGCTCATGGCCGCGTTCGAGAGCTACGACGACCAGGTGCTGGCCGAGGCGCGTGACCTGCGGCCCGATTCCTACCCGACGCGCGCCTTTTACGGCCATTACCTGCAGTGGGCGTTCAGCAGGGTGGTCGCGACCGCGCCCGGGCACGTCTCGGTAAAAGCTCACACCGCGCAGGCGGTCCGGCTGGACGACGAGAGTCGCGGCGGGAAGCGGTCCCAGGCCGTGCTGCTCGATGACGGCACGAAGCTCGGCGGGCTCGACGCGATCGTGCTGGCTCAGGGGCACCTGCCCGCGCGGCCCACCGAAGAAGAATCGGGACTAGCCGATTTCGCCGAGGCCAACGGCCTGGGCTACATCCACCCCGCCAACCCGGCAGACGTCGACCTCACGCCGGCCGGCTCAGGCCAAGCCGTTGCGCTGCGTGGCCTGGGCCTGAACTTCTTCGACTACCTGGCCCTGCTCACCGTGGGCCGCGGCGGCTTCTTCGAACAGCGCGATGGTGGCCTGGTCTATCACCCCTCCGGCCGCGAGCCCCGCCTTTACGCGGGGTCGCGGCGTGGTGTCCCCTATCACGCCCGCGGCGACAACCAGAAGGGTGCTTACGGCCGTCACCACCCGGCGGTGCTGACACCTGCGGTCATATCGGCACTGCGCCGCCGCGCCGCGTCCGGCACGCCACTGGACTTCGGCCAGGACCTGTGGCCCCTGATTGCCAGAGAGGTCGAGACCGTCTACTACATGGCTCTGCTGCGCTCGCGTGCCCGCCGCGGCGACGCTGGCCGGTTCCGCCAGCGATTCCTCGACTGCCAGGGGGCCGAAGCCGAGGCAGCCGGCCTCTTCGAGGAGTTCGGCATCGAACCTGACGCCCGCTGGGACTGGGACCGCATCGCCCGGCCCTACGGCGAGCGCGGCTTCGACGGCCCCGGCGACTTCCGCGGCTGGCTTCTCGGCTACCTGCATCGTGACGTCGCCCAGGCGCGCGCGGGCAACGTGGACGGGCCGCTGAAATCCGCCCTGGACGTGCTGCGCGACCTGCGTAACGAGGTTCGTCTCCTGGTGGACCACGGCGGGCTGACGGCCCGGTCCCACCAGGCGGAACTCGAGCACTGGTACACGCCGCTCAACGCGTTCCTGTCTATCGGGCCGCCGCCTCGGCGCGTCGAGGAGATGATCGCTCTCATCGAGGCGGGCTCGCTGGATGTGCTTGGCCCGGGCATGCAGGTGCAGGCCGACGCCGGTGCGGCCGGGTTCGTGGTCTCCTCGGCGATGGTGCCGGACTCGGCGGTCACCGTCGCCACCCTGATCGAGGCCCGGATCCCCGCCAACGACGTTCGGCGCACGGCTGATCCGCTGATCCGCCACCTGATGGCTACTGCCCAGTGCCGTCCGTTTCAGGTCACTGACCCCGGTGGCAGCTACGAGACCGGCGGCCTGGAGGTGACCGGCCGGCCATACCACCTGGTGGATGCCAGCGGCCATGCCCATCCCCGCCGGTTCGCCTACGGCGTCCCGACCGAGTCCCTGCACTGGGCGACGGCGGCAGGCGCGCGGCCTGGCGTGAACTCAGTGACGCTCGCCGACTCCGACGCCATGGCCCGGGCGGTCCTGGCGCTCTCCGGCACGCGCCACTCTGGCCCCCGCGCCCTCCATGCGGTGGCATGACCAGTGCCGGCGGCACGCGGCACCCGGCGACCAGAGGAGCCCGCAGCGATGATCCTTAACCAAGCAGCGGCACAAGCAACCGCAGCCGACCCAGCGGAACCCGCCGACCGCGCCCCCTCGGTCCTCGACGTCGGCCTGCTCTCCCCGGTGGCAGCCGGGACGGCCGTGGCCGAGGCGACCAGCGACCGCGCCTGGCTACAGGCGATGCTCGACGCGGAAGTCGGGCTGACCCGAGCCCAGCAGCGGCTCGGCCTGGTCCCCGCAGAGGCCGCCGAGATCATCGCGGCCTGCGCCCAGGCGGACCGGTTCGACCTCCTGAGCCTGGCCTGCCGGGCACGCGGCGCGGCCAATCCAGTGGTATGCCTAGTCCAGGATCTGACCGCCGCCGTCGCGCTCGCCGACCGCGAAGCCGCCGATTACGTGCACCGCGGCTCCACCAGCCAGGACATCCTCGACACGGCGGCCATGCTGGTCGCCGCCCGGTCACTCCGCCTGATCCTGGCCGATCTCGGCCGCACCGCCACGGCTCTGGCCCAGCTGGCCGAGCAGTACCGCGACACGCTGATGGCGGGCCGCACACTCACGCAGCACGCGGTACCGATGACCTTCGGGCTGAAGGCCGCCGGCTGGCTGCAGGCGACGCTGGACGCCTGGGAGCACATCAGCCAGATCCTCGAGACCGGCTTGCCGGTGCAGCTCGGCGGCGCGGCCGGCACCCTGGCCGGTTATCTGGAATACGCGCTGGTGCAGCGGGACGCGACGGAGGGCCTGCCGTCCGGCGAGCGGACACTGGACGTCGCCGCCTATGCGGACGAGCTGATCGCCGCCTACGCCGGTGAGCTCGGGCTGGACGAGCCCGTCATGCCATGGCACACCGCCCGCACGCCCATCGTGCGGCTCGCGGCGGCCATGGCCATGACGACCGGCGTGCTGGGCAAATTCGCCGTGGACGTCCAGTCACTGTCCAGGACCGAGGTCGGCGAGGTCGCCGAGCCGTCCGCGCCCGGCCGCGGCGTCTCCTCGGCGATGCCGCACAAGCGCAATCCGGCGCTCGCGACCCTGATCCGCTCGGCCGCCATTCAACTGCCGATGCTGTCGGCCTCGGTCCACGCGTGCATGCTCGCCGAGGACGAACGGCCCCCCGGTGCGTGGCAGGCCGAGTGGCAGCCGCTCCGTGAATGCCTCCGGCTGACCGGCGGTGCCGCGCACACGGCGGCCGAGCTAGCCGAAGGGATCATTGTCTTCCCAGAACGGATGCGCGCAAATCTCGATCTCACTGGCAGCCTCATCGTGTCCGAGCGGATCGCCGCCGTGCTGACGCCGATGCTCGGCAAGGCCACCGCCAAGGCCGTCCTGTCCCGCGCCTCGGGCGAGGCAGCGGCGGCGGCCCATCCCCTGGCCGACGTCATCGCCAGCTACCCGGAACTCACCGGACGCCTGCCTGGACGTGAGCTTGACGCGCTGCTGGACCCGGCGCATTACACAGGCGCAGCCGGCCCGCTCGTCGACCGGGCGTTGCGCCACTACCGGGACTTCCGGTTGACCACGTAGGGAGGGTCAAGTCGGCCCTCAGCCGTCCGCCAGCGCGTGGCTGGCCACGAAGTCGGCGAGTTCGCCGACCGAGTTCACGTCATCCCTGTCGATGTCCTCGACATCGATCTGGATGTCGAGGGTTTCCTCAAGCTCGACCAGTAACTCGATAATGGCCGTTGACCGCAGGCCGAGTTCCTCCATGAGCAGCATGCTCTCGGCGACGGTGGGTATCTCGCGCTCCAGCAGGCGCGGCAGCACCATGCCGATGCTCTCGATGACCCGCTGCCGCAGCGCGGTGTCCAGTTCTGCCGTCACGGTCTCCTCCTCCGTCCTGTCACTCCACCTGAGTCCGTGCTGCCCTGCAACCGCGTTTTTCATCGTCTGGCCTGCCGCCAACGCCAGCAACCAGAGGGAAGACGTGAAAGTTACACGCGCACCGCGTGCACCACATAGGAGAGGATTTCCGGATCGATCAGCGGGGCAGGCCCGACGGATGACTCAAGGCCATGGCTGCTCAGCAGGTCGCAGATGGCGGCCAGCCGGCCATGGAAGTCGTGGACCTCCAGGATCACCTGCCTGATCAGCGGCCAGTGGGGCGGGTCGATGCCGAGGAGCACGTCCAGCTCGCCGCCCTCGACATCGACCTTGAGCAAATCGACCGGCCGGTCGGTGGGCAGGAACCTGGAGAGCCTGTCCACGGCCACCGTAATCTGCCGGCCAGTGTGCAACCGCTCGACCGCCTTGGCCGTGTACGTCCTGGCCATCACCTTCTTCTGCAGCTCTTTTTCCTGCGGGTACCTCGTCGAGTTGGCGGGGATCGCCGGGTAATAGGTGAACGGGGCGGCCCGCTCACGCACGGCGCCAAGGGCGATCTCGTTTACCAGCACGCCGTCGAGGTGGTGCAGGCTGATGTTCTGCCGTAAGACCGCTACCGACTCGGGCGCGGGCTCGAACGCGAGGACCTCGGCGTCCGGGTAGCGCAGCTTGACGAAGAGCGCGAACATCCCGATGTTCGCTCCGACGTCGATAACAAGGGACCGGGCGGGCAGGCCGATGTCGTCGTAACAGCCCTCGCGGAAGATCTCGTCGTACAAGAAACGTGCGTCGATGGTGCTCGAGGTGAAGACGTGCAGACCGTCGTCAAGCTCCACCAGCTTGGGTGCGGACATGCGGCCTCACTCTCCCGGGGTGTCGATCCGGCCTGTGACCACGCCCACAGCATCGCACCGCCGTGCCGTTTGGACGAGCCCTCCTCGTTGACCGGTTAAGCCCGCCGTGGGAACCTCGCAGCGTGCGCCAGGGAATCGCGCAGGGCTGAGCATGAGCCGGTTCCTGTTCGTCGTGCCGCCATTGACCGGGCACGTCAACCCGGCGCTCGGCATCGCCCGCGCACTGGGCGAGCGGGGGCATGACGTGGCCTGGGCGGGCTCGGAGAGGTTATTGCGCCCGATGCTCGGCCCGGATGCCACCGTGTGCCAGACCGGCATGCGCCCCTTCCGGGGGCAAGGTGACCTCGGGGCCGCCGCCGTGAAGTCCCTCTGGGAGGCGTTCGCCGTCCCGCTCGCGCGCTTCACCCGGCCGGCCGTGGAGAAGGCGGTCAGCCAGTACCGGCCCGACGTGATAGTCGCGGACCAGCATGCGTTCGCGGGCCCGATCGTGGCGCACCGGAACGGCCTGCCCTGGGCCAGCCTGGCCCCTTCCTCCCTGGAACTGGCCCGGCCCTACCGGGCGCTGCCCAAGGTCGACGCGTGGATGCGCGCACAGCTGGAGGCGTTATGGGCGGAGGCGGGGCTGCCTCCCGGCGAGTTCTGCGACCTGCGCTTCTCTCCCTACCTGGTGATCGCCTTCACGACGCCGGCGCTGACCGGCACGGCCGACTTCCCTGGGCACTTCGCGCTGGTCGGGCCGGCGATAACCGACCGGCCGGCCCCGGTCTTCCCGTGGGAGCGCCTCGATCCCACGCGGCGGCACGTGCTCGTGACGGTCGGCACGGTGGCGATCGACATCTCCGATGATTTCTACGCCCGGGCGGTGGAGGCGCTGCAGCCGGTCGCCGACCGGGTGCAGGGGATCATGGTCACCTTGCCGGCGGCGCTCCCCGACCCTCCGGAGAACATCATCGTCACCGAGCGGGTGCCGCTGCTCACCCTGCTTCCGCAGCTTGACGTGGTTGTCTGCCACGCCGGCCTGAGCACCGTGTGCGAGACGCTGGCCTATGGTGTCCCTCTCGTCGTGGCCCCGGTCGGCCGCGACCAGCCCATCACCGCGGCGCAGGTCGAGGCGGCAGGCGTAGGGGTCCGCGTGAAGTACGGCCGGGTCAGGCCGGACCAGTTGCGGGCGGCCATCATGACGGTGCTCGGCGACCCGGCCTACCAGGCCGCGGCGGCGCGGCTGCGCGACTCGTTCACCGCGGCTGGCGGCGCACCGGCGGCGGCGCAGCGGCTGGAGCAGTTGGCGAGGCACCCCATGGGCGCGGCCGACAGCGGACGGGAAAACGGCTAGCGCGCTGTCTCGTACGGGATGGTGGCGAGCCGTCCGGGCCGGCTGAGGGGACCCGTGTCCGGCTGCGGACTGCAGTAAGCCGTCCGCATCCATTAACGAATTCTTACCGTCGCCGACGGCGTTGCCCCTGTTCAGCATCCGCGTGGCAACGTGGGGACATGAGCGGTGAGGACATGAGCGCCAAGGTGCGCATCGCCGGGGTCGCCGTTGCGCTGACGGCCGTCATCGGCTTGGTGCTGCTTCTCGTTCACCCGGCCTGGAACGGCCATATCAGGCCGTTGCCGCTGGTGGGCGCGGCGTTCATCGCGTTCGCGTTTGCCGCCTGGCTGCTGCGAGGCATCTCTGGCCGGTGGTCGGTGGCGCTGATCCTCCTCGGCGGGATCGCTCTCCAGGTGGCGGCCATATCGGCGCCGCCGCAGCAGAGCGATGACATGTACCGTTATATCTGGGACGGGCGGGTTCAGGCGGCCGGCATCGACCCGTATGCCTATGTTCCCGCGGCGCCCCAGCTCACCGGGCTGCGCAACGAGTTCCTCTGGCCCACCGGCCACTGCATCGGACACCGGATTCCGCCCGGACCGACC
>Ga0207684_10002061_pt1 | contig 20681 bp, 16 predicted proteins | sample KBSK5501metaG_FD_184342 | JGI IMG/M metagenome (GOLD analysis project Ga0207684, IMG submission 184342) | Corn, switchgrass and miscanthus rhizosphere microbial communities from Kellogg Biological Station, Michigan, USA - KBS K5-50-1 metaG... | ecosystem: Host-associated > Plants > Roots >...
CAACTACTACCACACCTGCGCCGTGGTGACGGCACCGTACCTGGCCGCACACAAGCTGGTGCTGAACGCCGAGTACACCGACGACTGGGGCACCAGCCGGGTGGCCGACCTGCGCAAGTTCTGCCCGGCCGACATCTCCGCCGGCATCGACGGGGTGCTGTTCACCTCGGCCCTGTCCGGTCAGCACCACCCCTGCCAGTAAGCGTGCGGCCCGGTTCCCCGTTCTACCCCTCGGGGAACCGGGCCGCCGTGCGGCACCGGTAAGCGCGTGGCCCGGTTCCCGTCCTGCCTCCCCCCGCAGCCGGGTCGCCGTCCGGCACCGGTAAGCGCGTGGCCCGGTTCCCCGTTCTACCCCTCGGGGAACCGGGTCACCGTCCAGCACCCCCGCGCTGGAACCCCCCGATGGCCCCGGCCCTGTCAGCCCGGGGAGCGGCCCCCGGAGCCCAGGTGGCATGAGGTGGCGACCATCGCGTTCTCGGCCGCCCAGTAGCCCGGCAGCGCCCGGTACGGGTTGCGGCCCGCCAGGTCGGTCACGTACAGGTAGCCGGCGTGGCGCTGCGCGGCCAGCCTGACCACCGCCGGCAGGCGCGAGCCCGGGGTGCCGTACACGACGTGCGAGAACCGTTCGGCCGGGTACCTGTCCACCCAGCCGGGCACCCGGAGGGTGGCGTAGCGGGCATACGGCCCCTCGAAGGCCAGCACCACATCGCCCAGCGACATGTACCCCCTGCTCGGGTAGGTGCCCGGGTTCAGCATCACCACGGCGCCCGGGTGGGCGTCCCTGACGTAGTCGGTGAGCCGCCGGTAGTAGGGGAGCCTGCCGGTCCCGGCCGCGGCCTCGTCGAGGAACACGCCCGACACGCGGTACCAGGCCCGGTAGTGCCGGACCTCGGCCTCCACCGCGGCGGCCGGACGCCGCCCGTAGTCCGTGCTGACGTAGCCCAGGACCTGGATCCCGGCGGCCTGGGCGCGCCCGACGGCTTGCGCGTAGGCCCGTTCCGGTGCGCCGCCCGCACCTGAGCTGGTGATGTCAAGGATCATCATGGCGGGCGCCGGTGAGCTGCTGACCGCCTCGGCCCAGATGGGACCCGGGTAGAAGTAGGCCGGGATGCTGACCTCCTGGCAGCGCGGTCCCGGGCCGGGCAGCAGCCTCACCGCCGCCAGCCCGGCCGCCAGCGCCGCCAGGCCGGCCAGCCCGAGCAGGACCCACGGCCGGGCCCGGCGGTGCGCCCGGCGCGGCGGGGCGCCGCGCTCCAGCGTGATCACGTCACGCGCTGGCCGGGCTGGCCCACCGGGAGCCGGTCCCAGGGGTTGGGCCCGCCGCAGTCGGTGATGTACACGCTGCCCGCGTTGCGCCGGGCGGCGAGCCAGCGCGCGTCGCCGAACGACCCGGGCGGCACCGAGTGCTGGAGATGGTAGAACTGCGCCGCCGGGCGCGATCGGGCCCAGCGCGGTATGGCCAGGTCGAGGTAGGCGGGCCACGGGCCTTCGAACGTGCCGAGCAGGTCGGCGTGCTCCGCGTAGGCCTCCACCGGGTGCGCGCCGTGGTTCAGCGCCACCACCCGCGCCCCCAGGCGCCGCGCGTCCCGCGCCAGGCCCGCGTAGTGGCCCAGGTGCTCGGCGCCGGTCGCGGCGCGGTCGAAGAACACCCCGGCCACCTGGTACCAGTTCAGGTAACGGGCCAGATCGGCAAGGGCGTCCCGGGCCGGCCGCAGGCCGTAGTTGGTGTCCACGTAGCCCGCCACCGCCACGCCCGCCGCCCGGAGCCGGGCGAGGGCCGGCATGACCGCGGCGTCCGGCGAGGTGCCCGGCCCGTCGGCCAGGTTGAGCACGACAAGGCGGACCTGCCCGGCCTGCTCGGCCAGCCAGGCCCATTCGGCGGGGCGGCTGGCCGGGTGGAAGTAGGCGGGCACGATCGCGCGCGGCATGAGCAGCTCCGAGCCGTCCATGGCACGCTCGCTCATCCGGTCGCCGCCCACAGGTCGGCCAGCGAGGCCGCCAGATCGCGGCGCGGCCGCCAGCCCAGGTCGTCCGCGGCCCGGGTGATGTCGGCCTGCTGCCACGGGATGTCCGGCGATCTCGGCTCGCCCGCGGCGTCCTCGCGGACGGCCGCCGGGCAGCCGCTGGCGGTGATCAGCCCGGAGACCATGGCCCGCACCGGCAGGCCACGGCCGCTGCCGACGTTCAGCACCGGATGCGGCAGCGACCCGGCGGTCACCGCGGCGAGCACGGCGTCGGCGACGTCCCGCGCGTCGATGAAATCCCGGACGGCGTCCAGCGGCCCGAGCCGCACATCGGTGCCGTCCGCGAGCGCCCGGCGCAGCTCGGCGGCCAGGCGCCCGGGCAGGCTGGCGACCGGCGCCCCCGGGCCGACCGGGTTGAACACCCGCAGCACCACGGCGTCGAGCCCGGCCGCCGCGGCGGTGCCGACGAGCCGGGTGCCGGCCAGCTTGGTCACCCCGTACATCCCGCCCGGCCTGGTGGCGGCCTGCTCGGTCACCGGGACGCCGGGCTCGGCGGCGCCGTATTCGGCCGCGGACCCCAGGTGCACCAGCCGGGCCCCCGGGGCCGTCAGCATGGCCGTGACCAGTGCGTACGTGCCGTCGATGTTGGCGGCGACCAGCGCCGCGGGCGGCCCGGTAATGGCCCCCGCGCAGTTCACCACGGCATCGGGAGCCACCGTGGCCAGCATCGCGGCGATCGCGGCCGGGCCGTCGGTGGCCAGGTCGGCCACCAGGTGCCGGGGCGAATCGGGCAGCGGGGAGCGGCCCGCGGTCACCACGTCCAGGCCCGCCGCGCGGGCGCGGTGCCGGATGTGCGCGCCGAGGAACCCGCCGGCACCGATGATCAGCACGCGCATGCTCAGGCCCCCTTGAGGAGGCTTCCCTTGATGAGGCCGAACTCGGCGTTGACCCGGTCGTAGTCGTCCGGCCGGCCGATATCGAACCAGTAGCCGTCGAAGGCGTACTCCACCGGGAGCGTGCCACGGGACAGCAGGTCGAGGACCAGTTCGTCGAAGCCGAACGGCAGCCCCGGGGTGTAGCCGGCCAGCGTCTGCCGCCGGCACGCGTAGATGCCCATGCTGACCCGGTAGTCGATGGTCGGTTTCTCCGCGAACTCCACCACGCGGCCGTCGCGGGTGGTCAGCACCCCGTACTCGATCCGATCCTGGCGCCGGAAGGTGGCCACGGTGAGCGGGGAGCCGGTCTGGCTGTGCCGGCGCATCAGGTCCGCGTAATCGAGATCGGTGAGCACGTCGCCATTCATGACGAGGAAGTCGTCTGGCAGCCGGTCCAGCACCCGCAGCACCGGGCCCATGGTGCCCAGCGGCGTCTCCTCGGGCATCCCGTAGTCGACCTCCACCCCCCACCGGCTGCCGTCGCCGACGTAGGACCTGATGAGCTCGCCGAGATGGCCGATGGCCAGGGTTACCCGGCTGAAGCCGGACCAGGCGAGCTGGCTCAGCACGATCTCCATGATCGAGTGCTCCTCGCCGATCGGCACGAGGGGCTTGGGGAGTCTCGTCGTGTAGGGCCGCAGCCTGATGCCCTTGCCCCCGGCGAGGATGACCGCGTGCATTCCGCCTCCGCCGCTCATTGGCTGTACTCGCCGGGGTTGTAGCGGGCCAGGTTGCCGGGCCGGCCAAACCACTCGATGGTCTGTTCGAGGCCCTGCTCCCTGGTGAAGCGCGGCTGCCACCCGGTGCGGTCACGCAGCCGGCCGGCGTCACAGCACAGCCGCATGACCTCGGAGTCTTTCGGCCGCAGCCGGCGCGGGTCTTCGCTGATATCGGCGTCCACGCCCATCAGCCCGGCGATGTCCGCGGCTAGCTGCCCGATCGACACGTCCGCACCGGTGCCGGCGTTGAACAGCTCACCCACGACGGCCGACGCCGGCGCCTCACCCAGTTCCACGAACGCCCGGGCGGTGTCGCTGACGTAGGTGAAGTCCCTGGCCGGATCCAGCGCGCCGAGCTTGAGCTCCCGGGAACCGGCCGCGAGCTGGATGATGATGGCCGGGATGACGGCGCGGGCCGACTGGCGCGGGCCGAAGGTGTTGAACGGCCGGAGCGTCACCACGGGCGTGCCGAAGCTCAGGTAGTAGGACTCGGCAAGCTTGTCGGCGGCCACCTTGGAGGCCGCGTACGGTGACTGCGCCTGCAGCGGGTGCGCTTCGCTGATCGGGACCGAGCGCGCGGTGCCGTACGTCTCGCTGGTCGAGGTGTGCACCAGGCGCGGGGTGCCGCAGGCACGCACCGCCTCCAGCACGTGCAGGGTGCCGATCACGTTGGTGTCCACGAACGACCGGGGCGCGCGGTAGGAGTACGGCACCGAACCAAGCGCGGCCAGGTGGTACACGACCGCGGCGCCCTCGACCACGTGGCGGACCGAGGCCGGGTCGCGCACGTCGCCGAACATCACCTCAACCTGGTCGAGGACGTCGGCGGGCAGTTCCTCGAGCCAGCCGCGGGAACTGTGCATGTTGTAGAGCACCATGGCCCGCACCCGGTAACCGCGCCGGACGAGCGCCTCCACCAGATGTGAGCCGATGAACCCCTCGGCGCCGGTCACGGCAACTTCATCCCTCATGGGTTCCTCCTGTTCTGAAGATGGCTGTGTGCGATGGGTGGTGCCGGCCGCGGGGCCTAGCAGGCGTGCCGTGTCGCCCGGCCCAGCACCACGGCCGCGTACCCGGCAAGCCCGATGAGCAGCAGCGTGCAGGCCACCAGCTGGGCGGTCACGCCGGCGCCGCGGCAGGCGGCCTCGGCCGCCAGCGCCACCGCGCAGCAGGCCAGCGGGACCACCCGGCTGCCGAACGCCTGCAGCAGCAAGGCGCTGAACATCGCGCCACCGACCGCCAGGTAAGCGGCGACCTGCGGCAGCACCGTCGCGTCTGGATGGCCCAGCCGGGTGCCGGCGGCGACCGCCGCGATGGAGGCGGTGAGCACGGCGGTGACACCCAGGTAGGCCAGCAGCGCGGCCAGCAGGGCGAGCCGTGCCCCGGCGGCGAACGCCCCCGGCTCCGAGGTGCTGCGCAGCAGCCGCTGGGTGCGCCGCCGGAACCAGATGAGCATCCACTCGGCCGCGCCCATGCTCATCGCCAGCGGCAGCGAGACAAGCAGCCCGGCGCTCGCGTGACCGGGCATGCCGGCGGCCACCGGGAAGGTGAACAGCCCCGCCGCCACCAGCCCGAATCCCGCGCTCGGCAGCGCGCCGCGCAGTTCAGCGCCGGTGACGAGCGCGCCCCCGTGCCGCTTGGCGGGCGGCCGGCCGGGCGCCCTGTGCCCGGCATGCTTGCCACGGCCGGGGCCGGCGTCCCCGGCCGCCCGGGTGGCGCACACCGCCGCGAGCGTCAGCGCCAGCAGCGGCGTGGCCGCCAGCGCCGCCCAGGCCGGATCGGTGCCCCAGGCGGGCCGGCCCAGCAGCAGAAACGCCGCCGCGCCCAGTACACCGGGGGCGGCCGCGGCCAGCAGGAGCCGCTCGGCGCCCAGCACGATGAGCACGGTGGCGCCGAGCATGTACCCGCCCAGCCCCGCCGCGAAGAACTCCGCCGGGAGGCGCACGGGCAGCACCTGGCCGGCCGCGGCCGCCGCGAGCAGCACCCCGGCCAGCCCGGCGGTCAGCCCGGCGCGAAGCAACAGCGCGGCCGGGGCCGGGTCGGCCTGGCCGAGGCGCAGGTAGCCGAGGTAGGCCAGAGACTGGCTGATCGCCCAGGAGACCAGCGAGACCACGATCAGCAGGGCGACTACCCCGGGCCCGGTCAGCAGCCCGGCGGCGGCCGGGAAGCAAACCGTGGGCAGGCCGTAGAGCAGCCCGTGCAGCGCCGGCCTGACCGTGGCGAGCTGCCAGGGATCCGGCGGCGGTTCAGGCTCCGCCGGGCGCCGCGGTACCCGCAGGTACATCTGCTCGGCCAGCGAGAACACGTCGGCAGCGCCGTAGGCGTCCCGGACGGCCTTGTCGCTCCAGCCCTCGAATTCCAGGGCGCAGCAGATCTCCAGCGGGTCCACCGCCGACTCGCAGACACCGGCGAACTGTGCGCATAGTTCGCCGACGTCGCGCGCTCGGGGCCCGGCCCCGGCCGGCGGTGCCGTTGCCACGTCGAGGGGGTCCGGCCCTCGGTTCCCCGGCCACCGCAGCCGGGCCGCCAGGATCGCCGCGGTCATTTCATGGCCTCCCTCGCGGGCGCTCGGCCTGCGGCCTCGCATGGTCGTGCCGGAGGCGCGCAAGGCGGGGGAGCGGGAGGCACGCGGGGGGTTCCGGGGGGTCGTCCCCCCGGGCCAGCACTGTTCGCCGCCGGGACGCCGCGACGCAGTCGCGGCGGCGTTCGGCCCGGCGGCTGCGGCGCGCCACTGCCCGTGGCGGACAGAGGGTGCCTCATCGGGGGGCGCCCGGTGCCTGGGCGGCCGGCAGCGGGTGCCCAGAGCCGAGGAAGTGGTAGATCTCGTCGAAGCTGTTGATGGCCTCGTCCACGGTGAAGTACTCAAGCGCGCGAGCCCGGGCCGCCAAGCCGAGCCGCCGCCGCGTGCTGGCGTCCTGCAGCAGGGTGAGGCAGGCCCGGGCCAGCCGCTCGGGGCTGCGCGGCGGGACGACGAGCCCGGTCTCGCCCAGTGCCTCGGTGACCCCGCCCACGTCCGTGGCGACGCAGGCCCGGCCGCAGGTCATCGCCTCGATCAGGCTGTAGGGGAACCCCTCGGAGACGCTGCACAGCACCACGATGCTGCCGGCCTGGTAGGCGTCCCGGATGTCCGCGACCCGGCCCTCGAACGTCACGGCACCGGCGATGCCAAGTTCGGCCGCCAGCGACTGGCAGCGCCGCAGGTAATCCTCGCCACCGGGCGGGGCGGAGCCGAACAGCCGCAGCCTCGCCGCTGGCATGTCCCGGTGCACCAGGGAAAACGCGCGCAGCAGGGTCTCCAGGTCCTTGATCGGATCGATCCGGCCCACCCAGGAGATGGTGGGCGCGCCGGGCTCGCCGTCCACGGCGGGGAAGCAGGCCGGGTCGACGCCGTTGTACACGGTCCGGATGCGCGACGGTTCCGCGCCGAGCCGCTCCTCCCAGCGCCTGTTGTAGGCGTTGCCGGGCGTGATGGCGGCCGCCTCCTGGTAGCCCGTCGCGCAGAGGTGGCGCAGGAACTTCAGGTAGAGCGCCTTCACCGGCCACCGGTACGGGCTCTTGCGGTGCTGCAGGTACTGCTCCCGCAGGTAGACGCCGTGCTCGGTGAGCAGCACGGGCACGCCGTGCTGCCACTTGGCGGCCAGGGCCGGCAGCAGGCTGAGCCCGTTGGCGACCGCATGCCCGAGATCGGCCTGGACCGGCGGGTAGCACAGCGGCCGGAGGGAATGGTCAAGCAGCTGCAGCGCGGTCACCGCGTCATGCAGGGTCGGCGCCGGCCGCCCGGCCGGGCACCGGTCCCGCCACGCCCCGGCCAGGAGCCGCACCGCCTTGTCGCTGGCCAGGGCGGTGCCCAGGGTTCCGTGCCTGCGGGAGTACTCGTGCAGTTCGCGCAGCACGGCGCCGAACCGCTGCTGCGCGTGCGGCGGGGGGTCGAGCAGGACATCGATCAACTGGCGCAGCAGCCGTAACGGAAGGCCCGCACCCCGGCCACCGGCCCGGCCGGCCGTGGGCACCGGGGCAGGGCCCCACAACGGCACCTTGACCATCGAGACGACGTTGCCGGGCAGTGCCCAGACCGCGGGCTCGGCCGCCGTGGCCACCAGGGCGACCAGGTGGAAGTCGTACCCGGGCATCCCGCGGATGAGCTGATCGCACCAGACGCTCACCCCGCCGAAGGCGACCGGATACGTGCCTTCCGTCATCAATGCTATTTTCATAGAGAATCGACTACCGTCTGAATCGCACGGGCAAAGACTGTATAACTGCTCGAATTTCCCATGCGCGTGGCGGGGGTACGCGCGGAACGTGCAGGACGGAATGCGCTCACTCCGCCGTCATAAAAGACAGCTTCGATAAGTCTGCATTTTCCGCTTCGCTCTCCCTGCCTCCGTGTCTCGGGCACACGTCGGACAATATAGGTAATGCGGTGGTACCCGGCGGATCCCGCAAACTACCTGCTGAACCGCCGGAATCAGGCAAACGGGCCCCGGTGCTGCTATCGCTATGCTGGGCCGCCTAACTCATTACCCGGAGCATATCATCATTGACCATGCCGTGCCGCTTCCGATCTCGGCGGGGTCGGTAAGAGACCAGATTGTTGCTGACGGCGTCAATTTCTTCCTGACATTTACCGTTGCCGCCGGATAACGACCATTCGCGCCCGCCCGCTGACGCACCGGCCGGCGGGCGGAGCCGAACGCGGTGAACAGCACCCGCGCACGACGGCGGGCGCGGGCCTTCCTAGGCTCGCTGGCCGGCCGGCTTGACGACGTTGGCCAGCGGCCGGCCAGCCAGATGCCGCTCCGCCTGGCCGGCGACGAAACCGGGGGCACGCTGGGCGAACGCGAACGTGTCGCCGCCGATGTGGGGGGTGATCAGCACGTTGGGCAGCGCCCACTCCGGCCGGTCGGCGGGCATCGGCTCGACGTCGGTGACGTCGAGGGCCGCGCGCAGCCGCCCGCGGGTGAGCTGCCCGGCCAGGGCGGCGGCGTCGACGATGGGGCCGCGCGCCACGTTCACGACCAGGGCCCCGTCCGGCAGCGCGGCGAGCACGTCGCCGCTGATCAGCCCGGTGGTGTCCGGGGCCAGCGCGATGCAGACGACGAGGATGTCCGCGGTGCCGGCGAGCCGGCGAAGCTGCGACAGCGGCGCGACGCCATCCCGCGGGGTGCGGGAACACCGGGTGATGCGGGCGCCGAACGGGCGGAGCCGCTGCTCGATGCCCTTCCCGATGCCGCCGTAGCCCACCAGCAGCACGTGCTTGCCGTCGACGCTGTCGGTGCGCAGGTGGTGCCAGCGGTGCCGCGCCTGGTCCAGCGCGAAGCCGGGCAGCTGCCGCAGGCTGGCGAGGATCAGGCTGACCGCGAGTTCGGCGGTGCTCTCCTCATGGTGCAGCCCGCTTCCGTTGCAGAGGGTCACCTGCTCCGGCACGGCGCCGAGGATGTTGTCCACCCCGCTGCTGAGGCTCTGCAGCACGCGCAGCCGCGGCAGCCGCGCGATCATGGCGACGCTCCGCTCGTCCCCCATGTAGGGCAGGCAATAGAAATCCACCTCGCCGAGGTCGTGCCCGCCGTCCTCATACCGCGCGACGGTGGCCCGCGGCAGCCGCCTGGCGACTTCGCCGGCGACCCCGTCGGCCGCGGGCAGCAGGAATGCCATGGCCCGGTGACACCTCCACGCGAGGAGGACCCGTGCCGGAGGCTATCTCGTCCGCCGCCGCGGCCGGCCGCCGGGACCCGGGTACCGGCCGGGTGCTGTCAGGATGGTGAGATGCGGTGGATCGACCTGGATGGTGCCGTGAACGTCCGTGACCTGGGTGGCCTGGTCACCGAGGACGGCGGCACGACGGTGACCGGACGGCTGCTGCGCGGCGACAACCTGCAGGAACTCTCACCTGCCGACGTCACACAGCTGGTGGGGGACCTCGGCCTGACGACCGTCGTCGACCTGCGCAGCACCATCGAGCTTGAGGCCGAGGGGCCGGCCCCGCTCGACGCCGTCGCCGGCGTCCGCCACGTGCACCTCCCGGTCCTGCCCGAGCAGGGCTCCACGACCGACGTCGTCGCGGACGCGCTGCTCACCAGGGAAGACCAGGACCGGTCCCGCTATCCCGCCGATCCGCTGTGCGGCCACTACCTGGGCTACCTGGAGGACCGCCCGGACCAGGTGGCGGGCGCGCTGCGCACGATCGCGGGCTCCGCGGGCGCGGTGCTCGTCCACTGCGCGGCGGGCAAGGACCGCACCGGCGTGGTCGTGGCGCTCGCCCTCAGCGCGGTGGGCGTCCGCCAGGAAGCCATCGTCGCGGACTACGCCGCCACCGGCGAGCGCACCGAGGCCATCGTCGCGCGGCTCGGCCGGTCACCGACGTACGCCAGCGACATCAACAGCCAGCCCCCGCGGGCACACCGGCCGCGCCCGGGCACGATGCGGGCGTTCCTTGAGCAGATCGGCTCCCGGTACGGCGGGACCCGCCGCTGGCTGGCCGATCATGGGTTCGGCGCCGGCGACGTGGACCGCCTGCGGGCCAAGCTGCTGCGCCCCTGACCGGCCGGTCCCGCGCCGGTGCGTGCCCTGTCGCCGGCGTCCCCGCGGTCAGCCCCAGGCCGGGTCGCGGGCCAGCTTCTCGGCGATCCGGTCGTGGAAGCTCTTGCGCCGCAGCGCTTGGCCGATGTCGGCGACGGCCTGGCTGAGCGGGTAGGGGATCTCCGCCTCGATCTCGGCGATCGCGGCTTCGGTGGCCCGCCACTCGGCGGCCAGCCGACCGGTCACGCGGGCCGCCCTGGCGGTGAGCGCCACCCGTTTGGTCCGGGCGTCCGGGCCCGCCGTGGTGCGGACCCAGCCCGCGCGGCGCATCGCGGCCACCTTCTGGCTGGTGGCCGAGTGGGTGCGCTGCACCGACCGGGCCAGCTCGGTGATCGTCATCGGGCCGCGCGCGTGCAGCCGGAGCACACCTGGGCCTGCGCGCCTGCTACCTGGCCGACGCGGTCAGCTACCTGGCCGCGCTGTACGGTGTCGCCAGGATGCCCGCGATGCGGCCGGGTGCCCCGGCGCGGCCGGGCCCGCGCGCGGTGGCCGAGGGCATCGGGTTCATCCGCCGCAGCCAGGTGATCGCCGGCACGTTCCTGGCCGACCTCAACGCCACCGTTTTCGGCCTGCCCGTGGCACTGTTCCCGGCGATCAACGCGGCGCGGTTCGGCGGCGACCCGCGCACGCTCGGCCTGTTCACCACGGCCAGCGGCGCCGGCGGCCTGGCCGGTGCGGCGTTCTCCGGGTCGGTCGGGCACATCGCACGCCAGGGCCGGGCGATGCTCGCCACGGTCGCCGTCTGGGGCGCGGCCTTCGCCGGCTTCGCGGTCGCCCCCGGCCTGGGGCTGACGCTCGGCCTGCTCGCCGTGGCCGGCGCGGCGGACGCGTTCACCGTGGTGTTCCGCGGCGCGATCGTCGCGGCGGCCACCCCGGACCGGCTCCGCGGCCGGGTGATGGCGGCCGACTACGTCGTCGGCGCGGGCGGGTCGCAGCTGGGCAACCTGGAGGCCGGCGCCCTGGGATCGCTGACCACGCCGGTGATCAGCGCGGTGGCCGGCGGGCTGGCCACGGTCGCCGGCTCCGTCGTGATCGCCCTGGCGCTGCCGGCCTTCACCCGGTACCGCCGTGACGGGGCGGGCCAGCGGTCCGTGGTGCCCGAGCAGATCGCCAGCGGGGCGGCCTGACCCTCACGTCACGGCAGCAGCCACCAGACCAGAACGGCGATCGCGGCTAGCGTAGCGGCGAAGACAAACCGGCGCAGCCACCGGTAGGTGCGTTCCTCGATGTTCTTGATCTCTTCGGCCATCACGTGCCCTTCGGCAGTTTCACCCCGTTCCGGGCCAGCATCCAGCGCATCAGCGCCGCGACGGAGGGGTGGATTTCCCCGTCGTCCCCCATCACCGCGGCCGTGTTGACGAAGCACGTTTCCCGGAAGTTCTGGCGCACCGAGCGGACCAGGTTGCCAAGCCCCAGTTCGCCGATGGCCCAGTCGGCCACGTCCCCTTCCGGCACGCCGGTCAGGTCGGCCCGGCTGAACACGACAGCCAGCCGCGCCGTGCGCAGACGCACGCCCATCGCCTCGATCTGCTGGTAGGTCTGCTGGTAGGCCAGTTCGGCCGACGGAGCCTCGGAACGCAGTGCGGCCAGTTCGGCCCGCCGCTCGGCCGGCAGGCGCTGCCAGAAGGCAGTGACCGACAGCGGGTCGATGAGGAGGATGAACGTCCGTGCTTGGCCGAGGTACCGCAGCGGCTGGGTCCGGTCGGACCTGTAGAAACGCTCGCCCGCGGTGTCGTACAGGTGCAGGATCCGGATGTTCTTCCTGGAGACGAGCCGGATGACGTTCGCCCGCGGATCCCGAACGGGGGTGATCGTGGTGGCCCGGCCGCGGCGCAGCACCTCGCCGGCGTCCGCGAGTTCGGTGCTGGTCGCCGAGTCGCCGAACTCCGCCTTGAGCCGCCCTGCCCTGGTCCACGCCTCAAGCTGCGTGACCATGCTGAACATCAGCCGGGTCTTGCCGGCGCCCCGCGCGCCGAAGAACGGCAGGACGATCTCCGGCGCCTCGCCGGGACGGTGCTCCAGCGAGCCGCCGCAGTCCTCGTAGGGGCAGAACGCGGTCATCCGTGCGGAGCCGAGCAGCAGCAGAGTGCTCATCGGCTCGCCGCACTGGCACCGGCGCCGGAAGATGCCAAACCGGCCCGGCCGCACGTCGCGGTGCCGGTTGCCGCAGCCCGGGCGGGGGCACACGTAACCGGGATAGAACACCCGCCGGTAGCAGTCGGGGCACACGATCCTGATGTTCTTGAGGCGCAGCAGGGCCGAGTCGGCGGCGCGCAGCGCGGTGCCGGTCGCCCGGACAGCGGCCGCCGAGACGCCGACCACGAGCAGGTGGACCAGGGCGCAGCCGGCCGCCAGCACTGTCCCGGCCGCGGTGCCCACCCCCATGCCGATGGCGCCGCCGACGCCCAGCGGGGCGGTGAGCAACGGCGTGCCGTCCAGGTCGAAGGCGGACTGGACGGCCGCGGCGCCGAAATCCCAGAACTTCCGGCAGCTCGCATAGGCGGTCCGGACGGCATGATCAGCGTCGGCGATCGCGGGGCCGTAGAAGTACTGGAGCAGTGCCGGGTCGGCGCCCTCGGGCTGCTTGGGCCGGCGCGGCGGGCTGCCCAGCGAGCGCGGCCGTGCGGCCAGTACCTCGCCCAGGCCTGCCAGATACGCGATGGGCATGCCGACGGCGTACCCGGCAGCGGCGGCTGCGGCGCTGGCCGGCACGGCGATGGCCAGGTAGACCACGTACAGCAGGGCGAGAACGATGAAGACCACGGCATCCAAGCGGCCTCAGCCCTCCCCTCGCGGACGGCCGGCCGACGGCCCCGACCCCTCACCGAGGAACCTGCGGACAAAGCCGGTGCGGTGCTCGTCCCGCCAAGCCTGGAACAGCCGTATCAGGTCCTCGTGCTCCAGGGTGCGGGCCACCAGGCTGAGATCGCGGCGGCGCCATTCGCTTACCTGCCCGAAGGCCGCCTCGAGCCGCCCGGCGAGCGTGGGCTGGTCGGCGACGTCCGGTTCGTGGAGCGCGGTGAACACCCGCCCGGCGAGCGCCGGATCCGGCCGTACCGGTGTCAGCCGCCGCTCCAGTTCGGCGCAGAAGGTCACCGCCACGCCCTCGGGGCAGTCGCGCAGCGCCCGGCTCAGCGGATCGGCACCGGCGAGCAGCCCGGGCAGGTCGCGGTCCAGGAAGTGGCGGGTGTCATCGTCTGCCGCCTGATAGGCCGCGAACAGCTCGCCGAAGATCTCCACATCCCCATCGGCCGCGGCCGAATGGGCCCGGCGCAGCAGCGGCCGGACCCGGGCCGCGCGGAAGATCAGCCGCGCGTCCGCGTCGGGCAGCATCTGCAGCAAGGGATGCCAGGCAAGCGCCTGGGCGAGCCGGAACCAGTCGCCGGTGATCTTCTCGCGGGGCGGGACCACACCGATCTGCGCCAAGAACCAGTCCCGCACGTCCGGTTCGGGCGGGCCGGTCGCCGAGCCGAGCAACTCCGCCAGCTGGCCCGGCGGGCAGCCGTCCGGCCACAGCCGACTGAGCAGCGCGGCATCGACGAGCGGCTCCCGGTGCGCCGCGCTGCGGACGTCGCGGACTTCGTCGAAGGCCCGCATCGGCGGGATGCTGCCCCGGGCGGCGCGCTGCACCAGCCATTGCTCGGTCAGCACCGGGTACGCCGCGAGGGCGTCGCGGCTGAACTGCTCGCCGAGCGGGCCACCGAGCACCGCATCGGACACCAGCCCGGGCTCGGTGGCCAGCCGGGCGAGCAGCCCGCGCTGGATGGCCGGGCTGGCGCGCAGCAGAGGGCCAAGCTCCCGCTCCGGCATGCCCGGATCGAGGCGGGTCCGGCCGTACCGCTCCAGTGCGCTGTCGGGCAGGGGCACGCCGCAATCCGCCGTCCAGCCCAGCAGCGCCAGCGTGACCGGTGGCGCGGCCGTGCGGAGCAGTTCGGTGCCCCTGGCCAGGGCGGCCTCGGTGCCGGCCTGGCCGGCGAACCGCAGCGCCACAGTCGGCTCTCCCCGCGCGAGATGCGTGACCGCACGTCCGGCCAGCAGGCGTTCCAGCTCGTCGACGCGGGCCGGCAGGGGCAGCTGACGGGCCACGGCGAGCAGGCCGGCCAGCCGCTCGTCGGCGAGCGCGTGGTGCGGCTCGGCCAGCAGCAGGCCGAGAACGACGTCGGCTAGCTCGGCCGACAGCCATCCGGCCGAGCCGGGCAGCCAGCCGGCCACGGCGTCCGCTTCGGTGGCGGACAGCCGCCTGCCGAGCAGGGCTGCCGCCACCGCCACGGGACCGAGCCAGGCGTCCAGGCTGTCCTCCGCCCCGGACGCGAACGCCGCCGCCTGCTGCCACAGCCCGGGCGCGGCCATCACCCCGGTCTGCGCGAGCAGGGCGGCCAGCGGGTGGACGCTGTCCGCGGCAGCCTGCCCGGCGGCGAGATCGAACAGCTGGAAGCTCTTCTGCGCATCGGGTGGCAGCGCCTCGGGCAGGGCCCCGATCAGGTGATACCGGGAGTACCCCGGCCGGTGGCTGTAGGTGGTGAAGGTGACCTGGCGCGCGAGGCCCTCCCCGAGCAGGTAGCAGACGGCGGCGATCCACCAGACGTTCTCGGCGGTGTCCTGGCTGGCCAGCAAAACCGGCTCGGCGCCCGTCACGGCCAGGCCGGCCGCCGTCAGCAACCGCGGGAGCACACCGCTGGCCCCGCGCGTGTCGAGGAACGCCTGCACCCCTGGCCGGTCGATGACGCCGCGCGGCGGCGGGCCGGGCAGCTCACGTAGCGACGTCTCGTCGACCGGGCTGCTGCGCCACAGCTCCGAGCCCCAGAGCTCCACCGGCAGCAGCGGCCCGAAGTCCCGGCCGGGCGCGTCGGTGACCAGGGCGTGGGCGAAGTAGTTGCCGGGACGGCCGGAGTAGTCGGTTCCCGCGAACACTACATGGGCGGTGATCGCCGCACCGGTCGCCTCGCTGACCCCGTGCGAGAACGCGACCGGGTAGGCCTCCGGCTCCTCCGGGCACGGGTCGTCCAGCAGCCAGCGCGGCGGCTCGTACACGGTGCGCTCCTCGACCTCGCGCATCACGAGGGGCGAGACACCCGGGGTGACCGCGTTGAACTGGTACCCGCCATAGCCGCCCAGCCCGCTGCGGCAGGAGGTGTAGTACAGCTGCTGGAACGGCATGGTCAGGCTCTTCTCATCGCAACGGCGCCCAATTCCGCGAGGATCCACAGGAAGGGGTCGGCCACCCGGACCGGGCGGATGCCGCGCGGCGAGACGCGGTTGTCCGCGGTGGGTGTCTCACCCAGCGCGCTGACCCCGCAATAGCGGTAACAGCGGTAATGCAGCTGGGCGATCTGATCGATCTGGGATCCCTCCCAGCGGGCCAGCAGCCGCTGGATCTCGGTGTGCACGGCTAGGCTGTCGCGGTCGTCGAAATACGGCGCCTGAGGCGCCGGCCGCAGCAGCGGGCTGGTCTGCTTGAGGCCGCCCAGAAGCGTGTCCATCTTGGAGAACGTGATGGCCAGCGGCTTGCCGATCCGGTCGCCGGGTGATATTCCGCCCTTGGCCAGGAGGAGATCGGTGATCTTTTGCAGTACGGGTGCGGGCTGATTTTCTGGGCGTGCGGGGTTCGGCAGCCGGGTACCGGGAGCGGCCAGCCCGCGCGCCCCGCGCATCTGCAGCGGGTCCAGCAACAGCACGATGCCGTCGGCGGCAGCGAGGTAGCGGACGTTGTGCTCCATGGACTGCCTGGACCTGAGATCCTCGCCCGCCGTGTCGAAGAACGACAGCAGGGTGTGCTGCGGATCTCCGCCACCGAGCCGGCCGCGGCGGGCCAGCCTGCCCAGGCGGCCATCCGGACTGAACGGCCCGTTGCCCGCGGTGGTAAACCGGAACACGATCGGGACCCCTGAGGTCCTGGTCGAGGCCAGCAGCCGTGCGTCGCGGTAGAGCGGCTGTTCGTAGTCGTCGGCGAAGCGGAGCAGCGTGCTGTCGTCAGCGCCGCTGATCGCCGCGTTGAACTGCTCACCGATCCGGTGCATCAGCTCGTGGACCAGCACGGTCAAGAACACGGTCTTGCCCGACTCCGGCGCACCGGCCAGCGCGATCAGGCGGCTGCGAACCTTGCCGAACTGCACGGGAAGCTGGCTGTGGCAGACCGGGCAGATTTTGGTTGTGCTCACGTCCCCGCACCGCGGGCACACGGCCGAGGACATCCGGCCGTCCGCAGCGAAGACCGGCGGCAGGGCGCCACGGAATCCGGTCCGCTCCCGGAGCACCTCATCGATCTCGGGGGCGCAGTTGCGCTGGCGTCGGCTAGTCCGGCCGGTGCAGCGGAACATGATCTCCCGCTCGGTGAACTGCTCGTAGCAGTACGGGCAGTAGAGGCTGGCGCCCGGCGCGGGCCTCACCAGATTCTCATCTCGTCGCCGGGCGGGGGGCAGAGCACGATCGGAGGCCCGCCGCCGCCTGATTCGCCGTCGCCTGGTTCGCCGCCGCCCGGGTCGGTGAAGCACGCCAGCCAGGCCAGGCCGCGCGCCGGCTCGACGGTGATGGTGACCGGCTGTTCCGGGGTGATCGACTGCGCCGGGATCCGGGCGAGTGTCTCGCCTTCGGCCGGGTCGTCCGGCGGGTACCGGCCGGTGGACCGCACGACGAGCAGGGCAGGCAGCCGGGCGGCATGCTCGGCGGCAAGTTCGATGGTGTGCTGCCGCGAGAACGGCCGCCGCGGGCGGCGGACCCGGTAGTCCACCCGGACGCCCTGCCCCGGCACCGTGACCTCGGCCGCCGGCCCGGTCTGTGGTGGGCTGGGATGCGGGTAGACCAGCCGGACCTCGATCCGTGCCGCGGCCCGCCCGACGGTGACGGTGACACCGCCCTCGTCCTCGTAGACGCGGCGTTGGCAGCGATGCTCGCCACCTGGCCAGCGCACCTCGGCCGCCGCGGCGTCGTCGTCGGGCCACACCCAGGCCAGCCGCACCGTCTCGTGCATCCGCACGGCGGTCAGGTCGCGGGCCGGCTCCGCCAGCCTGACCTCCGCGCTGCCGCCGGCCAGCACGATGCCGCCCGCCGTGGTGAGGGCGAGCAGGCGATGGTGCCCGTACGGCAGGCGCACCACGACGCCCTCGCGGCCGCCGGGACCTCGCCACGGCGCTCCGGTGACCTCCCGGAGCCCGGCCACATCCCCGGGGGCGAGCCGGGTTCCGGGCGGCCAGGGCGGCGGCCCGTCGGCCAGCACCAGCCGCACCCGGCCGTGCTGCGGCGGCACCCAGGTGACCTCGGCCAGCGGCGGCCCGGCTCCGGTAAGCTGGACGGCCAGGCCGGTGACGGGGTCCGGCTCGGGCTCAGGGACCGCCCGGAGGACCACGCCGGCGGACCGGCGGTCCTGGCCCTCGGGAGACCGGTAGAACGCGGCGACAAGGTAGAAGTATTCGGTCCCGGTCTGCAGCCCCTTATCGGTGAACCCGGCCAGCGACGCACCGACCGGCGCGCCGTCGCCTGGCCCCTCCGGCGGGCCGCCCTCGGCGCGGGTGACCAGGACGCCAGCCGCGCCCGGGTGCGCCCGCCAGGAGGCGGTGACCGAAGTCTCGGCGACGGTGACCGCGATGCCGGTGACGTCAGGCGTGAACGGCAGCGGCCGGGTCACCGCGGGCCGGGACCAGGCCTCCCCACCGCGCCCCGCGAACACGCCGTAGACCAGGTCGGCGCCCAGCGGGGCCTGGGCATCGGTGACCTCGTGGGCTGCCGTATCGCTGGTCACGGCCGTGCCGTCGGCCGCCGAGGCCGGTGCCCGGCCCGGCCCGCGCACGACCCGGTAGTGCAGCTGGCCGGCCAGGGCCGGGCTGGGCTCCCAGGTGACCAGCACCTGATCCCCGTCGACGCGCGCGACGGCGGTGCCGGGGGGCGGCGGCGGCAGCGCCGCGAGCCGGGTGGGCAGCAGGGGATCGTCGCTGGCCGTGCCGAGGGCCTCGGCCAGCAGCACGGCCGCCTGCTCGGTGTGCCCCCGGGCCAGCTCGTGGTCGGCCCGCTGGAGGAGTCCTGTGACGTCGGCGTCCCGCTGGGTCACGCGCCCGCGCAGCGGGTCGGCCGCGGGCAGCCCGGCGGCCAGCCGTTGCGCGGCGCGCAGCCTGCCGCCGGCCAGTTCGGCTTCGACCTGCTGGCGCAGCGTGCCGACCGTGTCGCGGCTGAGCAGGGCGGCCGCGATCAGGCCGGCTTCGTCCTCCTCGAGACCGAGGTCCCGGGCCTGGGTGACGATGGCCCGCTGGAAGAAGCCCCGGTCGGCGAACTGCCGCAGCCTTTCTGTGACCTCGGACAGCAGCAGGGCGTCCAGGTCACCGGCGCGTGCCGCGCTGCCCAGCAGGGCGAGGACACCCTCCAGGTGCGCCTTGGCCTCATTGGAATGCGGGAGCGCAGCGGCCTTCTGGGTCTCCGCGGCGATCGCGTCCTCGTCGAGCTTGCGTCCGCCCGTGAGCTGGAACCCGCCGAGTATCCGGAACCCCTGGCGCACCGCGCCGGCGAAGACCGCCTCCGCGGACAATTGCCAGCCGAGCACCTGCACGTGCTCGGCCAGCGCGGGCTGCTTCGTATGCGGCGCGGCGGGGAGTTCGGGGAACGTCGTGACGACCCGGACGCCTGCCGTGGTGAGCGCCGCGATGACGTCCTCGTCGGTGACGGACATACCCAGCGCGGCCCGCAGCCGTGTCACCGTGCCCGGGCCGACATGCGTCGCGGCACGTGCCTCGGTGTCGGCCAGCCGCGCGAGCATGTCGATCTGTTCGGCGTGCCTGGTGGCCAGCCGCTCCGGGGTGAGCTGCCCGGTCCGCTCAAGTTCGGCGTGCGCCGCGATCAGCGTCTCGGCGAGGCGAGCGTACGTCCGCCGGTTCCTCAGCTCGCGCCAGTAAGCGACCACCTCGCTGATCTGCCGGGCGGCCGCGGCCGGTGCGGCGGTGTCCCTCGGCAGCCCGTACCGCACGTACAGGTCCGCCGGCGGCACGTTGCCGCGCTGGCGGGCCGGCTCCAGGACCTCCAGGCGATACCGCTCGCGGTCCCAGGGCACCTACCCGGTCACCTCGAAGTGCGCCACGGCGGTGGTGGCACGCTGCACAGCGGCGTCATCGAGGCCGATCTGAATCTCGAACCGGACCTCCCGGCCGGAGTCGGCCTCCCGGCCATGCACCTGGAGCAGCCCGGTCTCGGTCATGTGGAACACCACTTGGAACGGCGCCCCTGCCGGGCGGGGCGGCAGGTCGCTGAGCAGGCCCTCGCCGATCTTGGTGTTGTGCTCCAGCTCGGCCGAGGCCACCGCGCCGGCCTGCTCCCAGACCTCCAGCGCCACCACCCGCTGGTTGTCGGTGATGGTGCGGAACGTCTGCGGGCCGGTGTCGGCGGGCAGCGGGGTATTGGCGCTGAGCAGGTGTGTAATGTAGTGCCGGGCCCGGTCCGGGTGGGTCCTCGCCAGCGGGTCCCTGCCGTCCACGACACTGAGCCCGAACGCGCGGGGCACGACGGTGGCCACCTGCATGTCGATCAGGGCGCGGGCCTGGTCAGCGCTGAGGCCGAGCCGGTCGGCCACCTCCTGCGCGCTGTCGGGGGCCTGCGGGTCGCCGTGGTCCTGCGCGGTGATCTTGACCTTCTTCATCAGCGCGAACAGCGCGGCGCCCTTGGCCACGGCGAGCTGCGGGTCCTGCTGCCGCCCGTCCAGCCCGAACCGCTCCTTGAGTGCCTGGGCGATCACCGGCATGATCGTCATGCCGCCGACCAGGAGCACGTCGTCGAAGTGGTCCACACCCTTGTTCCGCGCGGTGCCGAGGGTCCGGCCGGTGATCACCATGGTGCGTTCCAGCAGCTCGGCGGTGAGCTCTTCGAGGTGGTCGCGGGTGAGCTCAAGCTGGGTGTTCTGGCCGTCGAAGCGCACGGTGTGCTTGCGCGACCGCATCGCGCTGAGCGCCTTCTTTAGCTGCTCGGCGGAGGTCGCGAGGTCCTGCATGAACTGCTCGTCGCCGCCCGGGTCGAGCTGGGGGTACTGGGCGGTGAAGCCGTGCAATAAATAGTCGCTGATCTTGGCGTCCCAGTCGGCCCCGCCCAGCTGCGAATTGCCGTCGGTGCACACGACCTGCACGTCGTCGCCGTCCAGCCGGATGACCGTGGTGTCGAACGTCCCCCCGCCGAGGTCGTAGACGAAGATGTGCCGGATCCCCTCGCCCTGGCCGACTGCCTGGTAGGCGAGCGCCGCGGCCACCGGCTCGGCCAGGACGTCCAGGACGTTCAGCCCGGCGATCTGCCCGGCCTTGCGGGTGGCCTCCCGCTCCAGCACCCCGAAGTAGGCCGGCACCGTGATGACCACATCGTGGACCTCCTCGCCGGTCTGCTCGCCCGCGGCGCGCGCCAGCTCCCGCAGGATCAGCGCGGAGACCGACTCGGGGGTGTGGTCCTGCCCGTGGAAGTTGTAGCGGACATCCTGGCCCATCTGCCGCTTGACCAGCTCGACGACGAGTGAGGGGGCGAGCAGG
>Ga0207684_10002062_pt1 | contig 20676 bp, 20 predicted proteins | sample KBSK5501metaG_FD_184342 | JGI IMG/M metagenome (GOLD analysis project Ga0207684, IMG submission 184342) | Corn, switchgrass and miscanthus rhizosphere microbial communities from Kellogg Biological Station, Michigan, USA - KBS K5-50-1 metaG... | ecosystem: Host-associated > Plants > Roots >...
TCCTCGGCCCGGGCCACCCCGACACCCTCGCCGCCGGGCAGCGGCTCGCCGACGCCTACCTGACCGCCGGGCGCGCCGCCGAAGCCGTCTCCTGGTTCCAGTGGGTCCTGACCGACCGGGCCCGCGCACTCGGCCCCGATCACCCCGCCACCATCGCCGCCCGCCGCAACCTCGGCCACGCCCTGGTCACCGCGGGCCAGTTCACCGACGCCGTCACCGTCCTCGACGACACCGCCAGCGACTACCAGCGCATCCGGGGCGCGGAGCACCCCGACACCCTCACCGCGCGTGACGAACTCGCCGCCGCCTACCACGCCGCCGGGCAGTTCACCGACGCCATCCAGCTCTACCGGCGCACCCTGGCCGACCGCGAGCGCACCCAGGGCCCCCACCACCCCGCCACCATGACCACCCGGCAACAACTAGCCGGCGCTTACCTCGCCGGCGGCCGCCTCAAAGACGCCCTGTCCTGCTACAAGAAAACCCTCACCGACCGCGAACGTGTCCTGGGCCCCGACCACCTCGACACCATCGCCGCCCGCGGCGCCCTCGGCTCCGCCTACCACACCGCAGGCAAAATGGCCTCCGCCGTCCAGCTCTTCGAGCAAACCCGCGCCGGCTACGAGCGCGTCCTGGGCGCCGACCACCACGACACCTTAGCCCGCCGCGCCGACCTCGCCCACGCCTACTACGCCGTCGGCCGCCTCACCGACGCCACCACCCTGCTCCGCGACAGCCTCACCCGCTGCGAGCAAACCCTCTCCCCCACCGACCCGCTGACACAGGCCGTACGGGAGAGCCTGAAGAACATCGCGGGGGAATGACAGCCACAGGCGCACTGCCCGGACGCGCTCGTCGCCACCGGCGCAAACGCGCCACCGGTGGCGACGAGCCAGTTCCGCGTCAGCGTTTCGTGGTGGCGCTCTCCCGCTCGATGTGGAAGAACGGCGACCGCAGGATGAAACGCGCGCACAGCATCAGGACCAGGCCGACACCGACGACGCCCACCAGCGACCAGATCTGCGCTTGAGCCGCGCTCTGTAGCGACTTCACCACCACCCAGACCAGGAATGCGATGGCACCAAGCGGGAGAATGCCCAGGAACACCGCGTCCCAGAGCCTGGTGAAGACCCGCCGCCGGTAGTAGACGATGGCGGCGAGCGCGGTGAGGATGTAGAAGCTGGCGTACAGCAAGCCGGTCACGTTGATCACGTCGCTGAAGGCGTTCTGCACCGAGGTCGTGAGCAGGTACATCCAGGCGAGCGCGATGAGGACCAGGCCGGCGATGAGGGTGGCGCCGACCGGGGTGGAAAACCGGGGCGAGACGTTGGCGAACAGCGCGGGCAGGACCCGGTGGCTCGCCATGCCGTAGAGGATCCGGGCCGTGAGCACGATACCGGTGCCCGTGGCGGCGATCACCGACAGCGCGAGGGCGAGCGCCAGCGCCTTGCCTCCCGCGCTGCCACCTAGTACCTGGCCGACGTAGACGAGCCCGGCCGGGGCGTTGGACTGCAGCTTGGCCGGCGATACAACTCCTTGCAGACCTACCTGCGACAGCGTGAAGATGACGGCGACGATGCCGACCGCCAGCATGGCGGCCTTGCCCGGGTTCCGGCGCCGGTGCTTCACCTCCTCGTTGACGTAGATGGTGCCGTCCCAGCCGGTGTACATGAACACCGCGAGGAGGAAGCCCGCCGCGAGGCTGCCCTTGCCGCCGATTCCATGCAGGCTGAACCATTGCCTGGTGATCGGGTAGGTGCCGGCGTGGTGGCCGAGTACCCACACGAGGCCCCAGATGGCGAAGGTGACCAGGATCGCGTACTCGACCACTCCAATGGCGACCTGGGTGCGCGCGGTGATGCGGATGCCGACCACCGCGATCGCGAGCATGATGAGGGCCACACCGGTCGCGATGCCGACATTCGGCCAGGTGCTCGTGGTCGTCGCGCCGAAAACGGCGAGAACCGAGGGCCCGATGACCACGATAGGGCTGAGCGTTCCGATGAGGGTGCCCGCCACCATCAGCCATCCGGTCACGAAACCCAGGTATGGGTTGATGGCGCGGCCGACCCACTCGAAAGAAGCGCCGCAGTTAGCGTTCCACAGGTTCAGCCGACGGTAGGCATTCGCGATGATAAGCATGGGAATCGCGGTGAGGATGAGAACGACCCCGCCTGCGTAGGCGGCGGCCGCGGCCAGGGCGGCCAGCGTCAGCCCGATTGACACGGACGGCCCGGTCGAGGCCATGCCGATGAGAGTGTCCTGCGCCACGCTGATCGCATCGGGCTCGAGCCGGGCCGGGGGGGCAGGCGCGGTTCCTGGTATGGCAGTTGCGGATTGGTCCGTCATCTGTTCTCCTCTGGTACCGGCAGGGATGCTTCAGACGTTCGCGTGGCAGCGAAACGGCCCGTTCAAAGCCTCGAAGGGATGCATGCGGACCGGAGTCGCGCTAGTGACTGGGCCCTCGGCTTCCCGCACGGTGTTCTTGGCATTCTGGCGCAGCATCGACGTCCCCGCGTCGATCAGTAACACCATTGAAACAAAGCGCGATCCGCCAAAACGGAGGCTGCCGCCGATGCTGCCGACCGGCGCGACCCTCAGATTTGGCACTGGGCGATCATAGCGGTCATTTCCGGTACAAGGCCACAAGTGCCGAGAAATTTCTCTTGCGTCACACAGTGCCACAAGACCCTTAACCCGCCAATCCTGATGCGCCGCGAACCAGGACAACCTAGGGCAGAATAGCGAGTCAGTCAGCGAGATTGGGCCCGGTCTATCAGACTCGGCAGATCTGCGATTCGCTGGGATGGCCGATGAGGGTCAGTCCGCTCGTTCACGCTCCGTCCGGCGGGTTACGGGGACGCTGGCGCAACGCCCGCCGCGGGGTCGTCATATGCTCTAGGAGCCCGTCAAAGGAGACGCCAGTGAGCGTGTACAAGGTGATCGACATCATCGGGACCAGCAGCACTTCGTGGGAGGACGCCGCCACCGAGGCGGTCAGGACCGCGGGCCAGACGATCCGCGATATCCGGGTCGCCGAGGTGGTTGAGCAGGACATCCACCTCGACGAGAGCGGGGCGATCACCTACCGCACGAAGCTCCAGATCTCGTTTAAGTACGAAGCCGGGGACTGAAGCCCGCGGCCGCCAGCGGCCTGGCCGGCGCAGCGGGCCGTCGTCGCCGAGGAATGAGACACCATGCGAAGCGGCCTGATCACCCATGCGGACAAGGTGCTCTTCGCCGAGCGTGGCGAAACCAAGGGCGACCTCGCCGAGCACTATCTGCGAGTCGGGGAGCCGCTGATGCGGACGATGGGCGGACGGCCCGTGCTGCTCCAGCGTTTCCCCGAGGGTGCGGCCGGGCCGTCCTTCTTTCAGAAACGGGTGCCCAAGAACATCCCCGACTGGCTGCAGACCACGACGGTGTCTACGCCCAACGGCACCACCTCACAGGCGTTGGTCGCCGCCGACACCGACCACGTGCTGTGGGCGGTGAACCTGGGCTGCCTGGGCTTCCATGTATGGCCCTATCTGGCGGCCGACCCCGACCATGCCGACGAACTGCGGATCGACCTCGACCCGACCCCCGGCGTGGACTTCACGCACATCCGCCGGGCCGCGCAGGAGTTGCGGCTGCTGTTCGCCGAGGTCGGCATGGCCGGTTATCCCAAGACGACAGGTAACCGCGGTCTGCACGTGTATGTCCGGCTGCAGCCGCGCTGGGACTCCTATCAGGTGCGCGCCGCCGCCGTGGCCGTCGCGCGTGAGCTGGAACGTCGCAGGCCTGACCTCATCACCGCCGCGTGGTGGAAAGAGGAGCGCGGCGAGCGGGTGTTCGTCGACTACAACCAGAACGCGCCGCACAAAACGGTCTTCGGCGCGTGGTCGGTCAGGGCGCGGCCTGGCGCGCAGGTGTCGACCCCGATCGCCTGGGCGGAGGTCGACGACATCCACCCGGACCAATTCACGATCGCGTCGCTGGCCGCGCGGCTCGAGGCAACTGGCGACCCGTGGCTGGGCATGAACGACGACCCGCAGTCGCTTGAGCCGTTGCTGGCGATGAGCGCGCAGGACCGGGCGAACGGGCTGCTGGACGCCCCGTGGCCGCCGGTGTACCCGAAGCAACCCGACGAGCCGCCCCGCGTCGCTCCCAGCCGCGCCAAGAAATCCTGACCGCGCCCGCCCGGCCGCCGACGGCGTGAGACTAGCCGCCGTCGGCCGTGTGAGCCGCCGTAGGCGGTACTGGCGGGCTAGCCTCGGTCCTCAGCTCCCGGTGGCGCCGTCGATGCGTTCCCGGATCAAGTCGGCGTGGCCGTTATGGCGGGCGTACTCCTCGATCATGTGGACGTACACCCAGCGCAGGTTCATCTCGACCTGACGGTCGGAGTGGAAGAAGGTCTCGTCCAGCGAACGCCCGGCCGCTGCCGCGCGGGCGAGCTCGACCTCGCCGGTGAAGGTGGCGAAGTCCGCTTCGGCGTCGGCGGTGCCAGCGTCGTCAAAATCGGCATCCGGGCTTTCCTCGCTGCAATACAGGTAACTGACCGTTTCTCCGGCCACCCGGCGCCGGAACCAGGCGCGCTCCACCTCAGCCATGTGCCGCACCAGGCCGAGCAGCGACAGGCTCGACGGCTCGACGCTGCGCCTCTTGAGCTGCCCGGAACTGAGACCGGCACATTTCAGCAGCAGCGTCTGGCGGTGATGGTCGAGCCAGGATTCCAGCGACGTGCGCTCATCACCGGTGTAGGGCGGGTCGGTCCGCGTGATCGGCGGAGCGGTCCAGGTCATCCCCACATCATGCCCCGCCCCGCTGGCCCCTGCGAGCGGGAACCGATGCAAACGGCCTCCCGCCGGACCCGCAGCCGTCCCTGGCCTACCCGAACCCACCCGCGAGCCGTAGGATGCGGTACGCGCCCGATCAGGGGATGGACTGGATGCAAGCGCTCTCTGCTGAGCCTTTGGCCAAGGGGCCGCTGCCCGGTGCGCCCGGCGGGGCCGCCCGGATGCGGGGTGACCGGGTCCGTCAGTTTGCCCGCGCGTACTGGGTCGACCTCGCCTGGGTGGTCTTCATCGGGCTGAACCTCCTCGCCATGCGCCTCATCCCGGCCTGGCAGACCGTCCCGTTTCTCATCATCTGGGTCAGCTTGACCACGATCTATGGCTTCCGCCTGTGGCGGCTGGGATCTACGGTCCTCACGGTCGCGGTGGTGACACTCGCCACCGGCGGCGTGATCGGCTGGCAGGTCCTGCGGGGGAAACAGGACGCGGACTACCTGGCTGAGGTCCCCTTGCTCGCCACGATGTTCGTGGTCATGGTGTGGCACTCCCGCAGGCGGCTCGCGGCTATGGAGGCAATGAAGCGCGTCTCGGAGCACAACCTGCTCCTGCTGGACAAGCAGCGTCAGTTCCTCCAAGACGTGTCGCACGAGTTGGGCACGCCCATCACCATCGCCCTTGGCCACACCGAGCTCATCACCCATGCGGCCACTGATCAGGCGATCGCTAAGGACGCCCGGGTGGCGGTGGACGAATTGCTCCGGATGCGCCGGCTGGCCAACCGATTGATGCTTCTGGCCTCGACGGACAGCCCGGACTTCCTGCGCTTGGCTCCGGTGGACGCCGCAGGGCTCATGGTGGAGACCCTGCATCGGTGGAGCCAGACGCCCCGGCATTGGTCGCTTGGTGCCCTGGCGGACGCCAGTGTGCAGGCGGACGGCGACCGCCTGACCCTGGCTCTGGATGCGCTCATCGAGAACGCGGTCGAGCACACTGACCTCGACGGCCATATCGAGCTGAGCGCCCGCCGCGACGGCGAGATGGTCATCCTCGCCGTGACGGACTCGGGCTCCGGAATACCGGCCGCCGAAGTTGGGCGGATCTTCGGCCGGTTCACCCGGGTGGGCGCGGGCCGTAGCCGGAAGACCGGCGGGTTCGGCCTGGGCCTCGCGGTGGTGAAGGCGATCGCCGAGGCCCACCATGGTTCGGTCCACGTCCAGAGCACAATGGGCCGGGGCTCGGTATTCGAGCTGCTTCTGCCCACATCGACGGCCCGGCCGGGCTCGGGGCTACCGGGCTCGGGGCTGCCGGTGGACCGGCGTGCTATGCCCGGATAGCTCGGCCCGCGTCGTCACGCGCTACGTCGATATTCGCAGGGTCCTGTGCACGCTGATCGGGGCGGACGGCCCGGACGTTGCGCAGCGTGGGCAGGTCATCGCGGCCTCGACGTGGAATCCGGCCGCCGCGACCACGTCATGCGCTCGTCCTGCCCAGCCATAGGCTGGCTGGGTGAACAACCTCGATGGGTTTGACGACGCTGTGCTCGCCCGGGTAGAGGAGGTCGTCGAGCGCGCGGTGGAGCAAGGTCAGGCGCCTGGCGTCGTCGCGGCGCTGGCCCGCGGTGAGGCCGTGCATGTCGCGACGGCGGGCGTGATGGCAGTCGGCGGGGCGCCGATGCGGCGGGACACGCTGTTCCGGATTACGTCTAACACCAAGCCGATGACGGCGGCGGCCGTGCTCTCGCTGGTCGATGACGGCCTGCTGGAGTTGAACGGGCCGGTGGACGAGCTCTTGCCGGAATTGGCCGATCGCCGGGTGCTGCGGCGCCCGGATGGGCCGCTCGGGCAGACGGTCCCGGCTCAGCGTCCGGTCACCGTGCGCGACCTGCTGACGTTCACCTGGGGATTTGGGATGCAGGGTGCGATGTTCATGGCAGCAGAGCCATGGCCGATAGCCACCGCGGCGATGGAGCGGCAGCTGTCCACCTTCGGGCCGCCGCAGCCCGGCGTCACGCCTGACCCGGATACGTGGATGGCGCGGCTCGGCGAGTTGCCGTTGCTGGCCCAGCCGGGCGAGCGTTGGCTCTACCAGTCCGGTTCGCAGGTGCTCGGAGTCCTGGCCGCCCGCGCCGCTGGGGCCCCGTTCGAGGACGTCATGCGCGAGCGGGTGCTCGGCCCGCTCGGCATGAAGGACACCGGATTCCACACGACCGATACCGCCCGGCTGTCGACCGCGTATGAGAATCGTGACGGCATGCTCGTCGTAAGCGACCCCCCGGAGGGACGGTGGTCACACCCGCCGCTGTTCCCCGACGGCGGTGGCGGGCTGGTGTCATCGGCCGATGATGTGGTCGCGTTCGGCCGGATGCTGATGCGCGGGGGCAGCCCCGTGCTGAAGCCGGCCACGGCCGCCGAGATGACCCGCGATCAGCTGACCGCCGCGCAGCGGGCGAATGTCTGGCCTGGTTTCAGCTTCCTCGGCGACCGCGGCTGGGGCTACGGGCTGTCGGTGCTCGACGACGGCAGCTACACGTGGGAGGGCGGATTCGGGACGTTGTGGTCGAACGTGCCTGCGCAAGATCTCACCGTCGTGGTCCTGACGCAGCGCGCCGCGGACGAAACCGGGATGCCCGCCGTGTGCGCCGACGTGCTGTCCGCTGCCCGCGCCACCGACGCTTCCGCATGATCAGGGAACATTCGCCGGCCACAAGTGGCGCCAATGTTCGGCGATCGTGGAACTAACCCGTTCGCTCGGGGTGACCGTTTCGCTGTTGGACGAGGAGCGCGGTCAGTCGTTCGATGAGGCCGTACGGGATGGGCTTGTTAAGCGGGAACCGCACCGTGCCCCGGCCTGCCCGGTAGGGCGCGAGCTGCCGCTCGAAGGACTCGTCTACCGCGGGTACCGGGTAGACGGAGATGTGGTGCTTCCACGCCGCGAAGTACACCAGGTGCCTGCCGCTCAGCGTCATCGTGGGAATCTGGTAGCTGATCGTCTCGCCCGCTTCCGGCGCGACGTTACGGATCCTGCGCCGGACTTCCTCGAGGATGACCTGCACGTCTTCCGGGAATGAGGCGATGTACTGGTCGATCGTCGCGAACTGCTCTGCCACAAGACTCCCCTTCGATTGGTTGTAGCCGGTGCCGGAGCACACGGAGTGTCCTACCCCCGCAGGCATCATGTGCCGGGATAGCCCGGTGGAGGGAGAGCCTGGGATGGGGATGGGAGAAGCCGGCCGGGTGAAGGCGCCTTGGCCAGCAGCACCGAGGCGAAGGGATGCCGCGGCAGCGTGACCGGGACCGGCGGGTGCTCCTCAGGAAAACCAGCCGCACGGAGTCTCTATGTGGTGCTCACCAGTTGCCACCAAGCATGGTCCGCACGGCGTCCGGGCTCGACACGTGGGTGATGCCACCGTCACGACGGGGCACCTCAAAGCCCAGCGGGCAATAGAGGATCTCGAAGCCGAGTTCGGCGGACAGTTCCGCTGCCTTGCCGCGCCACCAGGCCAGCGCCGCGTCAGGGCAGTCAGCCACGTTCCCGCCGTCGCTCACTGGGCATTCGCCTGCCGGAGCATCGCGGCCGCTTCGCTGATCTCCTCGGCCAGCCGGTCCAAGATCCGCGCGGTCTTCTCGATCTGATCCGGCCGGACGGGCAGCCGCTCGGCGACCTCCGTCAGGTCGATGAGCACACCGCCCACCGTCTCGATCGCTTCTACCTCCGCGGCGAAGGGTGCGGGATGATCGTTCATGGGTCGCCTCCAGTTAGGCGATCAAGGGACCGGCCCGGCGTGCGAGCGCTAGCCGGTCCCGCTTTGTGTTGTTGTGCTCTTCCACTGTATGACGGTCGACCAGTCTCGACCACAGTCGAGACTAAAAGATCACTGTAGAGCGTGCACGGGTACCTTCATGATCGTGACGACGGAAGATCCGCGGGCGTACGTACGGATAGCGGATGGCCTGCGGGAACGCATCGCCAGCGGCGAGCTGGCGCCCGGCATACCCATGCCGTCCATCACCACACTGAGCCAGGAGCATGGCGTTGCCAGGCAGACCGCAGCGAAGGCGCTGCGCACGCTGGAGGCGGAGGGCCTGGTGCGCCGCATTCCGGGGCTCGGGTACTACGTCACCAGCCAGCGCTAGCGCGCACACCGAGCGCACATCCCGCGCGGATTCTGACCAAGTGACGTACTACCGGGCGATACTGATAGTGCAGTTCAGGGGCACAGTCGGCACCATCGGCCCAGCCAGAACTGACCTCTGTCAATTCGACATCAACCGACGGCGGCTCGCTGGCGGCACGGCCAGGGTGAGCGCTGACCTCCGCAGCGCGTAACCGCCCGGGTCGCATATCGTGCGAGCAGGGCACGTGCGGCGGCGGCCCGGCTACTTGCCGACGATCATATCGAGATATATCGTCTTGGTAGAGTACAGCAGCCCCGGCGGATAATGCGGAGGATCATGTGGCTAACGGACCCGACCTGCGCATCGGAGATGCCGACCGAGAGGCGGCGGCGGCCCGGCTGCGGGAGCACTACGCGCAGGGCAGGCTGACCCTGGAGGAGTTCAACGAGCGCATCGACGCGGCGTTCGCGGCCACGACACAGAGCCAGCTAAACACGCTCACCCGCGACCTTCCGCGCCTCGCCGCCCCCCCGGCGCCGCCGCCGGTCGTCGCGGCCGGGGCCGGCCGCGAGCGATCCAGGCGGGAACACCGGTCGGGTTTCCGCGCACGGCGGAGTATGATCCCCGTGATCATCGCCGCGCTGACGGCCTGGCTGCTGATAGCCGATCTCCAGCTCCGGATGTTCCCGTGGCCGGGCAGGCTGGCCATATTCGTGGGGATCTTCGCTGCCGTCCGCTGGCTGATGCGCCGGATATGGCATTTCGGCCGGGGCGGCGGGCCCTGGGGCGGCGGGCCTGGGGGCTGCGGGCGATACCGGAGCGAGCGGTAGTCGCCCCGGCGCGTCCCTGCTGGTGCGGACTAACGCCTACCGGAGCGCGGCGCGGGCGCTTTCCAGGTCATCGGTGGCGATCACGATCTTCACGCCCCCGAACGTGGTGTAGGCCAGATCGACGTTGACGTTCGCGTCGGCGAGCTGCCGGGTCAGCTCGCCGATGGCCATGGGCCGGTCCTCGACGTCGACCACCAGGACCTCACGCTCGTCGGCGATCCCTATCCCGGCGCGGTCAAGCGCCGCCCGGCAGCTGGCCACGGTCTCGTCGTCCAGGAGCATGTGGACGACTCCCCGGCCTTCACCCGTGAAGGCCGCCAGGCCACGGATACTGACCCCGGCCTCGCCAGTGACCTCCCCCAGGCGGGCTAGCTCACCCGGCTGGTGCTCAAGAATCACTGTCAGGTCCGTGGACATCTCGTCCTGATCTTGCCACTCTGCCGCAACCAGGGCAATTGCGCAGGACACTGGCTGGCTACGGGCCGCTTGGCGAGCTGACCCGGTACTCCCATCCTTCCTGCCAGGCGAAGTCCTGCTCAGCGAGGTCTTGGAGAGCGCTATTCAGCAGGAACCCATCGTGGCCTGATCAGTCCCCGTGTTGACGTAGACGTCCGGAATGTAGCCGTCGCTCGTACCGTCCCACAAGCTGCTGCTCTGACCGGCATCTGAATTTGTCACGACATCGCCTTGCGCAGTGCAGAGGATGTCGATGGTCGTGCCGTCCGCTACCTCGGCCACCACTGATGAGCTCAGTGACGGCTGTCCATAGACGTAGATCGTGCTGTATCCCTGCGGGGCTTGTATGGTTCCCGTGGCGAGCATGTTCGAGGTGTCGCTCGGCGACGGGCTCGCGGGCGTGGCCGAAGTTGTGTCCACGGGCGCGGCTGGGGTTGTGGCCGCGGCAGGAGCCGGGGACGGGGGCGGGTTGGGCGTATTCGGGTTGTAGCTGGAACCCAGTCCAATGGCGACCAGAACCAGAAGAGCACCTACGCTGAAACATGGCAGCCTGACCCAGTTGCCGACCTTGGGCATGCCGACCCCGGGCATGAAGCTACCGGAGAGCGTGAAACCCCCGCCTACGAGGCCGACAAGGATCAGAACCGCACCAACAATCCCCAGTACTACAACCAATGGCATCATGTGGGCCTCCCCCGATAGATACGTAGAGGAGCCCCTAAAAGACCGCGAAATACTCGCCGTATGGATTGTGTTCTGTAGCTTTTCGTGGCCTCGCGGGTCGGGACGGGGACGGTGGCGAGGACGGGCGCGCCGGCGTTCAGACCTGCCCGCGGCGCCACTGCGGCTTGCGCTTTTCGAGGAACGCGTGCATCCCCTCACGCGCGTCCGGTAGCTGGCTGGTCGCGGCCATCACCTCGACGGCGTAGGCGTAGGCCTTCGGCTGGTCGAGGTCGATCTGAGCGTAGAGCGCCTGCTTGCCGATGCCCTTGCTCTCCGCGGAGCCCAGCGTGACGCGCTCGAGGAGCTCATACACGGCAGAGTCAAGGCGCTCGGCTGGTATCACCCGGTTGACCAGCCCCCAGTCGAGCGCGGTTCGGGCGTCGATAACATCACCGGACAGGGCCATCTCTACGGCCCGTTTCCGGCCGATGTTCCTGGCGATCGCCACCATCGGGGTGTGGCAGAACCAGCCACCCTTGCCGCCGGGAGCGGCGAAGCCGGCGTTCTCGCTGGCCACGGCGAGATCGGCGCTGGCCACCAGCTGGCAGCCGGCCGCCGTGGCGAGCCCGTGCACCCGGGCCACCACCGGCTGCGGCACCTGCTGCATGAGTGTCATCAGTTCGGTACAGGTCGCCAGCAGTGAGCGCACCGCCGACAAGTCCGCATCGGCGACGTCCGCGAAGTCATGCCCCGCGCTGAACACCGGGCCGTTGCCGGCCAAGACGATACCCAGGGCGTCGCTGTCTCCGATGTCACGGAACGCTGTGATCAACTCGCGCATGTGGCCCAGCGACAGGGCGTTGCGCCGGTCCGGCCGGTTCATCGTGACCGTGGCAAACTCACCGGACCGCTCGACCAGGATGTGCTCGAACCCCATGACGGGCCTCCTCCTCCAGCCGCACCTGCGCTGGCTCAGCACCGGCGGCACTCCGCGGCTCCCCCGCTCTCTCACGCCACCCGGTGAATGTGCCATTGTGCGGGTTATAACCATGCGACGCCACATTCACGGGGTTGAGCGGGGTCAGCGGACCGGCCTCCGCGCGCACGGTGGCGGCCGGAGACCTTCCCGGGTCTCCGGCACCTGAACCCATGACAGACCCGGTGGCACGCTCGCAACCTCGTACTACGACTGGTCGTCCATCGACCCGGCCTGGAAGACAGCCGGGATCTTCCCCGTGATATCAGAAGGGGCGTTGCGGGCCACCCTGGGAATACTGGCCCGGACGGTCGCCAGGGGCACGCCCTAACGGGCCCGTCGGCCTGAATCGCACTCCCTGAGGCGGCGCGCAACCGCGAGACGTGCGAAAACGGCCATTGGCGTGACCCCGGAGGCGGCCGTCAAATATTACGGTCCGCGGACCCAGGCGCGGACTCGGCAGGGATGGCCGTCCTACGCCGGTAACGTCATTATCGCGATCGGTGCTACACAGCGCCGTGGATCGCCGTAAGCGCAGCGAGCCATTGCAGAGGAGGCCGGTGACCCTACCCGCAGTTCGTGATGCCAGCTTGGGGAGCGGACCCAAAAGCGACGTATCGAGATGCATGGGAAGGGGATCCTAGTGAGAACGAGGTATGACGGGGCCAGTGCGGTCGGGCGCGGACCCAGAATGACGGACCCAGAATGAGCGGGCGGAGAATACTGGCGCTCGGCATTGCCGCCGTCGCGGTGGGCGGAGTTCTCGGCAGCGTACTCGCCCTGAACGGGTCGGGAAAGATCAGCCTCTCTTCTCACTCAAGCCGCGAGCATGGCGAGCACAGCTCGCATCATGTGACCCGCTGGTCATTCAGCACGATTGACAATCAGAACGACGCCACATTCAACCAGTTGCTGGGGATCAGCAACCGCGGCCAGATCGCCGGGTACTTCGGGTCAGGAGCGCAGGGCCACCCGAACAAGGGCTACCTGCTGACCCTGTCACGGCAGGGGTCGTGGTACCAGAACGAGAACTTCCCGGGTTCCCTCCAGACCCAGGTCACCGGGCTCAGCGACGTCGGCGTGACGGTCGGTTTCTGGTCGGACCAGAACACCGCCAGCCAGATGAACGACAACTTCGGCTTCTACACCTGGGGCGGCCATTTCCACAGCGTCAACTTCCCCACTCCGAACAACGCCAGCCCGCCGGTCAACCAGCTTCTCGGCGTGAACAACTGGGGTGTCGCGGTGGGCTTCTACACCGACGCCCAGGGCAATAACCATGGGTACACCTACAGCATTACCAGACACAGGTTCCACTCGGTCAGGATCAGGGGCGCTACAAGCCTGACCGCGTCCGCCATCAACAACGACGGCGACATCGCCGGTTTCTTCACCGGTTCCGGCGGCGTTACCAAGGCATTCCTGCTCCGCGCGGACGGCGGGCTCACCGCGCTGGCCTTCCCGGGCGCCGCATCGACCCAGGCATTCGGCGTCAACGATTCGCGTGAAGTCGTCGGCTCCTACACGATCGGAAGCGGCACCAATGCCAAGACGTTCGGTTTCACGTGGTCCAGGCACGCCGGGTTCAAAGTCGTGAATGCTCCGCAGGGCCTGGGCGCCACCACGATCAATGGCGTAAACGACGCGGGTGACCTCGTCGGCTTCTACACCGACACCGCCGGGAACACCCACGGTCTGCTCTGGGCGGCCAGCCATCACACGGCGCCGTTCGCCCCGAGGGTAACCCAGTTCGTGCCGCTGACCCCGTCGGCGAAGCCAACCACGTCGCCCACCCCGACCGTGTCCGCGAGGCCGGCCACGGCAGCGTCGCCCGCGCCGACATCGGTGCTTTCTTCGCCGCGTCACTGGTAAGCAGGTGACCTAACGAGGCGGCGGCGGGGCGGCCGGGGCTTTGAACCCGGCCGCCCCGCCGCTATTGCACAGGACTCTATTGCACTGGACTCTATTGCACAGGACTGGGCCGGTCGTCAGGTGCCGCGTCGGCGGTGGTGCCGGCCGGCGTGGCCAGCCGGAGCCGCTCGGCGGCACGTCTTCGCCGCACGCGCCGGAGATGCCAAGCATGTGGCGCCCCGGCGATGCCCAGCAGCGCGATCGTGGCCAGCAGCGCATAGCGCGAGACAAGGTTCGCCGCGGTCACGCCGCTGGGGCCGAGTTCGTATCCGAACCCCGCGAGCAGCGCCGCCCAGGCCAGTGAGCCGATGGCATCGAACATAAGGAACGGCAGGAGCCTCAGGCGGACCCAGCCCGCCATGGCGTAGACCAGCGGTGTCGGCGCGCCGGGCAGGAACGAGGACAGCAGCACCAGCGGCCCGGCAAACCGCCACCCCCGCTGCTCGGCCCGCTGGGCGATAGCGGCGGCGCGGCTGTGGTGGTGCCCGAGCCACTCCACGGCCTGGTGACCCCACAGCACGCCCGCCCACCAGAACAGCAAGTCGAACTTCATCAGGCCGGGCAGCGCCGCGGCGACCACGACGGCCAACTGGAGCTTGTTGTCGACATCGGAGAACGCGCCCGCGGCCACGATCGACGGGGTCGAGCCCGACAGGACCTCAAGCAGCACCGGGTGCGTGGCGATCAGCGCGGGCGTGAGCGGGATCATCGCGAGCGCGTAGAGGCCGCTCAGCACGATTCCGGTCATGCAGACCAGATCCGCGGCCCGTGGCCGCCCGAGCCACGGCCGCCACCCTCGCGCCCGGGCGGAGGACCGCGCCGCGAAGCTAGGCACGGCCGGGGAATGCGCCTCCCCGTCCTGCCCGGCCTGGCCGCCCGCCGCGGGCGGGCCTGACGATTCCTGCGAGTCCACCTCGGTCACCCGGTCCGGAGACTGTCCTGCTGCACAGTATCCGCGATCACGGGCCCAGATGACCGCGAGAGGCCGGTCAACCTGCGGGAGGCCGGTCAACGCGCGGAAGAGCCGGTCAAAAGGAATAGACCGCTCATGTCGGGGAAGTGGCTCGGGGGCCATGACCTCTACGGAAGGTGGAGCAGATGACTGATCAGGCTAACGGCGGCGGGCCTGGGTCATCCGACGGCCGCCGGGCCGCGCTGATCGAGGCCGCGCAGGCCCAGTGGGTGGCCGCCCTGACCGACCTGGGCGGCCGGAACACCCTGCTCTACTACAAGGACCGGCGGGCGGGCACGCTCGACCTTGGCGTGGCCGACCCGGCCGCGCTCGACCAGTTCCGCCGCACCGGGTCGATCCGGCTCACCAGGCTGTTCCGCGATGTCGACGTCAGGGCCGACGCGATCCGGCGGGTCCAGGCCATCTACCGGAAGGCACGGGAGCTGCTGGAGGAGCGGGGCATACGGGCGGGGTACCTGGCGACCGGGATGGCCCGGTGGGACGAGCTGTTCCTCGAACCCGCCGCACCCGTCCTGCTGCGCGGCCTGACCATCACGCCGACCCGGGCGAGGCATGACGACTTCGACCTCGCTCTGGACGACGAGAGCGAGGTCAACCCCGTTCTGCTGCACAAGCTGGCCAGCGTCTTCGCAGCGGCCACCGAAAAACTCGCCGACGAGCGGGGCGACCGGCTGTTCCGCCTGCTGCAGGAGGCCGCCGACGCCGCCGAGGTCCCGGGGTTCGAGATCATCGACCGGGATGTGATCGGCACCTTCACCTACGCCAAGCTGCCCATGGTCCAGGACATGCAGGCGGCCGGGGAGCTGCTGGCCGACAGCGACGTGGTCGCCGCCATCGCCGGGGACCCCGAGGCCCAGGAGCTGCTGTCCGCCGATGACGGGACCGAGCCGGTGCTCGACTCGCCCGCCGAGGACTACTCGGTCCTCGACGCCGACTCATCGCAGCGCAGCGCGATCGCCGCGGTGCTGTCCGGGCGCAGCGTGGTGATCCACGGGCCGCCGGGAACCGGCAAGAGCCAGACGATCGCCAACCTGATCGCCGCGCTCGTCGCACGGGGCCGGAAGGTGCTGTTCGTCGCGGAGAAACGGGCGGCGATCGACGCCGTGCTGTCCCGGCTCAAGGGCGCCGACCTGGGAGAGATGGTGCTCGACATCCACGAGGGAACGAGGGACAGGCTGCGGATCGCCCGCGACCTCGCCGCGACGTCCGATCTGGCCCAGCAGGCGCACAGTCCCGACGACGGCAGCCTGCGGCGTCGGCTGGCCGACCGGCAACGCCGGCTGGCCGAGCACGTCGCGGCGCTGCACGAAGCGCATCCGCCGTGGGGGCTGACCCCGTTCAGAGTCCAGTCCGCCCTGCTCAAGATTCCTGAGGAGGCCCGTACCCCGGTACGGCTAGCGGCGGCAGAACGGATCAGCAGCAGCACTGCCGACGAAATCCGGGACGACCTTCGGGAATTCGCCCACCTGGGCGGTTTCGCGCTGCGGCCGGGATCGACGCCCTGGTTCGGGGCCGCGCTGCGGACCACCGAGGACGTCAGCCAAGCCTGCGACCTGGCGGCCCGGCTCGCCGCGCATGCCCTGCCGATGCTGGCCGATCGGCTCGGCCGCGCCAGCGAGGAGACCGGCCTGCGGCCGCCGGCCGGCTACGTCGACGCGGTGGCCAGGATGCGGCTGTATGCCGCCATCGAGCAGACGCTCGGTGTTCTTGACCGCTCGGTGTATGCCGCCAGGCCGCACGCGCTGGCGGCGGCGGTCGGCGGGGGAACCGGCGACATCGCGCTCGGCTTCAGCGAGCGGCGGGCGCTGCGCAAGCAGGCCCGCGAGCTTTACACCGGCCCCGGCAAGCCCGCACCGCAGGAGCTGGCCGGAGCGCTGACCGAAGCCGCCGGGCAGCTGGCCGAGTGGGAACGGCAGCGGCTCCCCCGCGCTTCGGACGGCGACGGCGACGGGCCGTCCGGGCTGCCTCGGCCGCCTGCCGGGCTCGACGAACTCAGCCGGCTGTACGACGAATGCTCGCGGCGGCTCACGGCGCTCGGCGCCTACGTCCGGCTGGGGGACGAGAACCTTGAGAATCTGCTCTCGCGGCTTACCGCCGACCAGGACACGGCCTGGAAACTGCCGAGGCTCTACGAGCTGGCCGGACGCTTCGACGACCTCGGTCTCGGGCCGCTGCTCGATGATATTGGCCGACGTTCGGCGTCTGACGATCTGGCCGCGGTGTCCGGAGATCTGGCCGCGGCGGCGTTCGACTACGCCTGGTACTCCGCGATCCTGGATCAGATCAGGGTCCGCGATCCGCGTTATGCCGCGGCGCGCGGCAACGACCTGGACGAGATCGCCAGCGATTTCCAGGTCCGTGACGTGCAGTACCTGGCGGCCAACCGCGGCCGGGTGCGCCGCGCCTGGGCTGAGCGGCTGCGCGAGGCGCAGGACCGGCATCCGCTGCAAGCCAGGGTGATCCGCAAGCAGGCGGCGCTGCGCCGCGGCCACCTGCCGCTGCGGCGGCTGCTCGACCAGACGAGCGACATGCTTTTCGCGATCAAGCCGTGCTGGGCCATGTCACCGCTGATGGTCAGCCAGGTACTGCCCGCCGCCAGGCTGTTCGACGTGGTGATCTTCGACGAGGCGAGCCAGATCGTGCCGGCCGACGCGATCCCGTCGATCATGCGGGGACATCAGATCGTGGTCGCCGGCGACGACCGCCAACTGCCGCCGACCAACTTTTTCCGCCAGGTGGGCGAGGGCGACGAGGAATCGGCCGATGATGACGATGAGAGCCTGGTCTCGTTCGGGGCAGGCTTCGAATCCGTGCTCGACGCGCTCCGGCCGCTGCTGCCGACGTGGCCGCTGGCGTGGCACTACCGGAGCCGGGATGAGCGGCTGGTCGCGTTCTCCAACACCCACATCTACGGCGGCGCGCTGACGACGTTCCCCGGGGTTTTCCGCGACGACTGCCTGCGGCACGTCGTGGTCGCGCAGAGTCCTGAGCGCGGCCAGGAGGTGTCGGTCGCCGCCGAGGTGGACAAGGTGGTCGAGCTCATCTTCGAGCACGTCAGGGCCAGGCCGCAGGAGTCACTCGGGGTGATCGCGCTGGGGATCCGGCACGCCGAGCGGATCGAGACGGCGCTGCGTACGGTGCTGGCGGAGCACCCAGAATTGGAGGGCTTCTTCGCCGACGATTCCCCCGAGCCGTTCTTCGTCAAGAACCTGGAACGGGTGCAGGGCGATGAGCGGGACGCGATCATCCTGTCGATCGGCTACGGCAAGCACCCGGACGGCCGGATGCGCTACCAGTGGGGGCCGCTGCTCCGCGATGGCGGCGAGCGCAGGCTGAATGTGGCCGCCACCCGCGCCAAACACCGGCTCACCCTGGTCAGCTCGTTCTCCAGCCGTGACGTCGACCCGGACCGCGTGACCAAAGCCGGCGCCCGGCTGCTCGCCGACTACCTCGAATACGCCGGGTCGGGCGGGACGGCGGTCGGCGCGTCTGGCGGCGGCGAGCTGAACCCGTTCGAGGCTGACGTGCGGGACAAGCTGGCCGAGTGCGGGATCACCGTCGTGCCGCAGTACGGCGTCGGCGGCTACCGGGTCGATTTCGCCGCCACGCACCCCGACGACGCTGACCGGATGGTGCTGGCGATCGAGGCCGATGGCGCCTCGTACCGCGAATCGGGCAGTGTCCGGGACCGGGACCGGCTACGCGGCGAGCATCTGCAACGGCTCGGCTGGCAATTCCACCGGGTCTGGTCAACGAACTGGTTCCATGACCCGCAGGGCGAGGTGGCCAAGCTCCTGGAGGCCTACAAGCGGGCCGTCAGCGCGGCAGGCCCCCCGCCTGCTCCTGACCCGCCACCCGCACCCGCCGACCCGCCAGCGGCTGCGCCTGCCAGCCCGCCAGCGGCTGCGCCTGCCAGCCCGCCAGCGCTGCGACCGGCACCCAAGCCGACGCCTCCGCCCCTCCCCGGGCGGACGCACTAAGGCGTGTCTCACAGAGCCCTAAAGCCGGAAGACCCGCTCGGCATTGCCTTGGAAGAGACCGGCTTTCTCTTCGGGGGTGATCGGCAGGTTCTCGTGCGCCGTAACCTCGGCTGGGACGTACTGGTACGGGTAGTCCATGGCGTACAGCACGCGGTCAGGGCCGAGTACGTCGCGGCAGAACATGATCGCCGGGGCCCATGCCATACCGCTGGTGGTGCCTTGACGGTTCTGAAGAGCGGAATCCGGATCCCGGGCCGGCTACTCAGATGCTGCGCCCCGGAGCATGCCAGTGCACCTCCAGGTTGTGAACCAGCGCCGGGCTCAGGTGGCAGCGCGCCTGCTCGCGAGCATAGGTCGCAAAGTACTCGCGAAATAGATCGAGGGGCTCCTGACCGGCGCGCAACGTGCGCCGGTTGGCGGTCGCGTTCACGAGACCGGAGTCGGTCAATGCCTCGATCCGCGCCTGGAGCGCCCGGTCCATGTCCCCGGGTCCCACCACCTCGTCGCAGAGAAACGCCGCGTCCGCGTCACCCGCGGTCCACTCACGGCCAGAGAGAATCGCCTGACGGGCGGCACGATCTCCGACGAACCTGGGCAGGCGCAGGTTGGACGCCCCGGGGATGATCCCTTCCTTGCGGGCAGGCAGGAATAGGCGCGACCCGCGTTCGGCGATCACGTGGTCGACGACATGCAGGAGCTGGCAGGCGCCGCCGATCGCGAAGCATTCCACGGCAGCGACCCACAGCTTTTCGACTGTGCCCTGCTGGCCCCCGACGCTCTCCGCCCAGGAGCCCACATCCTGTCCGGCCGGGAGTATGCCACGGTAGATCTTGTTGACATAGCCGAGGTCGCGCAGCAGGTAGAAAAGGTAGTCGATGCGGCCGTGATAAAGGTGAGTCAGGTTGATGCCCGATCCGAAGACCCGCCTGCCCGGGTAACGCGGGTGGTGCACTACGTCGCCGCGGAACACACCGACCTCGATGGCCGGGTCGAGCAGGAGCAGGTCCACACCGCACTCCGTTGCGGCGAGTGTCGTCCCGTCTTCGGCGTTGAGATGCTTGGGGTTGCTCAGCTCGAGGACGCCCGCCCGGCCGTGCCGGGTGACCCGGACCGGACCGAGGTCGATCGAGCCGCTGCGTCGCAGCTCCCCCAGAAGCTCAAGAGCCGCCGTGGTGGGCTGGAGCATCGCGCCGATCAGATGCCGGCCGGCCCGTGGCAAGGCCAGGACATGCGAGACCAGCAGGCCCTGAGCGAACTCGATGCCTTCCTTGTCCGGTAGCGCCCGCGCGCGTTCGGCGTTCATCTCAGCGGTCGACGGCACGAGGCCGGGGACATGCACCGCGGCCTCGTAGACAAGCTCGTCGAGTCGAAACGACCTGGTGCAGCGGTCGGTGAGCGCGTCATAAAGCCCGGCCGCATGTGAGAGCAGGAAGCTCTCCCGGGCATCGTTCATGACACCGGCGATCGCTTGGCGTGCAGCATTCTGGTCGGCCGTTCCGGCCGTTGGTGCTGGCAGGCGCCGGATGAGCGCTTGGCCGCGGGTGAGGAACATGCTGATCGCACCCGCCGCGATCTTGAATGAGCCGGGCCAGGCCGGCGCCGCTGCTGCCCAGTCGGCCATGTCAGCCGGAGACAGCCCGGCTCGCTCGAGAATCTCTGTGGGAATGGGGATCGTGGTCATCCTGCCCGGACCGAGCCCTGGCATCCCGGCCGCCGTCACTCTCCCACCTTCCTCGCCAAGCCCTGAGGCCGTGCGGCGCCGAGGTCACCAGCGGTCCACCGCCATTTCGCATCATGCCATCGTCGGGTAGATCCGGCGGCGCCGCCTGGCGCGGACGGCGCCGCCGGGAGGGGATCAGGTGCAGGCGGTGCCGTTGACGGTGAAGCCGGACGGCGCGGTGTCGTTGCTCGTCCAGGTGCCCTGGAAGCCCAATGAGGTGCTGCCGCCCGGGCTGATCGCGGCGTTGTAGCTGGCGTTGGTGGCAGTGACAACGCCG
>Ga0207684_10002063_pt1 | contig 20676 bp, 20 predicted proteins | sample KBSK5501metaG_FD_184342 | JGI IMG/M metagenome (GOLD analysis project Ga0207684, IMG submission 184342) | Corn, switchgrass and miscanthus rhizosphere microbial communities from Kellogg Biological Station, Michigan, USA - KBS K5-50-1 metaG... | ecosystem: Host-associated > Plants > Roots >...
ACGCAGACCGTCGCGCCGTTCATCTTCTTCGCGCTGTCGATCTTCAACTTCTTCGGCACCATGAAGCCCTGGCCGTCGAAGTAGTTGATGCCGGTGAAGACCACGCCGAGCGACGCGTCGCGCGTCAGCGTCCAGGTGCTGTTGCGCGACAGCACGTCGATCTCGCCGGCCTGCAGCGAGGCGAAGCGCTGCTGCGAATTGAGCGGCACGAACTTGACCTTGCTCGCATCGCTGAGCACCGCGGCCGCGACGGCGCGGCAGAAGTCGACGTCCAGCCCGCTCCAGCGGCCCTGGCTGTCGGCGGCCGAAAAACCCGGCCCCGAGGTGTTGACCCCGCAGACGAGCTGGCCGCGGGCCTTGACGGCATCGAGCGTCTTGCCCGCGTGGGCGGGAATGGCGACGGCAGCGCCGGCGATGGCCAGCGCAGCGGGAATGAGCTGTTTCAGCGACATGGGCGTGTCTCTTTCTCGATTGTTCGTGGGAGGGACTTGGCAGTGTAGCGACGGCCATCGCAGCCCGCTCCCCGGGGCAACGCCCTTTGCGAGCGCGCGCGACCCGTTGAGGTAACCTGCGCGCCTCGTGTTTTCGACCGCTTCCTCATGATCCAGGCGCTGCCGCTGTGGCTGCAGGCGCTGCTGCCCGCGCCGACCTCGGTCGATGGCGTCGAGCGGCTGCGTTCGTGCGTGGGTGCCGCGATCGGCATCGTGCTGACGGGCTTGCTCAGCGCCGCGGTGCTGGGAGCGAATGCCGCGGCGCTGTGGCTGGTCGCGCCGATGGGCGCGTCGGCCGTGCTGCTGTTCGCGGTGCCGGCGAGCCCGCTCGCGCAGCCCTGGTCCATCGTCGGCGGCAACGTCGTCGCGGCGCTGATCGGCGTGAGCTGCGCGAAGCTGATCGATCAGCCGATGGCCGCCGCGACCGCCGCGATCTTCTTCGCCATCGCCGCGATGTTCCTGCTGCGCTGCCTGCACCCGCCGAGCGGCGCGGTCGCGTTGACGGCGGTGCTCGGCGGGCCCGCGGTGCACGCGGCCGGCTATGGCTTCGTGTTCGCGCCGGTGGCGCTGAACAGCCTGATCATCCTGGGCGTTGCGCTGTTCTACAACCGCGCGACCGGGCGCCGCTACCCGCACACGCAGCAGTGGGCCGCACCGCATCCGCACCAGACCGCCGACATGCCGCCGACCGCCCGGCTCGGCTTCACGCCCGAGGATCTGAAGAACGTGATGCGCGAGCACAACCAGGTGCTCGACATCAGCGCCGACGACCTCGACGACCTGTTCCGCAAGACCGAAGCGCACGCGCTGCGGCGCCGCATCGGCGATACGCGCTGCGCCGACATCATGTCGCGCGACATCGTCGCCGTGGAATTCGCGACCGAGCTCGCAGAGGCCTGGCGGCTGATGCTGGCGCACCGGGTGCAGGCGCTGCCTGTGCTGAACCGGGCGCGCCACGTGATCGGCGTCGTCACGCGGTCGGACTTCCTGCGCCACGTCGAATTGCCCGAGTTCAACGACTTCGGCGCACGGCTGCGCGCATTCCTGCGGCGCACGCCCGGCATGCATTCGGACAAGCACGAGGTGGTCGGCCAGATCATGACGAGCCCGCCGAAGACCGCGAGCGACGACACGCCAATCACCGAGCTGGTGCGCCTGATGTCGGACGAAGGCCTGCACCACGTGCCGGTCGTCGACGCGCACCGGCAGCTCGTCGGCATGGTCACGCAGACCGACCTGGTCGCCGCGCTTTACGAAACCAGCCTGGCCGAGCTGCAGACCGAGGCTGCGTGAGCGAACATCGCGGCTGAGCGAGCGACGGTTTCGCGCCGCGACCGCATCCTTTTGGCGTGCTCGATCGTTGTCGCGTCTGGACCGTCGGCGCGCGACCCGCGTCGCCCGACGAATCACGACGACGACGTGCCGGCCACGCCGGCGAAGGAGTTTCGGGACATGAAACGACTGGTGCGCTACAAGGTCAAGGCCGATCAGGTGGCCGAGAACGAACGGCTGATTCGCGAGGTGTACGCGGAGCTCGCCTGGGAGAAGCCGCGCGGCCTGCACTACGCGACCTTCCGGCTGGATGACGGGGTCAGCTTCGTCCACGTCGTCTCGTACGACTCGGACGCGGCAAGCCAGGCGCTGACCTCGCTGCCCGCGTTCAAGGCGTTCACCGCCGGCATCCGGCAGCGCTGCGACGAACTGCCGGTCACCGTGGAGCTGGCCGAGATCGGATCGTATGAATTCTTCGGCACCCGAATCGCCACCGGCGCCTGAGCCGGCGCAGATCATCGCGACGCTCGAGGAGGGGCGCCGCCAGTTCCTCGCGCTCGTGGCCGACATCCGGCCCGGGCTGCACCGCTATTGCGCGCGCATGACGGGCTCGCTCGCCGACGGCGAAGACGTGGTGCAGGACACGCTGGCCCGCGCCTATTACCAGGTGGCCGAGCTGAAGACGCTGCCGCCGCTGCGGCCGTGGCTGTTCCGGATCGCGCACAACCTCGCGATCGACCACCTGCGGCGCAGCGCCTACCGCGCGAGCGAGCCGCTGGACGAGGCGATCGACATCGCCGACGACGACCGGCGCGAGCCCGATCAGCTGCTCGCGCGCAGCCAGGCCGTCGGGCTCGCCATCGGGTCGTTCCTGAGCCTGGCACCGGCACAGCGCGCCTGCGTGATCCTGAAGGACGTGCTCGACCACTCGCTCGATGAGATCGCCGATCAGCTGCAGCTCAGCGTGCCGGCGGTCAAGGCGGCGCTGCACCGCGGCCGCGCGGCGCTGCGCGAGCTCGCCACTGCGATGCCGGCCGCTGCGCCGGTGCCGGCCGTGGCGCCGTCGCCGACGCTGGTGCGCTACACGGCGCTGTTCAACGCGCACGACTGGGACGCGGTGCGCGCGATGCTCGCCGACGACGTCCGGCTCGATCTCGTCTCGCGCCGCAAGGCCGCGGGGCGGCGCGACGTGGCCGTCTACTTCACGAACTACGAGAAGACCGTCGGCTGGCACCTGGTGCCGGCCCGGCTCGACGGCCGCGACGTGATCGCGGTGACGTCCGGACCGGACAGCGCCGCGTCGCCGCGCTACTTCATCGAGCTCGACATGACCCGGGATGGGCGCATCGCCGCGATCCGCGACTTCCGCTACGTGCCCTACATCCTGCAGGACGCGGCGATCGAGCTGGCGCGCTGAATGGCGAATGGTTTGGCACGAAGCATCACGCGCGCCTCAGCGTCCCCACCATCTGCTCGTGCAACGCCCCGACCGCCGGTGAGCGCATCGAGGCCTTGCTGCGCAGCGCCGCCACCTCCACCGACTGCAGCGGCGGCAGGCCGTGCTTCTCGTTCAGGATCTGCAGCCCCGCCGGCACGCTGCAGCGCGTGAGCGCCGCGACCGCGAGCCCGCTTTCGACCGCGGCAAGGTGCCCGGCCAGGCTCGAGCTGTTGTAGACGATGCGATACGGCCGGCGCTGCGCTGCGAGCGCCGCCAGCGCATCGCGCCGCGCCATGCTGCCGGGCTCGTAGGCCGCGATCGGCAGCGGGTCGCGGCGCCACGCCTCGTGCTGCGGCGCGCCGACCCACACCATCGGCTCGCGGAACAGCAGCGTGCCGCGGTTCGGCCGGTCGCGCGAGACCAGCGCGAGGTCCAGCTCGCCGCGCTGCACCTTCGGGATCAGCGCGGTCGACTGCTCGCACGCGAACTCGATCTCGACGCCGGCATGGCGGCTCGCGAAGCTGCGCAGCACCGGCGCCAGGTAGCTCGCGGCATAGTCGTCGGGCACGCCCAGCCGCACCCGGCCCGACAGCAGCGGGCCGTGCAGCGCGGCCAGCGTCTCGCGGTGCAGCTCGAGCAGCCGGCGCGCGTAACCGAGCAGCTCGAGCCCGGTCGGCGTGAGCTCGAGATGCCGCGGCCCGCGCGACAGTACCGGGCGCCCGATCGCGTCTTCGAGCTTGCGCAATTGCATGCTGACCGCCGACTGTGAGCGGTGGATCAGCGGCGCCGCGGCCGACAGCGAACCGCTGTCGACCACCGCCACGAATGCGCGCAGCCAGTCGAGCTGCAGATCAGCGGCCGGCATGTCGTCCCTCCCTGTGGAACCATTCGATTTTCGGATCATAGTATCCAGAACAATTCGCTTCACAGGACGAGCGCCGGCGCCGAGCATGGCCGCCATGTCCGACGCCGCCACGCCCTCGAGCCCGTTCGCCCGTCCCCGGTCGGCCGGCGCCGCACCGGCCGCCGCGCGCCGCGAACGCGAAGGCCTGTGGCTGATGGTCGGCGGCGGCCTGCTGCTCGGCACGCTGGGCGTGTTCATCGAAGAAGCGCACGCGGATCCGCTGACCGCCGTCTGGTTCCGCTGTGCGTTCGGCGTGCTGGCGCTGCTCGGCTGGGGCGCGCTGACGCGGCGCTGGGCCGAGCTGCGGCTGGGCCGCGCGGGTGCGCTGGCGGCGGTCGCGGCCGGCCTGCTGATGATCCTGAACTGGGCGCTGTTCTTCGCGGCGATCGAGCGCACGTCGATCGGCGTGGCGACCGTCGTGTTCCATGTACAGCCGCTGTGGGTGATCGCCTTCGGCGCGTGGTGGCTGCACGAGACGGTGACGAAGCGGCAGATCGCCGCCGCGTTCGTCGCGCTTGCCGGCCTCGCGCTGAGCACGGGGCTCTTCGATGCGGGTCCTGCCCAGGTGCCGTTCGACGAGCGCTATGTCTGGGGCCTCGCGATGTGCCTCGGCGGCTCGGTCAGCTATGCCGGTGTGACGCTGATTGCGAAATCCGCGCGCAGCGTCGGCTCGTACGCGCTCGCGTGCTGGCAGTGCGGTGTCGGCGCGCTGGTGCTGGCCTGGTGGCCGTGGCTGCACGGCTGGCCGCAGGCCGCGGGCACCTGGGGCTGGCTCGCCGGGCTCGGCGTGATCCACACCGGCTTGGCATACGTCGTGCTGTATGCGGGCATGGCGCGGCTGCCGGCGGCGCGGATCGCGGTGCTGCAGTTCGTCTACCCGGCTGCCGCCGTGCTCGTCGACTGGGGGGTCTACGGGCGTGCGCTGAGCCCGGTCCAGATGGCCGGCGTCGCGTTGATGGCGCTCGCACTGTGGGCGGTGCGGCGGCCGGCGACGCCTTGACCTGCATGTTCGCCGACGCATCACGAGCATGACGATCCGCTCGGCCCCGCGGCGCCTGAGACATCGTGTTGCAGCCGGTATCCCGGTTCGCGGTAACGTCCCCGCTTTGCAACGAGAAGATGGCAGCTGTGTTCGGACGTTCCAAACCCGTCGTACTTTTCGCCCACGGGCGCGATCGTCGCCGCGTGCCGCGCTGGCTCGTTCTCTTGTTGGTCGGCGTGCTGCTCGGCGCGGGCGGCGTGTATGTCGTGCAGGAGCGCATGCTGCCACCGCGCCTCTCGGCTGCCGAATCGACCCAGCTGCATGCCGCCTTCGAGAAGGCCGACAACGAACGGCTGCGCCTCGCGGCCGAACTCGCGAACGCGACGAAGCGGCTGGACGCCGCGCTCGCGGAGCGCAAGCGGCTCGCCGATGAAGGCGCGGCGGCGAAGCAGACTGGCGAGCGGCTGCGCGAGGATCTCGCGTCGCTGGTCGCGTCGCTGCCGCCCGATCCGCGCGGCGGCGTGATCCAGGTGCGCGCGGCGCGCTTCTCGGCCGCCGGCGGCAACCTCGTGTACGACATCGTGCTCTCGCGCGACCGCGGCGGCGCCAAGCCGCTGGCCGGCGTGATGCAGCTCGTCGTCGCCGGTGCCGGCGCGCGCGGGGCCGCGACCAGCGTCAAGCTCAAGCCGGTCGCGTTCACGGTCGGCAGCTTCGAGAGCGTGCGCGGCAGTGTGCCGCTGCCCGAGGGCCTGATCGCGCGCCAGGCGGCGATCAACCTGCTCGATCGGCCCGAAGGAAAGCTGCTCGGCATGCGGGTGATGCAGGTGAATTAGAACGTCGCCGCCGCATTTAGAACGTCTTCGTACCGCGCCGGCATATACGTTCGTTCGCGAACCCGCGAAGGCCTACTTCTCTTATCCGCATGAAATCGTTGCTGCTGTTGTCGCTGCCGGCGCTGTGGCTCGGCGCTGCGTGGCCTCACGCCGGCGCCGCGACTGTCACCTACAAGATCGACCCCGAGCACACCTACCCGAGCTTCGAAGCCGATCACCTGGGTGGCTTGTCGGTCTGGCGCGGCAAGCTGAAGAAGAGCTCGGGCACGGTCACGCTGGACAAGGCCGCCGGCAGCGGCAGCGTCGACGTGACGGTCGATCTCGACAGCGTCGACTTCGGCCACCGCCAGCTGAACAACTGGGCCGTCGGGCCGCAGTTCTTCGACACGGCGCAGAACGCGGGCGCGGCCTACCGCGGGCGGCTCGAGAACTTCGTCGATGGCGCGCCGACGCAAGTCACCGGGGAGCTGGCGCTGCACGGCGTCACGCGGCCGCTGACGCTGAAGATCAATTCGTTCAAGTGCATGCCGCACCCGCTGCTCAAGCGCGAGCTGTGCGGCGCCGATGCGCAGGGCATGTTCAATCGCGACGAGTTCGGCCTGGGCTACGGCAAGGAGTACGGCTTCAGGATGGGCGTGCAGCTGCGCATCCAGGTCGAGGCGATCGCGACGCCATGAGCGCCATGAGCGGTGCGAGCCGCCGTGAGACGCAGCGTGCACCGCCGGCGAGTGCCTACACGCGGACCGCCCAGTGGCTGCACTGGCTCGTGGCCGTGCTGATCCTCGCGAACCTCACGCTCGGGCTGACGATGGTCGACATGCCCGGCATCTCGCCGGCCAAGCTGCGCTTCTTCAACTGGCACAAGTGGGTCGGCGTCACGGTGTTCGCGCTCGTCGCGCTGCGGCTCGCGTGGCGCTGGCTGCACCCGCCGCCGGCGCTGCCGGCGGCGATGCCGCACTGGGAGCGTCGCGCCGCGAAGGCATCGCACGCCGCGCTGTACGTGCTGATGGTCGCACTGCCGCTGAGCGGCTACTTCTACAGCCTCGCCGCCGGCTTCCCGGTCGTGTACCTCGGCGTGCTGCCGCTGCCGGTGCTGATCGAGCCCGATCCGCAACTCAAGCAGGTGCTGGTCGTGCTGCATCACGTGCTCGCGTGGACGCTGATGGCCCTCCTGGCGCTGCACATCGCCGCGGCGCTGAAGCATCGCATCGTCGATCACGACGGCGTGCTCGAGCGCATGTTGCCGCGTTGGCGGCGATGATGTAGCCCCCGGAGGTCCGATTCGAGATGACGATGGCACTTTCCCGCACGCTGTCTGCGGCCGCGCTGCTGATGTTCGTGGCCGCGAGCGCGCCGGCGCAGACGATAGACGCGGCGCGCAGCGCGGTCAGCGCCACGTTCAAGCAGATGGGCGTGCCGGTCGAGGGCAGGTTCGCGAAGCTTGCGGGCCAGGTGCGCTACGACCCCGCATCGCCCGGCGCGGCGCAGGCGAAGGTGGAGATCGACGTCGCGAGCTTCGACCTCGGCGATGCGCAATACAACCAGGAAGTGCGCAAGAAGGAGTGGTTCGACACCGCGCGCTTCCCGAGCGCGTCGTTCGTCGGCGCGAGCATCAAGCCGGCCGCGGCCGGGCGCCTCGAGGTCGGCGGCAAGCTGACGATCAAGGGCCGCGCGGTGGACGTGAGCGTGCCGCTGAGCGTGCGCAGCGAAGGCGGCGCGACCGTGTTCGAAGGCAGCGTGCCGATTCGCCGCCTCGCGTTCGGCATCGGCGAGGGCGAGTGGCAGGACACGGCGCTGCTCGCCGACGAGGTGATCGTCAAGTTCAGGCTCGCCGTCGTCAACGCGGCCGGCGCCAAATAGCGGCGCTCACGTGTCGGTGCTCACGTGTCGGCGATGTGCACGACCAGCTTGCCGAGGTTGCGCCCTTCGAGCAGACCGATGAACGCGCTCGGCGCGTTCTCCAGACCGTCGACGAGATCCTCGGTCAGCTTGACGCGACCGTCGGCGACCCAGGACGCCATGTCGCGGCGGAACGCCTCGAAGCGCCCATCGTAGTGGTCGAGGATCACGAGGCCCTGCATGCGCAGGCGTTTCTGCAGGACCATCGTCATCACGTGCGGCAGCCGATCGGGTCCGGACGGCAGCGCATCCTCGTTGTAGTGCGCGATCCCGCCGACCACCGGGATGTGTGCGCCGATGTTGAGCAGCGCAAACACCGCCTCGAACACCGGCCCGCCGACGTTCTCGAAGTAGACGTCGATGCCGCCGGGGCAGGCCGCCGCGAGGCGTTCAGCGAGCTTCGCATCGTGGCGGTCGAGGCACGCGTCGAAGCCGAGCGTCTCGACCGCGAAGCGGCACTTGTCGGCGCCGCCGGCGATGCCGACGACGCGTGCGCCCTTCAGCTTCGCGATCTGTCCGACCATCGCGCCGACGCCACCGGTCGCGGCCGCCACGACGATGGTGTCGCCGGGTTTCGGCTGCCCGATGTCCAGCAGCCCGACGTAGGCGGTGAACGCGGGCATCCCGAGGCCGCCGAGCGCGAGCGACGGACGCTCCATCGCGGGGATCACGGTCAGATCCTCGCCGGCCGATAGCGCGTAGTCCTGCCAGCCAGCGTTCGCCAGCACGAGGTCGCCGACGTTGAACTTCGGGTGCTGGGCGGCCACGACGCGGCTCACCGTGGCGCCGGCCATCGTCTGCCCGAGCTGGACGGACGGTGCGTAGAGCGGTGGCGTCTCGTTCATCACCTGGCGCATGTAGGGGTCGAGCGACAGATACAGCGTGCGCAGCAGCACCTGGCCCTCGACGGGCTGCGGGACGGCGGTCTCCTCGAGGCGAAAGTGCCTCGCGGCGGGCAGGCCGCGCGGGCGCTCGGCGAGCACGATGCGGCGATTGACGGGTTCGGTCATGGGCGTGTCTCGATCACGTGATTCAGATCCGCTGCGGGCGAGGCCCGTAGCGCAGCGTCAGCAGCGTGCCGAGCGTGAGCGTCGTGACCGCGAAGGCCGGGCCGCCGAGCGCGCCGATGTGGTCGACGAGCACGCCGCCGCCGATCGCGCCGCCGGCGATCGCGATCTGGAACGCCGCCACGAGCAGGCCGCCCGCGCCCTCGGCCTGGTCGGGCGCGGCACGCACGATCCAGGTCTGGAAGCCCACGGGGAAGGCGCCGAACGCGAAGCCCCACAGCGAGACTGCGACCGCGGTGACGGCGGCCGAACGGCCTGCGACCAGCAGGGTCGCAGCGAGCGCGGCGATCAGCATGCCGCCCAGCACGATCGCGCGGCGCTCGCTGCGTTGCGCAACGAAGCCGCCCGCGAAGTTGCCGAAGAAGCCGCCGATGCCATAGCCGAGCAGGATCGCCGAGATCGCGCTCACCGGCAGCCGGGTCACATCCTCCATCAGCGGACGGATGTACGTGAAGCCCGCGAAGTGGCCGGAGATCACGAGCAGCACCGCGAGCAAAGCGACACGCACACTCGGGCGGCGCAGCAACTCGCCCAGCACGCGCAGGTTCGGGCTGTCGCGCGGCGGCAGTGCCGGCAAGGTCGCGAGCTGCGCGGCAAAGGTGAGTGCGCTGAGGGCGCCGGCGGCCACGAAAGCGCTGCGCCATCCCCACAGGTCGCCCATCCACGCGCCGATCGGCGCCGCGCAGACAGTGGCAAACGAGACGCCGGTCAGGATGACCGACATCGCGCGCGCGAACAGGCTCTCGGGAACCAGGCGCATCGCGAGCGCGGCGGCCATCGACCAGAAACCGCCCAGCGCGATGCCCAGCAGCACGCGCGCGGCGAGCAGCGTCGCCAGGCTGCCCGCGGTCGCGGCAATGGCGTTGGACAGCACGAGCAGCGTCGTGAGTGCGAGCATCACGGCCCTGCGGTCGAGGCGGCGCGTCAGCAGCGGGATCGCCGGGGCGGCGATCGCGCCAACCAGCGCGGTCGCGGTGACGGCCTGGCCGGCGGCGCCGTCGGAGACGCCGAGGTCCGAGGCCATCGCGGTCAGCAGGCTCGCGGGGAGGAACTCGGCCGTGACCAGGCCGAAGACGCCGATGGCCAGCGAGCCGATCGCGCCCCAGCGCGGCGCTGCGGGCTGCGCGAGGGAACGGGGCGATGCGGGTTCGGTCGCGGTGCGGGCGGCGCCCGCGGCGAGGTTGTCGGGGCAGGGCGTGGCGCAGGAGCTGACAGTCATTGTGGGAATCGGAAGCGACGGAATCGGAGCGCGCAGCTTAGAAATAAGCTCACGGCCTTTCCATGTCAGGAATGCCGAATTGCTTGACCGTTTGTCCAACCCGACTCGCCACGCCGGGCGCGACGAGTCGTCGCGCGATTCGCTCACCGAGATCCTGCTGGGCCTGCGCCTGGATGGCGTCGAATACGGCCGCTGCCTGCTGAACACGCCGTGGGCGGTCGCATTCCCGGCACAGCGTGCGGCACGGTTCCACTTCGTCTCGCACGGCGGCGCCTGGCTGCGCACGAAGAACGCGGACTGGCTGCGGCTGAACCCGGGCGACGCGGTGCTGCTGCCGCGCGGCAGCTTTCACGTGCTCGCGAGCGCACCCGACGTGCCGGTCGTCGACATCGACTCGCTCGCGCGGGTCGCGGTGTCCGACAACATCTACCTCGTCCACGGAAACGACCCGCGCGACGCGCCTTCGCCGGACGTGATGTTCTGCGGCGCGCTGCGCTTCAATCTCGATCCGCTGCACCCGCTCGTCGCGATGATGCCGGAGGTGATGCGCGCCGACGAACTCGCGCGCCGCGGTCCGACCGTGCCGGCGCTGCTCGAGGCGATGGAGCGCGAGGTGGCGCTCGATCGCATCGGCGGTTGCGGCATCCTCGCGCGCCTGGCCGATGTGGTCGCGGCCAGCATCATCCGCGCGTGGGTCGAGTGCGCGTGCAGCGACGCCACCGGCTGGATCGCGGCGGTGCGCTGCCCGCAGATCGGCAAGGTGCTTGCGGCGATCCACGCCGACCCCGAGCGCGATTGGCGCGTGCCCGCTCTGGCCGAGCTGATGGGCGCGTCGCGCTCGACCTTCGCCGAGGCATTCACGCGCACGCTCGGCGAGACGCCCGCGAAGTACGTCGGCAAGATCAAGATGTTCCAGGCGCGACGCTGGTTCGCCGAGGATGGCATGCGGATCTCGGTCGCGGCCGAGCGGCTCGGCTACGACTCGGAGGCGTCGTTCAGCCGCGCGTTCAAGCGGATCATCGGGCAACCACCCAGCGCCGTGCGGGCCGAGCAGCGGCAGGCGCGCGAAGAGAGCCGGGCTCGGGAGGCCGAGCGCGTGCGCGCGTAGCTACCCGTGCAGCCGGCTGTGCCGCGGCACGCTGGCGAGCAGGAACTCCATCTGGTCGGCGAGGATGCGCCGGCCGCGCAGGATCATGTCCTCGTGCAGGTTCGGCACGTAGGGCAGGTACATCAGCGACATGTTCGCCTCTTCGGGCATGCGGTTGCCCTTGTGGCCGTTGCACGGGCGGCACGCGGTGATGCAGTTCATCCAGGTATCGTGGCCGCCGCGCGAGGTCGGCACGATGTGCTCGCGGGTCAGGTCGTCGAGATGGAAGTGGCTGCCGCAGTACGCGCAGATCTGGCGGTCGCGCGCGAACAGCTTCGGGTTCGACAGTGCCGGCGTCTGCCGCCAGGCGCGGCTCGGCACCGTGCCGCGCACCGCGATGATCGGGTGCAATTCGATGCGCGACTGCAGCCCGGTGCGCTGATAACCGCCGCGCAGCACGTAAAACGTGTCGCCGAGGGTCCAGGCCACGCCATCGCTGGCATAGAGGACAGCAGCCTCTTTTGCGGAAATCCAGGCCTGAGGCCGGCCCGAAACATCGAGTTGCAGAACTTCCATGAGGCTTCGAGCGTACTTCATTGCGGGGTGTTCCCTCAAGCGGCCCTCCGGACGACCCCGGCGGCGCGCGGCATCGCCGCCACACGCGTCGGCGTTGTCATCGCCCCGACATCGCCGGTGGCCGCCGGTTTCCGGCCGTTCTGCGCTCGTCCGGGAGCCCGGCTCAGGCCGGGTAAAGCCCGCGCCGCCGCGCCATCAGCCGCGTCAGCCCGAGCAGCGCGCCGATGTTCGGCATCTCGATGGCCAGCCGCGTGCCGATTTCGTGCACCGCGCCGACCAGCGCATCGAGCTCGAGCGCGCGGCCGGCTTCCGCGTCCTGCAGCATCGAGGTCTTGAAACCGCCGAGCTGGCGGGTGACGGCGATTCGCGCCTCGCCCGACTGCTCGATCGGGCAGCCGATGCGCGCGCCGATCTGCGCGGCCTCGGCCATCGTGCGCAGCATGAACTCGCGGACCAGCGGGTCGTCGAGGATCGCGTCGCTCAACGCGCCGCTCAGCGCCGAGACCGGGTTCATCGTCATGTTGCCCCAGAGCTTGTACCAAATCTCGCGGCGGATATCTCGGCTCGCCTCGGCCTGAAAGCCGGCGCCGGCCAGCGCGGCGCAGACCGCGCGGGTGCGTGCCGAGTCGCCGCCCGGGTCGCCATGAGGTTCGCCGACGATCAGCCGCTCGCCGAAGCCGTGCTGCACGACACCCGGCGCCGGGCTGGCGCAGGTCAGATGGACGACGCAGCCCAGCACGTGTTCGAGCGGCAGCGCTGCGCCGATTTGCCCGCCCGGGTCGACGCTCGCCAGCGGCGCGCTGCCGGCCGCGGCCGAGGCGCGCGCATCGGCGGCCAGGAACCACCACGGCACGCCGTTCATCGCCGGCAGCACGAGGGTGTCGCGGCCGAGCAGCGGTGCAAGCGTCGGCGCCACGCCGATCAGCGCGGGGCCTTTCAGCGCGATCACGACGAGGTCCTGCGGCCCGAGCGCAGCGGCCGAATCGCTGGCCGCGATGGGCTGCGCCGTCTCGCCGGCAGCGCTGCGCAGGCGCACGCCGTGCTCGCGCAGCGCGGCAAGCGTTGCGCCGCGCGCGAGCGCCGAAACCGTGTGCCCTGCGGCCGCGAGCCGCGCCGCGAGCAGGCCGCCGATGGCGCCCATGCCGACCACTGCGATCTTCATCGTGCGTGCTCCGATTGCTGCGATTCGAACCGCGGATCGTATCGGTCGCAAGGCAAGGCCCGGATTGGATCTAGACGCAACAGCCCAGAAAAAAGAATGGCCGCGTGAACGTTCCATCGACGGATCGGCTGCAAAATAGCACGACCGTTCGTTTTAAAGTACGCTCTCGTCCCCACCACCCGACTCGCGAGCACCCCGTGGCCGAACCCGACCTCGACGACGCACCGACCCGCGACACCGCCACTGGCCACGCCAATCGCCCGCTGATGAAGGGGCGGCAGACTCGCGCCACCATCCTCGACGCCGCGCTGACGCTGGCCTCGCACATGGGGCTCGAGGGCTTGTCGATCGGGGCGCTGGCCGAGGTCACGCAGATGAGCAAGTCAGGCGTCTTTGCGCACTTCGGCTCGCGCGAGGAACTGCAGATCTCGGTCGTGCGCGAGTACCACGCGAAGTTCGAGGACGAGGTGTTCCGCCCCGCGATGAAGGCCCGGCGCGGGCTGCCGCGGCTGCGCGCGCTGTTCGACCGCTGGTTCAAGCGCGTCTCGGTCGAGATCGACGCCGGCTGCATCTACATCAGCGGCGCGGTCGAGTTCGACGACCGGCCCGGGCCGGTGCGCGACGCGCTGGTCACGATGGTGCAAACGTGGCAGGACGCGCTCGAGCGCGCGATCGGCCTCGCGATCGACGAAGGCCACCTGCGCGCCGACACCGACCCGAAACAGGTGCTGTTCGAAGTCCACGGCCTGATCCTCGCGCTGCACCACGACGCGCGCTTCCTGCGCCACGCCGGCGCCGATGCGCGCGCGCGCGCCGCGTTCGAGAACGTGCTGTCGCGCTACGTCACGCCGAACGCGCCGGCCGCGGCCGCCACGCGGCGCAGCGGCCATACCGAATCGCCGCGCCGTCTGCGCGCCGTCAAGTCCGCCTGATCGCGGCGGCCTTCACGACCTTCCGTTTTTCACCAGGAGTTCAACGCAATGCCCCATTACACCCCGCCGCTGCGCGACATGCAGTTCGTGATGCACGAGGTGCTCAACGTCGTCGACGAGCTGAAGGCCCTGCCGGCGCATGCCGACATCGACGCCGACACGATCAACGCGGTGGTCGAGGAGGCCGGCAAGCTCGCGGCCGAGGTGGTCGCGCCGCTGAACCAGATCGGCGACAGCGAGGGCTGCACGCTGGACAAGGCGACGCACGAGGTCAAGGCGCCGAAGGGCTTCAAGGAGGCATATGCGAAGTACGTCGAAGGCGGCTGGGCGGCGCTGAGCTGCGACCCGGCGTACGGCGGGCAGGGGCTGCCGTATCTCGTGAACCAGAGCATGTACGAGATGCTGAACTCGGCGAACCAGGCCTGGACGATGTACCCGGGGCTCTCGCACGGCGCCTACGAAGCGCTGATCGCGCACGGCTCCGACGAGCAGAAGAAGACCTACCTGCCCAAGCTGACCAGCGGCCACTGGACCGGCACGATGTGCCTGACCGAGTCGCACTGCGGCACCGATCTCGGCATGCTGCGCACCAAGGCTGAACCCCAGGCCGACGGCACCTACAAGCTCACTGGCAACAAGATCTTCATCTCGGCCGGCGAGCACGACCTGGCCGAGAACATCATCCACCTGGTGCTCGCGCGGCTGCCCGATGCGCCCAGCGGCTCGAAGGGCATCTCGCTGTTCGTCGTGCCCAAGTACCTCGTGAACGCCGATGGAACGCTGGGCGCGCGCAACCCGATCTTCTGCGGCGCCCTCGAGCACAAGATGGGCATCCACGGCAACGCGACCGCGCAGCTCAACCTCGACGGCGCGATCGGCACGCTGGTCGGCGAGCCGAACAAGGGCCTGGCCGCGATGTTCGTGATGATGAACGCGGCGCGCCTGGGTGTGGGCATGCAGGGCCTGGGCTTGACCGAGGCCGCGTACCAGAACGCGGCGGCCTACGCGAAGGACCGCATCCAGATGCGTTCGCTCTCCGGCCCGAAGGCGCCGGACAAGCCGGCCGACCCCATCATCGTGCACCCCGACGTGCGCAAGATGCTGCTGACCGCGCGCGCCTACGCCGAGGGCGGCCGCATGCTCGCGATGTGGACGACGCTGCAGCTCGACAAGGAGCACGCGAGCACCGACGAGGCGGTCAAGGCCGAATGCGCGGATCTGGTCGCGCTGATCACGCCCATCGTCAAGGCCTTCCTCACCGACAACGCCTGGCTCGCGACCTCGCACTGCATGCAGGTCTACGGCGGGCACGGCTACATCGCCGAATGGGGCATGGAGCAGTACGTGCGCGATGCCCGGATCAACATGATCTACGAGGGCACCAACACGATCCAGTCGCTGGACCTGCTGGGCCGCAAGGTGCTGGGCGACAACGGCGCGAAGCTGAAGAAGTTCGGCAAGCTCGTGGCAGCGTTCGTCGAGGACGAAGGCGTGAACGAGGACATGCAGGAGTTCGTCAACCCGCTGGCCGACCTCGGCGACAAGGTCACGAAGCTGACGACCGAGATCGGCATGAAGGCGATGAAGAACCCCGACGAGGTCGGCGCCGCGGCGGTCGACTACCTGCGCGTCTGCGGCCATCTGGTGTTTGCGTACTTCTGGGCGCGCATGGCGAAGGTCGCGCTGGCCAAGCTCGATTCCGGCGACCCGTTCTACAAGGCCAAGCTCGCGACCGCGCGCTTCTACTTCGCGAAGCTGCTGCCCGAGACGGCAGGGCTGATCCGCAGCGCGCGCGCCGGCGTCGCGACGCTGCAGGAAATGGACGAGGCGCTGTTCTGAGCCGTCACGAAGATCGGAGACAACAAGACATGCTGCAGCACACCTTTTCGATCGTCACCGCGGTCGGCCTCGGGCTCGGTGCAACCCTCGCGCACGCGCAGGCGACGCCGGTGGGCCTGTGGAAGTCGATCGACGACAACACGAAGAAAGAGCGCTCGCTGATCCGCATCAGCGAAGCTGGCGGCGTGCTGACCGGCAAGATCGAGAAGGCGCTGGACCCCGATGCGAAGCCGGGCGCGGTCTGCGACAAGTGTGCCGACGATCGCAAGGACAAGCCGCTGATCGGTATGGCCATCATCCGCAACACCAAACAGAACGCCGACGACAAGGGCGTCTGGGACGGCGGCGACATCACCGACCCCGACAACGGCAAGACCTACAGGCTGCGCTTGAAGCCGCTGGACGGCGGCAAGTCGCTCGAGGTGCGCGGCTACATCGGGCCGTTCTACCGCAACCAGACCTGGTTGCGGGTCGAATGAACGGGCGCCGCGATGGGTGAGCACGTCGGCTCCCTCTGGCAGCGCGCCACCGCCGGCCGGCCGGGCGCGCAGTGGCAGTGGTGGTGGCACCGGCAGCTGAAGAAGCCGTTCTTCGGCCGCTTCATGCAGCCCTGGCGCTGGCCCGCCGGCGTGCCGCAGGACGCTTGGCAGCGCCACGCGATCCGCAGCAGCAGCCACGCGACGCTCGCCGCCGTGCTGCGCGAGACCGAGGCGCAGCCGGCGCGCGGCATCGTCGTCTGCGCGCACCCGATGGGGTTGGCGGCAAAAGGCTTCTGGCTGCGCAACGGCCACGCCGACGCGCTGCTCGCGGCGGGCTTTCACGTGCTCGCCTACGACTTCAACGGCTTCGGCGAAAGCCCGTCGACCAACTTCGACTACCCGGCCGACGCGCTCGCCGCCGGCCGCTGGGCGAGGGCGCGTTATCCGCAGCTGCCGGTACACGCGCTGGCGGCATCGTTCGGCGCGATGAACACGCTGAACGCGCTGAACGAGACGGACTTCCCGTACCAGCGCGTCGTCGCCGAAGGCGTGCCGCCGAGCCTGCCGCTGTTCTGGAAGGCGTACCCGTTCGCGCACGCGGTGCTGCAGGCCGGGCGCGTCGTCACGCCGGGCGTCGAGCGCCGGCTGCGGCCTGAAGCCGCGATCGCGAACCTGCCGCCCGGCGTTCGCATGCTGCTGGTGCACAGCCGCGGCGACCGCTGGACGCCGGTCTGGCACGGCGACCGCCTCGCCGCCGCGGCACCGGCCGGCGCGCAGCTCGAGCGGCTGATCCTGCAGCGCGCCGACCACACCCACGGCATGCGCGACGAGCGTGAGGCCTACTGGCCCGCGGTCGAGCGCTTCCTGCTTTCCGAATGATCTCTATCCCGAAGGAGTTTCGATGAACCGATTTCCAGTCCGCAAGGTTGCCGTGCTCGGCGCCGGCGTGATGGGCGCGCAGATCGCCGCGCATCTCGTCAACTGCAAGGTGCCGGTGCTGCTCTTTGACCTGCCGGCAAAGGAAGGGCCGAAGAACGGCATCGTGACCAAGGCCGTCGAAGGCTTGAAGAAGCTCAAGCCCGCGCCGCTCGGCATCCCCGAGGACGCGGCGCTGATCCAGCAGGCCAACTACGAGGAACACCTCGAACTGCTGAAGGGCTGCGACCTCGTGATCGAGGCGATCGCCGAGCGCATGGACTGGAAGCTCGACCTGTACAAGCGCATCGCGCCGGCGCTGGCGCCGCATGCGATCGTCGCGAGCAACACCTCGGGGCTGTCGATCACCAAGCTTTCGGATGTGCTGCCCGAGGAGATCAAGCCGCGCTTTTGCGGCATCCACTTCTTCAACCCGCCGCGCTACATGGCGCTGGTCGAGCTGATCAACACGCCGACGACGCAGCCCGAAATCCTCGACCAGCTCGAGGCCTTCGTGACCACCGCTTTGGGCAAGAGCGTCGTGCGCGCGCACGACACGCCGAACTTCATCGCGAACCGCGTCGGCATCGCCGGCTTGCTCGCGACGATGAAGGAGGCCGAGACCTACGGCCTGACCTACGACGTGGTCGACGACCTGACCGGCAAGAAGCTGGGCCGCGCCTCCAGCGGCACGTTCCGCACGGCCGATGTCGTCGGCCTGGACACGATGGCGCACGTCATCAAGACGCTGCAGGACAACCTCGCCGATGACCCGTTTTTCCCGAGCTACGCAACGCCCAAGGTGCTCGCGATGCTGATCGAACGCGGCGCACTGGGGCAGAAGAGCGGCGCGGGCTTCTACAAAAAGGTGGGCAAGGACATCCAGCGCCTCGACCCGACGAGCGGCGAGTACGTGGCCGGCGGCGGCAAGGCCGACGAGATCGTCGCGCGCATCCTGAAGAAGCCGGCCGCCGAGCGGCTGAAGCTGCTGCGCGAATCGAAGAACCCGCAGGCGCAGTTCCTCTGGGCGATCCTGCGCGACAGCTTCCACTACGCCGCGGTGCACCTGGCCGACATCGCCGATTCGGCGCGCGATGTCGACTTCGCGATGCGCTGGGGCTTCGGCGTGCAGCAAGGTCCGTTCGAGCTGTGGCAGCAGGCCGGCTGGGCGCAGGTCGCGCAATGGGTCCAGGACGACATCGCCAGCGGCAAGGCGCTCAGCAGTGCGCCGCTGCCGGCCTGGGTGCTCGACGGCCCGGTCGCGCAAGCGGGCGGCGTGCACACGAAGGACGGCTCGTGGAGCGCGAAGCACTCGCGCTTCATCGCGCCGAGCACACTGCCGGTGTACGAGCGGCAGCATTTCCGCGAGTCCGTGTTCGGCTCGGGCGCACCATCGCCGCTCGCCTGCGGCACCGAAGAGTTCAAGAACGACGAGGTCCGCGTCTGGACGCTGGACGGCGAGGTGTTGATCGCGAGCATCACCGCGAAGCTGCACCTGATCAGCCCGATCGTGACCGAAGGGCTCTTGCGCGCCGTCGAGATCGCCGAGGACAAGTACAAGGGCCTCGTGATCTGGTCGCCCGACGACGTGTTCTCGGCCGGCGCGAACCTCGAGGCGCTGATGCCGGTGTTCATGAAGAGCGGCGGCAAGGGCATCCTGCCCGAGGAGAAGAAGCTGCAGGACGCGATGCTGCGCATCCGCTACGCCGGCGTGCCGGTGGTCTCGGCGATCCGCGGCATCGCGCTCGGCGGCGGCTGCGAGCTCGCCGTGTATTCGGCCAGGCGCGTCGCGGCGATGGAGAGCTACATGGGCCTCGTCGAAGTCGGCGTCGGCCTGATCCCGGGCGGCGGCGGGCTCGCGTACATCGCGCGGCGCGCGGCCGAGATGGCCGGCGCTGCGAATGCCAATGCCGACATCCTGAAATTCCTGACCGACGGTTTCACGAACGCCGCGATGGCCAAGGTCGGCACCAGCGCGATCGAGAGTCGCAAGCTCGGTTACCTGCTGTGGAGCGACGTGATCGTGCCGAACAAGGACGAGCTGCTGCACGTCGCGAGCCAGCAGGCCAAGGCGATGTACGAAAGCGGCTACCGCGCGCCGGCCAGGACGCTGTTCCCGGTGGCCGGCCGCAACGCGATCGCGACGATCAAGGCCCAGCTCGCGAACATGCGCGACGGCGGCTTCATCAGTGCGCACGACTTCCACATCTCCGCGCTGATCGCCGACGTGGTCTGCGGCGGCGATGTCGACGCGGGCTCGCTGGTCACCGAGGAGTACCTGATGGCGCTCGAACGCAAGCACTTCTGCGGGCTGCTCGACCACCCGAAGACGCAGGAAAGGATCATGGGCATGTTGCAGACCGGCAAGCCGGTGCGTAACTGATGGATATGGCGGCTCGCGCAGGCCCTCACCCCGGCCCTCTCCCGCAAGCGGGAGAGGGAGGAGATGTGCGTTCCCTCTCCCGCTTGCGGGAGAGGGACAGGGTGAGGGCCCGCGAGCTGCGCAAAGCGTCGCCGGACGCCGAACGCATGATGTGGAAGCATCTGCGTTCCCGTCAGCTGGATGGCTACAAGTTTCGTCGCCAGCATCCGATTGGCCCGTTCTTCGCCGACTTCGCGTGCATCGAAGCCGGTCTCGCCGTCGAGCTCGACGGGGGACAGCAATTCGAGCCCGATGCAGTTAGGCGCGACGAGCAGCGAACCGCGTTCCTTCAGGAAGCAGGCTTTCAGGTCCTGCGTTTCGATGACCGACAAGCGTTGACGGAAACCGCGGGCGTCCTGCAGTCCATCCTGGACTGGCTGCACGTCCATCACCCTTACCCCAACCCTCTCCCGCAAGCGGGAGAGGGGGTGCCTCTTACCAAGGACTGAAGAATCATGAGCAAACAAGTTCAAGACGCCTACATCGTCGCCGCCACCCGCACGCCGATCGGCCGCTCGGGCCGCGGCTACTTCAAGAACACGCGGCCGGACGATCTGCTGGTCGCGGCGATCAGGGGCGCGATGTTGCAGGTGCCGACGCTGGATCCGGCGGCCCTCGAGGATGCGATCGTCGGCTGCTCGTTCCCCGAGGCCGAGCAGGGCATGAACATAGCGCGCATCGCGGTTGCGCTGGCCGGCTTTCCGAAGCCGGTCGGCGGCGTGACGGTCAACCGCTTCTGCGCGTCGGGGCTGACCGCGATCCAGATGGCGGCCGACCGCATCCGCGTCGGCGAGGCCGATCTGCTGATCGCCGGCGGTGCCGAGTCCATGAGCCTGGTGCCGATGGGCGGCAACAAGCCGTCGTTCAACCCCGAGGTGTTCGCGAAGGACGAGAACATCGGCATCGCCTACGGCATGGGCATCACCGCCGAGAAGGTCGCGGCGCAGTGGAAGGTCGGCCGCGAAGCGCAGGACGCGTTCGCGCTCGAGTCGCACACCCGCGCGCTGAAGGCGATCGCGGCCGGCGAGTTCAAGGACGAGATGACGCCGATCAACGTCGTCTCGCGCTTCCCCAGCCTCGAGACGGGCGAGCAGGTCGTGAAGACGCGCACCGTCGACATCGACGAAGGCCCGCGCCCCGACACCTCGCTCGAAGGCCT
>Ga0207684_10002065_pt1 | contig 20665 bp, 16 predicted proteins | sample KBSK5501metaG_FD_184342 | JGI IMG/M metagenome (GOLD analysis project Ga0207684, IMG submission 184342) | Corn, switchgrass and miscanthus rhizosphere microbial communities from Kellogg Biological Station, Michigan, USA - KBS K5-50-1 metaG... | ecosystem: Host-associated > Plants > Roots >...
GATGCCAACGGTGTCTTTCGTTCGGGAACACTTACGGTGGAGCAACCCAAAGAAGGCACTGATCGCTACACGTATGATCCTCTCGACACGGGCCGGGGAGAAAACGTCGAAGGCGTGGAAGACAATCAGAAAACCGCCGCGATCGACCAGCGTTACGCATTAAGCATCGGCCCCGACGGCCTGGTTTACCACACCGACCCCTTGCCTAACGAAATGCCGCTGGTGGGTTGTCCGAGCGTGACGCTGTGGGTTTCACTCGACACACCTGATACCGATCTCTCGGCCGATCTTTACGAGATTCAGCCCGATGGAACAAGCATCGCGCTTTGGAACGACGTTCGCCGGCTGCGCTATCGCGAGTCGCTTCGCCAGGAAAAATTGGTCAAACCTGGCGAAATAGTGAAATGCGATTTCAACCCCGGCTTGTTTGTGGCCCGCCGCCTCATGAAAGGCAGCCGGTTACGACTCATAATTTCGTCGCCGAATTCAATCTTTTTGCAAAAGAATTACAATTCCGGTGGCGTCGTGGCAGAAGAAACGGCCAAAGACGCCCGCACCGCACACGTGCAGGTTTATCACGACGCGGCGCACGCCAGTGCGGTCCAACTGCCGTTACGTTAACGTGCCAAATCCTGGGCCGGACCGCAGGACAGAGATTCCGGTATTTGCAATTTGCCGCGGTCGCAAAATTGGACCGGAAGGTCACCAAATAGGAGGCGAGTATGTATCAAAATGATACCAGGAAAATGCAATGCCCGAGCGGCGTCCGATTTCATAATTTATTTTCAATCTATAAATGCCTAACAGAGAACTCATTACGAAACAGGATGAAATCGACACCGGTTTTCGAACAATGGCCTCAAGTTGGCGCACATCATGTTAATAGGAATGGCGTAGATGAAACAAGACCTCGAAACAAATTCAAAGGCTCCCAACTTATGTACCTAATATTTTTTTGGCTGTATCTGCGGCTACCCGCCTGGTGGAGTGGTGAACAAGTGTCCCCTCCAATGCTGGAGCGGGTGTGACCAAGACGTGCTTTAGCGCAGAAAAACTTGATGTGCACCGGCTCGAAGGTCAACTGCGTCGGCTCTCGCGCTCATTGCCGACTTCCTACTGAAGCGAACTGGGCCCACCAATGGCCGGCCGCGGCCGCAAGTACGCCACGTTGATCGGTTCGTTCGCCTGTCGCACTCAACATTAGAAGCAATTGCCAGAATCCATCTCAGGAATGGAAAAATTCTCCCTCGCAGCCGTGGCACAAGTTTGGCAATAGCCCAGCGTTTTAACGCTGGGTTTGATCATGAATGACGATCCAGTCCCGCGAGGGACGAAAGAAGCTCTCTGTCGTCCCAATGGGACTCAACAAAGGCAAACGCATAATCCCCCAGCGTTAAACGCTGGGCTATTTTCAATTCAGCCCTCAATATTATGAAATGACTTCTGATGACTTCTAAGCTGACCTGGTGAAATCCGCCCTCGGCTTCGTCGTTATTATCGGGATCGTAAATTTGCTGGCCGATTTTACTTACGAAGGCGGCCGCAGCATCGTCGGCCCGTTTTTGGGATCGTTAGGCGCGAGCGCAACCGTTATTGGTTTCGTGGCTGGGTTCGGAGAATTGATCGGCTACGCCCTGCGATCTATTTCGGGGTATTTCGCTGATCCGGACGCAAAAATATTGGCCGATCGCATTTGTTGGTTATGCCCTCAATCAGCTCGCTATTCCCGCACTCTCGCTCGCTGGCAACTGGCCGCTGGCCGCCGGATTCGTCGTGGCTGAGCGCACCGGGCGTGCCATCCGCAAACCCGCGATGGACGCGATGCTCTCCCACGCCGGCGAATCGATTGGTGCAGGCTGGGTGTTTGGTTTGAATCAAGCACTTGATCAAGCCGGAGCCACGATTGGCCCACTCGTCATTGCAGCTCTTCTCTCTTTCAAAACCGGATATCGAACTGCCTTTGGTGGCTTTTTGCTCCCTGCTCTGCTTTGCCTCGCCACGCTTGGTCTGGCACGATTGTTCTACCCGCGTCCGCACGGATTAGAAAAACAACCATCGCGAATTGTTGCGACCACGGAAATAGAGCGAAGCTTTTGGATTTATCTCGCTGCGGGCGCACTCATTGCGGCTGGACTGGCGGATTTTTCGCTCATCGGATTCCACTTTCAAAAAGCAAAAATCGTGTCTGTGAATTTGATCCCGATCTTCTACGCCGTCGCCATGGCAAGTGCCGCCCTCAGTGCACTTCTTTTTGGACGGCTGTTCGACAAATTCGGTCGCAGCATCATTTTGCTCGCATCCTTGTTTTCGGCTGCGTTCGCGCCGTTCGTGTTTTTCTCTGCAGTGCGCCATTGGCGCTCGTGGGGATGGTTTTGTGGGGGATTGGGACGGGTATCGAGGGTTCGCTTCTAAAGGCGTTACTCACTGAGATCATTCCGCCGCGAAAACGGAGCACCGCGTTCGGGTTCTTCGATACTGGCTACGGTATCGCATGGTTTCTCGGCAGCGCGGCGATGGGCTTGCTCTATGACAAATCGATTGCTGCGCTCGTCATCTTTTCTGTTGTGACACAAATCGCAGCGTTGCCCGCGCTTTTCGCCGCCGGCAGATCGAGCAAATGAACGACCGGCATCGCCGAACTTTGTCCGACACAGGTGCTGGGCCGCGCGCTTCAGCCGGCACTCGGTCAAGTAGGTATGTGGTGTTCTGCGCGTGTGGTCCGCGCCCGAAGCCGATTTTCCTTTGAGGGTTTGTTCGACCTGGCCACACTCGCCCGGAGTATGTTTGATCTGCACTCACTGAAAAACCACTGCGGTCTATTGCTTGCCTTCCTCATCTCCTTGAGCAGCGCGGCCGCGCAAACGACTTCCCAAGCTTCGGCAACGGAATCTCTCGACAAATTGGCTGACGACTTTTGGTCGTGGCGCGCGACGTATGCGCCATTCACGGGAGATGACGTCAATCGAATCGAGCGCCCGGGAGGAATACGCGATTGGTCGGCGAGTGCGGTCGCCAAACGACATGCTGATCTCGAGCAATTTGAGGCGAGATGGAAGAAACTCGATACGACCGGATGGCCGGTAGCGCAGCAGGTGGATTATCGGTTGATCGGCTCGGCTTTATCGCGTGTGCGTTGGGAACTCGACGTTAATCCACGATGGAAGCGAGATCCCACCTTTTACATCGAACAAACGCTCACGCCGGTGGTTGAAGCACTGACGGTGCCGGGGCCGTATAACGCCGAGCGAAGTCGAGAGATTCTCACGCGGATCGAAAACATTCCTGCGATTCTCCGGGATAGAGAGGTGAATTTAGAGAGCCCGCCTGCACCCTTTGCAACGGTTACAGTCCAAGCCCTCGACAACATTCGTGATCGTCTGCGCAAGATGGCCACCGCCCTGCGTCCGGCAACGACTCTAACCGAGCAGGAATTGTCTGGCGCTACTAATCGTGCCGCCGACGCACTCGAACAATATCGTCGTCATCTCGAGGGAAAATTGTCTGCACTACCCAAAGAAACAGCGCTCGGGCGCGATGCTTATATTTTCTTTTTACGGAACGTCGCGCTCTCGCCTTACTCGCCGGAGCAAATTCTCGCTATGGGTCGACAGGAATGGGATCGCGCCGTGGCCTTCGAAGCCTACGAAAAGCAAAGAAATCGAAATGTGCCGCCGCTTCCTTTAGTGAAAGACATTGAGAGCTGGCGGAAGGATGCAGCCAAGAAGGAACTGGCCATACGCGATTTCCTCCAGAAACACGAAATTCTGACTGTCCCCGCCTGGCTCCAACATTACACGTTGCGCCCGATGCCGGAGTATCTGCGCGCGCCGCAGGGATTCGGCGAAATGGATGACTTCACTTCCCCAACCAGGCTAAAAGAGAATTGCGTTCGCTACCTCACCGAACCTTCAGCAAATCTCGGTTACTTCTGGCGCGCAACCGCGCAAGATCCGCGGCCGATCACTGTTCACGAAGGAATTCCCGGACACTATTTCCAACTTTGTCTTTCCTGGAAACACGAAGACCCGATCCGGCGGCATTACTACGACTCGGGCGCGAACGAAGCAATCGGATTCTATTCTGAGGAGATGATGCTGCAGGCGGGGCTTTTCGACGATAGCCCGCACACGCGCGAGATCATTTACAATTTTATGCGTTTGCGTGCTTTGCGGGTGGAAGTCGACGTGAAACTCGCGCTGGGCGAATTCACGCTCGAGCAAGCCGCAAAATATCTGGAGCAAAAAGTGCCGATGGACACAAATACAGCGCGCCAGGAGGCGATCGCCTTTTCCACGGGGCCTGGTCAGGCGATCACCTACCAGATTGGCAAACTCCAAATCATGAAATTGCTAGCCGAAGCCCGATTGCAGCAGGGCGAAAGATTTAACCTCCGCGCCTTCCACGACTTCGTCTGGAAAAACGGCAACGTGCCGATCGCGCTCCAACGCTGGGAATACTTGGGTGCGGCTGACGAGATAGAGAATCTGCTCGGAAGGTAGCCTTCGTCGCCGCGGCGACTCTCGGCAGACAAAGCCTGCCCTGAGCGCAAGTCGAATGGGCATCCTGCTTGTCAGTTTCCTGTGACGACAGCTGGGATGATCTCCCCGCAGGAATAATAGCCGTACTTCATTTTACCCGACCCGGATCTCAGCGAGATGGTTCCGATTTCCGCAATTTACTCAGGCTTTGATCAAATCCTTCTCGCGCTAACTTCAAGGTTGGGTCGAACGCAAGCGCCTGCTTAAAAGCGTCTACGGCGCGTTCGTGCTGATTAAAATACGCGAGATACCGGCCGCGATTCACGAGCATGATTTTGTAGATCGGCAAAACTTTGATGTTCACGACATCATCCTTGTCGAACCTGATTGTCCCGTCAGTTAGGCCGCCTGTCTGCAAATGGATTTCGCCCGGGTCATGGAAGTAGCGGTCAGCGGCAAGCTGAAAGACCAGCCCGCGAGGAAACGCCTGATACTGTTGGGAAAGCCACTGGGTCAAATCTCTGTACTGCTCCTCCCCTCCTATGACGAGTTCGGCAGTGACGTAGACCGGGGCGATCTCCAACTCCCTCGTCACAAATGACTGGGCCATTTCCTGAAATTGGGAGGCGATCCGTTGTGTCAGCACCGCACTTTTGGTGTAAGCGTCGGGATTGTGCTCCCACTGTTTGAGCTCGGACAAGTAAGCATCAACTTCGTCGCGTGACCGCTCGATCAGGCCCGGATAAGCGCGTCTTAAATAATCGAAGTACCAGGAACGCCGCAACAGTTGCACATCCACAACTTTCAGATCACGGCGGGACTGTTCTACTTCGCGGACGTAGAGCATCGGCGACACCACTTGCCAGTCGAGCGTAAGCAAGAGGCCGTTAGGTTCGATTGTGTTTTGAATATTTGCGACGTAATCGCGCGCGATGAAGTAATGGTTGCGATTATTGAAAGGCCAATTAGCGGCCAGAGCGACTGCCGGCACGACCAGAAGAGGTAGGAGGGTTAGAACTTGTCTCCTTTTTATCACGAGCCATCCAAACAAGTTTCCTTGGAGTAACCAGCGCAAACCAAAGCCGGCGGCAATCGCGATCGAGACAAAGCTCGGCAGGTAATATGCATCCTTATCCTCTGCGATATCATAGCTGACGGCATAAGCGGCATCGAACACAGCAACCAGCGCAAGAAACCAGAAGATCGTACGGCTGTGCTTGAAAGCGCTGGCGAAACCTGCCGCGGCCAGGAGCAGTGCCATGGGCAGCCAGAAAGGTCCGAATTCACGGAGGGTCAGTTCAGCGAAGTCTGCCAGGTGCTGGCCCACTATCTTCGGCTGAAAGGAGAAGAATGTCTGATATTGCGCGCCGCTGATGTGCCGCCAGATCGCTCCAAGAGATCGGGGGTCGCCCCAGTTGATAACCGGGCTGCGCAATGCCGCCAGCGGCAAATAGCTATAGACCGTTAATAGGGCGCCAACCGAAAACAGTGCAGCGTAGACAAACCTTCTGCTTTTGAAGAATCTCAGCCCTTCAGTTCTGTAAACAAGCAGAGCCAGAGCCGGAAGTATTAAGGCGACAGTGACATGGTGAACACCGAGCGCGAGCCCAAACATTACGGCGGCAGTATAAAGTAAAGCATCGTAATCGCGGATAACCGGCGTTCGACCGCGGCCTGAATTCGCGATGCCGTGCCTTCTTTCAATGAGGCGCCGCCGCCACCGAAGAACGAGAAAGACGATGATGAGGATGAGCAGAGTATTGAGCGTATAAACTTCGGCGATTGTCGCGTAAGACCAGAGCGTTCGCGAAAAGGCGATGAGTAAACCTGACCCGAGCGCCGGAAACACAACGAGCGCATTGCCGTTTCGATCTTTAGTCTCTGCGTAAGAGTTGCCTGGAGATATCTTCTTGCTCCTTTGACCGATCTTCTTCTTCGGCTGGTGCTTCAATACGGCGGCGTCTGAAGGGGTAATCAATATCTCTGCCAGAACGAGGCTGAGCATGGCCGCGGCCAACGCAGCAAAAAGGGCTGAAGCAAAGTTGATCCGCACCGCCACACTTCCGATCGGCACAACCGACGCCAAATGGGCAAGCAGGATGTATAATGGAAAACCAGGCGGATGCGCGATACCCAGAAAATAAGCGGCCACGATTAGCTCGCCGCTGTCGACGAGAGTAACTGTCGGAGCGAGCGTCCAGCAGTAAACCACGAGCGAAACAAAGAATACTAACCCCGCGCCGAGCAGTTCCACCGTGGAAGAACGCATCATTGTGTCAGCCGGCCTCCATGTTCTCTTCTCCTTTCAAGCGGAGTCGAGGAATCTCTCACTCTAAATAGAAGGGCAAGCTCGACGAAGTTCATTCGGCTAGCAGCCAAAACAAGGCCGCGACGGCTATCGCTACCCAAAAAGCTGTCCAGTTCTGCCCGACCACCGCCGATTCATACCCCACCGCTCGCGGCGGGGTATGGTCATGAGTGGTGAACTACTTATGGCAATACACCGCTACCACAGTGCCCGTGCCGGAATGGCCCGGATTTGGGGCATAGCCCGCGTTCGTCCTGACAACAACGATTTCGGGCACATTACCTGAGAGAGTCGAGCCCGCCTTGCCAATGGTGCTCGAGACGACTACACCCATAAAGGGTGGCAGCGTGTCCGGCGGTCTTGAGCTGTTGCCCGGACTGCTGGTCCAGTTGTCGCCGCAGACGGGCGGGTTGGTGCTGACGGCAGAGGCGAAACCTTTGAAGCTGGGCGGAGCACTTCCGCCGCTGAGCACATTCTGCCCGGACCAGGTGGCGCTCCAGAACGTCACAATGTTGGGACCGACCACGGCCGTCATGTTCCCCAGCACGAAAGAACCGTGATCGAGGAACGCGAAGATGAGCGTGTTGGCCGAGGCTGAGGACGGCAGGTAGAAGGCGTCGCCGGCGAAGTTGTCGGAAACGACGCCGGAGCCGAAAGGCTGACTCACTGGGAAGATGGTGCAGGCGGCGGTGCCTGTAGCGTCGGTTGTGCCAGTGCAAGTCTGTGCACTGCCACCCGTGCCAAGGGTGAAGACGACGTTGCGGCCTGCGATGGGTACGGCACCATCTTCCAGCAGCACGCCGGAGAGGTGCGCTGTGGTGTTATTGGCGATGATTGTGTCGCCCGTGTAGCTCAGAGTGGTCTCCTCTCTGGTAATGGTGAACGGTGCGGACGCGCTACTGGCCTGGAAGAGCCCAGCGCCCGCAAAGTTCGCATTCACCGTGTAGGGACCGGGAACCTGATTGAGCGTGAGGTTGCACGAGGCCAAGCCGGCGGCGTTCGTGACCCCTGTGCAGCTTTGCGAGCCCAGGCTAAACGTGATGGTTTGACTACCGACTCCGGCTGAAGTTCCGCTGAGGGTGAGCGTGGCGGAGAGTGTGACCGCATCATGGTAATCCCCTGTCGTGGCGCCCGTATATGTCAGTGTAGTTGGCGTCGAGCCCACGACAAAGGACTGGAAAAAGTCCCTGACACTGGTCAGACCAACGCCCGACGCGAACACCGTATATAGACGTCCGAGGACGCAGGCGTTGCCATTATAGTCACCATACTTGGGGTTGGTACCGAAGCCATCAGTTTGGCAGGTTTCGCCCATCGGGCACTGAGTACCATCCCCGCCTGCGAAATCGCAGCGTATAGCTGTGGTGACACTGCAATTGCCTGCATTCTGGGGCTGAACCGAACAATTCTCGGCGTCGAGCGCGTTACGGGGCCCGGTTGGCCACAGGTTGCACTGCGGGTCAGAAGCCGTTGAAATCTTGAACTCGTCGTTGTTGGCGACGATGTTGCCCGCGGAAAGCCCGGCACTCGCCGCAAAGTAGTCCGTCAAGTCGTTGTTCGCTGCAGTGGCGTTCCGCCGATCGTACCAAGTGACGAAGGCGTTGCCACCGGTGGCGCAGACCCACGGCATAAAACGCCGCGCCGTGGGATTTGTGTTGATGGTAACGGGGCCCCGCCAATTGACACCGCCAGTGGTGGAATCCGCAACAAGGACATTCTCGTTATTAAGAATCGTATTGTTGTTGTTGGCCGTATTGGTTGCCCATGCCACGTAGACATGGTTCGCGTTAGTGTCGTCCACCGTGACCGTCGGACTGGAGAGAATGTTGCCATTGTTACAGCGGTCAAGTCCGGGGAACCCAGGGTTCGCAGGCGGGGTCCCGCTCTGACAGTCTGGGATGGTCGAGAAGGCACTCACCGTGTTCGGGAAGCTGACGGAAGCTCTGGTGATTTGGGCCGCCGAGGTGGTGCAGGCGTTGAACTTGTCGGTCCTGATGTTCCCACCGTTCCGGAATACTACATAAAGGGACCCGTCCCCGCCTACTGTGACCCTGGGAAAATCGGATCCAGCCTCGAGAGCAAGCACTGGTGCCCAAGTCGCGCCGCCGTCAGGAGAGCAGGTGACAAAAGCTCCGTTTGTCCCACACCCACCCTGGCAGTTTCTGACAGCCATATAGACCCGGTCGGCGCCTCCAGCGCCCGCGTTGACCCGATCAGCGGCGATGTGTTCCTGATCGACGCTGCATGCTCCCGCGCCGGAGTTCGGACAGACCACGCCGTTGACACGGTTGGCGAGAGGGAAGGTCTGGCCATTATCCGTCGAGCGGGTCACTTCGATGCAGTTGCTATTCGCCGGGCAGTTACCTCCGAAAAGTCCTGCGACATAGAATGTCCCGCTCTGGCCGAACGCGACCGAGCTATCGCCGTCACCAAAACCGAAGCCGCCAAAGCTGTTGAAGTTGTTGCCGCCGTCGTTAGACGTGATGAACCCGCCTTGCTTGACGACCACGATGTTCGTCCCATTGTTCGAGACTGCGACCTCTAGTTCGCCATTGGTCCCGAGGTTGTTAAGCTGCGTCGGAGGGAAGATCGGAGAACCTGCGCCGGCGGCTTCAGCACCGGAAGGGCCCGTGCTGGCTCGGTCTGGCGAGGCAGTACCGCCTGAGGGAGAGTCGGGACGATTCGGCGAGTTCCCCAACTTGTTCAGCTCCTGCTGGACCTGCGCTGGGTCGCCAACTGACCCAAACACGAGGCTCCGGCCAATCGCGAGCACCGTGTCCTTGAGCTGCTGGTCAGCATTGGACGGGAGATCAGCTTCGAGCCGGACCAGCAGGTTATCTGCCGCAACCGCAGTCGTGATTTGGACCATGTTAGGGTCCGGGAACCTCGGACCTTCGCCGGGTTGGGGTCTTTCGACGAGCTGGACGCGCTGCAAGGCTGGCCACCCACCGATGGCGAGGAACGTCGAGGGTGTATGCGATTCGTGGGCGTATTCTGCAAGCTGGCTTACTGCGTCGGCGTGATCGATCCTCTCCAGATAGCCGATCACCACTCGAACAGTTGGCGTGGCAGTGTCCTGCTGGTCGGCAGGTACGTTTAGGATCACCCATGAGTTCAGAGTCGGCTGACCCACCGACCAGCCTTCCGGGAGCCGCACGGTGATGCCCTTGGCCGCGATGCTTAGACTTTTCGTAAGCGACTTGCTCGCTTGGTCAGGCTGACCTTGGCCGATGCCGCTGCTCGGGCTCGGCACTACGCCTGCGGCAAAGAGCGACAGGACAATAGCAAACAGGCAAAGAGCCAACCCGATTAGGATGCGTATGTTAAAGAAGGCGGATTGTGGCGTGGGCCTTTTCTTATTCATTGTCTTGGAATTGTTAGCCGATGACCGACCACGAAACGACTGATAATGAGCCCCGACCCTCCGGGTCAAGGAAATCCGGTTCAGACAAAGTTTGCAGCGAAAAATATGCCAAGAATTATAGGACAGATTCTTACGGCTTTCGTAATTCAAAGAGGCTAGAACTCATCTAGTCATCTCATAAATGCTGTAGCCATGCCCCTGTGGAGCGCGTTGACACGCTGTCCAGTGCCCTATTTTAACGGGTCACTCGTATTGCTGCACTCAGCGGCTGGCTTCGGACCGCAAACGCGCTGCATTTTCGAGATTCAATTTCTCTTTGATCCGATGTTGCCCCTGCTGCTGCCACGGTCCTCGCTTTCAAAGCGCGCGTTCAGGTCTTCAAATTTGCTGGCCTGACGGTTAGAGCACTAAAACTGCCGCTGAAGCTCGCTCGCTTCTACTCGCAACGGCTACAGTCATTACAGCAGCGAAATCCAAGGCCGCGATCAATTTCAAAAGATATCGGCTTCCGCGCGATATGGAAAGCGAAGGAAATACGACAAAACTGGGATCGAGTGGACGTTATAGAGTCACTTCGTCAACACGCGCATGTCCCGACCGTCCTGGAATCGCTTTTCGAATTCGAATTTGAAAGAGAATTGCCAATTTGGACCGGCCTTCTCATCCTTGGTGGACTATGAAACGCCGAATCAAGCGAGTCGCACCATTGCAGGCAGGCAAAATGTTGGGCGTGCTTTATGCCTGCATGGGACTTATTTTTCTCCCGTTTTTCGCGCTCGCGGCTTTAGCCGGCGTCTTTGCCCAGCAGACCCAGCAGGCACAGGCGACTTCCGGCGCGCCCATGGCGATCGCGGCCGGCATGATGATTGGCTTCGGTATACTCATGCCCGTCATATACGGCGTGATGGGATTTGTTTTCGGCGTGATCGGTGCTGCCATCTATAATCTCATAGCGGGATGGATCGGCGGAATCGAAGTGGAAGTTGAATAGCGATCGGGGCTCTCAATTGGAAACGGTGCTAAGATCGACGCTGGCGCCAAGAAGAGCACGCGTGAGCGCACGGTCTCTGAGCTCGGCGGCCGTAGACCGCCGCCACCGGCAAAGCTAATCTACGATCTCGAGTCCCATCTGCCGGGCGCGGAACGCGGCTTTGCCCCTGCTGATTGGCTCACGGCCATGGGCTAAGAGTTGGCGCCGGAGTTGATTCGGTTCCGCGCCTTTTCCGCACATCGTTCAGCTTTGCCTGCACGGCATTGGGCGGCGCCAGTTCATAGGCGCGAGAATATTCAGCTTCTGCATGGGCGAGATCGCCTTTCGCCATGTAAATATCAGCACCGTATTCGTGGCCGTAATAATCGTCTCGATGATCAGCTACGATTGCCTTGGCCAAACTAAGCGCTTTATCATAATCATACCGGCGCATCGCCTGGTGGACTTCCATCCAAGGGCTGCTTGCCCGGCGCGGTAACTCAGAGATGAGATAAACAGTCAAAACGAGCACGGCAACCAGTAGAATGTTTGTCCACCAGCGCCGCTGCCGCAGTTCGCGCAAGCCAGAAAGGATCTGCTGATTGATCTCCTCCATTTTCATAGGCGTATCCGTATCACCGCCTGGATCAACGTTATTCGGCAGACCGTGTCCTGTCTCCTCGAGGATTCGGCGCGCTTCCTCAACCTGGTCGTCGGCGACGAGGAGCCGGATCGGCATGGCAAAGGGCGCACCGCCATAAAGGTTCGAAGCTTCGTCCGCTAGGCTGCAAGTGATGTTGCGATTATCCAGCCGCGATTTCGCCATCCCCGCTTCGATTGCATTCGGATAGGTGCGAAGCGTAACCACGGTTCGCAGTTTAAAGAGAAAACCGTTCGACCCCAGCTGGTTTTTTATTCGAGATTTTGATTAGCCGCCGAGACCAGCCGGCGAAGCGCCCATTCGGCCCATTCGGCAGCGCTCAGGGCAAGCCTTTTGCTCAGGGCAGGCTCTACACTCCCCAATCCGCTTGATCCGCGTAATCCCGCGGTTTAGCCCTCGATTTCGAGGCCCATTTGGCGGGCGGTGCCGGCGATGATGCGAAAGGCCGCCTCGTCGTTGCGCGCGTTCAAGTCTTTGGCTTTCGTTTTCACGATGTCCATGACCTGTTTGCGCGTCACTTTGCCGACTTTGGTTTTGTTCGGCTCCTTCGAACCGGCGGCGATGTTGGCGGCTTTCTTTAAGAGCACCGCGGCGGGCGGACTTTTAGTGATGAAAGTAAATGACTTGTCTTTGAAAACGGTGATGACGACCGGCAAAATGTCGCCCGCTTGTTTCTGAGTGGCGGCATTAAATTCTTTGCAGAACGCCATGATATTGACGCCGCGCGGACCGAGAGCGGTGCCAACGGGCGGCGCCGGGTTCGCTTGTCCTGCCGGAATCTGTAATTTGATGTGAGCTACAATTTCTTTGGCCATTTTATTTCGTTAAATCGTTGAACGGTTGAAGCGATGAATCGTGAATCGAAAATCGTGAATCGTGAATCGTTAGGGTGAAGATCATTTGATCTGACCTCTGACCTCTCACCTCTGACCTCTAATCTCATCCCCGTTCCACCTGCCAATATTCCAATTCCACCGGGGTGGCGCGGCCGAAAATCGTGACGGAGACGCGCAGTTTACCGCGCTCTGGATCGATTTCTTCGACAATGCCGTTCTGGTTTTGGAAGGGACCATCGGCGACTTTAACCGTCTCGCCCACTTCGAAGCTGACTTTCGGTTTTACCTTTTCCTCGCGCTCCTTCATCTGCGCAAGCATGTTGTCGACTTCCGATTGCCGCATCGGAATCGGCTTGTCCTTTGTTCCGGCAAAACCAATCACACCGGGTGTGTCGCGAACGAAATACCAGGTGCGGCCGACGAGTTGATTGTTCTCGTACAGCAAATGCATGTTGGCGATGAGATATCCGGGGAAAAATTTGCGCGTGGTCTCGCTTTTTTTGCCCTTCTTAATCTCCGAAACCCGCTCCGTCGGAACGAGCACCTCATAAATCAAATCGCTCATCTCCTCGGTCTTGACCCGCTTAAGGATGTTGTCGCGCACCTTGTTTTCCTGACCGGACAACACGTGCACCACGTACCATTGATCTTTGCCTGCCAGCGTCTGTGCCATAACTCAGTGCATCCGCGTGAAAAAGTGAATCACGTTAACGAGAACAAAATCGAAAAGCGCGACATAGCCGCCCATCAAAAGCATGGCAATGATGACTACCAGGGTTGAATCGGTCAGCTCCTTGTAGCGGCGGATGCCCTTTTCTTTCGGTTCCCAAGGCCATGAAGCTTTTTGCAGCTCGATCTTCACTTCATTGAAGAAGGTTTTTGTTTTGGCAATCATGAGGATCGTTGAAGGGTTGAAGCGTTGAAAGCGTTGGAGCGGCGCGGCCGAGGCAGCAAACATCGAACGTCCAACATCGAACATCGAACGCCGAACCATACCGGTGAAATCAGATCAAACATCAAACCTCATCCATCAAACATCTCAAGAACACGCCAGGAGGGACTCGAACCCCCAACCGACGGTTTTGGAGACCGCTACTCTACCAATTGAGCTACTGGCGTACTATAAATTTGTCATTCTGAGCGAAGCGCAGCGGAGTCGAAGAACCCCGTGGATTGGCAACGGGATGTCTCGACTTCGCTCGACATGACTTCGTCAGTTTAATCCAAAATATCGCTGACGCGACCGGCGCCGACGGTTTTTCCGCCTTCGCGAATGGCGAAACGTATCGTTTTTTCCATCGCAATCGGGGTAATCAAATCAACCTCAACCGCGACGTTATCGCCAGGCATAACCATTTCTATGCCCTCGGGCAGCTTCACCTGACCGGTCACATCCGTGGTCCGGAAATAAAACTGCGGCCGATAATTGCTGAAAAAGGGCGTGTGGCGGCCACCTTCCTCTTTGCTGAGCACGTAAACTTCCGCCTTAAATTTCTTGTGCGGTGTGATTGAACCCGGTTTCGCGATCACTTGACCGCGCTCGACGTCCTCTTTCTTCACGCCGCGAAGCAGCACACCGACGTTGTCGCCCGCGCGCGCCTCATCGAGAAGCTTGCGGAACATTTCAATGTCGGTTGCGGTGGTCTTGGATGTTGGTTTAATGCCGACGATCTCGACGTCTTCCATTTTCTTGAGGATACCGCGCTCCACACGACCGGTCGCGACAGTGCCGCGGCCTTCAATATTAAACACGTCTTCGACCGGCATGAGGAACGGCTGATCAATCGGACGATCCGGCACGGGGATGTAATCGTCGACCGCCGCGACCAAAGCCAGGATCTGTTTCTCTTGCTCGGCGTCGCCTTCCAACGCCTTGAGCGCGCTGCCTTTGACGATCGGGATTTTGTCTCCCGGAAATTCGTATTGGGTCAAGAGATCGCGCACTTCCATCTCAACGAGATCGAGAAGCTCGGGATCATCCACCATATCCACCTTATTTAAGAACACGACAATCGCTGGCACTCCGACCTGACGGGCAAGGAGAATGTGCTCGCGTGTTTGAGGCATGGGACCGTCAGCTGCGCTGACCACGAGAATGGCGCCATCCATTTGGGCTGCGCCGGTGATCATGTTCTTAACATAGTCGGCGTGGCCCGGGCAATCGACGTGGGCATAGTGGCGCTTATCGCTTTGATACTCCACGTGGGCGGTGTTGATCGTAATACCGCGTTCCTTTTCCTCAGGCGCGTTATCAATTGAATCGTAAGCGCGCACCTCCGCCATGCCCTTCTTCGCCAGCACGCTGGTGATAGCGGCCGTAAGGGTGGTCTTGCCGTGGTCCACGTGACCGATTGTGCCGACATTCAAGTGCGGCTTGTCGCGTTTAAATGCTTCCTTAGCCATTTCAATTCTCCTGTTTAACTAAACTGCCTGTTCTTTAATTACTAACATTCCGATCCCAAGCTCACTTGGAGCCCATGACCGGGATTGAACCGGTGACCTCGTCCTTACCAAGGACGTGCTCTACCAACTGAGCTACATGGGCCGCTCTTCGTCATTCGATGCTCATCGCGTTCTCAATTATCGAGCGCGCGAGGAACCGGTTACGCTTCCCGCCAGAGAGTCAAAAGTCCCAGAGCCGCGTCAAACTTGCAATTTGAACGACCATGGGACCGCCTCGTTCTCGCAAAAAAGCGTCCGAAACGCTATCAGCACGCTTGGGCGTGTCAAAGAAATTTCTTTGGTAGCGGCGATTCACTCCCGCAGGTGCGGGACCATGGCGATTGGGGTCAATCGCCTCTACCTACCGAATTCGGCTGCTGGTGACCTCTGGCTTACCTCGGGTCAGAGCGCGGACCACCGCCGCGATTATTATAATTACGAGAATTGCGATCCCAATGTTAAGAGGCGTGAACAAACCCCCTCCTGATGGCGTCGGGCTCGGCGTGGCCGTTGCCGGCGGGGCGTTTTTTGCCGCCAGCATGCTCCGCGCGTACTGCAGCCGCTGCACCGTGTCATAATCTTCCGGTTTAATCTTTAACGCCGCCTCATAATCACTAATTGCCTTCTCGTATTCCGTCATCAGGCTGTAGGTGTAGCCACGCTTGGTCAGAATCTCCACGTTGTTCGGGTCCTTCTGCAGAAGAAAGGTGTAATCGGCAATGGCCGGCTCGTATTGTTTCATGCTGCGACTGGCGAAGGCTCTCCGCTCGTAATTTTGCGGATCGTCCGGATTTTTTTGAATGGCGATCGAAAAATCCGCAATGGCCTTGTCCCATTGGTTCAAACCGATCTCGGCGAAGCCGCGGAATTTGTAGGCAAACCCGTCATCTGGTTTGAGCTGAATGGCCTTGTCGAGATCGGCCATCGCGGCATCAAACTGATTTTGCACGGACTCGGTGTAACCGCGCTCACGATAGGCCATCTCATCGTTAGGAGAGACCTCGATTGCCTTGGAAAAATCGGCAATGGCCTCCTGGAGTTTACCACTCGCTCGATAGGCGGTTCCTCGATTGGTGTAGGCCCGCGCATCTTTCGGGGCCGCTTCGATCGCTTTGGTAAATTCGGCGATGGCCGCGTCGTATTGCTTCTGCTGTGCCAACTCGACGCCGCGAGCGGTATGGTCGCCGCCGCCTTTGGATTTGGCCAGGCACGACGTAATGAAGGCGCCTGTAAGTACCGCAACCGTGATTGCTATTCTGAACTGATTTTTTGTAATGCTCATTGTTCTCCTCCAGCTCATCTAGTTTTTTGCGTCATTGTTCGCCGCTAGGCGAGCAAATTAAACCGCCATTTCCAAAGAAACCAATGCCACAAGCTGATTCCGTTCAAACAACAAAAGGTGTGCGAGGTCGCCCGAACCTCTCCCGAGGTTACGCCGCGGTTTTTGCCACGATTGCGATCTGGTCGATGCCGTCGTTGTTCCAATATTATCTGATTCGTTATTACGAGCCTTGGTCGCAAAATTTTTACCGATATTCTGTTGCTTGCGTCGCGATTGCCCCATTCGTGTGGTACTCTTCCCGGCGCAAAGAATCATGGTTTAATCTGCAGGTTTTCGTCGCCTGTTTTTGGCCGTGTTTGCCTAACGTCATTCATCAGATTACGCAGGTGATCGCTCTCTTCTACATGGGACCGGGTGTCTACGCCATCTTCACTCGATCTTCTGTCATCTTCACCGCCCTGCTGGCTTTGGTATTCTTTCCCGAGGAGCGCTACGTCATTCGCCAGTGGCAATTTCAGGTTGGCACGTTACTGGGATTGCTCGGAGCCTTCGGTGTTATTTGGTTTCAACCCGATTGGCAGGGCGGCCACATCGCATTGCCGGGGCTGTTCATCGCTTTCACCGCCACATTTTGCTGGGCGCTCTACGGCATTCTTGTCAAGCGTCCAGCCGCTCAACTGGGATCGATTCGGAGTTTCGGACTGATCAGCTTGATCACTTCGGCGCTGTTGCTGCCACTAACATTTGCCTTTGGCGTGCTGGCAACGCCGCTCCGAGTAACCTGGCAGGTTAATGCCAATCTTATCATCTCGGCCGTCAGCTGCATTACACTCGCTCACGTTCTGTACTACGTCGCCATCCGCGAGATTGGCGTCGCGCTCGCGCAAACCTTGCAATTACTTTGCCCAGTCGGCGCGCTCGCCCTCTCCGCCTGGATCTTTGGAGAGCGTCTAACCCACGCGCAGCTCTGGAGTGCCGCCATCCTGCTCCTGGGCGCTTTTCTTGCCATGAGAACCAAACCGGCGGCCACAGCGGAAACCGCAGAGAATATTTAATTGTAGGGTGGCCAATTCTGGCTGCCGCGCCACTCCAACACTCCATTACTCCAACACTCCATCTCTCACTTCTCTATTACCCCTTGCCCAGCGCCTGCGCTTTGCGCACCAACTCGATGAAGCCAGCCCGATAACCCTTCGCGTCGTTGCCCTTCCCTTCCTGGGCCCACTCAAGAACTGCGCCCAGTGTTCCGCTTCCTTTGTGTTCAGAATCGCGCAGAATCATTCCAAATTCCGCGACGGCGGCGGCGAACTTCAGGTCGGCAGCTGCCTTCTCGAATCCCGCTCCGTTGTCAGTAATTGCGTGCTCGATCACCTCGCTCTTGTAGCCATCTGGTTTCTTGTGACGCAACTTGACGGTCAACATTTCGTTTGAAGACGCGGCCGATGTTTCATTCGCGTTCTTATTACTGGTCGAATACTTGAGCGGATCGATCGGTGGAATGCTCGCAGCCGGATTCGCTGTGGCGCCGGCCGGCACAACTTCATACAACGCCGTTACAGTGTGTCCCGCACCGATTTCACCGGCGTCGATCTTGTCGTTGTTAAAATCTTCCTTCCGCAACATTCGCTTCTCATAGCCGATCAAGCGATAGGAGGCGACGCGCCCTGGATTGAATTCGACCTGGATCTTTACGTCCTTCGCGATCGTAACGAGCGTGCCGTTCATCTGTTCAACCAGGACTTTGCGCGCTTCATCGACCGAATCGAGATAGGCGTAGTTGCCATTCCCTTTATCGGCCATTTTCTGCATCGTTGAATCTTTCAGATTGTCCGTGCCGACTCCGAGAACACTGAGAAAAACGCCCGTTTTCGCCTTTTCTTCGATAAGTCGAACAAGATCGCCCTGGCTTGTCACACCAACATTGAAATCGCCGTCTGTCGCGAGAATGACACGATTCACGCCGCCTTTGATGAAATTGTCGGCGGCGATTTTATAGGCCAACTGAATTCCTTCCGCGCCATTGGTTGATCCACCGGGTGCCAGGCGCTCGATGGCGGACAGAATTTGCTCTTTGTGATCGCCAGTCGTGGATGGCAGTGCCAGACCCGACGCACCGGCGTAAACCACAATCGATACGCGATCGTTCCCCGTCAGTTTTTCCACCAGCAGTCGCATCGCTTGCTTGACCAACGGCAAGCGCTCCACCGGCGTCATCGACCCGGAAACATCCAGCAAAAATACCAGGTTACTGGGCCCGCGTTTGTCGACCGCGACCTCGCGGCCTTTCAGTCCGATCCGGACGAGGCGGTGCGACGATTCCCAGGGACAACCGGCCACATCAATATTAATCGAGAACGGCTTGTCGCCCTCCGGCTGCGGATAATCATACATGAAGTAGTTAATCATCTCCTCGATCCGAACTGCATCTTTTGGCGGAAGTGAGCCGTTGTTGATGAAGCGGCGGATGTTCGAATACGAAGCCGTGTCGACATCGATCGAAAATGTGGAGAGTGGATTACTCGCCGCGTCGAGGAATGGATTCTCCAGGATGTGATCGTAAGCGGCCGTGTTGAACTGGTCGCTGGGCTCGCGGACTCCGCCGTAACTTTCGATGCCACCGATCGGCAGGTCAGCCGGCGCAAGTTGTTGCGGGACCGACAACGAGGAAACGACGCCACTGCCCTTCATAGTCTTGTCGAACCGTTGCGCTGATGTCCGAGCCGCTGCGCCGGATGCAGCTACTTTGGATTGAGATTCATTTATCCGGTTCTTGGAGTCCGCGCTCAGTTGCGTTTTCTTCCCGCGCGCTGCCAGTCCGCTGACATCCTGTGTGCGATAAGTGTCGACTGGGTTGGGTCCCACTTCTTCGGCAGACGGCACGTTCGAACCGGCCGCAATCGTGCGTTCAACTTCAGTCTTCGCCACGGCTGGCGGCGTCGCGGCTGAAGTCGGAGCTTCCGCCACGTAGCCTCCTTCCATCGGTCCTTCGACGTCACTAAACGGTTGTGGAGGCGCCGGTGTCGTCGCGGAGGGAAGGTTAATTGTTACCGAGTCGTTGCTCAGCGGAGCCGATCGCAACGCCAACTCTGCAGTTCCAACATGCTTATAAGTTCCGATCGCAATCGCTCCGATTATGAAAAAAATGGCCAGCCCCGCGGCAATGGCGAGCGGTCGGGCAATTTGCCAGAACCATCGATCCCCGCGGATATCGATCAAGTTCACCGGCCTAACGACTTCTACATTTCGTTCGGCGTCGTATTGCAATTTCAGCATCTGCGCCAATTCTCGCGTTCCCGCGACGAACTCCTGCGCCTCGGCCGAATCGGCTACTTCCAATTCCACGCGGGTTTTTTCTTCGCCTGAAAGTTCGTCCAGCGCATAGGCGGTCAATTTTGGATCATCAATATTCATTTGTTAGGTAGTTCGAGGGTTAAAAGGGATGAAATCCTTGGAAGCTTTCGCGTATCGTTGTCGCAAGGTTCTTAACGCGGTGTGAATGAGCACACCGACGTTGTTCGCGGTCGTTTTTGTGATCTCGGCAATTTGCTGATAGCTGAGGTCGTTTTGAAATTTCAGTTGAATCACTTCCTGTTGCCGTGGCGGGAGCGTTGCCACGATGCGCAACAAAAAGCCGGTCGCTTCCTTTTGCTCGAGTTGCTCGTAAGGCATGGGTTGCTCGTCTTCGCGCACTTCGATCAGTTCTTCGTCGAGAAACAGCATGCGTTTCTCCTTGCGACAGACGTTGAGGGCTCGATTCCGGCAGACAGTGAACAACCAAGTCGCCGGTTCGCCGTTGTGCGAAACGGGTCCCTTTCTCTCAAATTGTATGAAGGTCTCTTGCACAATATCTCTGGCTCTCTCCCGATCGCCCGTGATGCGGGTGGCAAATTGCAGCAGCGGCAGCTCAAACCGGCGCAGCAGTGTCTTTGTCCGGTCCATCTCCGCGTTCACGGCTGCTTCGGGCATATCTTCAAGAAGGTTAACCCTGGAGTCGGCCGAATCTTAGCGAGTTTTTGCAGAATTCGGCGAATGCCACCGAATGCTGGATACTGGATGCTGGATACGAGATAGTGCGCGCTTCAGCCTAATCCAGCATCAAGAATCTAGCATCCAGCATCACCCTTCGTTCCATGCAACAACTCCCCCGTGCCATCGGGACGTTGTCCCTCATTTTCATCCTTTTTTTTTGCACGTCCGGCGGTCCATACACGACGGAGACGCTGATTCATTCGGTAGGTCCCGGATTGGGCCTGCTCATCTTGCTGGTCGTACCAGTGGTGTGGTCGGTGCCCGAAGTTCTGATTGTCGGCGAGCTCGCGAGAAT
>Ga0207684_10002069_pt1 | contig 20652 bp, 25 predicted proteins | sample KBSK5501metaG_FD_184342 | JGI IMG/M metagenome (GOLD analysis project Ga0207684, IMG submission 184342) | Corn, switchgrass and miscanthus rhizosphere microbial communities from Kellogg Biological Station, Michigan, USA - KBS K5-50-1 metaG... | ecosystem: Host-associated > Plants > Roots >...
GATGGCGTAGAACCCCCGGACGGCGAGCCCGGGATCATCCAGAGGAGCAATGCGTTGGGTCAGCATGAGGCCTCCTTCGGGCGCGCTGGCGCCCGCAGGTCAAGTCTGCCACCTGCCGCCAGCGTCTGGCACACGAACGGGACGAGAACGCGCATTCGAAGTACTGTCGGGGTGAGGTAGCGACGAGAGGAGATAAACATGCCCACGGTGATCGACCGGCACCGAGTCCAGCAACTCATTCAGCAGGGCGCTCAACTCGTGGATGTCCTTGGAACGAAAGACTATGAGGCGGAGCACATCCCGGGTTCAATCGCGAGACGACCTCGCGGCTAGACTCCCGCAGACCAGTGATCACCTATTGCCACGATTATCAGTGAGACGTGAGCGCACGGGCCGCGTCGCGGCTCACAGGCCTGGGCTTCACCGTCTACCGTTATCAGGCAGGGAAAATGGACTGGTTCGCCGCCGGACTGCCCCGCGAGGGCAGTGACGCGAATGTTCCGCGGGTCGCGGATGTCGCAAAGCGCGACGTGGCGACGTGCCGACCGGAAGAGCGCATCGGTGACGTGCACGATCGGGTGCGCTCAAATGATCGCAAGCCGGTGGTTGTCGTCGATGCCGACCGCGTTGTGCTGAGTCATAGCCCTCCCATAGGCCCACGATAGGGATCGGTCTGGCGGTTCGTGAGAAGGTCGGGGTGAGGAGGTCATCGGTGATGGCGCTTGATTCAGCGGTCTGGCCGAGCCTGTCGCTCGCGGAATGGCAAGACACGCGCGACACCATGCATATGTGGATGCAGATCGTCGGAAAGACGCGACTGGCCCTGGCGCCGAGCGAGAATCACTGGTGGCACGTGCCGCTGTACGTCGGCGCGCGCGGGCTGGTCACGTCGCCGATCCCATACCGATCTCGCACCTTCGACGTCGAGTTCGATTTCATCGACCACCTGCTGGTCGTGAACACGAGCGACGGCGCCACGCGCAGCATCGCGCTGCGACCGCAGCCGGTGGCGGACTTCTATCGCCAGTACATGGACGTGCTGGCTGCGCTGGGGATCACCGTGAAGATCTGGCCCGTCCCCGTCGAGGTCGATGGGCCGATCCCGTTCCTGGAGGATCGTCGCCACGCCTCGTACGACGCCGAGCGCGCCCAGCGATTCTTCCACATGCTCTTGCATGCCAACCGGGTCCTGACACGGTTCAAAGGTCGGTTTCTCGGGAAGACAAGCCCGGTGCATTTCTTCTGGGGGGCCTTCGATCTCGCCCTCACGCGATTCAGCGGGCGTCGCGCGCCGGAACCCAAGAGCACGGAGTGGTCGGTTCTCCGCGAGGCGATGTCTCATGAGGAAATCAGCTTCGGGTTCTGGCCGGGCAGCGGAACGGTGGCCGAGCCTGCGTTCTTTGGGTACGTCCGACCCGAGCCGCCGGAGCTCCCGACGATGTCCGTCCGGCCGGGAAGCGCGTATTACAGCCACGAGCTTGCCGACTTCATCCTGCCGTACGAATCGGTCCGGTCGTTGGCATCGCCGGATGACGTCGTGCTCGACTTCTTTCAGAGCGTCTACGACGCGGGCGCTGATCTGGCCCGCTGGGATCGTGCGGCCCTCGACCGGCCGTCCGCGGAATGGCCGTAGGGTCGGCACCCTCGACTGGACTCCTGGCGACCAGTTTCGGACGACGGGACTCCCCGCGCGATCCATAGTGATCGCTGGAAGGAGCCCACATGACACACGGAAGGCTTCCGTTGATTGCGATCCTCGGCATCATCACCATGCTGGCCGTGCTGCCTGCTGACGCGCAACAACCTCGGAGTGGCTCGCAGCCCGAGGTCATCGCCGCCGCGTTCACGGCCGAGGTCAGCGGAACGGTGAAGAGCGTGAATGAAAAATCAGGCAAGTTGGTGCTCGACACGGTGGAGGGGCCGGTGAATGTTCGCTTCCCTCCGGATGCCGTGCAAGGCATCAAGAAGGGTGACCAGGTCACCGTTTCCGTCGGGCTCGTGAAGGCGCCACCTTCGGCGTCGCCCCAGACGACGCCCCGGACGAAATAAGCAACTGCGCCGGGGGGCGCGCTGCGGCCGGCAGCCGGAGGCGAGGCCGGACGAGCCGGCCGCAGCGTTCCGCAGCATTCATGCGCCACGCTGATGCCCTCGTGCTGTTCGGAGCCACCGGTGATCTGGCGTCGCGGATGATCTTTCCCGCGCTGGCGAAGCTCGTAGGCAAGCGCCGCCTCAACGTCCCCGTCATCGGCGTGGCGAAGAGCCACTTGACCGCCGAGCAACTGTGCGAGCGCGTCCGCCAGAGTCTCGAGCAGGCCGGCGTGTTCGAGCGTGACACCTACGAGGCGCTGTGCGGGCGGCTCTCGTACGTCGCCGGCGATTACACCGAACCGGCGACGTTTCAGTGCCTCCGAGAGACCCTCGGTGCGGCGCAGCGCCCGCTGCACTACATGGCGGTACCGCCCGACCTCTTCGAAGACGTCGTGAGAGGGCTCGACCGTTCCGGGTGCGTTCGGCACGGGCGCCTGGTCGTGGAGAAACCGTTCGGGGACGACCTCGCATCCGCCCGCGCGTTGAACCGCACGATCTCGAGCGTGTTTCCGCCCGAGGAGGTGTACCGCATTGATCACTTTCTCGGAAAGGAGCCGGTGCAGAACATCGTCTACTTCCGGTTTGCGAACTCACTGCTCGAGCCGGTGTGGAACCGTCATCACGTCGAGAGCGTGCAGATCACCATGGCCGAAGAGCTCGGGATCGCGGGGCGGGGTCGGTTCTACGATGCCACCGGATGCATCCGCGATGTCCTGCAGAACCACCTGCTTCAGCTGGTCGCCTGCCTCGCCATGGAGCCACCGCCGCCCGGGGGGGTGGACGTGATGCGCGAGGAGCGGGCGCGTCTGCTCCGATCGGTGACGCCGCTCGACCCGCGCGACGTCGTCCGCGGTCAGTTCACCGGATACAGGAACGAGCCGGGCGTCGCTCCAGACTCGCAGGTCGAGACGTTTTGCGCCGTCCGGCTCCGCATCGATAGCTGGCGCTGGGCAGGCGTCCCTATCTGCATCCGAAGCGGCAAGCGCCTCCCCGTCACGGTGACCGAGCTGTTCGGTCGACTCCGACGACCGCCGCGTTCCGTCTTCGATGACGTCGCGCAGAGTGCCCCCAACCATGTCCGCGTCCGCATCGATCCCGCCCCGGAGCTGGCCGTCGGCGCGCGGGTCAAGGCGCCCGGCGAGCGCATGATCGGGCGGCCGTCGGAGCTGCTCGTCACCAGTGACTTCTCGGAGTTGATGTCGCCCTACGAGCGACTGCTCGGCGACGCGCTCGCAGGCGACCCGACGCTGTTTGCGAGCCAGGACGAAGTCGAGGCGCAATGGCGCATCGTCGATCCCGTCCTGAAACAGCCGCCTCCGCTGCATTTCTACGAGCCCGAGACCTGGGGGCCGCCCGACGCCGACCATCTCGTCGCCGATCTCGGCGGCTGGCGGGCGCCCTCGCTCCCGGCCCCGCCGGTGAGGAAGGCCGCATGAGCGCGATCCGCCTGCTGCTCGCCGAGGTGGAGGGAACGCTGCTCGCCCCCGGCGACGTGCTGACCGCCGAGACCGAGCGCGCGGTGCGGCGGCTCCGAGACGCCGACATTCAGCTGGCCATCACGAGCGGGCGCCCGCCGCGAGGGATGCGGACACTGATCGCTGCGCTGCGGATCACCGCCCCCGTGTCCGGGTTCGACGGCGGCATGCTGGTGCGGCCAGACCTTTCGTTGCTCGAGCAGCACGCGTTGGGCGACCAGGTGGCCGGAGCCGTCATCGCATCGATGGAGCAACACGGGCTCGATGTCTGGGTCTACCAGCGTGACGCCTGGCGCGCGCGACGCCCGGACGCCACCCACGTCGCGCAGGAAGAGACCACGGCGCAATTCGCCCCGGAACCCGTTGAGCAGTGGGACGACCGCGTGCACGATTCCGTCAAGATCGCGGGCCGCAGTGACGACGCCGACGCGTTGGCGCGCTGCGAAACGGACCTCGAGGCGCACCGCGCGTACGTGTCGGTGGTGCGTTCACGCCCGTGCTCTCTCGCCGTGACCCATCCGCGCGCGAACACGGGAGAGCTCGTGCGGACGCTGTCGAGATACCTCGGGGTCACTCCCGCCGCCATTGCCGCGATCGGTCAGGCACCCAACGCCGTCCTCATGTTTCGGGAATGCGGTCTTGCCGTCGCGATGGGGCAGGCGGGCGCCGCCGTGCAGCGGCGGGCGCACTACATCACGCGATCGAACGAGGACGAGGGCTTTGCCCACGCCGTGGAGACCTGGGTGCTCAACATGCTCTAGATGGCATGTGCGCTGCAGCACCGTGGCGCATGGCTACAGACGTCTTTCACCGTATCGTGGCGCCGACCGACTTCTCCGACTGCGCGGAGGAGGCCTGGAGTCTCGCTCAGCGCGTGGCGCAGAGGCTCGGCTCGGAAATCGTGCTGGTCCACGTCTTCGTCGAGCCGCCGGTGTACGGCGACCGCCCTCGCCGCGTTGAGAGTTCTGGCCGAGGCTGAAAAGTGGGTGGCCGACGAGCTCGGGAAGTGGGCGGAAGCCGCGAGGAAGCGCGGGATCACCGTTCGGACGGTCGTGCGCAGGGGCTCGCCCTCCGCGGAGATCGTCGCGCTCGCCTCCGAAGAGCACGCGGATCTCGTGATCATGGGCACACACGGGCGGGGCGGCGTGAGCCGCGTCCTCCTCGGCAGCGTGGCCGATCGCGTGATCCGCACGGCGTCCTGTCCCGTCCTCACCGTGCGCAAGCCTGAGTAGCGGCTCCGGCGTCAGGCCGCGTGGCGCGCCTTCTCGAGCGCCCGACCGAAGACTTCCACCATCTCCCGGTTGAAGGCAGGGATATCGTCCGGCTTGCGGCTCGACACGAGGTTTCCGTCGACCACGACTTCCTGATCGACCCACTCGGCGCCGGCATTGCGCAGATCGGTTTTCAATGATGGCCACGAGGCGATCCGGCGCCCGCTCGCCGCACCAGCCTCGATGATGGTCCACGGACCATGGCAGATGACCGCCACGGGCTTGCCGAGGTCGAAGAAGGCTCTGACGAACTCCACCGCCTGGGGCTGCATCCGGAGGGTGTCCGGATTCATCACCCCGCCCGGCAGCAGGAGGGCGTCGAAATCCTGAACCCGCGCCTGAGCGAGGGATAGATCGACGGGAAAGTCCTCGCCCCATTCGGTGAACCGCCAGCTGCGGGCCCGGTCCGTCTTCGGCGAGACGATCCGCGTTTGGGCACCCGCCTGGTCCAGAGCTTTCCGCGGCTTGGTGAGCTCGACCTCTTCGAAGCCATCCGTCACGAGGATCGCGACCTTCAGTCCCTTGAGCTTCTCCATGCTTGTCACTCCCATCGCCCCCGCGACAAGGGGCGTGATCGCAGTATCGACCGGTCGGTGGATCTCTCCGTCCGGAATCGGTGCTCCATGGTCCTGGGCACGTCGGCGCACGATCCGCGACCTTTCTCGGACGAATGGAGACCGCGGCGGCGCGATAGTGGGGCCATGCTCAAGCATGAGGAGATCGAGCGTCTCGCAGAATTCGACGCGAAGACCTCGCGGGTCCTGAGCGTCTATCTCGACCTCGACCCGTCGACCCAGGTGCGGCGCGCCTACCGCATCGCCTTCGAGGACCTCGTCAAGGACACACGGCTCCGGCAGGACGACGTGGCGCTGCCGCAGTTCTCCGACGAGGTGGCGCGCGTGCAGACGTTCCTCGAGACCGAACCGCCGCGCGGCAAGGGCCTGGCCGTCTTCACGTGCGCGCCACAGGTCCTCTGGCGCGCGGAGTTCCTCGCCGTCCGCGCCCCGAACCACCTGGTGTTCGAGCCCAAGCCGGATGTCGCGCCGCTGCTCCGGATCATGGACGAGTATGAACGGTACGCGGTGGCGCTGGTCGACAAGACGCGCGCGCGGCTGTTCAGCGTCTTCATGGGCGAAATCGAGGAGAGCGACGCACTGCGCGACACGGATGCCATCGGCCGCACTGACCAGGGCGGCTGGTCGCAGGCGAACTATCAGCGGCACCACGAGGCGCACGTCTACAGCCATCTCAAGACCGTCGCGCAACGGCTGGCCGATCTGGACCGGCGGCGCCGCTTCGAGCGCCTGATTCTGGCCGGTCCCGAGGAGGCGGCCACGGAGCTGCGGCGCGTGCTGCCACGCACGCTGGCCCGTCGTGTCGTCGCGGTGATCCCGGCCGACATCGACGCCGGCGTGCGCGACATCCTCGACAAGACGCTGTCCATCGAGCGGCTGATCGAGCGCGAGGACGAGGAGCGGTTGCTGCGGCAGCTCGTCGATTTCGCTGGACCGGGCGGCCGGTCGGTGCTCGGCGTGCGCCCCACGCTGGCCGCGCTGTGGGCCGATCTCGTGCAGATTCTCGTCGTCGCGCAGGGGGCGCGCGGCGAGGGCAGCGAGTGCACGAACTGCGAGCGACTCGATCCGGGCCGCGTCGAGAAGTGTCCGACATGCGACTCCCCGATGCGCCACGTGCACGACGTCTTCCATCGCGCCGCCCAGCGCGCGGTGGAGCGCTCCGGCCGCGCGGAGGTCGTGTTCGGCGACGCGGAGCGCCGGCTGATGCAGCTGGGCGGCGGGCTGGGCGCCCTCCTCCGCCATCCCTCGCCCGTGCCGCACGCCGTGTTATGACCGGCGGGCGAACAACAACGACAAACCTCGGTAGACAAGGAGTGGATCATGGCCAACGAGCAGAACAAGCGTCAGAGCGAGCGACAGGGCGAGCGTCAACAATCGTCTGCGACGGAGTCGACGGCGGCGCAGCCGACGTCGGCGCAGTCGACCGCAATGGAGCGCGGCGGCGGTGAGCGAGGGCTGGCGACGCGGCAGTACCAGGATCCGTTCTCGCTGTTCGACTCGCTCTTCGAGCGGATGCAGCGCGATTTCTTCGGCACCTCGCTCCTGAACGCGATCATTCCCACGCGTGGCGGCGACGGCGACAGTGGCCGGTTGGTTCGCATGCCGCGTGTGCAGATGCGTGACACCGGTGATGCGCTCGAGGTGAGGGCCGAGATGCCGGGCATCGACGGAGCGAACGTCTCGGTCATGCTCGAGGACGACGTGCTGACGATCAGCGGCGAGCAGCGCGAGGAGGAAGAGGGAGACGACGCGCGCGTGGAGCGCTACGTCAGCTTCTACCGTCAGATCCCGCTGCCCGACGATATCGACACGGAGCAGCCCGAGGCCTCGTACCGGGACGGCGTGCTCACGGTGCGCTTTCGCAAGACCAGGGCACGGAGCAACGCGCGCGAGATTCCCGTGACGACACAGCAGACCGGCCAGCAGCAGACCGGTCAACAGCAAACCAAGGAACGCGCCGCCTGAAGCAGCAAGGCGCCGCCGGCCCTCGTCGGCGGCGCCCTGCCCAACGAGGGGACCTCGTCATGGATATCAAGGACAAGTTTCTCGGCATCTGGGTCACGCGCGAGGAGCTCGAGACGATCTTCTCCCTGGAGCCCGTCAGCACAGCGGCCCGCTTCCTCGTCGCGGGCACCGTGGTCGGGGACGCCCCGGGGGTCGGCTTGTGGATGGAGCTGGAGACCGTGTCCACGCTCGGCGAGAGGGATATCTTCCCCGACCTCGCGAAGGAGCGTCCGTGTCGGTTGATCCGCTGGGACTACATCCACTCCGCCGAGATGTTCGACGACAGGATGGAGCTGGAGCGCGCCGTGGGGTTTCGGCCCAGGCTCGCGGCCTGAAGCGCGGCGGCAACGCGCCGGCGCTGCGCCGGCGTGAACATCCTGCCGCGCTTTGTAAGAGAGGGGCCGCGACTACGCCGCTTCGCGCTCAGGGCTGTCGAAGTGAAAGTGGTTGCTCGGCCGCCCATTGTTGAGGCGTTCCTGGAAGAGATAGACGAGGTTGCGCTCGTCGAACGTCCGGAACCACTCGTCCCAGCTGACGTGCTTTAGCCGTTCGCCACCGTAACCGGGAAAGTCGAAGGTGAGCACGCCCGGGCGACCGTCGTGCTCCGTCCCCGGAACGGTGGCCGGCTGAGCCTGGCGCTCCTCGGCCCATCGCCGGATCACGTCGTGGTTGCGCGTCGCCAGCGTCTGTCCCGGGTAGTCTTCGTGCTCGTCGGGAGACTCGATCCATTTGGCGCGCAACGTCGTTCGCGAGAGGAGATCGCCACTGCCCTGCTGACCCGTCCGTCCCCGTGCCCCGCGCTCGCGTGCCTCGGTACGCGCCGACTCGCTTCGCCGCGTGCGCCTGCGTGTCTCGCCTTGCGTGGTGCGCCGCTTCGTGTTCGCTCTCGTGTTCTTCCGTGCCATGTCATCCGCCCTCCTGGGACAAATCGCGTCACCGTCGGAGATCGGAGTGCAGTCGACGTGCCGGCGACGCGACCTCGGGGCCGGGGCGATTACCAATATTCCGAGGACAGAAGGTCCTCGGTGTTCAAAGAAAAGTCGCTGAGTGCCCGGAACGATCGAGCGTTGCCGCAGATGTCATACCAGCAGCTGATCGTCGTGCCCTCGCGCAGCACCTTGCGCAACGCGAACTGCAGACGACACTGCTGGAGCTTCTGCTCCAGCTGGGACGGTGAAAGACGTTCAGTGGAGAACTGGAACTTGTACGAACGCGTTTCACGGACATGGTCGATCAGGTCTTGCAGGCGTTGAAAGACTCCAAGCACGAGCAACACGAGCACGAGGCCGATCGCCGAGAGCCAGAATTCACCACCGCCGACCGCCATGCCCAGCGCCGCGGTGACCCAGATGGAGGTGGCCGTCGTGAGGCCGGAGATGGTGAGGCCGTCTTTGAAAATCACCCCGGCCCCGAGAAAGCCAATCCCCGTGATGATGTTCGACGCGATCCGCTCCGGTGCGCTCGCGGCGCCGAGCCTCAGCGACAGGATGGTGAAGACGGCGGACCCCATGCAGATGAGCGCCAGGGTTCGCAGCCCCGCCGCCTTGCTTCGATACTCACGTTCCGCACCGATCGCGCTGCCGATGACGAGTGCCGCGAGCACCCGCACGACGTCGGCCACGTGGAAATCACCGGTAAGGTCCACTCCGCATCCTCCCTCGGCTACGACGGTCAAGGTACGCCTGCTCACCGACCATGGGGACGATGGGCCACCACTTCGGGACGACCGAGCACCCGGGTTCATGGACACTCGATCTGGTTTTCGCGCCGGCCACGTGCAGCTGAAAGGGGAAACACACATGGCAACTGCAACTGTCACCCGGATGGAAACTCAAACCGACGAGCAAATCCAGCGAGAGGTGCTGGCGGAGCTGAAATGGGATGCCCGCCTGCAGCCCAACGAGATCGGCGTGATCGTCAAAGACGGCGTCGTCACCCTCACGGGCACCGTCGATTCCTACTTCAAGAAATGGGCAGCCGAGGAAGCCGCCCATCGCGTGCGGGGCGTGAAGGCGGTTGCCAACGACATCGAGGTGCGACTGCCGAGCTTCGCCGAGCGCACCGACGCCGACATCGCGGCGGCCGTCGTTCGTGCACTGGAGTGGGATGCCTTCGTGCCGGTGGACAAGGTCGACATCACCGTCTCCAAGGGCTGGGTCACGCTCCAGGGCGAGGTCGACTGGCCGTACCAGAAGGAGGATGCCGAGCGAGTCGTCCGGCGCTTGTCGGGCGTCCGGGGGGTGACCAACTTGATCACCGTCAAGCAGCGCCCGACGCCGTCGGAGCTCAAGGAGAAGATCCAGCAGGCGCTGGTGCGCAACGCCATGCTCGATGCGCAGCGGATCACCGTCGAGGTGCAGGGGAGCAAGGTGATCCTGAGGGGGACGGTGCGTTCGTGGGCGGAGAAGGAGGAAGCAGAGCGGGCCGCGTGGTCGGCGCCCGGGGTCACCTCGGTGGACAACCGTATCACGGTCTCGTACGACTGAGCGCTTGTCGCGATCGACGAGGCAGTGCCGATATCCTCGACTACCGCTCGATGCGCCGGACCGAGGTGGCCACCACACGGTTCTCACCGAGCGGCGCCGTGCCCGTCACGATCACCCAGTCGCCGGTCAGCAGGCTCGCGTAGTCCCTCAGATCGGCCTGCGACAGATCGATCGTGACGGGCAACCCCCCGGGCGGCGCCACCGCCATCTTGTTCCCGGCAATCCAGGTCACTTTCCCGTCGATGGTGACTGGCCGCTCTTGTGCCGACGCGCGGCGGACGACCGTCGGAACGAGCGTGAGCGTGAGGGCAGCGACAACGAGCGCTCCGAACCGGCGACGATGCATGGCTCACTCCACGCTCGCATCGTAGCGCGCGGCGCGTCGCACACGACCGGCGCTGGATGCTCGGACTCCACATCCGGACGACCAGACACCGGCGTGGACGGATGCTGGAAGCAACACTTCGAGGAGGTGCCGCCATGCGTCTCGACCGATGGCTCTACGTCCCAAGCGCCGTAAGCCTGCTCGTCGGGCTCTGGCTGGTGATCGCGCCGTGGGCGCTCGGTGAGCTGCCCGCCTCGCGGCCGGGTGTGTTCAGCGTGGTCGTTTCCGGCATCGTCATCGCGCTGCTCGCCGCCGGCAACATCTGGGGCGCCACCAGATCACGGGTGCTGAGCTGGGTTCTCGCCCTCCTCGGACTATTGGTCAGCATCTCGCCGTTCTTTTTCGGCTACGCGCCCGATGCGACGTGGACGTGGAATGCCGTCATCTGCGGGTTGATCGTGTGCGCTCTCGGCGTCGTCGACGCGACGACGTGGCCGGCCGCCGTGGCCGAGCTGGCTCGGCCCAGCCGGCGCTACCTCGCGGCGCCGATGTACGACTGGGAGGACGTTCCCCTGTGGGCGTCGAGCGTCGGACGCGAGCGTGCAGGCGCAGCAGAAGGTGAGTTCCGCGGCATCGGCCCACGAGGTTGGCGCCGGCCCGATGAGCAAATCCTCGCTGACGTCTGTGGGCGAATGGCTGATCACGGGCGGCTCGAGGCGAGCGACATCGAGGTGCTGGTGGCAAACGGCGAGGTCACGTTGCAGGGCACCGTGGCGAGCCGCTTCGCCCGCCGTCTGGCCGAGGACATCGCTGACAGCGTGACCGGGGTGCGCGACGTCACCAATCAGCTCCGCGTGCGGGAGGGGCGGGGCGAGGTGCGCCGCGTCGCCTGACGGGCCGACCGCCACCGACGCCGGCGCATATATATAGGAGGCGCTGCGATGACCGACCTGGGGAAGCTGCTCCTGGGCTTCGGACTTTTGCTGGTCGCCGTGGGCGTGATCTTGCTCGTGGTGGGCAGCCTCTCTGGCCGCGGGGCCTGGATTGGGCGGCTCCCGGGCGACATCCTCGTCCAGCGTGGGAACTGGACCTTCTATTTCCCGTTGGCCACGAGCCTGCTGCTGTCGGTGCTGTTGACTGTCCTGTTCTCGTTCTTTTCCTTCTTCAATCGCCACTGAAGCGCCGGCTCGGAGCTCGACGGCGATGGCCACCGTTCGCTCGCAACCAGCCGATGTCACCCCCGATGGATCCGAGCCGCCGCCGCCGCGGCGGCTCCGGCGACGGTACCTCCTCGCTGGCATCGGGCTCGCGGTCGTGCTCGCTGTCGCGGGGGTCGCCTACTGGCTGCACGCGCGCGGCATGGTGTCGACGGACGACGCATTCATCGAGGCGCGGGTCATCCAGATCAGTCCCAAGGTCGGCGGACAGGTCATCGAGCTGAACGTGACCGACAACCAGCGCGTGCGCGCGGGCGAAGTTCTGCTTCGTATCGACCCGCGTGACTACGCCGCGGCCGTCGAGCAGGCACGCGCTCAGGTTCGGGCCGCCGAGGTCGAGGCGGAGCGGGCGCGGACCGACGCCCAGCGGGTCAGGGAGCTGTTCGCGCGCGGGCTCGTCGCCCGCCAGGAGCTCGATCACGCCATCGCCGCAGAACGCACCGCGTTCGCCAACCTCGAGGCCGCGCGCCAGCGGCTCAACCAGGCCACGCTGCAGCTCTCGTACACGACGATCACAGCGCCCGAGGCCGGACGCGTCACGCGCAGGGCGGTCGAGGAGGGGATGTTCGTGGAGCCGGGCCAGCAGCTGATGGCGATCGTGACGGACGATCTCTGGGTCGTCGCCAATTTCAAGGAGACGCAGCTGGCCCACATCCGGCCTGGGCAGCCCGTGGACATCCGCGTCGATGCGTATCCGGGGCACCGCTTCCGCGGCCACGTGGACTCGATCCAGGCGGGCACCGGCGCACGGTTCAGCCTCTTGCCGCCGGAGAACGCCACCGGCAACTACGTCAAGGTCGTGCAGCGGGTGCCGGTGAAGATCGTGTTCGATGAGCCGCCCGACCCGAACTTTCCGCTCGGGCCCGGCATGTCGGTCGTCCCCCGCGTTCACGTGCGCTGATGGCCGAGCCGGCGGGGCGCGCGGCGTCGGCACCGTGGCTCATCGCGATGTCGGTGATGCTGCCGACGTTCATGGAGGTGCTCGACACGTCCGTGGCCAACGTCGCGCTGCCCCACATCGCGGGCAACCTCGCCGCGAGCACCGACGAATCCACGTGGGTGCTCACGAGCTACCTTGTCTCCAACGCCATCGTGCTCCCGGCCACGGCGTGGCTCGGCGGCCTCTTTGGTCGCAAGCGCTTTTTCCTGGCGTGCATCGTCGTCTTCACGCTCGCCTCCGCGCTGGCCGGTGCGGCGCCGAGCCTCGGCGCTCTCATCGTGGCGCGGATCCTACAGGGCGCCGGCGGGGGCGCGCTGCAGCCGATCTCGCAGGCCATTCTCTTCGAATCGTTTCCGCCGGAGCAGCGCGGCTCGGCGATGGCCGTCTTCGGCGTCGGCGTCGTCGCCGCGCCGATCCTCGGCCCCACGCTTGGCGGCTGGATCACCGACAATTTCACCTGGCGCTGGATCTTCTACATCAACTTGCCAGTCGGGGCCGCGGCCGTGCTCATGGTCCGCACGTTCATCGAGGATCCGCCGTACGTGCGCCAGCGCGCGCCGCGGCGGATCGACTGGGCGGGGCTGGGGTTGCTGGCCCTCTGGCTGGGCGCATTCCAGATCATGCTCGACCGTGGCCAGCAAGAGGACTGGTTCGACTCGACGCTGATCCGGATCCTGGCCGTGCTTACCGTGATCGGCCTCGTGGCCTTCGTCGTCCGCGAGTGGACCACGCGCGATCCGATCGTGGACCTCCGCGTGCTGCGCGACCGCAACTTCGCCGCGGGCGTCGCGCTCATCACGGTCGTCGGCTTCGTCCTCTATGCAACGGTGGCGCTCCTGCCGCTCTTCTTACAGACGCTCCTGAGCTACCCGGCGCTGCAGAGCGGCTACGCGACGAGCCCGCGCGGGCTCGGCGCCATCGTCGGGATGCTCGTCGCGGGGCGCCTCGTCGGACGGGTGGACACGCGCTGGCTGATCGCCACGGGTTTCGTCCTGCTCGCGCTGTCGGTCCACCTGCTCGGCAACCTCACGCTGGACGTCACGATCGCGAGCGTGGCCTGGCCGCAGGTGCTGAGCGGGCTCGCCCTCGGATTCATCTTCGTCCCGCTCTCCACAACTTCGCTGGGGACGCTGCCGAAGCAGGAGATCGGCAATGCCACAGGCATCTACAATCTCATGCGTAACGTCGGCGGCTCGTTGGGGATCTCGGTGGTGACGACGCTGCTGGCGCGCCGCGCGCAGGCGCACCAGGCGATTCTCGCGCAGCACGTGTCACCCTACGACCCCGAGGCGGCCCAGCGGCTGCGCGAGCTGGAGAGCGTGCTCGCGCCACGCGTGGGCTCTCAGGCCGCGCCGCAAGCGGCCCAGGCGGCGCTGTATGCGATGGTCGTGCGCCAGGCGATGCTGCTGGCCTTCGTCGACAACTTCCGGTTGATGGCCGTGCTGGTGGTGTGTTGCGTGCCGCTCGTCTGGGTGCTGCGACGCCCCGGCCCATCCGCGACGGAGCCGGTGGCGGCGCATTGATCAGGACGCCCGAGCACTGCTTCCGGACGACGGGACTCACCGGTCGATCCATACTCTCGTCACTGCGCCTGGATTACGCCACGGAGGGATCGATCATGGCGACCCGAGCAACGAGGAGCACGTCACGGGGGCGACGCAGAACCATTTTCTTTCCGCCGCGTCACAAAAAGCTCGCGGACATCATCTCGATCGAGTCGCCGGCCGCGTTCAGGGAGAGCATTCGCCGGCTGAAGCGAATGGGCATCGGGCCGACGGAGAAGCGAGCCCTGGTCCTTGCCCAGAACCGCGCGAAGGCGATGCTCAAGAAACGGAATCTGTCGGCGAAGGAGCGGAGGGAACTTCAGGCCATTGCCCGGATGCCGCTGCCTGCCGTGGAGAAGAAAGCGGCCTAGCGGGGAGGTGCGACCGTGAGCGTGACAGGGCTGGACGTCTTCGACCGGACCGTGCACAAGACCAACGCCTGGCTCAAGGAGGTGATGCGCGCCCTCGGCGGCGAGGATCGTCATGCCGCATATCTCGCGCTGCGCGCGACCCTGCACATGCTACGCGACCGGCTCACGGTCGAAGAGGTGGCCCAGCTCGGGGCGCAACTGCCGATGCTCGTGCGGGGCTTCTACTACGAGGGCTGGGATCCGACGGACAAGCCCGTACGTGAGCGGAGCTTCGACGGCTTCCTCGCCGGCATCGCCATGGAGCTGCCGAACGATCTCGATCCCGAGCAAGCCGCACGCGCGGTCTTTGCGGTGCTCGCCGCCCGTATCAGTGAAGGGGAGATCGACGACGTCGCGCACATGCTGCCGACCTCGATCCGCGCGCTGTGGCCTCGCCAGGCGGCATGAGCGCAGGGAATCGTGCGTGAGCGCGCCGGCGTCGACCGCTCGACGCCGGCGCGATCGATGCGGCCAGCGGGCTCAGGGCGCTTGCGCCTCCCTGAACACCATCAGCTCGTTGGCGTCGGTGGGGTCACTCGGCGCTCCGGTGATGCGCGCCTGCGAGGGAAGGGCGCTCGGCTGCGGTTCCGGTCGTCGGCGCCCCGGTGGTCGCGGCCGGGAGGGGCGGTGGCGGCGTCCTCCATTATGACGATGACCAGCTCGTCGCCGGGACGCAGGTCCGTCAGCACCAGCACAGGACCATCCGTGCCCTGGTGCATGTTTGTCGACGGGGTGACGCGGACAACGCTGCCGTCCCTCATCTGCACGGTCTGCTTCTGCTGATTCACGGACGCGACCGTGCCCATGCGCTGCCGCTTGCCGGCCTTCGAGGCGCTGCGCACTCCGATGGGCAGCGCGTTTTGCACGACGATGCGATCGCCGGGCCTGATCGCGGCCAGATCAACCGGCTGCAGCACCTTCGGTTGGAGCACCTGGCTCTGATCAGTGAGCTTCACTGCGCGGCCGTCCTGGAAGGCCAGGATGCCGGTGGCCGGATCGAACTTGGCGACGACACCCGTCGTCGTCACCGGTGGATGCCCGGGAATAGGAGTCATCGCGGCGGGCGCCGGCATCGCGGGCTGCGACGCCGCCGAGACCGCGGGTCCGCTGTCGGGGGGCGCTGAGCTCACGCGCGCGCTTCGGCCCGCGTGGGAGCATCCAGCTGGGAAACCTCCTTGCCTCGCGGCCGCCCCGCGGGCGACGCCGCTATGTCAACTAGACTCCCGGCGACGTGCTCGCGAATCCGGAACCCGTATCTGCGAATCCGGTCAGCCAAACGTGCGTGATCGGGCGCGATATCTGCGGTGACGGCGCTGATGGCGGGCGCACGATCCGAGACGTTTCCCGGACGATTGAAGACTCGGCCCGCGCGATAGTGGGTATGGAGCAGCCCGGCGTGAGTTTCGACGACCTCGTCCTGTCGCTGCAGCGCGCGATCGACCGCATCATCCGGCGACTGCGCCGCGGCGCCGCGCCCGAGCGCACCCAGAAGCCGCTGCTGATCGTCCAGATCGACGGCCTGTCGCGCTTCGTGCTCGCGCGGGCCCTGGACTCGGGACAGATGCCGTTCCTCGCGCGCTTGCTGGAGCGTCACGGTTACCGCCTGTCGGCGATGTCCGTGGGGCTGCCGACGTCCACCCCGGCCTTCCAGATGGCCATGATGTACGGGATACGGCCAGACATTCCCGGCTTCCATTACTACGATCGCGCCCGGCGAGGCGACATCCACTTTCCGCGGCTCGGACACGCCGCGTGGGTCGAAGCCAGGCAGGCTTCGGGCCGGACCAGCATTCTGAAATCTGGCAGCACGTACGGCGCCGTCTTCGCCGGGGGCGCCGACAACAGCTTCTTCAGCTTTGCCACGCTCAAGCGTGCTCCTGCCCGCGGGCTGGTGTCCGCGCTGTCCGCGTTCGTGGTGCTCGGCTGGGTGATCGTGAAGAGCCTGGCGCGGACGGTGGTCGAGATCGTGAGAGCGATCCTGCGATTCATCGCCGACCCGCTGGGGCAGCGCCGGGGCTGGCGCTGGCTCGCGATGCAGATCGGTATGTCGGTGTGGGTGCGCGGCTTCTTCACCTACAGCGTGGTCCGCGATCTCTACGCCGGAACGCCGGCCGTGTACGTGAACTATCTGGACTACGACGTCGCGGCCCATGCGTTCGGTCCCGAGAGCCGGCGGGCGATCCGAACGCTGCGTCGCGTGGACCGCGCCATCCACCAGATCTGGCGCGTCATGAGACGCGTTCCCGAGCACCAGTACGACCTCTACGTTCTCGCCGATCACGGACAAGCGGCTTCACGACCCTACCGCGAGCTCACGGCAGGACGGCGGCTCGACATCCTCGACGCGCTGGCGCCGCTCGATGCCGACACGGTCAACCAGTGGGTGCCGGGGCTGGCCGAAGAGCTGTCGCGGAGCGTCGGCGTGGGCTTCGTGCTCGCGCGGTCTGCGGAGGGCCCGGTCTGTTTCCGCGCCGGCAAGCGCTACCAGCTCAGCGAGTCCGACCCGGGGCCGTTTGGCGGACGCCCCGACGCGGCGGCCGTCGTGGACGGCATCACGGACTTGATGTCGATGCCGAGCGCCGGCGACCTCGTGATCTACGGCATCGACGCGCCCCAGGGGCACGTGTCGTTCATCCCGGAACAGGGCGCCCACGCGGGCCCCTCGCCCGAGGAAATGCCGACCTTCATCCTCGACCCGGCGACGGTCACGCTGCCGCCTCGACTGAGCCACCCGGTCCAGCTCTACGACCACTTCATCCGCTATCGCACCGCTTCATGAGGACGCCGGCCTTTGTCTTCGACCTCGACGGCACGCTGGTGGATAGCGTCTACCAGCACGTCCTGGCCTGGCGCGAAGCGTTGGAGGACGCCGGGATCGAGCTGGCGGTGTGGCGGATCCACCGGCGCATCGGTATGAGCGGCGGGCTGCTCGTCAATGCGCTCGGCCGGGAGACGGGCCGCCGCCTCACTGCCGAGGCGGTCGCACATGTGCAATCGCAGCACGCCCGCGCCTACGCACGGCAGGCCGGACAGCTGCGGCCGCTGCCCGGCGCCCGCGACCTCCTGGACTATCTCTCGCGCGCGTCCGTGCCGTGGGCGATCGCGACCAGCGGGCGACTGGCGGCGGCGCGGCCCGCGCTCGATCTCCTCGGGCTCCCGGCCGATGCCGTCGTCGTCACCCGCGACCTCGTCGAACGGGCCAAGCCCGATCCCGACCTGTTCGTGACGGCGGCGCAACAGCTGGGCGTCGAGGTCACGGGCGCCGTCGTCGTCGGTGACAGCGTGTGGGATCTGCTGGCTGCTCACCGCGCCCGCGCGCTGGGCGTCGGCCTGCTCTCCGGCGGTTACGGGCAGGAAGAGCTCGAGCGGGCGGGCGCGTATCGCGTGTACCAGGATCCGGCCGATTTGCTGTGTCACCTGGACGAGGTCGGAGTCCGCACATCGGAATGACGATCTGAGCCGCCGTGCAGCCCACCCGCCGCCGACTCGCTGCACTCTCGCTGGCCGCGCTCGGCGTCGTCTACGGCGACATCGGCACCAGCCCGCTCTACGCGTTCCGGGCCTGCTTCAAATCGGAGTTCGGCCTGACGCCGGACGCCACCGCGGTCTACGGCGTCCTGTCGCTGATCGTCTGGGCGCTCATCCTTATCGTGAGCGTCAAGTACCTCGTCGTGATGCTGCGGCTGGACAACCGCGGCGAGGGCGGGATCATGGCGCTGCTGGCGCTGATCCTCAGCATCCGTCGCCGACGCGTGTTCATTGCGCTCGGGCTGTTCGGCGCCGCGTTGCTGTACGGCGACGGCGTCATCACCCCGGCCATCTCCGTCCTCAGCGCCACCGAGGGGCTGGCGGTGGCGTCGCCGGCCTTCGCACCGTGGGTCTTGCCAGCCACGCTCGGGCTGCTGTCTGTGCTCTTCTCCGTGCAGAAGTACGGCACCGGCCGGGTCGGTCGCGTGTTCGGGCCCATCATGCTCGTCTGGTTCGCGACCATCGCCGCTCTCGGCGCCGTCCAGATCGTTCGCGACCCTGCTGTTCTGGTTGCCCTCAACCCGTGGTACGGCGTCCGGTTGTTCGTCGAGCACGGCGCGGTCGCCTTTCGTGTGCTCGGCGGCGTGGTGCTGGCGGTGACCGGCGCCGAGGCGCTGTACGCCGACCTCGGGCACTTCGGCCGCCGTCCGATCCGGCTGGCGTGGAGCGTCGTCGTGTTCCCCGCGCTGCTCCTGAACTATCTCGGACAGGGCGCGCTGGTGCTGGGCGATCGGGAGACGGTCGTCAATCCCTTCTACCTGCTGGCCCCGCGCGCGCTGCTCTATCCGCTGGTGGGCCTCGCCACGGTGGCGACGATCATCGCCTCGCAGGCCCTGATCGCCGGTGTGTTCTCGCTGACGCGACAGAGCATGCGGTTGTCGTACGTTCCGCGGATGTCGATCGTGCACACCTCGCGGGAGGAGGAGGGCCAGATCTACGTTCCGGCGGTGAACACCGCGCTGATGATCGGCTGTCTCGTCCTCGTCGCTGGCTTTCGCTCGTCGAGCGCGCTGGGCGCGGCGTACGGCATCGCGGTGACCGGGACCATGGCCATCACGACGGCGCTCTTCTATGTGATCGCGCGGCACGCGTGGCGCTGGCCGCGCTGGCAGGCGGGCGGGGTCGCCGGCGCGTTCCTCGCCGTCGACCTCGCATTCTTCGCCGCCAACATCGCGAAGGTCGAGCACGGCGGCTGGGTCCCGCTGGCTCTGGCCGGCGCGATGTTCTTCGTCATGACGACCTGGCGTCGCGGTATCGACCTTCTCATGCAGCGACTGGCCGACCTCTTGACTCCGCTTCCGCGCTTTCTCGATCACGTCGAGGCGACCCGGCCGCCTCGCGTGCCTGGCACCGCGGTGTTCCTCACTCCGAACGTCGAGGGTACGCCGGCGAGCCTGCTGCTCCACTTCCGCCACAATCATGTGCTGCACCAGGAAATCATCCTGCTGACCATCGTCACCGAGGAGGTGCCGGAGATCGCGGAGGACAAGCGGGTGGCCAGCCAGCGCCTTCGCGAGGGATTCTGGCGCGTGCAGGCATCGTACGGCTTCATGCAGCGTCCCGACGTGCCCGGCGTGGTGGCGATCTGCTGCGAGCACGGCATGAGCGCCGAGCCCGGCCAGACCAGCTACGTCCTCGGTCGGGCCCGGCTGCTTGCCACCGGGCCGGCTCCGATGATGCGCTGGCGCAAGCGGGTATTCGCGTTCATGGCGTGGAACGCGAGCTCGGCCACCGACTTCTTCGGCCTCCCGCCGGATCGCGTGATTGAGCTCGGCGCGCGTCTCGAGTTCTAGCGCGCGCCCGCTCACGCCGGCGCGCCCGTTCACGGCGGACGACCGGGCACGCCTTCAGGACGATCGGCCACGCCGCCGGACCGATACTGCGCTCAGGACACCATCACCACCATGCGCCGCGGAGTCAGCCACCCATGAGCATCAGTGATTTCAAGAAAGCGCTCACCGAGACGGACGAAGTGGAGCTCACCGTCACCAGCCGTGCGTCGGGTCGTGAAACGTCGCGCCCGGTGTGGTTCGTTCAGGAGGGGGACACGCTGTACCTGCTGCCGGTGAAGGGCTCGGACAGTCATTGGTTCAAGGACGTGCTGAAGACTCCGAGCATCCGCCTCACCGCCAACGACGTCGCCATCAGCGCCGTGGCCAGGCCGATCACCGATCCGCAGCGCGTCCGTGACGTGGTGGACAAGTTCCGCGCGAAGTACGGCGCCGACGAGGTGAAGAAGTACTACTCGAAGTTCGACGTGGCCGTCGAGGTCCCGCTGAGCTGAGAGACGACATGCGCACGCCTCACACGGGTGTCCACCAGGCGGCGCGACGGTTCCTGGAGCCGTTCCAGGACATCCTGGTTCTCGGCGTCGGGCTGGCACTTTTCGGCCTCATGCTGCGCACGCTCGCCCGGCTGATTCGCGACCTGTTCAGCGCGACTCTCGATTTCCGCTCGGTCATCGCCGAGGTGCTGTTCATGCTGGTCATGATCGAGGTGGTGCGACTGCTCATCGTGTATTTGGAGGAGCACCGCGTCGCCGTCGACTTCATGGTGGAGCTCGGCATCGTAGCCACGCTGCGCGAGATCGTTCTGCGCGGCGTGACCGAGCTCGACTGGAAGCAAGTCATCGCGCTGACCGTGTTCCTGGCGGCGCTCGGCGCCTTGTTGCGCTTCGGCGACCTGCGAGCGGATGTCGTCGAACGCCTCCGACCATCTGTGCCGGAGTCGCGGCTTTCATCGCTGCCGGTCGATGCGGTCGGCAGAGAGTCCGCACGGCGATGAATGCG